>Ga0181535_10008032_pt1 | contig 10463 bp, 11 predicted proteins | sample PEATcosm2014_Bin_44_FD_119774 | JGI IMG/M metagenome (GOLD analysis project Ga0181535, IMG submission 119774) | Peatland microbial communities from MTU Mesocosm Facility, Houghton, MI, USA - PEATcosm2014_Bin17_30_metaG | ecosystem: Environmental > Terrestrial > Soil > Wetlands > Peat | place...
CCGGAACATGATATTATATTTCCGGCTGATTGTAAAACACTTTTACCCTACGGTTCCTTCTTGTCCGTCAGGAATTTCTGCAGTTCCTTGGTGAACGCGTTTATGTCCTTGAACTGCCTGTAAACCGAGGCGAACCTTACATAAGCCACTTCGTCGAGTTTGGCGAGTTTTTCCATGAGCATTTCGCCTATTATATTGGAAGCCACTTCCTTTTCCATCCTTGAATAAAGCTGTTTTTCTATGTCGTCTATGACCTCGTAAAGTTTTTCAACCGATATCGGCCTTTTCTCGCAGGCCTTTGTAAGCCCGGAAAGTATCTTGTTCCTGTCGAACGACTCGCGCCTGCCGTCCTTTTTTATGACCATGGGCAGGGCGTGTTCCACCTGCTCGTATGTCGTGAACCTTTTGGCGCATTTAAGGCATTCGCGCCTTCTCCTAATGGCTTCGCCGTCGCGGCTCTCGCGGGAATCGACGACCTTGTCTTTTTTATGGCCGCAGTAAGGGCACTTCATATCTTTCCCCTCTTCCTCAGGGCGTCAAGCTGAAGGGTCGCCCTTGTGTCCGAAGGGTTTATCTTGAGCACTTCGTTATAGGAATCCGCGGCTTTGCCGTAGGCTCCGGTCATTTCATACAGGCGCGCCAGGTTGAGCCATCCCTCGGCGTAATCCGGTTTTATGTCCACGACCCTGGTAAACATGTCTATAGCCTTGTCGAATTTATTGATATTGACGTAAATTATGCCCATATTGGAATAGGTTGAAAGCTGGGTGGTGGTGTCCCTGTACCACTGCTTTTTCGGGTCCACGGCCTGTTCGTAAAAATAAAGGGTGTCGTTGATGCGTTCCTTGCCCTGGAGCATTAGCATGTAACCCATATAGCTGTAGGGAACCGCAAAATCAGGATACATTTTTATGTATCCCTGGCAGATGTCGGCCGCTTTCTGCCATTCCTTCCTGTTCATATAGACGGTTGCCAGGTCCAGCCCGAAATAGGCGTTGTTTGGGTCGCGTTTTATGGCTTCATCGTAATATCTTATGGCCGTGTCGTTCTTGGACGGGTCTATGGTTTCCCCGAAATGTTTGTAAACCCTGGCAAGGTTGTTGTAATTGTAGCCGTTCATTGGGTTCATCTCGATGGTATGCTCGTGAATGGACGCGGCTTTGTTGATAAAGTAAAGCTTCTTGTCCCGGTCCGTTTCCTGGTGCATGAGCTTCTCGTAGGATATCCCGTATTTAACCCAGTATATCTCGCTATTCGGGTTAAGGCCGACCGCCTCCTGGAAATATGAGACCGCGACCGCGTCCTTGTCCGAGACGCTGGCGATATTGCCTATCTTATAATACATGTCCCCCATCCATTCCCTTATAAGCCCGACGGACATTAACATCAGTATTATAACAACTACGGAATAAACGAGCCCCTTGTTGCGGGATATGAACGATGAAAATCCGCCGGAGAACTGGGCCGAATAGAACTTTTTGGAGGAGGTGTCCAGTGAAATTATGAGCCCGAGCGCCATCCAGAAGAACAGGCCGTAGGCAACGACGGTGTAATTGAAGAGCCCCTGTATAAGGTAACCGATGGTCCCCATCAGTATTGCGAACGACATGTAACGCCTGTGGGAATTCTTCTCCCCCAGGACAAGGTTAAGGGCCTTTTTGAAGAACGCGGTCAAAAGCAGCAGGTAAAACGACATGCCGACTATCCCCTGCGTGGCCAGCACCTGCAGGAAAATATTGTGCGTTTTTTCGGGAGTGCCGTTCCATTCGAGCTGCCAATATATCGGGAACCTGTAGTACGGGAACATGACCTGGAATGTGTCCAGCCCGGTCCCGAGGACCGGATAATCACGGAACATCATGAAAGCGCTTTTCCAGATGTAAACCCTGGGGGTCAGCGTGATGCCGTGGAAAGAAAAAAGGTTTTTTGAACGGCTCCATATCATTGCGAGGGCTTCCTGCACCTTTGGCACAAAGAACATCACCAGGGCCATTATCCCGAACATTATGAACCACGTCTTGTTCATGTCAAAAAGTTCCTTCTCGCCTTTTCTCGCGTCGTAAACGGTGTAAACCGCTATAAGGACGACAGTGGTGATAAAACTGAGCATCCCTGCCCTTGATTTTGTCAAAAAGAGCACTATGGCCGCGATTAGCAGGACCGCCAGGATCATTATTTTTTTGTTCATCTTATGCGTGATGAAGAACATGATAAAAAGAACCGGGATGGTCTCCACAAGGTAGGCGGCAAGGAAATTCGGGTTGCCCAGGGTGGAAAAAAACCTGTCAGGGCTGTAGGTGTCCGGGTTCCACATAACGAAATCAAAACCGAAATTCTGGGCCAGGCCGTAGCCGCTTATCACAAGCGTGGATATGAGCATCGCCGTCAGGAGCTTGTATATGGTCTCCGTTTTCCTGGCGAAATTCACCGTCACAAAATAGAGAAGGAAATAAAAAAGCATGGTAAGTATCCCCTCAAAATCCTCGTAAACGCCGAACACCGAAAGGAAAAAATTGCGCGTGACAAAAGTCGTGATAACGCAGGCCGCAATATAGCCCAGAACGGGAAAGTCGAAATCAGTGCGCGCCAGGACCACCTTTTTATCCATGAGCACCATGATGAGCCATGAAGCCGCTATCACAAGCAGGAATATCTTAAAGACCAGGAGCTTGTTTATCTCGAACACGTCGTTGGTCCTGGTATAAAATATCACCGGCACCAGTATGGTGACGGCGAGCAGGCTCAGCTCGATCATTTTCTCAAGATATTTCTTTGCCGCCATTGCATTACCCCTCGGTTATTTTTATGGCCCCTTATTTATTGTAAACGGGAAACCTGGAACAAAGTTTTTTAACCTTTTCCCTGACGCCTTTTATGACGGCCTCGCTGCCAATGTTCTTCAGCACTTCATCGATCCAGCCCGCGATTGCCTCCGTCTCTTTTTCCTTCATGCCGCGCGAAGATATCGCCGGCGTCCCGATCCTGATGCCGCTGGTTATGAACGGGTTCTGGGTGTCAAAAGGCACGCCGTTCTTATTCAGGGTTATGCCCGCTTTTTCAAGGGCAAGCGCCGCGTCTTTACCGGTCAGGTTGTTGACCCTTAAGTCAACAAGTATGAGATGGCAGTCCGTGCCGCCGGTGAGCACCTTGTAGCCTTTTTTTATTAGCTCCTGCGCCAGCACCTGCGCGTTCTTTATGACCTGCTCCTGGTACGCAGTAAACGACGGTTTCATCGCCTCGCCGAAACAGATGGCCTTTGCCGCGATCACGTGCATGAGCGGCCCGCCCTGCAGGCCTGGAAATACAGCCAAATTTATCGCCTTGGCGTACTTTTCCCTGCATAATATAAGACCTCCGCGGGGTCCCCTTAGCGTTTTGTGCGTGGTCGTGGTGACAAAGTCGCAATACGGCACCGGGTCCGGATAAAGCTTTGTCGCGACAAGCCCTGCGTAATGCGCCATGTCGGCCAGCAGAAGGGCTCCCACCGAATCAGCTATCTCCCTGAACTTCTTAAAATCTATCTTTCTCGGGTATGCGCTTGCGCCCGCTACGATTATTTTCGGCCTTACTTCCTGCGCCGTCCTTGCTATCTCGTCGTAATCCAGCAGAAAAGTGTCCTTATTGACCCCGTATGAATGCGCCTTGTAAAGTTTGCCGGAAGACGACGCCGGCGCGCCGTGCGTCAAATGCCCTCCGGCCGCAAGGTTCATGCCGAGTATCGGGTCGCCGGGCTGCAGCATAGCAAGATAAACCGCCTGGTTCGTCTGGGAACCGGAATGGGGCTGCACGTTGGCGTGTTCGGCGCCGAATAATTTTTTCGCCCTGTCGATGGCAAGCTGCTCGATGGAATCGGAATTTTCCACCCCCTGATAAAAACGTTTTGCCGGGTATCCCTCGGCGTATTTGTTGGTAAAAACGGAACCCTGCGCCTGCAGAATGGCCTCATCCGCGTAATTCTCCGAGGCTATCATCAACAGGGTCTCCCTGTTCCTTTTTACCTCAAGCTTTATTATCTCGGCGACTTCTTTGTCCACTTTTTCGATATACTTCGTAAAATCCATGGCATCACCTCTGCAAAATATTTTATAGGTTCCTGGCTTCGATAGCTTTTATCTTGTCGATCCTTTTATCGTGCCTGGCGCCCTCGTATTCGGTGGCCAGCCATATCTTCACTATTTCGTCGGCCAGGTTTTTCGCTATCATCCTGCCCGGTAGCACCAGTACGTTGGAATTATTGTGTTTCCTGGCAAAAACCGCGGTGTATGTGTTGTCGACCAGCGCGGCGTAAATGCCCTTTATCTTGTTGGCCGCAATCGACATGCCTATGCCCGTGCCGCATATCAGGATGCCGCGGTCATATTTTCCGGAAAGCACGGCCTCGCCGACTTTTTCGGTATAGTCCGGATAGTCGACCGACTCCTCGTTATAAGGGCCGAAATCCTTGTACTCGGTCTTCTGCGTGCTCAGGTATTTTTTTATCTCTTCCTTGAGTTCCCATCCGGCGTGGTCGCTCCCCAGCGCAATTTTCATTTCGATTCTCCTTTGGTTTTTTCAGCCGGTGCCGAAGTTGCGGTCACCGCCGTTGGTACTGCATCGGTTGCGGTCCCGGTAACAGGCCCGCCCGCCGCAGCCGTGGCGGTTACCGACGCCGCCTCGCTTTTTGCCTCGTCTATCAAAAATTTGTGCGATGAATTGTAATCGGAAACCGCGCATTTCGCCGTAAATACGTCCCACAGCCAGGAAGCCGCGAACATCGTCAGGCCGCTGAAAAAAACTATCCTTGAAACGTTAAGGCTGTCGCCCTGGTCGTTGGGCCCGAGCACCTCGTTCAGGCTTATGCCCATGATTATCACCGAAACAATCTCGGCGCTCAACAGGGACATTCCCATGTTCTGGTTCTTCGCGTAAAACTGCCCGGCGCCGTGCATTATAAACCCCGGAAAAAATGCCTTCTGGAGCCCGGTGTTCTCGTCCAGCGGGACCACAAGGCTGTTCACTTCAGCGTCCTCTTTGGTTATGTAAGTCTCTTCGAGCCAGGACGAACCCGTCGTCGTATGCTTGATGAGCCTGACTTCGTTCCACGGTATGGCCAGCGGCGTTCCCGAAGAAAGCAGCACGTTCAAATAATAGGCGTCAAAATTTTTCACATCGGCGGAAAACTGCTGGTCATCCTTCAGGACTATCAAATCCGCAAAAACCGGCGCGCATAAAAGAAACGCGGCCACCGTTAAAGCCGTTATTTTTTTCAGCATTGTATTCCCGCCTTTTTAAGGATGCCGGCACTTTCACGAAGCCGGCCTTTATCCTGTTTTTATCCTTATCTTTTAAGGTTTTTCTTTAAGCATGCGAATATGGAAAAACCCGCCGGCAAACGGCCGGAGCCATTTTTCTTCAAGGATGATTATATATTAATGAGGTAAAAAGGTCAACAATGGGTTTTTAACGTTTTATTTGAGCTGGGGTATTATTACGAATTTCATGGCGCTTTTCTGCTCGCCGTCCAGCTCCAGATGGGTGAATTCCGGCCTTATAAGTATTTCGACACCCTCGGGGCCTATGTAATCCCTGGCTATGGTTATGGCTTTCATGGCCTGATTTACCGCAGCCGGCCCCATTACGACTATTTCAACGTCTTTTTTTTCCCTTATATTGTTCACGATCGATCCCGCCACCGACTTGGGATTGCTGCCTGCCGCCACTTTCAGCCTTATGAGTTCCATTTTATCTCCTTTTACAGGTCCAGGGAGACCCTGTATGCTTCATTTTTGCTGATATGCAAGGACCCTGCCGCTTCCCTGACGGCGTCCCTTTTTGTCGCTCCCGCCGCGATCAACCTGCGCAGCTCCTGTTCTATGGTTTTTTCGTCCACCACGGCTTCAGCCCGCATGCCGGGCCCGATCACTATGACAAATTCCCCCCTGAGGTTTTCCTCGTTCAATTCCAGCGCAACCTCAGCCGGGCCGCCCCTGAAGACGGTTTCATGTATCTTCGTGAGCTCCTTTACCACCGCTGTTTCCCTGCCCGGGAGCAGTTCGGATATCATTGCGAGGGTGTCTTTCACCCTGTGGGGCGACTCAAGGATGACGCACGGCATCATATATCCCGCCATCTCCCTCAGCTCTTCGGATTTTGCCCTTCCCTTTTTCTCGAGAAAACCGTAAAAGACAAAGCGCGACGGGTCGAATCCCGAAAGTATCACAGCGCTGAGCACCGATGACGCGCCGGGTATTGCCCGCACCTGTATCCCTTCCTTTATGCACGCGTCAACGACAATAAAGCCGGGATCGGAAATAAGGGGGGTGCCTGCGTCCGAAACCATGGATATGTCAATCCCCGATTTCAGGAGTTTTATTATTTCTCCGGTGCGTGACTTCTCGTTGTGCTCGTGGTATGAAATCAGCTTTGACGGGATATCAAAATGGTTCAGGAGTTTGCCGGTGACCCTTGTGTCCTCCGCGATTATATACGGGGTCATTTTCATGGTTTCCACGGCCCTGTAAGTCATGTCATTTAAGTTCCCTATAGGGGTTGAGACTACGTAAAGTGTTCCTGTTGTCATATGCGTCGGTCCCCTTTTAAAAAGGTCCTGCGTTAAAAATATTTCTTGTATTCCTTTATTTTCTCCATTATGGAATGATTCTCCGCATTCAATGCGGTAATCTCGTTCCTCAGGGTTTCCGTTTCCTTTTTCTTGTAATTTGCGACCACGACAAGTTTGTGTTTTTCCTCCCTGTAGCCGGTCTCATAAAGGCCCAGCACGAGCGACACGGCGAATATTATCGCGTTCTCCGCGATGAGCTGGTGCGTCTGGCCTATGACCTCATAAAATGCCAGGCCCCATATAACCGCGGACACGAGCATCACTATTATGATTATGTCCTTCATCTGCATGTGTATGGAAAGCAATATTACCGAAATGACTATCATCTGGAAAGGCGCGTGCATAAACTCGTTCTCCGGAAGAAAAGCCGTCAGGGCTATGGCTATCGCGATCAACAGCAGTGAAAATACAAGTATCAGTTTTTTATCAGACATATTTTTCCTCCGCCAGGACCCTGGCCAGCATCGAGCCTATAATATCAAGGAAACGCAGGTCCTCCTGGTTGAAACACCCTGGCTGGTCCGAATTTACCCTTAATATACCGACGACCGCGTCCTTAACGAATACCGGGACCGAGATAAGCGACCTGATGTTGTCCTCGCCGTCGGATTTAAAGCGGATCTCCTTGTCCATGTCGGTTATTATTATCGACTTCTTGTTGTGAAGTATGAATTCGTCAAAATTTTTCAGGTAAAGGCTTTCCACGTCCGGCTCTCCGGTCAGCAGGTCGTCCTTTTTATCCGCCATTATTTTCATGACCTTGTCCGATCTTGTCAGAAAAAGCGATATTGACTTTTCCTGATGGAAAATATCTATGACGTTGCGCAGGACATGGCGCATTTTCGATGAAAAATCGGTCTGGGAAGAAAGGCTGTCGTATATTTCCTTGAGCTTTACATATTTTTCAAGCTTGGCGCTGTTGGCTTCCATGCCGGTCACGAGATTTTTCTTCTCGATTATCATGGCCGCATAGTCACCCTCGAGCCCTTTTAGCTGGTCCTGCGTGGATGAAAGCATAAAGGCGCTCGTATCCCCGAGTTTTTTGACGATAAAAAAGGATACGTAAAGTATCAACAGGCCGGCTATCACCGGGACCATCTGTGCCTCGCCCGAAATGGACTTGAAAATGGCGAGCACATAAAGCACCGTGCTGAATATAAGGAATATGGTGCCCGCCATCGAGCCAAGGAGAAGGTAACCCCCGACCACTATAAAGGTCGAGGCAAAAAGCGCGGGCTGCCACCATGAATGGCTGGGAAGCACAAAGATCGATGCCGCCATAGCGATTGCGGTCAGGAAGATCAATACTCTCGTCAGGTTTTCAAGCGCTTTCTTCATTTTGTCAGCTCCATAGTCGGTATGTGTTGTAATGTAAAAAGTTGCGCTTATTTCATTCGCCCATCGAATCAAGGGTCTTTAAGTTCGTCTTTGCGGTGTCGTCCGTCGGGTTTATCTGCAGGGACCTTGCCCACTGCACCCTGGCGTTCTTATAATCCTTTTTCTGGTAATAGGCGTTGCCCATGTTGTTGTATATGGGTGACTTCGTCGAGTCCAGTTTAAGGGCCTGTTCCAGGATATTTATCGCGTCCTGTACCCTGTTGACCTTGAGATATATCGATCCCAGGTTGTTGTATGCCATGGCGTCCGTGGGTTTGAGCCGCACAAGGGATTCGAACGCCTTTACAGCCGCGTCAAAATTTCCTTTTTCAAAATAAGCCATGCCGAGTTTTTTATAAACAAGGTCGTCGTTGGGATTTTTTGATATTACGAATTCAAGCTCGGGGATGGCGTTTCCGTTGTCTTTTTTAAGGAGGTAATCGAGCCCGAGCCTTTTATGCGCCTCGAGGTTGTCCGGGTTGAGCTGGATTATCTTTCTCCATATCTCCATCGCCTCGTCTATCCTGCCCTTGTCGTGTTCCTCGTTGCCGAGCGACAGGTATGAAGTCTCCAGTTTTCCCTTTAACTCTTCAAGGGCGGGCCTGAGCTTTAGCGCGACCTCCCATTCGGTTATCGCCTCTAGCAACATGCCTTTGTCGGCAAAAACATCGCCAAGGGACTTGTGCACGATCGGGTCGGATGGATTTATAGCTATGGACGACTGGAGTTCCTCTATGGCGTCGTCAAGCTTGCCGCTTTCGTAATACTGCATTCCGAGCTCATAGTGGGTAAGTGTGGATGCGCAGCCGACCAGAAAGATCATCAGGAACGCGGCCAAAAAGTATTTAATTTTCATCAACATACCTCCCGATTTGCATATATAAATATGGATGAAATTATATTAACACATATTTTGGATTTGTCAATAATATTGGTTTTACCTTTTGACTTTTTACTTTAATTATGTTATATTTTTACCCTGATTAAGAAAATTCAAGGAGGCTTAAAAAAATGGCAAGATCATGTGTAATTTGCGATAAAAAGCCGGTTACGGCAAACAACGTATCGCACGCAAGGAACAGGACCAAAACACGGAACAAACCCAATTTACAGCCCGTTAAGATACTTTTGAACGGCAAGGTACAGAGGGCGCTGGTATGTACGCGTTGTTTGAGGTCCGGGAAAGTCAAAAAAGTCGCCTAAACAGGCAATTAACATTGATAAAAAAACCGCGGTCAACGCGGTTTTTTTGTTTTTTTAGTCCACCCTTTCGACGGTCAGGACGTTCTTAACCTTCCTTAACGCGGCCATCAATTCGTTCAGGTGCTGCTGGCTTTTTATGCTGACGGCCAGGTCGGCCTGCAAATGGTTCTCGTAGGCGAGGTTGGAATTAAAGGAATTTATAAGGGCGTTGTTTTTGGACAGCGTCGTCAGGATGTCGCTCAAAAGCGAGTCCGTATTGCGCCCGGTCACCCTGAGCCTGCACATATAAAAATTATCCGCTTTCTCGTTCCAGTTGACCTCCATTACAGGCGCGTTGATCTTTGAGAGCGCCAGGGTCGAGCAGCTCTTCCTGTGGACCGATATCCCTTTTTTTGTGAAAATGCCTGTTATCTCGTCGCCGGGCACCGGGTTGCAGCAGCGTGCGAATTTATAGGCCACGTCCCCGAATTCCCCCTGGACTATTATCTCGCCTTTGGCCGCGCCGTGCGTGATGTGCGGATGAACGGCCTTAAAATCCTCGCTCTCACGGACAAATTTCACTATATGATTGGCTATCTTGGAATCGGAAAATTCGCCGTAACCTATCCCGGCGAGGATGTCCTCTTTGTCCCTTATGTTATATTGTTCAAGCAGCGCGCCCCACGCCTCTTCCGGCACGCTCTCAAGCTTGATGTCGAACTTCCCGAACCTCTCGGAGAGCAGTGAACGGCCTTTCTCGATATTTTCCTTTATGTTCTGGTTCGTCCTGAGCCAGTGGCGTATCCTGTTCTTGGCCTTGGCCGTTTTTACGACCTTGAGCCAGTCGACCACGGGATGCTGGTTCGGCCCCTTTAAAATATCAACCATGTCGCCGTTCTGCATCTCGTATTTAAGCGTCACCCATTTGCCGTTGACCTTTGCGCCGATGCACTTGTCCCCCAGGTCCGAATGCACGCTGTATGCAAAATCAAGGACCGTGGCGCCCTTGATGAGTTCCTTGACCTCGCCCTTGGGAGTGAATACGAACACTTCCTCGTCAAAAAGATCCACCTTGAGTTCCTTGATGAATTCCTCGCTCTCGCGCACCGTGCCGTGCCATTCAAGCAGCTGGCGCACCCAGGCGAAAGCCGTGTCCGTCTTTTTGTCAAAAGCCTTCTCTTCCTTGTAATTCCAGTGGGCCGCGATGCCTTCCTCGGCCAGCTCGTCCATCTCATGCGTCCTTATCTGTATCTCCACGGGCCGGCCCGACTCGTCGAGTATCGTGGTGTGCAGGGACTGGTAC
>Ga0181535_10008038_pt1 | contig 10459 bp, 10 predicted proteins | sample PEATcosm2014_Bin_44_FD_119774 | JGI IMG/M metagenome (GOLD analysis project Ga0181535, IMG submission 119774) | Peatland microbial communities from MTU Mesocosm Facility, Houghton, MI, USA - PEATcosm2014_Bin17_30_metaG | ecosystem: Environmental > Terrestrial > Soil > Wetlands > Peat | place...
AAAAGATGCCGTAGTGCTGCGTGCGCGGGTTGACGCGGCCCATGGCGTCCATCAGGTCGAAGGTCTGCTCCATGTCGGCGTAGGTCTCGCCGGGCAGCCCCGACAGCCACGACACAAAGGGGTCGATCGAGGGCGCGAACTCGGCCAGCTTGGCGGCCGACTGCAGGATCTGCTCGGCGCTCACGTCTTTTCAGACCAGGCTCTGCATGCGCTCGGAGCCGCTCTCGCCGCCGAAGTCGATCTCCATGCAGCCGGCCTGCTCGATCAGCTTGACGAACGCGCCGTCGTACCTGGCCAGGTAGTCGAAGCGGCAGTTCGCCCGCCAAGCGGCCCGCACGTCGCCGTCGAGCAGGCCGGTGCAGATCGCCTCGGCGCGGCGGCGGTCGACGAAGAAGTTGTCGTCGACCGGGTCGATGATCTTCACGTGCGGGAAGCGACGCAGCAGGCTCTGCATCTCGGCCACCACGCGCTCGGGGCTCTTGCCGCGCCAGCGGCGCTTGTTGAAGCCGGTGTTGTAGCAGAAGCCGCAGCGGCTGGGGCAGCCGCGACTGGTCTGCAGGTGCACGCGACCCGCCTGCAGGGTGGGGTAGCCGGCAAGCTCGAGCAGCTCGTAGGGCAGCTCGACCTGGATGCTGTCCAGATCGACAAGCTCGGCGTCGGGCGTGCTCACCACGGCGCCGTCGAGCTCGTAGGTGATGCCCTTCACGTCGGCCAGGGACGCGTCCGCGGCCAGCCGGTCGGCCAGCGGGCCGACGACCGTCTCGGCCTCGCCGCGCACCACCACGTCGACCGCCGGGCTGGCGGCGGTCTGCTCGGGCAACAGGGTGGGGTGCACGCCGCCCCACACGATGGGCACGCGCGGGTGCTCGGCGCGCACCCTGGCGGCGAACTCCAGGGCGTAGCGGATCTGCGGGCCGCTCATGCAGGTCAGCCCGACGAACACCGGGTCGCCGACCGAAAGCGTGCGGTAGTCGGAGAGGCGCATGTCGAAGATGCGCGGCCGGTAGCCGGCGCGCTGCAGGGCGCCGGCGACGTGCAGAAGCTGCAGCGGCACCTGCGGGTCGGGCGCCTTGAACCTGCCCGGAAAGACGAGCAGCACTTCATTGCCTTGGCCTGTCATGCGCGCTTAAGACCCCCCTGTCGCTCACGTGCCGGCACAGTCTATGGCACGGCCTTGCGCGGGCGCCCGTTGGCCGCGGCGGCGCGACGAGCTTCCGCAGGCGACCGTGTGGGTATGAACGCCCTGAGGTCAGGGGTCGTGAGCAGCAAAAGGAGCCGCATGGGCAAGGTCGCTCTCGTCTTTCCGTACGTGCGCACGAGGTCGGCCAACGAGATGCTGTTCCCGCCGCTCGGCATCGCCACGCTGGCCGCCCATCTGCGCGCCCGCGGCATCGAGACCAGGGTCTTCGACTGCACCTTCAGCGACTTCGCGACGCTGCGCGCCGAGCTCAAGTCGTACCGGCCCGACATCGTGGGCATCTCCTCGATGGTCAGCCTGTCGCGCAACACCTTTGCCGTGGCCGCCATGGTGCGCGAGGTCGCGCCCGACGCCCTGCTGGTGGCCGGCGGCGCGCTGCCCACGGTGTTTCCCAGGCGCTTCGCCAAGCACTTCGACGTTGTCTTTCGGGGCGAAGCCGACCTCAGCTTTCCGCGCTTCTGCGCCGACGTCTTCGCCCGCCGCGTCTCGCCCCGGACCATGGCCCGCCTGCCGCTCGTCGCCTACGACGGCCTGTTCGTCCCCAACCACGGCCTGTGCATCGACAACCCCACTACCCACCACAACGAGGCCGCTCTCGAGTCGTTCCCGAGACCCGACCGCAGCGACTTCGACCACGCCGCCTACCAGGACGCCTGGCTGCGCACCGGCAGCGACAGGATCACCTCGCTCATGGTCACCCTGGGCTGTCCGTTTGCCTGCGACTTCTGCTCAAAGCCGGTCTTCGGCAACGTCGTGCGACGCCGCAGCCTCGACTGGGTCTTCGCCGAGATCGACGAGATCGCCGCCCTGGGCTACGACGGCCTGTGGATCGCCGACGACACCTTCACGCTCGACCTGTCCTACCTCGAGGAGTTCTGCCGGCGCATGGCGGGCCGCGGCCTCACCTGGTCGTGTCTGTCGCGGGCCCGGGGGATCAGGCGGGCGACCGTGCGCCTCATGAAAGAGGCCGGCTGCCGGCGCGTCTACCTGGGCCTTGAGTCGGGCAGCCAGGCGACGCTCGCCCTCATGAACAAGCAGGTCACGGTGGGCGACGGCATCCGCGCCGTGAGCCTCTACCGCGAGGCCGGCATCGAGGTGGCCGGCTTCTTCATCGTGGGCTACCCGGGCGAGACCGTCGCCTCGGTCGAGCAGACCTTCGCGCTGGCCCTGACCCTGCCGCTCGACGAGATCTCGTTCAACGTGCCCTTCCCGCTGCCCGGCTCCATGCTCTTCCGGCGCCTCGGCGGGCCCGACGACGGCCTCGACTGGAACGAAGAGAACGAGACGACCTTCGTCTACCCCTCGCAGTTCGACGCCGACTGGCTGCGCGGGCGCATCGCCGAGACGATGGCGGCGTTTGCCGAAAACAGGCGCGCTCGCCGCCGGGAACGCACCGTCGATCTCGAGCCGACGCTCACCGCAGCCGCCGCAGGAGCGCGTCGGTAGGACCCTCGAAGGCGCGCAGCGCCGGCGGCCCCAGCCTCTTCCCCAACCGACGCTTCAGCGCGAACTGCAGGCGCCCCTTGAGGATGGTGACGCGCATCTTGGTGGCCGAGACGTCGGCGTCGAAGGTGAGAGCGTGGCCGGTCAGCAGGCCGCCGCGCTGGCGCCACTCGCGCCGCGCGCGGCCGGCGAGCCGCTCGGTCAGCGCCGTGCCGGGCAGCGGGTAGGGCATCGTCAGGCCCAGGTAGTCGAGCGGCAGCGAGCCGGCGAAGCGCAGCGTGTCGAGCACCGTGTCGTCGCTCTCGCCGGGGTAGTAGACGATGAAGAAGGCGCCGACCCGCAGGCCGGCCCCGTGCGCGGACTCCACGGCGGCGCGCGCCTGGGCGATCGTGATCTGCTTGTTCATGAGGCGCAGTACGGCGTCGTTGCCCGACTCGATGCCGAAGAAGATCGTGTCGCAACCGGCCTGCCGCATGCGCCGCGCGGTCTCGAAGTCGAGCGTGTCGACGCGCCCCAGGCACTCCCACGAGAAGCGCAGGCCGCGCCGCGCGATCTCCTCGCACACGGCGGCCACCCGGCGGCGGTCGAGGGTGAAGACGTCGTCGGCGAACGAGATGCGGTCGTAGCCCAGGGCGAGCGCCTCTTCGATCTCGTCGACCACGTTGCCCGGCGAGCGCTCGCGGTAGGAGTGGCCGAACACCACGTTGCTGCAGAACTCGCAGGCAAACGGACAGCCGCGCGTGCTCATCACCGTGGTGACGGCCCGGCCGTCCTTCTTCTTGCCGTGGGCGATGTAAGCCTCGTTGGGCAGCAGGTCGCGCGCCGGAAAAGCGAGCGCGTCCAGGTCGGTCACGAAGGGCCGGCACGGCGCCAGGGCGGCCGGCGGGGCAACGCCTGCCGCTGGGCTCGCCGCAACGCCTGACGCTGGGCTTGCCGCAACGCCTGCCGCCGGGTCCGCCGCGGCGCCGTCCGCTCCGCGGGTGACGACGCCGGCGACCGCGCCGATGTCGGCGCCCGCCTCGTAGGCCGCCACCACGTCGCACATGGCCTGCTCGCCCTCGCCGCGCACGACGGCGTCGAAGCTCCCCAGGAACGCCTCGGGTTCGCAGGTCGGCAGCGGACCGCCCGCCACCAGCAGATCGCAGCGGTCGCGCAGGCGCTCGGCGAACCACCGGCACTCGGGGGCCAGCGTGGCCATGGCGTAGATGCCCACGACCCGCGCCCCCGAGGCCTGCGCCCGGTCGAGCGCCTCGTCGCGGGCAAGAAAGGTGCAATCGAGCAGGTCGACGTCGTGGCCGGCGCGCCGCAGAGCGGCGGCCACGTACGCCGGCCCGAGCGGCGGAAAGCGAAAGCGCGAGCGGTCGCGGCGCCCCAGAAAGAACGGGTAGATGAGCAGCACCGTCGTCACGAGGTCCGCGCGATCGTGAGGTCGTAGGCGAAGCCACCCAGCGAGGGCGGCAGCGAGTAGCCGAAGCCCGACCACGCCAGGCGCGTGCCGATCAGCTCGCGGCCCCGGTGCAGCGTAGCGCCGGCGACCTGCGCGAGCGAGAAGGCCGCGCGGTGCGAGTCGCAGACAAACGACGCCCGGGCGGCGCTCACCAGGTCCCACGTGCCGATGGCGGGCCCCCGCAGGTCGGCGCCGGCGGCATCGATGTAGCGGTCGAAGCGCCGCGCGCCCAGTTCGTTCATGAGCACCACCTCGGTGATGTCGTCGGGCAGGCCGGAGAGCTCGACGGCGACGGCGACGTGTGCGCCCTCGGAACCCTCAAGGATCGTATAGGTCGCCTTGAGGGTCATGGTCGAGACTTCGGCCGCGAAGGTCGTCTCCCAGCCCAGTGAGCGACGCAGGGCGCTCGAGGCGGTGGTCAACGGGCCGCGCAGCGCGGGAGCGCGGCGATGGAGCGCCGCCAGCGAGTTCTTGGCGGCGTACAGCGCCTTGGATCCGACGGCGCCGCCGTCGGCCGTGGAGAGCCGCTCGACCAGGTCCATGGCAAAGACGGCCGTCACCTCGCGGCCGTCGGCGAGCGGGCGCTCGGCCAGCGCGACGGCGCCCGGAAAGACAGTGGTGATGCCCCGCTTGAGGATGGGCACGCCGAACCCCACGCCTTCTTCGGCGAGCTCCGTGCCGTCGACGCTGAGCAGCAGCCCCCTCTGCAGGCGCTGCGTCGGGTAGGCGGACGCGACGCGGCCGGCACCGACGCGGGCGCGGTCGGCGGACGCGGCGGCGGGCACGGCAGCGCCGCCGTCGGCGATCGTGAGGGCAAGCCCCTCTCGCAGCGCGACCTCGACCTTCACGACCCCACGTCCGCGACCGGCCGCTCGCCGAACCGGGCCGGGTGCTGGGCCGCACCCAGGGCGCGCCCGCGCAGGCAGACGACAACGATCCACCAGCCCGCGACCTGCCAGGCGACCACCAGGGCGGCGCGCGCCAGAAGGGTCGCCTGACCGTAGCGGCCGACGTCGGCCAGCAGCCGCGCCATGAGCCCCGGCGCCGAGACCCACAGCAGCTGCAGCGGCGAGGCGTTGAACACCGTGAAGACCAGGGGCAGTGCCCAGACCGCCGTCAGGGCGCGACGGTCGAGGGCGCCCGTCGCGGTCAGCAGAGCGACCAGGGGGACGAGCAGCGCGACGTTCGGCTCGGCGACCCAGGTGCGCGTCAGATAGACGAGCAGGGTGAGCGCCGTGGCCATCTTGAGCAGGTCGTCGAAGTCGTCGTCGCGCGCCGGCGCCGTGGCGCCGGGGCCGCAGCGCGCCGGCGGCCCGACGCGCATCGCACCGCCCGCCGGCGGCGTCGCCGCGTCGCCGCGTCGCGCCCACAGGAGGGCGATGCCGAGCGCCAGGGCCGGCGCCCAGACCAGGCCTAGCAGCCACCACCTGCCCTGCATGAGCAAGGGATCGCGGAAGAGCCTGACGACCGTCATGAGCGAGAGCGCCCCCTGGGGCACGAAGTGGGCGTTCAGGCGCTGGCTGAACGGCGCCCGGCCCCAGCCAAGGGCAAAGAACGGCGCGACGTAGAACAGCAGCGCGGCGCCGAGCCACACCCCGGCGTAGCGCAGCGCTCTGGGCAGCGATCGCGACGCCAGATAGAGCAGGGCGGCGGGCAGCAGCGGCAGCGCGATGGGCTTCACGCAGAAGGCCAGAGCCAGCAGCACGGCCGACAGCTCGCCACGACGCCGGTAGAGCAGCCACAGGGCCGCCAGGGCGAGCAGGGCGACGATCGGGTCGATCTCGCCCCAGGCCGCCCCTACGTACATCAGGAAGGGATTCAGGAGCACCAGCGCCCAGGCGCGCCGGGCAACGGCCGGCGAAGCGCCGCGCTCGCGCAGGATGGCCCCCACCAGGTAGGCAAGACCGACGTTGGCGGCGATCACCGGCGCCTTGAGGGCCAGGTTGTAGAGCAGCAGGTCGTGCGTCGGCGCGTAGGTGACGCGGTAGATCAGGCCGGCGAGCAGCGGCCAGGGGGGCGGGTACCCCACCGAGGTGATGCGGCTAAAGCCGACGTGGTGGAACACGCGCACCAGGTTGAGCGCCACATACGGGTCGCGGCCGGTGCCCGCGAGAAAGCCGGTCGCCATGAACAGGCGCGTGTCGTAGGAGTGGCCGAGCACCAGGCCGAGCGCGAGCTGGAGCGCGACGCTGAGCGCCAGCAGGCGCCGGTCGTAACGGCGCCCTGCGACGAGCCCATCCATCGCCCGACCGCGGATCGCCGCGGCTAGCCCAGGCCGGCGTAGGCCACGGCGTACAGCAGCACGCCGGTGAGCGTGCCGAGCAGGTAGAGAGCGTACGAGCTGCGCATGAAGGGCTTGAAGTGCGTGAAGCGCAGCCGGGGCGGCAACAGCTTGAGAGCGGTGAGCACGACGTAGATGCCCAGCACGAGGGCGATCACGCCCACGACGGCGTGCACGGTGGCCACCGCATAGGCGCGCTGGCTGAGCCTGGCGGGGATCTGGGGGGCGACGTAGAGCACGAACGACCTGACCATCCAGGCGGCGATGACGGCGGTGCTGAGCACGACCGCCGCGATCTGCACGCGGCGATGCGCGGTGTAGCGATGAGCGACGGCCAGACGCCAGCCCACGGTGAACATGACGGCGGCCACCACGGTGAGCGCCAGCGCCAGCATCGCTCCGGCGGGCGCCTTGGTCGTGAGCGCCGACACGATCGCTGCCAAACCCACCTGTTCCCCCCGGACTGTCGTGACAGTGCCGCCGGACGCCTCTCGCGAACGCGCGCCGCCGGGCCACTCTAGCCCGCCCGCCCGCGGTGGGCAACGCAGGTTCCGTTTAGGTACGCGCCACGCGGCCGTGCGGCGCGCGGTGCGGCGGACGGTCCGCCGCACGGGCTTGTCGGGCGCTCATGGCGACGATTCCTTCGTCGATTCCTGCCGTATAGGCGTTTAGGAGGGAAATCCCGTGGCCATAACCCTCACATCGGCGGGTGTGCCGGGCAGTGCCCGGCGGGGAGCCCTCCCGCCGAGGCAGACACACCGGGGGCGAAAAGGGGAGTGAATGGACGACAGGCCACAATTCGGCGTCGAACTGGTACGCGTTGGCGATGACGTAGCCGTGGTCGCACTTCAGGGCGAAGTCGACATCTACTCGGCGCCCCAGTTCAAAGAGGTCATGATCCAGAGCATCGACGAAGGCGCCAAACACATCGTCGTCGACTTGGCCGGCGTCACGTTCATCGACTCCACGGCGCTGGGCGTGCTGGTGAGCGGCGCCAAGCGCGTGCGGCCACAGAACGGCACCCTCGACATCGTCTGCCGCGACGAGAACATCACGCGGATCTTCGAGATCACGGGACTCGACCGGATCTTCGGCATCTATCCCACTCGGGAAAAGGCCCTGGAAAGCGCGACCGTCTAGCAAGCCGGCGCCGGCGGTCAGGCCGGCTCGAGACAAGGGGTGTTCGGCCATGGAGTATCGCACTAGCAGAGGCCTCAGGGGACGCCGACTTTCCGTGCAGGTCGACGACATGGGCAAGAGCAAACAATACGGCGGCGGGCGCGTCTGCTCCGTGTCTGGCTGCGAGACACGCCTGTCTACCTACAACCCGTCCAACATCTGTGCCCTGCACAGCGGCGGTTGGAAAGACGAGCTCAAGCGGCCCAGCCGCAAGCAGCGTCCGCGCGAAGAGATGACGCGGTATTGCAGCTTCGAGCCGTGCAGCCGCGAGTTCGTCACGAGCAACCCCGCCAAGAAGTACTGCAGCGACGCCTGCCGCATGAAGGCCTTCCAGGCCCGGGCGGTGGCGGCTCGTCAGACCGAGCTCAGCGAAACACTGGCCCGCAGGGCAAGCTAAGGACGCTCCCGCGCAGGGTCGCGCAACGCAGGGGCCCGACTGCCCCGCCGTCGCGTTTGAGCGCTACGAGCGCGAGGCTGCCCGCTGCGGGCGCATGACCAGCGTACTCGGCGCCAGGTCGAAGCGCGGCGGTATCAGCGGCGTGCCCACGGCGAGCGCGCCTATGGCGGCGTCGAGCGTCTCGTAGACGGGCACCACGTTGGGCAGTCCCACCAGCGCGATGGTGCGCCGCACGTAGCCCGCCGGCCGCGTGATGAGCAGCTCTCTGCGGTGCTCGTGCAGCCGCACGACGAGCGACACCACCAGCCCCACGAAGGCCGAGTCGACCATCTCGACCAGGGCCAGGTCGAGCACCAGGTCGCGGCTCCTGAAGAAGAACGGCCCCAGGTGGCGCCGCAGAAAGCGTTCGATCTCGGGCACGTTGTCCAGATCGAACTCGCCGCTCAGAGCCAGGACCGGCACCTCGCCGGGGCCCGCGAAGCTCAGTCGCAAGCCTCCCCCGCCCCCGCTGAGCGTGACCGCACGGCCGGCAGGGTCGGCGCGGCCTTTGGTTTGAGCGCTCACGTAGTCCCCCCTGCGATCACTGGTCCGGTCGTCACGCCCGACGGCTCGGCTACGGCGAAGACGAAAATGGATCGTCTGGTAGTACGGCGATCGCCCGCTACCGGCGAGTCAGGCGACCGCCGGTCGATCACGTTGTCGGCACCGAGCGTATGGTGGCCGGAAGGCGTTGTAAAGGCGCGGATTGCCGTTCCCTACACGCGGGGCCTCATCCTCTGCACGAGGCTGAAGCGACGCCCTCACAGGCTCGACCTCGACGGCCGGCAAAGACTGAGGCGACTTGAGGCCCGCAGGCGCCGGTCAGGCGCCGGCACTTCCCGGGGCGGACGCCGACAGACGCCGTGGCCCCGGTCGTTGACGGCCGTCAGGTGATCTCGCCGGCCTTGAGCGCGAGCTTGCGGTACAGGGGCTCGCGCTCCTTGAGCAGCGTGAGCACAGGGCTGGCCACGAAGATAGACGAGTAGGCGCCCGAGGCCACGCCGACCAGCAGCGCAAAGGCGAAGTCCTTGAGAGTGGAGCCGCCGAACAGCAGCAGGCAGACCACCGGGATGAGGGTCATCAGAGTGGTGTTGATCGACCGGGTGAGTGTCTCCCAGATGGAGCGGTTGACCATGTCGCCGTACGGCACGCGCGACATCTTGGGCGCGTTCTCGCGCACGCGGTCGAAGACGATGACCGTGTCGTAGAGCGAATAGCCGAGGATGGTGAGCACCGCCGCGATGGTGTCGGTGGTCACCACCCGCCCGGTGAGCGAGTAGATACCGATCACGACCAGCAGGTCGTGGAACTCGGCGGCGATGGCGCCCACGGCGAACTTCCACGAGAAGCGGATGGAGATGTAGATCAGAATGAGGACGAGCGCTATGCCGATGGCCTTGTACGACGAGGTGATGACCTCGCGGCTGAACGAGGCGCCCACCGTGTTGATGTTCCAGTCGGTGCCCCCGTTGGCGGTCGGCGCGATCGTGAAGCTCTTGTCGAGCGCGCTCTTGAGAGCGAGCTGCTGGTCGGCCGACAGCGTGGCCGTCGAGATCTGAAAGCTCGAGCCGTTCTTGGACTGGATCTGCTGGATGACGGCGTCGGTGTAGCCCTGGGCGTCGACGATGCCGCGCACCTGCGAGGTGGTCGCCGGCTTGACGAAGGTCACCGCGACGCGCGTGCCCGACTTGAACTCGAGCCCATAGTTGAAGCCCTTGATGGGGTTGCCGCCGCCGCGGATGAACATGCTGAGCAGGCCAAGGCCGATGACCGTGCCCGAAAGCGCGAACCACAGGTACTTGTGACCCATGTAGTCGAACGAGTAGATCTTGCGAAACCAGGCCATGGCTATTTCTTCTTCTTTCGGGCAGTCGACGGGCGGCGCTTGGCGGGACGGTTCGGCGTGCTGCCCGCGGCCGAAATGCCGGCCGGGTCGCTGGCGCGCAGCACGGCGCCGGTACGGCCGTCACCCGTGGCCGCTCGCGGCCGCGAGCGGCGCCCGGTGCCGCCGTCGTCGACGGCGGCCTCGATGTCGGAGGCGTGCACACCCATGAACTCGGCGCGGTTGAAGAAGGTGAAGTCGGACAGCAGGCCCAGCATGGCACGCGTGGCGACCACGGCGGTGAACATGCTGACCAGCACACCGAGCATCAGGGTGAAGGCGAATCCCTTGGGCTGCGCCGTCGCGAACTCGAAGATCACCGCCGCCGTGAGCAGGGTCAGGACGTTGGCGTCGAGGATGGTGCGAAAGCCGCGGGCGTAGCCCGAGTTGACCGCCGAGCGTACTGTGCGGCCATGGCGCACCTCTTCTTTGATGCGTTCGAAGATGACCACGTTGGCGTCGGCGGCCACGCCGATCGTGAGGATCATGCCGGCGATGCCCGGCAGCGTAAGCGTGACGTGCACGGCGTTGAACAGGCCGAGCAGCAGGATGCCGTAGATGATGAGCGCGATGTCGGCGACCAGGCCCAGGAA
>Ga0181535_10008039_pt1 | contig 10458 bp, 6 predicted proteins | sample PEATcosm2014_Bin_44_FD_119774 | JGI IMG/M metagenome (GOLD analysis project Ga0181535, IMG submission 119774) | Peatland microbial communities from MTU Mesocosm Facility, Houghton, MI, USA - PEATcosm2014_Bin17_30_metaG | ecosystem: Environmental > Terrestrial > Soil > Wetlands > Peat | place...
CCAATTGCGGCTGCGTCGCGCAATAAGCAGGAGGGGATGCGGGCAGAGGCGGCGCAGCTGGCAAAACCAGCCAACAATCTTAAGGTTCCGTTAATTGACAAGGGATTGCATCTATCGGACTTTGCGGGCATGGCGCCGCGGCTGGATTTGAAAGACAAGCTGCTCAGGATCTCCGGATTTATTCAGAATGTACCGCATGACGGGCAGCCGGCGACGGAAGAGACCGAAGTCTGGATGGGATATACCAAGAGCGATATATATTTTGTGTTCATATGCCGCGACCGCCATCACGAGCTGATTCGCGGACACCTGGCGCGGCGGGAGAACATTCTGAAGGACGACTACGTGGCGGTGTTTCTAGACCCATTTCAGGATCGCCGCAAGGGTGTACTATTCGCGGTGAATTCAGTTGGGGTGCAGGCCGACGCGTCGTGGGACGAGAATAACGGTCCGGATTACAGCTATGACCAGGTTTGGGATTCGGAAGGGCAAGTGACGCGCGATGGATGGATGGCGTTGATTGAGATTCCCTTTCGCAGTTTGCGATTTCGGCCCAATGGCTCGGACTGGGGCGTAGTCTTCGAGCGCAACTTTCCGCGCAACAGCGAACAAGATTACTGGCCGCACATTTCCACCAACATCACCGGCGTGCTGAGCCAGGAGGGAACGCTGAAGGGCATTCAGGGCGTGACCGGCTCGCATAATGTACAGATCAATCCATATGTGCTGGCGCAGAACGAGCGCACGCTGAACACCATAGACCCGTTGAATCCTTACTTCAGTTCGCGGCACATGGAAGGCACGGCGGGCGGCGAGGTGAAGGCGATTCTGAAAGACCGAATTGTTTTCGACGCGACCATCAATCCGGACTTCAGCAATATCGAGTCGGACCAGCCGCAGTTTACGGTCGATCAGCGCTACCCGGTTTATTTTCCGGAGCTGCGGCCATTTTTTCTGGAGAACGCGAATTACTTTGCCACGCCGATCAATCTGGTTTATACGCGCAACATCGTTCATCCGGAATACGGCGGGCGTATGACGGGAAAGACAGGCCATACGAATTTGGGCTTGTTTCTTATTGACGACCGGGAGCCGGGGCAGACGGTGGCTCCGGGCGATGCGCTCTATAACAAGCACGCCACCATCGCCGTGGGGCGCGTTTCGCGGGATCTGGGCAAAGGCTCGAGCATCGGCGTTATTTATACCGATTACGAGTTTGGCCAGGGATGGAACCGCATCGGGGGCGTGGATTTTACCTGGCGGATGAACAACAAATGGCTGGCGCTGGGGCAGATGGTTGAAAGCTCGACCAAAGGCATTGTGGATAGCGGAACGCCGCCGAGTTGCTCCAGTGGAACTCCGCTGGATTGCTCAACGACGCCAACCTACTCGGCGGGGCCAGCGAGCAACTTTCAGTTGCAGCATAACGGGCACGCCTTCAACCTTCAGTCGCAGTACCAGGATATGAGCGTTGGCTTTCAGACGCTGCTGGGATTTATTCAGGCACGGAACTTCCGCAACGGCCAGACGCACATGACCTATCAGTGGTATCCCAAGCACAGGATGATTCAGAGCTATGGGCTGGAGACGAACCAGAACATCGCCTTCGATCATTCAGGCAACCGCGTCTTTCATTACTCGTCCTTCGACCCGTTTATTCTTTTGCCGCGCAACTTTGTGCTGGCGCCTGTGGTCAACACTAACTCCGACACGGTGGGTCCGCAGAATAACTATCAGCTCACGCAGAACAGAAACTTCACGGAGAATAGTGGCGGACTTGTCTTCCGGGGAGCGCCCTACGCGCAGCTAAATTTCAATGTGCAGGCCTTTCGCAGCGGCAACGTGAACTACAACCCGGTGAGTTGCACCGGGACGCCTCCGCTTGCTCCACCGTGCGTGCCGTTTTTGATGAACCAGGAAACCGTTCAGGCGCTTTTTACTTTGCAGCCGCTGCGGCAACTGACCGCGGACAATACCTATCTGCTGGATCGCGACCACGCGGTGTCTAATGGCGCGCTGGTTTACGAAAGCCAGGTCTTCCGCACCAAGGTCAACTATCAGTTCACGCGGGCGATTTCAGCGCGCGTGATTGTGGAGTACGACTCGACGCTAGCCAATCCGGCGGAGACATCGTTGTTGCGGACCAAGGGGGTTGGCACCGAGGCGCTGTTTACGTGGCTACCGCATCCGGGCACGGCGGTTTATGTCGGCTATAACAACGATATGCAAAATCTGGACCGGTCGCTGTGCAATCGCCTGCCGGGCGGCGCCTGCGATCCTAACAATACGGTAGCGCCGCGGACGACGAATTTTTTGAACGATGGGCGGCAGATTTTCATCAAGGCATCGTATTTATTGCGCTTCTAGTAAAGCAAGCCCTCAACTCTCCTTGCGGTAGAGCATGTCGCGGATGGTTCGTTTGCGGGCTTCGTTGAGTTCTTTATCTGTTGTGGGGCTGATATTGGCGGCGGGCTCGGCGGCCTCGGGCTCGCTGCACGCGGGGCAGCGGTTGGCGAAGCCGGGCTTGCCGGGGTAGAGTTCGAACTCTTCCCCGCAGACGACGCAGGTTTTGATGGGAAAAGCCATAGATATCCATGATAACGCGGAGGAATTTGTTGCGGTTCACAATGCGCAATGATCGACTTGCGAAATTATCACAAGAATGCAACAGAATATTCCGCGAAATTAGGTAATACTGGTTAACATGTGTGCGGAATCGCACAGCGGGCAAAATCTCAGAATATGTTCAATATTGACCAGCGCGGCCCGGATGGTTGAAAATAAGGATTAAATCACTCCTATTCAACCAAGGGGGGAGAGCTGTCTTTATGATCGAGGAATTGACGACGCCGAAACAGAGTCTGTTTCCGATTCAGCCGAACCCTGATGACGCAGAGGCCTTCGAAAATATGAAGGCGATCTTCGAGCAGGTTGCATCCGGACTTTACAGCCTGGCTTCGATGCTGGTGGGCGAAGGCGAGGATAGCGCGCGACTGGTGGAGGAGGCGATTGAGTCAGCACAGGTGTCGCCTTGCGCCGACCCGCAAAATGCACGCCATTGCAGCCGGAGGGCTCTGGCCATTGCTGCACTGAAGTTGCTGGCGGGGCGCTGTCCTGGCTGCCTGGACGCGCCGCGGGGACTGACTCCAGCCACAACCTGCATCGAGGGCGACGACCTGGCCTCGTCAGGCATTTCATCCGGGGAACTGGAAGGCATGATCAGCGGGCGGGATCGCGAGCGGGTGCGGGAGTGGCTGGAAAGCCTGCCTAAGTGGATGCGGACGGTTTTTGCGTTGCGCGCGGTGGCTGGCTTCAATGCCGCTGAAACTGCCTCGCTGCTGAAGATACACGGTGGGCCGCAAGCCGCTACATGGACTCCGCAGATAGTGAGCGAGGTCTTCCGGCAGGGGTTGTGCTCGCTGGCTTCGCAAGTGCTGAGAAACCAGTGAAGAAGTGAATTAGTGAAGAAGTGAAGAGCTATAAAGAACTGTAAAGAGCTATAGATATCCCACCTTCAATCACCCCAGCGAACAAACATCGCTCGCTGGGGATCCCGATAGGCGCAATAACAAAAACGCACCGAAGTTGGGGTACTCATTTTGTTGGGACACCCATATTTGTTGGGGCATCCGCGCTTTTCCGCGACCCCTTTCCTCTCCGTATTTATAAATAGGCCGGAACTTCATGTTTTCAAGGCTGCTTCATGCAATGCCTCTGGCGACCTCCTTTCTTCTCCGTATTCGGAAATGGGCGAGAATTGCGTTCCGGTTCGACCATTAAAATCAGTTGTATGCGGCGGAATGCAGCCATCTTCCCAACTAGTTCGATACACTATAGATACGAATCCCGCTGGCGGCTTATCGCGTCTATTGAGGAGCGAGTGTTTTGGGCCGCGGCACTTCGCTGAGAGTCGAACGAATTTGATTTCTGCTATTTCTTCAAGCAACAACTCGATCCGGCTCAGTGCCTGCGTCCTTGCGCTGGGCCTGGCGGGGATGTTTTCCCACGGGCTGGCGGCGCAGACGTTGCCCGGCCTATCCAGTACTTCGTCCGCACAGAGCGCATCCAGCTTTCAGGGCAGCGTGGCCTCGGGCGAGGTTTCTGCGCAGCCGGTTTCACTTACGCTGGACGAGGCCATCCAGAGAGGCCTGAAGGCCAATTTGGGCGTGATCCTGAGCGGCGCGCAGACGGCGGCGGCGCGCGGGGAGAGGCTCAGCCAGTTGCAGGCCCTGTTGCCTTCGGTGGACGCCAGCGTCAAGGAAAACGTAGTGCAGCTGGACCTGCCCGCCGAGGGGCTGCGTATTCCCGGCTTTCCCAAGATTATCGGGCCGTTTGGATTTACCGATCTGCGGGCTACACTGACGTGGTCGCTGATCGATGTGACTTCGCTGCGCAACTACCTGGCCGCGCGACACAACTTTGCCGCCGCGCAATTATCAGCCCAGGACGCGCGCGATCTGGTGGTGCTGGTGGTGGGCAACGCCTACCTGCTGGCGCTGGCCGATGAGAGCCGCGTGGCCAGCGTGGAAGCACAGGTGGCTACGGCCAAAATTTCGCTGGACCAGGCAGTTGCCCGGCATGAGGCGGGTACCGCGCCCTTGCTGGATGAATTGCGCGCGCGGGTGGATTACCAATCTCTGGAGCAGCAGTTGATTGTGGCGCGGAACGCACTGGAAAAAGACAAGCTGTCGCTGGCGCGGGTGATTGGGCTGCCGCTGGAGCAGAGCTTTACGCTGGCCGACAAGGCGCCCTACGCGGCCTTTGACCAGATCGACGTGGAGGCGGCGATTCACGAGGCGCACGCCAACCGCAAGGATTTGGCGGCGATGGTGGAGCAGATCAAGGCGGCCGAGCAGCAACGCAAGGCGGCTACGGCTGACCGGCTGCCGACGTTTACGTTCAATGGCGACTACGGCGACATCGGCATCAATCCCAAGAGTTCGCATGGCACGGGCGGCGCCGCCGGCACGCTGAGCGTTCCATTGTTCAGGGAGTACGGATTGCGCGGCGAGGCGCAAGTGGCACAGGCGCAACTGGACACGACGCAGGCCCGGTTGAGCGACAAAAGCGCGCAGGTGGACGCCGATGTGCGCGACGCGCTGCTAGACATTGCCTCAGCACAGAAGATGGTCGAGGTGGCTCGGTCATCAGTTGCATTGGCGAGCGAGGCGCTCAGCGAGGCGCAGCAGCGTTACGCCAACGGGGTCAGCGACAATTTGGCAGTGAGCCAGGCGCAACAGTCGGTTGCCCAGGCCAACGATCAATACGTGACCAGCCTCTACCGGCACAATGTGGCCAAGCTCAGTTTGGCGCGCGCCCTGGGAGCAGGCGAGGATTACAGGAAATTTTTAGGAGGAAGGTAGACGTGGCGGATTATATTCCAGGACCGGAGCCAATCGGGGAGAACGCAGAGATGGAGAGCGCGCAGCCGCCGCAATCCCGCCGCAGAGGCATTGTTATTGTGGTGGTGGTAATTCTGGCGCTGGTGACTGGCGGAATCTGGTGGCGCTCCACTTATAGCGAAAGCACAGACGACGCGCAGGTCAATGGGCACCTGCTTCAGGTGAGCTCGCGCGTAGCGGGCCAGGTGGCCAAGGTCTACGTAGATGAAAATCAAGTAGTCAAGGCGGGCGATGTGATCGCGGAGCTGGACCCCAGCGACTACAAGGTTGCGGTGGAGAATGCGGAAGCGGCTCTGGCCAGCGCCCAGGCCAACGCTGCCGCGGCCAATGTGAATGTGCCTATCACCACGGTCAACACGGGCAGCAATCTGAGCGCAGCCGACGCCAATGTTACCGGCGCGCATGCCGCCGTGGTGCAGGCACAGGAGCAGTTAGAGGCCGCGCAGGCCAACAACACCAAGGCTCAGGCCGATCTGGCGCGCTACAAACCGCTGGTGGAAAAAGATGTGATCAGTAAACAGCAGTTTGACGCCGCCGTGGCCGCCGCCGATGCCGCACGGCACTCCGAGGAGGCTGCCAGAGAAGGCGTACGCGTGGCCCGCGAGCGGGAGACGCAGGCCAAGTCGCAGTTGAAGTTCGCCGAGACGGCACCCGAGCAGGTGGCCGCGCAATCTGCGCGCGCTCGTCAGGCTCAGGCCATGGTGGCGCAGGCGCAGGCGCAGTTGGACATGGCCCGGCTCAACCTGAGTTACACAAAAATAGTGGCTCCGGCGGCGGGCATCATCACCCGCAAGAGCGTGGAAATCAACCAGAACGTTGCGCCGGGTCAAAACCTGATGATGCTGGTTTCGCTGGAGGGTTTGTGGGTGACGGCTAACTTCAAGGAGACGCAACTGCGGCATATGTCCGCCGGACAGGCTGTGGAGATTGAAGTGGATTCGACAGGGAAAACTTATCACGGCAAGGTGACGCAGATAGGCGGCGCGACGGGCTCGGTGTTGAGCTTGTTTCCGCCGGAAAACGCGACGGGCAATTACGTCAAAGTCGTGCAGCGGGTTCCGGTGCGCATCGATTTCACTAACCTGGCTAAAGAAGATCCGAATCACGAATTGCGGCCAGGGCTGTCGGTAGAGCCGAGCGTGAAGGTGAAGTGAGAAAGCAGTGAAGAAGTGAAGCAGTGAAGAGAAACTTCGAGTTTTAGCTTCTCCCGGCCACCTCACGGACGAAGAGCTGTCCCTTCACCCCTCTGAGCAAAGATCGCTTGCGTCACCCCAACGAGCAAAAATCGTTACTTATCTGGACTCGTGCCACCCGCCGTCCAAAAAAACAATCGGAGTCTGTCTCATGCCCTCCCCGGTCCCCAAAAGCGAGAGACCGGGGGCACCCTGATTGTGGTGGGGATTGCATTCACTTCGGACCATGCGCGTTCAGCTTGCTGACCGAAATGTCATTCGCATAGAAATTCTCAATTCTCCTATTCCTCGATGTCTTGATGTGCGAGAGCGGAATCGCGACCGCGACTGAGAATTCATGATAGGGGCTGAAGAACAACGTTGCCTTGGCGTCGGAGGTGCGGGAGGAATTTTGCAATAGAGCGAGATCACTCTCCGAAAGATACCCAACAACATAGATGTCGCCTGAATAGAGCTTGTGAATTTCCATGACAGCCGTCCCGCGAGAGGAGCGGTTAAGGCCTAACTTATTTATTCCAGTCCCGCCTACTATCCCAGAAGAGTTTGTGTTGATTATCCAGGGAACTGTAAAACCATACACTCCACTCGGGAGACTGCTGATAAACTGATCGTCCTCTAACGGCTGAAGTGGCCGAACAGCATTCATCGTACGGAGCGCCTCAATGGATTCGGCGCTTACGATTGCGCCCCGTGCTCTCGTTGCCGGGTTGGTTCCAATGAGTCTGGCAGCGTTCGCTGTCGTTGCCTGTTCCTCTTGCTTCCTCTCCTGCATCTCGCGCGCGGCCTTGTCACGCACCTGCTGCGCAGCCTTGTCTCTCGCGTCTCGATCTGCTTTATCTTTTGCATCCTGCGCGGCCTTGTCTCTTGCCTCTCGATCTGCTTTATCTTTTGCGTCCTGCGCAGCCTTGTCTCTTGCCTCTCGATCTGCTTTATCTTTTGCATCCTGCGCAGCTTTAAGCCGCGCGTCGCGGATGGGCTGGAGCTCGATGCGCACGATGGTTTGGCCTGTGGTCTTGATCTCGATATTGTTTTCCGTCTTATCGACGGCGTCTTCGGTCAGGGCAACCACCACATGCTGGCCTTGCTCGACCTTAGCCTTGGCCGAACCACCGGCCTCAATGCGCCCTTTCGCCTCACCATCCAGCTTCCAGTTGCAAGCTAGGTCGCAGATAACAAGCAGTGTCGCGCTTGCCGGTTTGGTTATCGGGCTCTTGGGGCGCAGGATTGGCACATCGTCCTGTTGCGCCAGGGCAGGAAGTGCCGCAATCGTTAAAGCCGCGGCCAACGCCCATCCAACTAATATCCGTCTACTCATCTCGTTCTCCCGTGATTTTCCATTGCGCCTTTCGGCTTACTGCACGTCACGCAGCAGTTCGCAAGCTTCTGCCACCCCGCCATTGCACGCTTTTTGGAAATACTTGATGGCCTCTTCGCTGTTCCCGGCGTCCTGGTAGAGCGAGCCGAGACTGGCGCAACTGGAAAGCGTTCCATGATCGCAGGCTTTCTGGTAGACCACACGAGCTTTTTGCAGGTCGTGTTCACCACCTAGACCCTTGGCGCATAGATAGCCAAGGTAGCTACAGGCCTTCATTTCCCCGTCTGTGCAGGCCTTTTCAAAAAGAGATCTTGCATCAGAGTAATGCATCTGTTTGTAAAGCGCCTCGGCTTGATACTCAGTTTCGATGGGATCAATAGGCGTTTGTCCTTCCGTCATCTTGGGCTTCACTGCCTCCACCGGTTGAGGGTTTTCCGCCAGCTGCGGGATTGCGGACGTTTCGTGCTTTGTTGAATCCTGTGTATCGCCTATCCTCCGCGGACTTGAGAGGTACCAGACTATGATGGCCGCCAGGAGAATCGTTGAGGCCATCAGTCCAATCCAAACTCCCCAACGGGGTGGCCGTTTGTCTCTTCTGACAACAAGTTGAGTGGCCGGATATGGCGCAATTTCGTTCCTCACGGTCTTCCGTTGCACGCCTAACGCAACATAGCCTATAGCGTCGATCAACCCGATTAGTTCGGTGACGTCTTTGGGGCGTTGCTCGCGATCCTTGGCCAGAAGACTCAGGACGAGCGCGTCAAGGCCTTGCCAGTTGGCGAGTTCGGGGCGGAGGGAGCTGGGCGGCTGGGGCGGGGCGGTTTGGTGTTGGCGCGCCCAACCTTCGTAGTTTTCGGCGTGGAAGGCGGTTTGCCCGGTGAGCATCTCGTAGAGAAGTCCGCCGAGGGCGTAGAGGTCAGTGCGTCCGTCGAGCTCGGCGGCGGGGGTTCCGCGCCATTGCTCAGGAGCGGCGTAGGCCATGGTGAGCAGAGTTCCGCCGGTGCGTGTGTAGGCGGTGCTGGATTCTTTGGTGGCCACGATGCCGAAATCGGCGATCTTGGGAAGCCATGAATCGGCGTCGCGGGCCATGAGAATGTTTTCCGGCTTGATGTCGCGGTGGACCATGCCTTTGGAGTGGGCCGCGCCGAGGCCTTCGGCGATTTGGCGGGTGATAGATAGGGCGAGGGGGATGGGAAGAGAGCCTGAAGGGGATAAAGGTGGCATCCCCGGTCCCCAACTGCGAGGGACCGGGGGCACCCGCGATTCTGCGACTTGGTCAGAGTGCCGAGGGACCGGGGGCACCCATGATGCTGCGGATTGGTCAGGTTGATAGTCGCGGAGGAAGGCTCTGAGGTCGGGGCCGTCGACGAATTCCATGGAAAAGAAAAGGCTGTCGTCCTCGGCGGCTTCCAGATCGCCGCAGTCCACCACATTGCGATTGCGAATCTGGCGCAGAGTTCGCACTTCACGCAGGAAGCGGCCTGTAAGAGCTTGGTCGCGACTCAGTTCAGGAGAGAGAAATTTAAGGGCGCGCGGCTCTCCCATGTGAATGTGCTGGGCGAGATACACGGTTCCCATGCCGCCCTGACCGAGCTTGCGGACAATGCGGTAGGTCTTGTGGATGACCATGCCCGGTCGCAGCTCACGAATCTCGTTGAGCAGATGGCCGTGAATGGGGCAGGCACTCTGACTGTCTGGATAGCCGGTGTCGCACTGCGGGCAGGTTTTCATTCGTTCACGCTTCTGATTTGGGAGATTTCGCGGTGCATCCATTGTTTCAGTCCCTGGCGAGGAGTGCAACGGGACTAGCCGTCCAAGCAGACGGCGCTTGCGCGCCATTGGATTCGAGGATTCCCACCCTAGATCACCCCAGCGAGCAAGATCACTCGCCGGGAACCCCATAGCCGCAAAAACAAATGCACAGCGTGGGTGGGTCACCGGCCGGGTTGCCGGCTATAAGCTAGTAGCAGCACCGCCATGAAAGATTCCATCCACGTATCGAAGGAAAATTACCTCAAGGCCATTCTGGAGGCTGAGGCCGAGGGGCGCGAGGTGATTCCGGCGCTGCTGGCCCATTGGCTTGAGGTCTCGGCGCCGGCGGTGACCATGGCTCTCAAGCGGCTCAAGCGCGATGGCTTTGTCGAAGTGGGCGCCGACGGCATTGTGCGGCTGACGGCGACGGGCAAGGAGACCGCCTATCGCACCGCTTTGCGCCACCACCTCATTGAACGCATGTTGACCGAGATCTTCGGCATGGAGTGGCATGAGATTCACGAGGAGGCCGAGCGGCTGGAGCACGCCGTCTCCACGGCCTTCGAGACCAAACTCAGGGAAAAGCTGGGCGAGGGCGGCGCCTGTCCGCACGGCAACCAGGTGCTGCCGGAGAGCCCGACTGAGCGCAAGAAGCGGGGCGAGATGCCTCTTTCAGAGGCTACCGAGGGCCGGCGCTACAGGGTGGTCAGCCTCCAGGAGCGCGATCCGAAGTTGCTGCTTTTTTTGCACAGCAACGGCATCGGCCCCGGCCAAAGCCTGCGCGTGGTGAGCCAGA
>Ga0181535_10008040_pt1 | contig 10458 bp, 8 predicted proteins | sample PEATcosm2014_Bin_44_FD_119774 | JGI IMG/M metagenome (GOLD analysis project Ga0181535, IMG submission 119774) | Peatland microbial communities from MTU Mesocosm Facility, Houghton, MI, USA - PEATcosm2014_Bin17_30_metaG | ecosystem: Environmental > Terrestrial > Soil > Wetlands > Peat | place...
CGCACCGCCATCGGCGCATTGCGCAGCATCCAGAAGCAACCTGCAAGGGTGGAGAAATACTTTGAACAGGACGATTTATGCTACGCCGCCGCGTAGCAATGCCTCAGGGCCGGATCAATAATGTAGTTGATATGTCTCTCAGATGAAATAGTGCCGTGCTCTTCCTTGCGGAGTTTCGTTGCCGGAAGCATGGCCAAATGGGGGCTACGATGCCCCTGGACGAAGGTATCAAAGAGCCAGAAGGCGTTCTGAACGGATAACCATGAAAGGGCAGTCTCTTCAAAATGCACGGTCTGAACTGCTAGCGCCAAAGTGCGAACAGACCGCGAAGAATTCTGCCTGACGTGCCGGAGAAAGCGTGTTCCACGGCCATCTTTGTGGCCAGCAATTGCACGCCGGTTGAGTAGGTTGGGTAGGGATGGATAGTCGCCGCCAGGTCGGCCAGCTTTAGTTTATTGCGCATGGCGATTGCGATCTCGGTGATGGTTTCTCCCGCTCTTTGGCCCACGATGCTCGCGCCAAGAATGAGGCCATTGCTGCGTGCAACGATCTTGATGAGTCCAAGCCGGTCATCCTCGTTCACGGCACGGTCCACCTTGCTGATGTCGAATGACTTTATGAGCAGATCATGACTCTTGAACATCGCGCGTGCCCTGCCTTCAGTCAGGCCGATCTGCGCAACTTCGGGAGAAGTGAATGTGATGTGAGGCATTGCCGCTGTTGTGCCCGCATTGTTTCCCGGCAGCAGCGCATTGCGAACCGCCTGAAATCCTTGCCACCCTGCAAGGTGCGAGAACTGTTGGCCGCCGATCACATCTCCAGCGGCGTAAATATGTCCGGCAGTAGTTTGGAGAAACTTGTTCACTTCGATGCCGCGCCCTGTGTAGCGCACATTTGCTGCTTCCAAGCCAAGGTTTCGAACCAAGGGTGCACGCCCGGTTGCAATGAGCAGAAGGCCGCCGGTCGCTTTGCCCGCCCTGGTCTCAACGGTGATGGCGTCGCCATCGCTACGAACGGACTCGGCACGCGCAGCAATGCGCGCAATTCCCTCCTGCGCGAAGATTCGGTTGAGCAACGCCTGCACCTCCGGCTCCTCTGAAGGCAGAAGATGTTCGGCGATGATGGTAACTTGTGAACCAAGTCTTTGGTACGCCTGTGCGATCTCGCATCCGATAGGGCCGCCTCCGATAATTAGCATGTGTTGTGGCAAGCGGTCATTCTCAAAGATTTGTTGGTAGGTCAGATAAGGGACCCCGTCCAGCCCGGAGATTGCGGGTGTGCGTGGCTCAGCGCCCGTGTTGATCAGCACCTTCCTGGCGCGAATCCGCTCGGTTCCCACTTCCAGCGAATGCGGATCCAGAAACCGTGCAGCGCCGATCAGGACATCCATGCCCTTCTTGCGCAGCGCTTCCGGCATGGTGGGTTCATAGATTTGCTGGATTGTGGCGCGAAGATAAGCTCGCACCTCGGTCATGTCCGTTGTCGGCGTGCTGACGCCGATTCCATAGCGGGCAGCGGTTCGTGCATCATGAGCCACGCTCGCCACTTTGATGAGCGACTTGCTCGGTACACAGCCGCTCCATGTGCAATCCCCGCCAATTGGACCCTTGTCGATCAGCGCCGTTCGCGCCCCAAGCTGAACGGCGAAGTCCGCGGCAATCAGTCCCGAGGCTCCAGCCCCGAGTATCGCAATGTCATAGTCAGGCGTGCTCATAACTCTCCTCATTCGGTTGAATTACCAGGTCCGTTGCATGGTGGAGCAGGAGCAAAGCGCAAATAGCGAGCGCAACTGTGCCCAACAGCAGGCCATCGACGGAGAGCATCTTTCCCAGCATTCCGGCCAACAGCGAACCGACGATGGCGCCCACGCTGAGCAAGACAGAATAGATGCCCATGGCTGCTCCTTTTCCCGCGCCAGGGCCAAGAGACTGCGCGAGCCATGCCAGGGCAGCCGGGGTAAAGCCGCTCTCGACCATGATGAGTAGCGCTATTGCCGCCGTGATGGACCAGCGAACCGGTGTCGCAATGTGGGCTGAATGATTGATCGCAAAGAGCCCCAGGCAGACGAATGGCATGACCGACAAGGAAAGGCGCATCGCGGAGCGGATACGCATCCGTGGAAGCGCAAAACTCCAGCCGAACACGCCTGTTCCAAAGACAACTGCGTAACCGAGCAGAAGCCAGCCCACTTGGACTGGGCTGTCTGCGAAGATTCCATCCAGATATTGCGTACTGCCTGGCTTCTTTGTCAGCAGAAACGGGAGCGTGGGACCAAGCCAAAGCCCCACAACGGCATTTACACAGAGCCAAACCGGAGCCAGGGATCGGACCGAAGGGTCCTTCGTGGCACGCAGCAGGCCCTGCCATGCGGCGTGGGAGCCATGCGATCTGCTACCCTTTGCGCCGAAGAAGAGCAGCGCGGCAGAGACCAGATATGTAAGAGCCACGAGGCTAAAGGCATGCACACCGAACAGCTTCCAGAACTGGCTCCCCATCAGCCCGCCAAGGGCAAGTCCTGCCAGCAGCGAAAGTTCAAAAAAGCTCATCACCCGTGCCCGCAATGCGGAATCATGGGTGGACGCTTCGGCAAGATACGCCAGGAGAGGAGGAGTCACGGCCGCGACGGCAATCCCTTCCAAAGCCCTGCTCAGAAAGAACACTTCAACATGGGAGCTGAGGGCGAAGAGCTGAACCGCAAGTGCACCGGCCAGCGCTCCGCTCACCATCAGCCAGCGCGGCGAGACAGCATCGGAGGCCATGCCCAGGGGAATGGAGGCTATCAACTCAGCGGCAAAGGAGACCGCGCCGAGGGTCCCAAGGAGGCCGGCATCCACGTGAAAGCCGTGTCCGCTTAGGCTGGCCAGGTAAATGCCGATGAGTACGCCGCTGGCGCTGCTTGCCACTCGAAGGATGGCATGGGCGGCGATCGTAACTCCCAGGCTGACGTGTTGCCTTTCCATGCGCGGTCGTTCTCCCTCCTGGTTCGATGTTGTTGTGGCTGGAATTGTTACAGCCGTCGGCAAGAATGCCCATAACCTTTTCCGCTTGGCCGGACTCCTACTACTGTCGGCCGCCGTGGTTGATTTTGCATCCCTGCGAGCCGTAAAGTTGATCCTGCAAGAAGGGTGATGCCTTTGGACACTTTGAACGGCCCTCGGAATCCAGCCGCTACCTCTCGGCGGCAAATGAAGAAAGACGCGGATTACGTCTTCTACGAACTTACCCGCAGCATCTGTCCGCAATGCCGGAAAGTCATCGACGCGAAGATTCTGCTGCGCAACAACAAAGTGTACATGGTCAAGCGTTGTCCTGACTGCGGCCCCTTTGAGGCGCTAGTGTATGGAGACGCGCAGGCCTATACAAACTTCAGCAAGTTCAACAAGCCGGGCACGATTCCGCTTGCCTACGGTACGGAGATCAGAGATGGCTGCCCCCATGACTGCGGCTTGTGTCCAGACCATCAGCAGCACGCCTGCCTTGGCATCATTGAAGTCAATAGCGCCTGCAACATGAACTGTCCGCTCTGCTTTGCCGATGCGCGGCCTGGCTTCAGCTTGACCTTGGAAGAAGTGGAGGCGATGCTCGACGACTTCGTGCGCACCGAGGGGAACCCGGAAGTTGTGCAGTTTTCCGGCGGCGAGCCCACCATTCATCCGCAAATCATCGACTTTGTGAAGGCAGCCCGTGCCCATGGCATCCCGTTTGTCATGGTCAACACAAATGGTAAGCGCATCGCGCACGATGACCGCTTTCTCGAACAGCTCGCTGAGGTGCGCCCATCGATCTATTTCCAGTTCGACGGCTTTGATAGTGAGACCTATCGCATCATTCGCGGTGAGCCCGACATTCTTGAGGAGAAGTTGCTTGCCCTGGATCGCCTGGCATCTATCGGTCTCAATGTTACGCTCGTCCCGGCCATCGAACGTGGAGTGAACGGCCACGAGGTTGGAAAGATCATTGAGCTGGCCATTAAGCATCCGGCCATTCGCGGCATCAACTTTCAGCCGGCATTCCACGCCGGACGTCACATGCAACACGACCCAATGCAGCGCATGACGGTCCCCGACATCGTGAAGCTCATCGAAAACCAGACGGCGGGCAAGTTCGTCGCTAGCGATTTCATCCCAGTGCCGTGCTGCTTTCCGTCGTGCAACTCGGTCACTTATGCATTCATCGACGGTGAAAAGGTCACACCGCTCTCGCGTATCGTCAACGTCTACGACTATCTGGACTACATCACCAACCGCGTCATGCCCGACTTCAGCCTGGAGATCAAGAAGGCGCTGGAAGGGCTGTGGTCGTTCTCGTCCCTCGCAGGCTCGCAGAAATCGGCGGAACAGTTCGCCATCTCCTGCCAGGCCTGTGGACTTCCCGAGAGCCTCACTATTGGGGATATAGCGAAGAACATGGTCATGATCATGTTGCAGGACTTCATGGACCCATGGACCTTTAACCAGAAGAACCTGATGAAATGCTGCAAGGAATTCCTGTTGCCAGGTGGCAAGCAGGTTCCTTTCTGCTCGTACAATTCCGTCGGATATCGTGAACAGGCTCGTGCTCAGTTGGATGCGATGGAGCCAAAGCGTAAACAGGCGCGCCGCGACGGTGTGCCGTATCGCCCGGAGCCCGTCGCCTTTGACTTCCACTCTGGCACGGAGCGCATGGAAGTGGGGTCTCTGCTGCAGATCGACGAAAGTCAATCACTCTAAAGGATGTCCATGGAACAGCAGAGCGTCAAGCAGTGTTGCGCTACGTTTTACGGCAGTGACTTCGCGCGCATGTTGCTGGGAGACAGCTTTCATCCCGGCGGGACCAGGCTCACCGGGCGGCTTGGTGAATTGCTTGCCCTCAGTCCTGAATCACATGTGCTCGACGTCGCCTCAGGTCGCGGAACCAGCGCACTCCACATTGCAGAAACCTTCGGATGCGGAGTGACCGGCATTGACCTGAGCGAAGAGAATGTACGCCTCGCCACTGCGGATGCCTCCCAGCGTGAAATGATCGGCAAGGTCACGTTTCAGATTGGAGATGCCGAGCGTCTCCCGTTTGAGGACGACTCATTTGACTCAATCCTTTGCGAATGTGCCTTCTGTACCTTCCCCAGCAAGCCTGTTGCGGCGCGAGAATTTTACCGCGTGCTCAAGCCTGGTGGACAACTGGGGCTGAGCGATCTGACGCGAAGTGAGGCTGAAATTCCAGGCCTTGAAGGCTTGTTGTCGTGGATCGCCTGCATCGCGGATGCGCTGCCAGCAGAACGGTATGTTGCGACTCTGCAGCAGGCTGGTTTTCACGTCTCGCGCACCGAAAATCATAGCGACGCGTTGGTTGAAATGGTGCGGCAGATCCAGGCCAAGCTGCTCGGAGCAGAGATCATGGCAGGGCTCAAGAAGATCGATCTGCCTGGCGTGGACTTCGCCACCGGCAGGCAGTTTGCCCAGGCAGCTCTCCAAGCGACAAGCGGCGGTACTCTGGGATACATTGTTATCGCAGCGAGGAAAACGTAATACGGAATTCCATTGCCAAACGTCAGTTTGTAAGCCTCGCTCGGTGGGTTCAATCGTTGTCCTCGGAGTGCCGGACCCGAGGCGCATGGCTCTACGGCCAGGCCAACCTCACGATCGATAATTCAAGCAGATTTTCAGTGGGCTGCATCGACATCCAAGCCAGGCAGGGATTCGTTGTCGCCTGGGTCAAACGGGCCGCTTCCGTGGGGAAGATAGATATCGTCCTGGGCCAGCAAAGCCTCATAGATCGGGGTACGCCGCCAATGGCGGGCAAGAGCGAAGGCGCTCATGTTCGCGATCATCAAGGGCAGAACCAGGCCGTAGCCGCCGGTCATTTCAAAGACGATAAGCACCGAGGTCATGGGGGCGCGAACGATTCCGGCAAAGACGGCTCCCATGCCGACGACCGCAAATGCGCCGATGGAGTCGGCCGAGTGATGGAATACTGTGACGTCAAGGTAGCCCACTGCGCCGCCCAGCATAGCTCCCATAAAGAGCGCGGGAGCGAAGATTCCTCCCGAACCGCCGCTGGAGTAGGAGCTGACCGTGGAAGCAAGTTTGAGGACACAGAAGACGGCCATGGCGGCCACCGTAATTTTGCCTGTGAGCGCCAGAGTGAGCGTTTTGTATGGGTCTCCAGCGATGCCGTTGAGGTGGAAGAGCGCCAGGGCCGCGACCGCCATGCCGCCCGTGGCTGCGCCGCCGATTGCAGGATGGACCCAGCGAGGCACGCCGGTGAGACGTCGGAACCAGAGACGAAGTGCCAGCAGCGAATCGGTGAAGGCAACCGAGACAATGGCTGCCAGCAAGCCCAGAAGCGCGTACCAAACCAGCGAGGAGGACTTGGTGAGTGTGTAGTTGGCCTGCACATGAAAGACGGGATTGGAGCCAAGAATCGAGTGTTCTACGACGGCGGCCAGCGCGGCGGCAATAATTACACCGGAGAGCATGGTCTGGTCGAGGTCGCCGATCAGTTCTTCAAGTGTGAAGGTTACGGCGGCAATGGGTGCATTAAAGGCAGCGGCGATGCCCGCCGCCATGCCCACGGAAGCCATACGGCAGGAATTCTTGGGGCCGAGTCGGGACAAGCGCGCCAACATGCTGCTGACGCCCGCGCATACTTGCACCGTGGGTCCTTCAAGGCCCAGCGACGCGCCGGAGCCGATTTGAAGAGCGCACAGCACAAACTTTCCGATTGTTTCGCGGACGGTGACCATGCCGTACCGCAGAGTGTAAGCAACTTTCACCTGCGGAATGCCGCTACCCGCCGCGGCGGGGGCAAAGTAGGTTAGGCCGATTCCGGCAACAAGACCGCCGATGGTGGGGGAAACGATGGTCCACCAAATCCAGCTATGCCCCGAGGCGGCGTTGGCACGGTCAATGAACAGGGTCTCAAGCCCCATGATGCTCAAGTGGAAGGCCACGGCGGCCAGTCCGCAGAGCCCGCCGGCCAGTATGGTCACGGCAAGCAGGCGCTGCCGTTCGCTGGGCATGCGGCGCAACAGCCAGGCATAGAAGCGTGCATACAGCCCCCGAATACCTGACCAATAATTGGGCATCGGCACTTCCTGGCTGGTCGGAGGAGTCACAACACTAGCATAGAAGCAGAGAGGGAAGGGGTCGGAGAGTACAGAAGAAGCTCAATGATACCTTCCGTTAGCATATTGCTAACGGAAGTTTCGGAGATGCTGGTTGAACGCTACGGTAGTAGGGAATGAAGATATTCATCTCCGGAGCGGAAATTGCAGACCGATTTCTCGCCAACACGCGGGCCTCAGTTCGGTGCTCATACAGAAATGGCACCTCTCGGGTGGCGGCCCGCAACCTCATAGCTTCTTTCGGAGGTATTCAAACACAACATACCCAATCAGAGCGAAGAATACCGCGATAAGGAAGTTCGTGCCTGTAAAAATGTCGTTCAAGGCAAACGTTAGACTCTTCCCTTGTCCATTCTTAGCAGTAAATTCTCCCATCAAGAGATTGGAATAGAGGAGAAAGACGATAAACGCAATCTCTATCACGGCCCTCCAGATCGGGGTGAGCCGCCTGCGATTTCTCCGTTCCGGATGCATGGATAAAGGATAGCAAGAACCACACAATGGTCCATCTGATTTACGCTGGCTCTCAGAGCAAAAAGACACAGACCGAAGTGTGCGAACAAGTCAACAATCGCACTATGCAGCAGCCTGAAGTGTTGGATCCCGTATGCGGGATGAAGGTCGATCCGTCGAAGGCGGCGGCAAGCATCGAGCATCAGGGCGCAACTGCCTACTTCTGCAGCAATGGTTGCGCAGCAAAGTTCCGCGCCGCGCCGGATAAATACGTGCAGGCCAAGCTGGTGACGCTTGCCTCGCACCTGCCTGCAAAGACCGAGCCGCAGAGGGAATACACCTGCCCCATGCATCCTGAGGTCAAGCAGTCGGGGCAGGGCAGCTGCCCGAAGTGCGGCATGGGGCTTGAACCAGCGACCGTTTCCGCCACAGCCAAGCACACAGAATATACCTGTCCGATGCATCCGCAGATCGTGTGCGATGCGCCGAGTGCTTGCCCTATCTGTGGAATGGTGCTCGAATCCCGCGAGGTGACCGCCGAAGAGAGCACTCCAGAGCTGACTGACATGAAGAGGCGGCTATGGATCAGCGTCGCGCTCGCCCTACCCATACTCGCCCTGATGGTCTCCGCATTTCTGCCTTCCAAGCCGATGCAACACCTGTTCTCGGCGAAAGCTTGGGCGTGGATCGAATTCGCTCTCGCAACCCCGGTGGTCCTCTGGTGTGGGTTGCCTTTCTTTGTCAGGGGCTGGCAATCCATTGTGCACCGCAGCCTCAACATGTTCACTCTCATCTCCCTCGGTACCGGCTCGGCCTATCTCTATAGCCTCTTCGCTACTGTCGTTCCTCAGGTCTTTCCTGCCTCGTTTCGCGGCGGGGGGACAGATTGACGTGTATTTCGAGCCGGCTGCGGTGATCGTCGCACTCGTTCTCCTGGGTCAGGTACTGGAGTTGCGCGCTCGCAGCGAAACCAGCGGCGCGATTCTCGCCCTGCTTGGCCTGGCTCCGAAGACAGCGAAGCGGCTTGACGACAAGGGCGGTGAAGCCGACGTGCCGCTCGATCAGGTGCAAGTTGGCGACCGGCTCCGCGTCCGTCCCGGCGAGAAAGTCCCCGTCGATGGGATCATCCTTGAAGGCCGCAGTTCCCTCGATGAATCGATGATCAGCGGAGAATCCGTCCCCGTTGAAAAGGACATGGACGCGAGAGTCACGGCGGGAACACCCGAATTCAGTACGCAGGGGCAGTTAGAACTCAATTCTGCCTTGGAAAGCGATCATGCGCGGGGAGCTATCACCACCGAGTCCTACTCCGAGTAATCCGGTGGGGGGTGAAATGGTGCTGGCCAGTGCGCCGAAACCTGTCTGAGTTGCAGGCTTGTCGGGCGTGCCTGCCTGGTTGCTGGGCAGTGCGAAGTTGGGATGATTGAAGATGTTGAACGCTTGCGTGTCCAACCGAAAGCTCACGCGTTCCGTGATGGGAATTCTCTTGGTAAGATACATCTCGGAGTAAGTGAAATGAGGTCCGCGGAGATTGTTGCGTCCGGAGTTTCCGAATTGACAATTCGTGGGCGAATCGCCGCCGGCACAGGCTCCGGTGCCGGGATCCACGACCGAAGCGAATGCATCCGGGTTAAGCCACTGACGAGTGCCCGTCTGGGTCACGCCAGAGACCGAACTTTTGCGATAGAGCGGAACGCCGGGAACACGGTTTGCAAATTGAGGGCCGCTGCCTTGGAAGATGCCGTTGTTATTGGCGGTGTAGGGCGCACTGAGTACGCTGAACGGCAAGCCACTGTGCAGGAAGGCGGTCTGCGAAATCTGCCAGCCGCCCAGCGTTTTCCGCAGCAACTGGTGACTGGAGTGGAAGGGGATCTCATAGATCCCGAAGGCCGACAGGTTGTGGCGCACGTCATAGTCGCAGTTGCCGTATTCCTTGCGCAGGCTGCCCGGAAGCGGGGAGAGAATGCCAAGGCTGGAGAACGGCAGCAAGCCTCCATTCGACACTTCATCGAGACAATGACTGTAGGTGTAATTGGCGCGCACTGTCAGCCCGCCAATGGTCTTGCCCGCGCTGCTTTGCAAACCGCTGTAGTGGCTGCCCGCGCCGGTGCGGAACTCGTTGACGCTCGCAAAGCGCTGGTCGAGCGGCTGGTTGTAAGCGAAGGGCGCGAAGCAGCCATCGCACACGGTTTGATAGCCGTTCAACTGTACCTGATAAGGCTCCTGCACTGCGCGGGTTCCGACATAATCCAGGCGCAGCGATCCGCGCGCTCCCAACTCACGCTCAACTCCCAGGCTCCATTGCAGAAAGTAGGGCGTCTTCAGCGGGCCGCTGGGAAAGGTGTTCATATCTACCGCCAGCGGACAGATGGCAGCTTCCGCTTGTATTCCCGCACACGGCGCTCCACCCGAACTGAATATGTTTTGAAAGGACCGGTTGGCCGCGGCGGTCGCATCGACTGCGCTGTCTTTTACTCCGGGCGCGATGCCTATGCCGCCCACCTGTCCGTTGATGCCGCCCACGAAGACCGGAGCGTAGGGGGCATTGGTCGCGCCCAGATCGGCAATCTGCGCAGGGATAATATCGTTGAAGACGCCTCCACCGGCGTGGAGCGCAATCTTCTCCGATACTTTGTAAGCTAACGAAGCGCGTGGCTGCCAACTGAAGAGAGGCGTGCCGGGAAACAGGGAGCGCACATTGGTCTGGATCGCCTGATTCAACGGCTGATCGATTGAGTGTTGCATCGCGAGGAACGATCCGGCAGGCCGCGCGAACAGGCGATGCTGATTCACCGGATTCGTGTTCCAGGTCGCGCGCAACCCAGCCACCAGTGTCCATCTTTGACCGACTTTGATTGTATCCATGGCGTAGAGGTCAAGGTTGCCGAGGGCGATGCGCTCGC
>Ga0181535_10008043_pt1 | contig 10453 bp, 5 predicted proteins | sample PEATcosm2014_Bin_44_FD_119774 | JGI IMG/M metagenome (GOLD analysis project Ga0181535, IMG submission 119774) | Peatland microbial communities from MTU Mesocosm Facility, Houghton, MI, USA - PEATcosm2014_Bin17_30_metaG | ecosystem: Environmental > Terrestrial > Soil > Wetlands > Peat | place...
GCTGGAAGATTTGGCGCAGAATGTCCGGGACTGGTGCGAATCGCACGGCATCCAGCCCGCCAACGGGCAGGTCGCTGAAGCCGTGACCGAGCGCACCATCCGCTATTACCGCACACTTGGCCTGCTCGATGCCGCGCCCGGCGCCTATTTGCGAAGCTTCACCGAGATGCACCGCCTGCAATTGCTGGCCATCCGCATTCACCAAGCGCAGGGTTTGCCGTTGCGCCGCATCCACGAGCAGCTTTACGGCAAGAGTGAGGCCGAACTGGGCGAATTCGTCCGCAAGGCCGGGCGGCAATTGGAGCAAGTGGATACTCCTTTTGAAGCGATGGCGCCTTCCGAGCGATGGGCGGTGTTTCCACTGACTGATGATTTGCTGATCGTGTCGCGTCAGGGTCGTTCCCTGCCGACGCCCCTTATTCGCCGCTTGCAGGCGACACTCGCTGAGGCCGGTCGGCCCGGCGGTTCCGAAACGAAACGCAACTGAAGGAAGAATTATGACAGAAACCCAGATCCGCTTCGGGCTGATGCCCGTTCTTGATGCTGTGCGGGAACTCCCGCGCACCGTGCTGCCGCTGAAATCCGTTCGCTATCACTTTGCCGCCCGGGGCGGATTGGCCGAGGTTGAAATGACCCAGGTTTATTGCCAGGAGAAAGCCCAGCCGCTTGATTGTGAATACCTCTTCCCGCTGCCCGCCGACGGGGCCGTCTATCGTTGCGAGGCCACCATCAATGGACGGACCATCCGCGCCCGCGTTGAAGAACGCGAAGCCGCCCGGAGAATGGTTGCGGAAAAGAAGGCCGAGGGCCGCCGCACCGCCCTGGTCGAATCCGAGCGTGACAATCTCTTCACACTCAGTTTGGGCAACATCCAGCCGCAGGATGTGGTGGAAGTGAAGCTGGCCTACCTGCAGCCGCTCCGTCGGTTGGCCGACAAAATAATTGCGTTGGACCTGCCCCTCTGCCCAGGCGTTCGCTACATCCCTGGCCACACCCTGCTTCGTTCCAACCGGGGTTCCGGCACCGAGGATGATACCAGCCAAGTTCCTGACGCCTCACGCATCAGCCCGCCCCGCATTGATGCGGCACATCCCGATGCGGCCTTCATCGAACTGGATGGAGAAATTGAAGCCGGCTTTCTCGACGGCAAGGTCGAGTCCCCCTCCCACCAACTTGCGGAAACGAGGAGGGGCGAGATGGCTCACATCACGCTGGCTCACGGTGGCGAAGTTCCGGACCGCGACCTGGCGCTGCGCTGGAATGAACGTCAATCCGAGGGGACCGCTTTGCGTGGCTGGATTTCCCGCGAAAACGACAGCAACTACGCGCTGCTCGAACTCCGTGCGCCGGCCAGCGTGGAGAGCACGGAAGCCGTCACGCAGGATTTTTACTTCCTCGTGGACCGCTCTGGCAGCATGGAGGGACCGAAATGGCAGAAGGCCATCCAGGCTTTGCAGGAGTGCGTCGGGATTTTGGGGCCGAACGACCGGGCCGCAGTAACCCTCTTCGAGTCTTCATTCAGGGACTTCGATGGCGAGCCGGTGTCGCCCGCAGCCTTGATGGCAGACCCTCGTTTTGGTCAACTCGCCTCCCTGGGCACAAAAGGGGGCACGGAGATGGAGCCAGCGTTGCGTCATGTGCTGGAAATGGCGGAACGGTTCTCCAAAAACCGTCCCGCCGTCCTGGTTCTCATCACGGACGCGGAAATCGGCAATGAACGGGAGATCATCTCCCTCATGCGTCAGCGCCCGTCCCTGCCGGTGCATTGCTTCGGCATCGACACCACCTTGAACGATTCACTGCTGCTGGACCTGGTTCGCCAACAGGGCGGCACCTTTCACGCCCTCCACCCGGCGGATGACGTGGCCGCCGTGGTCACGCGTTTGGGGCGCACCCTCCGCCAGCCTGTGCTGGTAAATCTCCAGCCGCCCGCCGGCTGGGAGGTCGCCACGCCGGCCATTCCCAACCTCTATGCCGGACAAATCCATCTCGTCAGCCTCCGCGCGACGGGGGCTGCTGGGGCGAAGAGCCTCACGCTGCTGGCCCGCGACCACCGCAACACTTCCGTCAGACTTGAATTTGATCTTGCGCCAATCTCGGAATCCGGGCCTCGCCTCCGCTGGTGCAAGGAGCGACTCGTCGCCCTCGTGGCGCAGGACGAAAAATCCGCCGCCATCACCCTCTCCAAGGAATCCAATCTGCTTTGCCCCCTTACCGCCTTCGTGGCGTGGGATGAACAGCAAAAAGTGGAAGTGGCCAGCCATCGGTTGGTCCAGCCATCCCTGAGGGTCGTCCGTGGCATGGGGCCGATGCTGCACTGTCGGATGTCGCCTCCCCGGCCAAGAAGGCTCTCGTTCGAAAACTTGGTGAATGAAAATGCGATGGGATGCCTCCTCGAACGAGCCGACCCGGCGGCGGAGGACAGTTTCCGCCAGGAGAAATTGGGCGTGGGAAAACGCATCGAGAGTCTGCTTGGTGCCCTGGCCCGGGAAACCAGGAACCAAGTTTTTATGAACCTGGTCCGACAGCTTCTGGACTGTCTGCAAATGGCCGGGAACATGGAAGCCGTCCATCCTGTCGTCGGCCTGCTGAACGAGTGCGAGCGGATTCTCGAAGAGAGGACTCGTCGTCAACGACGCTTGCAGGAACTCACCTGTGCCCTCGCTGGTAAGTTGGAGCAAACCGCCGCCTCGCTGCGCCATGCGTGGTGTGGGCAGGAAGAAAATCGAGAGCGGCTTCAACACTTGCAGAACGCTCTCGTTTCCTTGGAGAGTGTGCGGCACGAAATCAGCGACAAAATCCGTGAAATGGCCATGCTTGAGGCCCAACTCCAGCAACGCCTTTCGGATTTTCTGAACTACCACGAACATTCGCCCACTCCGGCTTCGCAACGGCCGCAGAAAAAGAGGAGGCGTGCGCCTGGTTCCTAAGACCGAAGCGGATCGCCGTTTTTGAACGTGCCCAGTATGAATATAGTTAGTAAACCAAGCTTCAACGAGACCGCCCTCAATTGAGGGCGGAATGGCTGGTTGACGATTTGAATGTTTGCGCCGGACCCAAAGCTTCAACGGGGCCGCGCTCAATTGAGCGCGGAATGTTTCCAAGGCTCCGTCTTATACATCGTGGTGTACAAGCTCGCATTGCCCTTCTCTTCCTGATGTTTCCTAGTTTCACAGTATTCGTTCAATATCAAGCGTTTACGTCATGCGAGCGCCAGCGGGGTTTTCCGCGTCACCTCGCCTCTCGCGGGTTCAATTATCAAAGAACACCCAGGTCTCAGACCACATAACACGGCGCGTCCAGCTTCACATAGGGCAATCCCAACGCCGTAATTACCCGGTCCCCTCGCCCCTCCGCCGGCCCCAGCCCGACAAAAATCACTTGATCTTCGTCGTGATTGATGATTTCGGTCAAAGCCGATTCCAGTTCAACCTTCTCCGACGGGTTCAGATCGCACTCGAACACCGAAAACTGCAGGTGGTCGCCAAAATTGCTGCAGGTCTTAAACACCTTTCGCAGCCGTTTGTCATCAGCAATATCGTAACACACCAAGTACGTCGTTCTCATGGGTCACCTCGTCAATAACGGAATGTACTCGGCAATTTCGCCGGTCAGTGTTTTTGCCAGGAGACGCGCCTGCAATTCAAGCGCCCGGCGATAGCTGACTTTGTAATCGAATAATGGATGCGTGATCAACGAACTCATGCGCTGCTCATACATTTGGAAAAAGCGTTTCCGCCCAGGTGCGGTGAGATTCACTGCCTGGCCGGCCCGCACAAAATCTTTCTCCGTGACAACGTGATTGTTGATGCAACTCAACACTGTGGACTCCGCCACCAACGGCCTCATTTCTTCCATCAAATCCAACCCCAACGCCGGCCGCCCGAACCGGGGTTGGTGGTAAAACCCAATGTACGGGTCAAAACCGACAGCCAAGGCGGCGAGCGTGCAATCCTTGCTTAACATGCTGTACGCAAGCGAAAGCATGGCGTTAACCGGGTCAGTCGGCGGCCGGCGGTTGCGATTGGTGAAGTTGAAGTTGAACGCAAGTTGTTTGGGATCTTTGCCAGGCATTTCGAGGCCGGGCAGGTCGTCTTCCACCTTGATCATGCCGCTGAACTGCTGGAAATATTGGCTCGCGGCGGCTCCCTCGATACCGAGGAGTTCCTCGATTGAAGCCGCCGCCAACGCATCCTCGGATGCCCGCTTGAGTTTCAGGATGATCGGCTCCGGCGGCTCCAGATGGTTGCGCATAAGGAGAGTGCGATGGTTGCGGATTTTTCCATGCACAAATCGTCGAGCCAATGAAAGGCACGTCGCCTCATCTCGTGCCAGCCGAAATTGCTCCATCCGCAAGAACACATTCTTCAAGGAGTGGCCGCGCGTGATGCCGTAAAACCAGCCGCCCATCGAAAAGTAGGTGATTGGAATTTCCTGGTCGCAAAGCGATTGGATGGCCTGAGTCGAGATTTGGATGTTTCCGAACAGCGCCACATGTGAAAGATCGCGCATCCGCACTTCCTCAATGACCCTATCTTTTTCTTTGACTGTCAACACCTCGTCTTTGCATCCGACACGATAACCCTGGGTGTTCAGATACAGGGGGCGGGTGTCGTCACGGGCGGCGATCAATCTCCGGGGAGGCTCACCCGCTACGGCTGATTTACCGTCTAATGTAGACGGATTCTCCTGCACGGCCGCCTCAAGGTCCAATGGCGTTTGCGCCAGCATTCGTGTTTCGTCTGGCAGACAGACCGGCGCGAGCGAACAACGCACACACTTCGGTGAATTGACCAATGGTGTCGGAATTGGTCCGGTGACTACCCGCTTGGCTTCCGCAATATTTTGAAGAATCCAGTTTTCCAGTTCGGGAGTGATCGGCAGTCGAACGCGCTGCTTGGTGGCGCGATAGTAGATGACACCTTCATGACAGGTGTAACCGTTGTCACGCAGGATGAGGGCCTGCAATCCAAGTTGCGTTTTGTCCGTGTCCCACAGTTCATTGGCCTCCTCACCTTCTTTAGGGGCGCCCGCCTTGTAGTCAACCGGACAGACCTCCAACGCGGTAAATAAATCCCCTTTTTCCGCTTTGGTTTCAACGAGGTCCATCTTGGCGACAACGCCCAACCGCTCTGATCCCATTTGGACGGAACGCGAATGGATTGTCTCAGGTTCAGCGTTCTTCGCTTCCGCCTCTTGAATTGCGGATTCAGTCGCTGCCGTTGTTCCCTTTTCCGCGCTTGGTTTGTCGGCGTCCGCCTTCCTCTTGGCTTTTGGCAGAGCGCCGCTGCCTGAATCAACGCGCTGATGAATGGCCTCACCCCGCAATGTATCCACGCTTTCAACAAACACACCCTCGACGAATTCGTAATAGAAAAGCCGCTGGCAATACACGAACTCGTTCAACATCCGCGCGGGAATTTGCTGCGGCTCGTTCTCGTGGCGAGAGGGCGATGGTGGGGGCTGCGGCAATGCGGGCGCCAGCGTTTCGACCGCAGGTTGTGCCACGCTGGCCAGTTGTGACTCAACGGCCTCTATCCGTAATACAATCTTCACCGGTTTCGACTCGCCGGTTTTCTGACGCGCCTCACGTTCGCCGCCCAATCTGGCCCCGCCCGCACCAGGCGAAAGACCTCTCGGCGTCAGTGATGATTCCGTTTCACTCAAACGATTTTCGGACGAAGCTGATGGGTCTTGGTCGTTCATATTTTTGATTGATTGCGAACGAACTCTTCGGAGGCGCCTTGGGTGGGTTGCGCGGCCCCCCCATCCATAATCGGCAGAAACAGGCCAAGACCGAAGTGGCAGGAGTGGCCGAGGGCTGGAACAGGAAGCGCGACGGGTTCGACGAATTCGATCTCGAAGAACATGCCGACGCGGCGTTCTTTTCCTATCGCTCCGCTGCTGCCGGGGCGATGAACAGAGACACTTGCGGTGTCATTCAGGATCGGGTCTTCGCTCTCGGGTGTCCTCACAATATCCCATTGCGCCTGGCCGTCGTACGGATTACGGCCCGGTAGGGAAACGCGGCGGATTTCCCCGGCAGTCGTGATTCCTGCGGCTTTGAGACATTCGATCAATTGATGTTCCGGTTGATCCTTTACTTTGAGTGTATGCTTGCCGCTATTGCCTCGGTAAAAATAGCGCGGCGGCACGAATGGGCTGGCGCTTCGCCAAACACACGACGCTGTCTTGCCGGTAGAAAAGGGCGCATCGGATGGCGGTTCCTTCGACATCGCGGTCAATACTGGGCGCACAGGATATTTCCCACCACCCCAATCGAGCCGGTTGATGCGGAGGAGGATTTCGACCTCTGCCTTCGTGAAGCCGTATGGGCACCACACATGCAGTTCGCTCAAAAAGCCCTCGGCGTCGTTTTGCGCACTCATCGGGAGGTAAAAGGCGTGTTGATGGTCGCCTTTGGCATCGTCGGGGCGGTCTTTCGCATGGCCCAATAGAGCGAAGCTGGAAGTGTCATCTCCATGCACCCTACAAAGATGGTAATTGGCGGCGGCGCGGAATTTCTCGCTGAGAGGCACAATGAATTTTGGCAGCAAAGGAACACGGCATTGCAGTGAAAAACAGAGATAATGAGCCACCTTCGTCCCTTCGGAAGGGGCGGCCTTGTTCGTTGGTTTTGCTGTGCGGGGAGTTCTCACGACCCACTTTTCCGGCCACCCGGCGGGCATCTGATAGGACACTGGGAGCGCCCCGTCGGCCTTCATGTCGCTCGACAGGAGTGCATCCACAAGATGTGCGGGTGCGTTGGGTGCATTTGGGGCGAGGTTCGCCGCTCGGCGCGACCATAGGTCTGTGAAACGAAAGTCGCGCGGGTTCGGGCAAAATACATCGCGGCACGAGGCCGAGATTTTTCGGACAGTATTGACTCCATCGCTGGAGAAAGATGGGCGGCACCAACCGACATCCCCTGAACGCAGTTCATCGGAGCAGACTTCAGCATGGCACAGGGATTCCGCGCGCCCGAAGTAGGACAGCTCGGCCAGCAAGGTTGCGAGCATCTGGCGAGTGACGGGTTGCATTTCCAAATTCGACCAGCGGAAAACCACCGCATCGTGGATAGCGACGAAATGGTTTTCGTGGCGGGTGTTTTTGTAGGAAGCATCGGCTTTTTCTTCTGTGCCCGCCGCTCCGAAGTTTGGCTGCCAATGAACGGTGTGGCCAAAACTGACCTTTCCAACTCCGATTTCCGGCAGTTCCTTGCCGAGGGCTTCAATAAGAGCGATACAATCAGCGTCCGGCACTTGGCCCGGATGCGCTCGAAACCACGCCGAAACAAGCGCGCGAAGCAGCCGCCACGGGCTTGGCGGCCACTCCGCTTCCCGTAGCCGAGTGGGATTGATGCCCCAAGGATGGGCGTAGTAGCGCCCCCACGGAAAGGTGAGTTTGATGGCGACCATAACGGTTGGCCTAGAACTGTAGAACTCTTGGCGACCGTTCGGCGGTAGTTCCTGGAATGTTCGCTAAAGCGATCAATCCATTGTCACCTGCGAGAGTCATTGCGGCGATGGTCAGAAAAGGGAAACGCTGTTCCGATGGCGTAGCGCCACCTTCGAATTTGACGATCGCCAGTTCGCCCTTGTCGTCTTTTTTGATTCGAAGCTTGCACTCGGTACGGAGACTCAATTCCACGCTCAGGAGTTTGAGGAAAGCAGCTACCTTCCACAATGCAATGGCGAGTAACAATCGAGTCCGAGCCGCTTGATGTTGTCCCGGTGCCCCATTTTCGCCGAGATTGTCGAGGCGCAGTGATGTCAGCAAGCCGACGTCGATTGAAAACCGGGCTTCAATCTTCTTCGCGGTGATTCGGGCCTTCTGGAAGATTGCCTGCCCTGACTCGCTTTCTACTTGGCCGACGTTGAACTTGATTCCCGGGATGCTGATGCGCTCACACCCCAGCCCGATAACGGATGCACTGAGGGCGCGAGGAAGGCGAAGTCCAACAAACTTAATCTGCTCGTTGGAGACTTGAAAGCCGTGGATAAGCGACATTGTGTCGAGGCTCAGGACGAGCGGGAATACATTTGGGACGTTGGCAATGGGCATGGTCTTGCCATCGGCGGCCATGCCGAGCGTGGTTTTGATATGCTCAGCAAGTGTCTTGTTACCGGCACCGAAATCCGCTGTTCCCTTTGCTAGGAAGTCCGAGGCAAAACGATGACCGTCCAGCGTTGAAGTGGTTTTGAGAACCGCCGTTGCACCGGTGCCGGTTTGCGCCCTGAGATAAGGCAAACCCGTGAACGTATTATCGAGGGTTCCTTCGTACTTGTTCGAGAAACAGACTTCCTCCAACCGGTTCGCCATCGAAGCCTCGGATTCGATGAGGCAGATGAGGCCGTCCTTCTCCGCCGGGTCTGGATAGAGCACCGGGCCTACATCCGGGAAACCGGTCGGCTGGATGAGCGGGTTGCCATTGGATGGCTCCAATTCCGCATTGATGAATATTCGGCGGCAGCCCGCCGGAATGGTGAGGTCGTCGAAAGTGAGCAGCGCAGTTTGAGGCGTAGTGTTTGTTGACATATTGATTGGGTCTGTTTTGTGGTTTTCGATTTATTGATAGATTCAGTCGGCTTGAGGGAGAGAGACGGCGCGGTAGAGCATCTTGCGGTCGTGCCAATGCAGCGGAACGCAGACAGAAGCGGCAAGCCGCCCGGCATCGGTAGAGAAGGAAATCGCTGCTGACGGAAGGCTGATGATGTCGCGTCCGGAAAGTCGTTTCTTTTCGGCCTCGGCCTTCTTGCCGTACGGATTCGGGACGCCCCAGATGCCGATCCAGCGGAGGGCTTCCGTCGCGGCGAGCGGCAGCATGGATGCCGAACGCTGGCAAAGCAGGGAAATCGGTTGCTGGCTCCGGCGTTTCTTCCGGTCACCCACCTCCCGGCGTTCACACTCAAGTTCGAGCACCGTTCTGAGTGCCGCATACTCGGGAGGAATCGCAACGGAGTACCATTCGCCGTTGGAGAGAGCTTGCTCTTCGACTTTGATGAGCCGCCATTCGATGAGACTTAGCGCCTCAGTCCATCGGGCGATAAGATGATCGTCCAACTCCCCGCGTAGGAAAGCCAGCACGTCACCCAACGGCGCACCAAAAGCCGATACAAGTGCCGGCTGATCATCGGAGAGGGAATCCATGTAGCGCCGCCCCAGCACCACCGCGAGATCGTGGCACAGGTCCGTGCCGGACCAGACGGCTTGGTGACTTGGAGTCTCTGGCTTCTGTGGAAGATACCAACGTCCGCCGTGCCGTAGTTTCAGCGGAAGAATCGAACCGAACGTCGGAAGCGTTGTCGAATACTTCCCATTTTGCTGCTGCTGAAGGCCGACCATTGATGCAACGGCGCGTGCGATGCGGAACTCCGCTTGACCAAATCCGCCGAAGAGTACGTTCCAATCTTCCATCGGCAACGGACAGAAGAAGTGGGCATCCTTGCCGGGTAAAGTATCGCGGAAGGATTTAGAAATTGCCATCTGGCGGCAGGCGCGGAAGACAGCAGCAAGGAGGTCTAGGCAATTTTGGGGCGTTGTTTCTTGAACCGAAGTCTCCATTGCGGTGTTGATGGCTTTGCGAAAACGATGAGGGCCTTCCTTTTCTAATTTCCCGGTCTTTTTGTTTCGATACAAATCAAACTGGTCGAGGAAGCGGCATTCATCGAGCGGTCTAAGGGCGCGATTAAGATAATTAGCTTCAGTGCGATTTTCGGTGGCCAAGTATTTGCCGGATGTGACCCAAGGAACCGTGCTCATGATGAGCTTCGCTCTGAATTCCTGCCAACCACAAAACCCCGCATCAACGCCTTGCGAATTAAGAGCACGCATGAATTCGGCACTGAACTGAGCGTCCTTTGAGGGCAATCGCGCTTGCGCGTCGCCTATGAAACTGGCCAATTCGTCGTAAGTTGTCCGGCGGTTCCAAATGGGAAACCAAAATGAACTCGCCGTTCCCTTGAGATCGCCTTCCTTATCCAGCATGTCGTCGCCCGAATCGAATACGAATGGAAAAGCCGCGAACCGGCGCGCATTGGCCGCGAGAGTACGACCAACTGCTCCTTTCAGGGCAAAGGCTCCCTCGACCGCAAGCACATAGTCCAATGGATTGAAGGGATAGTCCTCCACCTTCCAACTGGATCCCGAATTATACGCCTTAATCGCGTCTGGGAAAAACGGTGCGCCTCCATCCTTCGGCAACGATTCCACGGATATTCCGAACAAGGACCCAGGAACCAGTTCACTCATGCTTTGGGAGGCAGCGACAAAGTTGCCCCAAAATGACCGGAATAGTTCATCGTTTCCCCCTTCTCCCTTCCCTCGGTTTAGGAACAGAGGATTGTTGTGAATTCGCTTTCCAGATCGGGTTGTGAATACCGCATCCATTGCCTCCGCGACGACGGGAGGAACGGACTCCCTCATCTCTTCTAAAAGGGAATGGTCGTCGGCA
>Ga0181535_10008044_pt1 | contig 10453 bp, 8 predicted proteins | sample PEATcosm2014_Bin_44_FD_119774 | JGI IMG/M metagenome (GOLD analysis project Ga0181535, IMG submission 119774) | Peatland microbial communities from MTU Mesocosm Facility, Houghton, MI, USA - PEATcosm2014_Bin17_30_metaG | ecosystem: Environmental > Terrestrial > Soil > Wetlands > Peat | place...
GTCGCCGCATCCAAGTGCCGCCGTGAGTCCTGAATAATGCCGACGAGCAACCGCCTCTGTGCGGTCATCCGAATCCCCTGCGCAGCCAACTCCTTCATCAGCGAGGGTCGGGTGATTGCCTTGTCGCCACGGGATCTTCCTAGTTGCGAATCATTCGCAACTATCGCGCTTGTTCTCATACGTTTCCCTTTCACCAGTTTCGAAGAGAGTAACAATGGAAAGTCTGATTGAACTTCATCCGCCTCCCTCTGTCAAGGCGGACTGCTTTGAACTTCGCGTGAAGCGCGCTGAAGTGTCCTATAGAAAGGCTGAACGGCGAATTGCCTGCATCACAAGGCCGAGGTCTCGAGGACGAGCGACAGGGGTGCTCCACATTCCAGTTAAAGAGTTAACCCCGATTTTTGCGACTCAGACAATAGACGATGGACGCCCCCAAAGCGCAGAAAAGCCCTCCCGCCTGCAAGGCGCGGCCGGAACCCACTTTCTGCGCGATGACGCCCATCCAAAAGCTTCCGACGGGCAGGCTCCCGCCGAAGACGAGGGCCCAAATGCCCATCAGCCTACCTCGCAGGTTGTCCGGAGATTGGGTTTGGATGATGCTATTGCCGATGGAAAAAAATAAGATGACGCCGAACCCGGCGAAGAATAGAAAGAACGCCGCGCCGTCCGGTTGGCTCACGAAGCCGAGAAGAATGATAAAAACTGCAAACATGCCAGCGCCGATATAAAGCGACTTAACGTTGACTACGCGAGATCCTTGCGTGGCGACGAATAAAGCGGCCGAACAGGCGCCCAGACCATTCAAGGCCAGGAGCAATCCATAGCCTTGCGCGCCCATCTTCAACTGGGTCACCGCGAAGGCGGAGAGCTGGGATTGGTAGGCCCACCCACCCAGTCCCATGATAAAAAGCAGGGTTACCGATTGGGCAATGGCGGGATTGGTTTTTAGATATTTGAACCCCTCTAAAGTATACTTCCAGTCTGCTTTCACCTTTTCCGGTGCATAGTGCGATGCGGGAAGCTGGATTTTGTGAATCGCATAAAGGACTGCAAAATAACTCAGCGCATCCAAGAGAAAGCACCAGGCCGAGCCGAAAGAAGCAAGCACGATGCCGCCTATTGCGGGACCGATGACCCGAGCGGAATTCACCATGGCGCTGTTCAATGCGATGGCGTTCACCAAATCTTCCTTGCCCACCAGCTCTACCATCAGGCTTTGCCGGGACGGCATCTCAAAGGTTGTTGATAGCCCCCAAAGAGAGGCAAAGATCATGAGATAGGCAGTGTGAACGGGGCCCCGGAACAACATGACGGCCAACGTCGGGGAGGAGAGCAGCGAAAACCAACTGGTGAAAGCAAAAATCCTGATTTTGGGAATTCGATCGGCCAGGGAACCGGCATAGACGGCGAAGAGGAATATGGGAAGGGAATTGAGCATGAAAACAATTCCCAGCAGGAATTCTGAATGGGTGTACTCAAAGGCAACCCAGCCAAGGGCAGCGGTGCGCGTCCAGGTGCCAATCAGCGAAACGGTCTGTCCCGAATAAAAATAGCGGTAATTGGGATTGCGCAACGCGGAAAAGGTCTTGTGCCAACCTTCGGAAGGGGGCAACCCCGCGCTGTTCGCCTCGGCTTGCTGCAACGTCTCCTGGGAGTTCTCGGAACTCAATCATTCCCCCTGCTCGGCAATAAAGGCGTCCACGGTGAGGACCGTTGCTTGCGACGGAAAAATCTTTTCGGTGAGAACCCTGTAGACCTCCGGATCGGCGTCGAAACAGGCGTCCTTCAGGACAACGCAGCGATAATCCAGGTCGAATGCCCGTCGGAGTGTGGAGAGAGTGATACCACTAGTCGAAATTCCGAAAAACACCAGGCTTTCGATGCCACGAGAGCGGAGAATTAAGTGGAGGTGGTTTTCCGAAAACGCCCCGACTCGCTGCTTATAGACTACGAGATCCCCTTGCCGATAGATTGAGTTGTGGAATTCGGCCGAGGGCGTGCCCTTCACGAAGAGATTGTTTTGCTTCAGCCTCTGAAATCGAGATTCGGTGTCGGAAATCTCCGGATGGCCTTCGGAAAATCCCAGTCCTACGTGGATAATTTGAAATTGCTTCTTCCGGGCGAACTCCACAGCGCGGGCGGCATTGGGAATGACGGCCTCCGCGGCGGGGGCAAATCCAAAAATGCCGTTCTGGAGATCGAGGGTCAGCAAAGCTGTTTTCTTCGGATCAAGTTTCATGGGTGGTCCTTTCGTGTTTTGTCGATGACATCGAAGATCACGGCGATCCCATCGACCAGTTTTTGCCTGTCAGTTGTGGAAAGATTGGTTATCGATCCCACATACTTCTCTGCCGCTTTCAGGCGAATACGTCCCGTCATCGCGGTTCCCCTTGGCGTTAGACTCAGTCTTATCTTTCTTCGGTCGGTGGGATGAGGATCGCGGCGGGCGAATCCCAGGCGGATCAGATGATCAACGATTTTGGACATGGCGGGTTGCGCGACGCGCGCGCTTCGGGCAAGTTTGCAGATCTGGTCCTTTCCATACTCAATGGCGAGCAATATGCGAAGCTGATTGAATGTCAGCTCTTTCGCATCGGGATGAGAGCGCGCCCTGGGGCTTGCCGGGTTGACCTCTTCCTTCAACGACACGAAGATGGGGCCGGCAATCTCGTAGAGGCTGAGGGCGATATCTAAGGGCCTGCGTTCCATATCTTTGTTTAATATATATCAAAAGATATGGATTTGTCAAAACGCGCCAAACCCAAGCCGACGGAAAACGGAGCGACCCAAGAAACTCTGTGAAACATCAGGGTAAAAGGAACTAAACTTACAGGCTAAGCCCTATTTAACGGGCGGGCCCGGAAACTGTTGTTCGGAAACCGGGAACTGGACAAAGGACTAAGAAACGCGGACCAAGGGTATAGAGCATGTATTCCCCAACCGTACTCGACCACTTCCACCACCCCCGCAATGTGGGTGAAATCGCCGAGGCGACGGTGGTGGTGGAAGCCTCGAATCCCGTCTGTGGTGACGTGATGAAGCTGTGGGCGATTGTCCGCGAGGGGCGCGTTCGAGAAGTGAAGTTCAAGGCCGCCGGCTGTGTGCCCTCGGTCGCGTGCGGGTCGTGGCTAACGGAGGCGATTCTGAACAGACCGCTACCGGAACTCTCCGCGATTACCCCCGGCGACGTCGAGCGCGGGCTCGGAGGCCTGCCACACGCCTCCCATCACGCGGTGGTGCTCGCCGTGGACGCGTTGAAGCGGCTGCTCGCGCAGATGGGCAGGTCGAGTTAAATGAACCGTTGTTCAATTGAGTTTAATGGCGACGCGAATGAAGAACCGCGGACCAACAAAAAGGATCCGCGCTACGGGCTTGCGAAGTACACGGAAAAGTAGCTCGTCACGTCTGTCTGGTTGGGATTTCCAGTTAGGCGGGCGGAGTTGGTGTGCTCGGTGACATGCACTTCCACATGCCCCTGATCGCGCAGCGAGGCCATAAGAAGCCACAGTCCCTTCCGACAGTCCACGTTCAATCCTTCCACCTTGCTCAAATCCAAATCTGCAATCGCCTGCTGCGCGCTCGCGTCGCGAGAATCAGCGATGGCGGCGGTGGAGTCGTGCGAGAAGTCCATGCTGAGTATCACCAGCACGTGTGGGTCCCGTAGCAATAGGGAAAGCACGCCCCGCAGTTCTCTCAGTCGATTTTCCTGCGCGTTCACGTCCACCAGAATTGGCACAACGCGGCAGTGCGGGAAGTAGTATTTTACGAACGGAATGAGCACTCCGACGGAATGCTCGCCGGTAAAAGCTTCCGGTTCCTCGGGCAAGGCGGTTGCGGTCTTTACTTGTTGAACGATGTGCTGGTCCGTCTCCAGGACGCCGAAGGGAGTTTTCCAAGGCAGGGAAGAGAAACTGATATTCGCTGATCCATGGTGGAAATGATTGGGTCCGATCAGGATGATGCTTTCAGGAGAACAGTCGGCGCGGAGTGTACTAAGAAACCTCACCATTAAATCTTTGGCCAGAAAGTGGTGGGTCACAATCCCCGCGCGAATCCGCTCGCCGGGGGCGAGCGGCGGCGGGGCAACCGCGCTCGCTTTAGCTATGGCCTCGAGATAGGGCCGGGGATTATCGCTCCACCAGGAGTAGTGACAGGTGCGGACCCCAGCCGGAGTTGTGAGCAGAAATAGCAAAGCTTTGGCGCGCCACGGCCCCATTAGGGCGCTCCGCCTGCGTTTTTCGAGAAACTCGAATACCAAGCCGGCGGAGTGACGCCTTGCAGCTTTCTCGTCTTCTCGCCTCCGGCATAAATGATCTTCTTCCACTCGGCATCATTCCACCGCTGGTTGGAAATAAACTCGTACCAGGAATAAACGTATCCCACGGCCAGCCGCGTTCCGCCGAAGGCATCTTTCGCCACCACGATGACCCGTTGAGGTGTCCCAACGCCTTCCTCCAAAACCCGCCCGCTGACGGCATCCGTCGCTACATCGGCGACTAGGGCCATTTGCAAGAGGGAGGGGTCCTTGATTTCATCCGCGCCGCGGGGCAGGAGCAGGGATCGGTCGAAACTATATCGAAGCTCTTTGATCCAATCGTAATCGTCGGGCGTGAGGGGCTGGCCGGCAACTTCTTTTTGCGATACCTCCTCCGCCCGATGAGCAAGGTCCCTGAACCGGGTGAACTTATCCACGTATTCATCGGTGATGAAGTTGGTCCTCTTGAGCGATCCCATCATCTGGTCGATCGAAGCGGTCAGTTGATGGAAAAAGGCTGGATTCGGTTCGACGTACCCTTTGGGTCCGGGCGGAATGAAGGGGGGAATCTGGAACTCATCGCCATCGCCCATTTCTGCCGCGGATTGTTCGGCATAAAGAATGGTGTCGTGCTTGAGCTCTGTCCACGAAGCAAGGCCCGCGTTCAGGTTCTTGTATTGCCAGGGCTCCCCCAGGGCGAATAACTGTTTGCTGGAGGTGGGCAGGAAGAGCGTTTTGAGGCCGTACAGAAATTGCTCGTAAAAAGTCGAGCGCTTGTCCAGTTGCGCCTCAGCCTCGCCTTTAAGCTTGGCAATCTGGCTGTCGTAATTCAGCCATTGGTGTTCCTTTTGCTCCTTCTGTTGTAAATCGGAAGCCGCCTTCGAACTGAGCAGCATCATCACATCAAGCGCGGAGGGAAGATTGCGCGGATTGCTATTATCGCCCACACTCGGGGAGGTGAGTTGATTCATGATGAACGCATCGAGCACGTAGCGCTGGCCCAGGAATTTGAGTCCTGCCGTCGCGCGAATGCGCTCTTCCTGGGTCATGCCCGTTCCCGTTCGTACCGATACGATCCGGGGCGCGGGAAGGTCGGTCCAGGCCGCTTGCTGGAATGCGGTAAGGCGTGCGTCCAGGTTCGTGGTGAGCTCGTTGATGCTGGGGGCTTCCGTGCCAAAGACCTTCCGATTGACGGACCGGTATCCTGCCAGCGTGTATTTGTCCTGCCGGCCGATGAGATAGTTAACCACCCCATCCATGCTGTCGAAGCGGCTCCCCTCGCGCGCTTCATCCACCAAGTAGGGCAGCAGGATTGCCGCGAGCGTTTGGGTTTTGTCGGATAGAAGAAAATTGTGGCGGCCGTACCACATCATGCCGCGAAAGTAGCGTTGCAACGCCGCGTTCTTCGCGTAGTGCCCGCGCACTTTGTACTGCGTGAAGTCCTCTTTGCCGAATCCCAGGAAGTTCTGGGCAGATGGCAGCTCGCCTTCTCCCGCGTTAATGCGCGCGACCAGAGCCTCCGCTTGAGTGCGAACTGCCGTGGGAAGGACGAACGAAGGGTCAAGCGCCTTGGCCCCCACGGAAAAGTAAAGCAAATCACAAAGCAAGGCCTCGTGCACGGCCGGCGCCGAGGCTGACGCTTTCTTGGTTTCATCCTCCGTGGATTTCGCCAGGGCCTTCGAGAGACTCGTTGCTGCGGGCAGGAACTTCTTTTCTTCGATGTCTTGGAGCATCCGGTCAAAAATCAAATGATACGAGTGCAGGAAGATGTCGGTGGTTACGAAGATTTGCTCACCCACTGATGAGTCAGAATACAAATCCGCCATGTCGTCAACGTAGAGTTCACTCACTGGAGGAATCGGCTCGATATAGAACCCGTTCTGGGAGAGTCTTTGCCGGGCCGCATCAGAAAAAGTCAATTTCGAGCTGCGAATCCGCCTCGGGACTTCTTCCTTTGCCACCGCCGACTGATTGACAGAGGCGAAAATCAAGGGCTGCACCTCGTTGCCCCCGATGAATCCGTATCGCGGCCGTTCGGGAGCGTTGAAGCGCGCTTTGATCCAACTCCGCCCCTGGAAATTGAGCTGTCCGACGACGTCCACAACTTCACCTTGAAGAATCGTCAGCACCGCTGGGCTGGTGGGGTCGGGCACCACACGCACGGAACTGGTTTCCGTTACCGCCATGTACCGGTCGCTCGCCGGGCGGTCGAGGACCGGTTCGAGCCATAGCTTGCTCGAATCGAGATACCCTTTGACCTCCTTGCCGTCGATTGTGGCGCGAACAGCAACCACGCCCGGCTGCGCGGGGTCGAAGATTCCCAAGACCGTCTCACCGAAATACACATACGGAGGCATCCTATCCATGTCCTGCTCACGAAGCTGCGCATACGACAAGCCCTCTTCCGGTGCTTTTGCCGTGGGCGTTTTGCGAAAAAAGTCTACCTGATAGGAAACCACGTAATTGCGTTCATGGCCCGCTGACTCCGCGGTCCCGCCAGGGCGCAAGGTCCGCAAGAAGTTGGCGACCCTTTCAGTCACCTTTTCAGGGTCGACTTGCTCCGCGCCCGCATTTTTGGCGGGTGATGGGGTTTCCGAAGTTGGAGCTAATTGCGCGGCAAAGATCGTTGAAAAGAGGTGTTGTGATATCGTTGTGAAATAACCCGCGCCCGCCCCGAGCAAAAGAAAAAGAAAAACGGCGCCAGCATATCCAGACTTTCGAGCCTTCATTTCACGCCCCTCCTCGACACGAGCCAGGGTAGAGTTCTCCCGCCTTCCAGGCAGATTACTCTGGAACGCGCCGCCCGGCACAGGAATAATTGGGGAGTGGGACTCCTCCCCTTACTCTGCATAATCTGGGTAATCTCGGGACTGAGTTACGTGATCTGAGCCAGCACCTGGTTTAAATCAATGGAACTGCTTGACACCGCGCCATGCGGAAGCGTGGGAGCGATGGCCACCGCCTCCGGGTGGTCTTCCCACCAGACGAGGAACGACGATTGCTCCGCGCCCGTCAGGCGCTGTTGATTGATCCAGGTCAGGTAAGCGCCCATGTCGGCGTCGATGAGCGATCCCTCGGGGTCGAGCGTCGGAGATTGTTGCGGAGAAGCAATCAATTCGCCCATCGGGCGCTGGCGCTGGCGAGGGGTGAAGCGCGCCAAGAGCGTTACGGGTTGAGCGCGCCGCAGCGCCTCGCGGGCCGCCCATTGGACGAAGCTCGTGCTGAAGATTTGCGTTCCCGAGCCTTCCGCCAACACGCTCGATTGGAAGTGATTGAGCACCGCTGCATCGCCCGTGCCCTCGAGACCGATTTCCTCCGGCCGCAGCTCCGCCATCTGATCGTGGAGCGCTTCCGGTCCACCCGTTCCCGACTTGATGACCCTCTCCATTTTTTTGAGGATCGCAGCGCGCGCAGGTTCGAGCGCCTGGTAAGAAACCGAGGTCAGCCCGGGACTCGAAACCGGCTCCTGAGTCGCGCCGTCGATGTACCAATGGCCAAAGGCAACCGGATGGGCTGCCGCCCTGGCCGCGACCGCATCGACGAGCAGCCGCACGCCGTTCTCCGGTTTGACGGCATTGAAGTAAACGCCCTGCTTACGAAGTTTTCGGAACATCGTGTAGCTGCTGGCGGCGACGCCCTGCCCAATGACCATGATTCCCAGTCGGGGAATCGGCGGCTTTTCCGGCGTGCGGCTCGCGTCAACGCGGCGGCCATAATCCAAGGCCGCCGCGCGAAAACCATCGATCTGGTGCGACGACCACAGGTGCGCCGTCAGCCGTTCGGAAAACTGCGTGGGCGCATTCACCCAATCAAGGCCCTCGAGCTCAGGTGAAAGTCGAATCTGCGCAAATCCCGCCATGGCCTCCTGCCGTTGCTCGTTCGGGAGGCCCCCAAGGTAGGTGAGCTGCCGCGTCACATCCTTTTGCTCGGCAGGGAACTTCCAGTCGTAAGCAATGACTTCGCGCAGTAGCAGCGCCACAAAACTTGGCGGCAGTTGCTTCAGCAAGTCGATGTGGGCGATGGCCAACTGCCGCCCTTGCGGAGGGTACGTCTGGAATTGCTCGGGCTTGAGGTCAGACGAAAGCATGTTTCCCTACACCACTTCGGGCAGCGGCTTGCCTTGCGAAAGGCGCGTCGAGAACCCGAGCAAGGAACCGAGCGTCGGAACCAAGTCAACCGACTCAACCGGACGGTCGACTACAACATTTTGGCGAACGCCCGGACCCATCGCCAGCATCCAGGTGGTTCGCGAAAGGGCATCGCCGGTCCGATGATGTTGAAAGCCGTTGCCGCTCGCATCCGTGTCGGAATCGCGGCCAAAATCCGGGAGGATGAACAGGGTGGTCTTGCCGGCATACTCGGGATCGGCCTGAATCGCTTTCCAGATCTCCGCACAAAGTCGGTCGGACCGCTGTATCCCCTCAATATAAAGTGAGAAGGTACCGGAGTGCGCCACGTCGATGTCGTGCAGCGTGATCCAAAGCAGGCTGGGGGCGAATTGGCGCATGAGCTGCCGCGCGACATAGACCGAGAGTTCATCCGGACTTGCCAAGTTGCGTGCGTGCGCCACGAAATCCGACACGGATAGCTTTAGGATCTCATCGAGTTGCGCCAACTCGAATTCGCTCCCGCTCAGCTCCGGTGTGTACAGCGGGGTTTCATAGTTGTCGCGGAGAAGGTGCTCGTAGGATGTTCTTCCACCGGAATCGAGCGCCGCCGTCAGCAATCCCTTGGGCAGAATCACCCCCGCGCCCAGTCCCTGCCCGTAGGAGCGGTTGGAACTCTCACCGATTCGGTTGAAGCCATTGCTGGGGGCAACAACCCAGGCATCTCTCGCCTGCCGCTTCAGGTCCTTGCGAAAGTACTCAAACACCGTCGGGTTCTCGGGGCGCACATCGGCGAAATTGTTGAACCGCTCGTAGACGCCGGTGGCCAGGCTGGCCGTGGCGACGTAGTGACCGAGGATGCCCCGGTTCACCACCTGCGTGAAGAAACTGGCCTGGGGAAGAAGTTCGGTCAAGAGATGCGGAATATTCTCCTGACCTTCGGGCATGAAGGTCTCTTCGTCGCGAGCACCCCCGCCGAAGGTGACCACAACCACTTTGCGGCGGCTCGGCACGCTTGCCGCTCGCGCCAAATGGGGGAAAGCCGCGAGAGCCCCGGCAGCAGTTGCCCCTGTTGCCGCGCGAAGGAATTCACGCCGGCTCCAGGAAACCGCCCGTGAAACCTCGAACGGGCTGCCGGAGGTTGCGCCAAGTAAATCGCGGCGTCGGATGTTACACCCCTCTCGCGCCAGAATTGTCGTTCCGCCCTGTCTCGCGGAGTTATAACATATAACATACGGCTATCCCAAGGGTTTGGCGATTTCACTCGCGGGCAGCGTCCCAGTTTGAGGCGTAGCGCTAGTTTCCAGCCGGCACAGAGGCCAGCAAGCTTGTGGCGTCACGTCCGGCCTGGATCCCCTCAAAGTCCGCAAAGTTCCGCGAAGGAGAACAAGATCACTCGCCGTCGGTGAAGTCGACGGACAAGGAGTGGCGAGATCGTCAACCCCGCCGGGGCCGAATATCTTTAACGACCCGTCACCCCAACTCCCCTTCCCCTCTTCCCTCTCCCCAGCGGAGAGGGGAGAAGGGGCGATAGAGTGAGGGGTTTTTCCCAACGGCGGGGGTCAGTGCCCTTTGAGGCGCCAGCCGCCGGAATGCCTCGGCTCTTGGCGCACTTGGCCCTCCTCCAAGTGGCTTATGTTTCATACACTTAGTGGGATACGCGAAATATACGCGAAATACTGAAGCTATAAGACCATTATTTCCTCCAATTCAACGGGATAGCGGGGATAAAGCGGAAAAACGGTGACTTTTTGAGGTCAAAAATCGATGCAACTAGCTTTGCTTTCTATAATTAATCGACTATTTTCTATAACTATCGTGTTTTCAGATACTTGGTGGCTTCCGCCATTTTGTCCGAGATTCGTCCGTTTGTTTTCATCAACTTAGTGGGACCACCCTTCATTTTTGATGTTTTTTTATTTTGGTGAGTGGACTCGATTGGCATCGATAAAATGTCGCTTCGTAGGGGCTTCCGAACGGTCAATTCGTCTCTTCCACTCGCGACTTCCGGCCCGCGGAAGCGACTATCTCACCCAGCGCGGGTGCGCGATTCGACTCCACCAACCATTAAACCAGCAGTTTGGCCTCCAAA
>Ga0181535_10008046_pt1 | contig 10453 bp, 10 predicted proteins | sample PEATcosm2014_Bin_44_FD_119774 | JGI IMG/M metagenome (GOLD analysis project Ga0181535, IMG submission 119774) | Peatland microbial communities from MTU Mesocosm Facility, Houghton, MI, USA - PEATcosm2014_Bin17_30_metaG | ecosystem: Environmental > Terrestrial > Soil > Wetlands > Peat | place...
ACGTCGATGTCTTCGGCGCGCTCGGCCAGGTTGGCCAGCACGCGTACCTGATCGGCGAGCACCTCCACCAGGCCGCCTTGCACGGCCAGAAAATGGCGCGCGCCGCCGGCCGCGTAACTGAGCGCTCCGGCGCCTAGCAGGCTGAGCAGGGGCGCATGCCCGGGGAGAATGCCCAGGTAGCCGTCCTGTCCGGGCACTTCGACGTCGGCGACCTGCGCGCTCACCATCTCGCGCTCGGGCGTGGCCACTTCGAGTTGGATCGCTTCCGCCATCTCAGGCCTTCTTCAGTTCTTCGGCGCGCTCCAAAACCTCTTCGATGGACCCTTGCATGTAGAACGCCTGCTCGGGCAGGTCGTCGTGCTTGCCCTCGGCGACTTCGCGGAAACCCTTAACGGTGTCTTCCAGCTTCACGTATTTGCCCTTGATGCCGGTAAACTGCTCGGCCACGTGGAAGGGCTGGGAGAGGAATCGCTGAATCTTGCGGGCGCGCGCGACGGTGAGCTTGTCTTCGTCGGAAAGCTCGTCGATGCCCAGGATCGCGATGATGTCCTGCAAGTCCTTGTAGCGCTGCAAAATGCCCTTCACCAATTGCGCGCAGGCGTAATGATCCGCGCCGATGATGAGGGGATCCAGGATGCGCGAGGTGGAAGCCAGCGGATCCACCGCCGGATAGATGCCTAGCGCGGCGATATCGCGCGACAGGTTGGTGGTGGCGTCGAGGTGCGCGAAGGCGGTGGCGGGAGCCGGGTCGGTGTAATCGTCGGCGGGCACGTAAATCGCCTGCACGGACGTAATCGAACCCTTCTTGGTGGAAGTGATGCGCTCCTGCAACTCGCCCATTTCGGTGGCCAGGTTGGGCTGGTAACCCACCGCCGAAGGCATGCGGCCCAGCAGCGCGGAAACTTCCGAGCCCGCCTGCGTGAATCGGAATATGTTGTCGATGAAGAGCAGTACGTCCTGCCCTTCCTCATCGCGGAAGTACTCGGCCACGGTCAGCCCGGTCAGGCCCACCCGCAGCCGCGCGCCGGGCGGCTCGGTCATCTGGCCGTAAATCATGGCGCATTTCGACTTGTGAAAGTCTTTCGGATCGATGACGCCGGATTCCTGCATCTCGAGCCACAGGTCGTTGCCTTCCCTCGTGCGTTCGCCCACGCCGGCAAACACCGAAACACCGCCGTGCTTCTGGGCGATGTTGTTGATCAGCTCCATGATGATGACGGTCTTGCCCACGCCGGCGCCGCCGAACAGGCCGATCTTGCCGCCGCGCAGGTAGGGCTCGAGCAGGTCGATTACCTTGATGCCGGTCTCGAACATCTCCAGGCGCGTCGATTGGTCTTCGAACGACGGCGACGGCCGGTGAATGGGGAATTTCAACTTCGTGTTCACCGGGCCCATTTCGTCCACCGGCTGGCCGATCACGTTGAGGATGCGCCCCAGCGTTTCCGGACCCACCGGCACTTCGACCGGGTGACCCAGGCTGATGGCCTGCATACCGCGCACCAGGCCTTCGGTGGGCTCGAGCGCCACCGTGCGCACGCGGCCTTCGCCGATGTGCTGCTCCACCTCGCAGATGATATCGATGGGCTGAGGGGCGTCGAATCCCTCGCTGGTGATGCGAATGGCGGTGTAGATGAGGGGAATCTGCCCCTCGGGGAACTCGCAGTCCACGGCCGGCCCGGCCACTTGCACTACTTTTCCGATGATGGTTCCGTCGCTTGCCATAGCTTCCTTCTAACCTGCTGCCGCGGCGCCGCTGACCACCTCGATGATTTCCTTGGTGATGCTGGCCTGGCGCACCCGGTTCAAGAATAGTGTCAACTTATCGATCATTTCTCCCGCGTTCGAAGTGGCCGCCTCCATGGCGGTCATGCGCGCGGCGTGCTCGGCGGCCGCGGACTCGACCAACGCGCGGAAAAACTCCATTTCCACGTAGCGCGGCAGCAGCACGTCCAGCATCGCCGCCGGCGCCTGCTCGAAGATGTAGTCCACCGCGACCGGCCCGGCGGGCAACTCCACCGGCAGCACCTGAGACACGGTGAGTTTCTGCGTGGACACGCTCTTAAACTCGTTGTAGACGATGTACACCGCGTCGATTTCCGCGCGGCGGTACGCGTCCATCACCCGGCGCGCGATGGCGGCTGTGTCGGCGTAAGAGGGCTTGTTGGCCAGGCCGATCGCGTCGCCCGCGATCGTAGCGCGGCGTTTGCGGAAGAAATCGCGGCCTTTGCGGCCAATCAGCTCCAGCTTGACCGAGGCTTGGGAATGCTCTCTGATGAAGTGCACCGCGCCTTTGATCAGGTTGGTATTGAAGGCGCCGGCGAGACCTTTGTCGGCGCTGATCACCAGCAGCAGGATGTTGCGCTCCTCGCGGCGGGCGAGCAGTTCGTTCTCGCTGGCCAGGTCGTCGAGCGCCGCGGCTGCCGCCACGTTCGCCAGCACGCTGCGCAGCATGCCGCCGTACGGGCGCGCCCGGATCACGCGATCCTGCGCGCGGCGCAGCTTGGCCGCCGAGACCATCTTCATGGCCTTGGTGATCTGCTGCGTGTTCTTGACCGAGCGGATGCGCCGCCGGATGTCGATCAGGCTAGGCATGCGCCGGTTCCGCGGTTTTCTGATCGGCCACGAACCGCGCCTTGAATTCTTCCACCGCGCCTTTGAGCTTGCCGCGCAGGTCGTCGTCCAGCGCCTTCTTGGTGCGGATCTCCTCCCACAGCGAAGGATGAGCGTTATCGATGAAGCGGTAAAGCTCGTCCTCGAACTTGCGGCACTGCTCCACCGGGAGATCGTCCAGGTAGCCCTGCGTGCCGGAGAAAATGATGGCGACCTGCTTTTCGACCGGCAGCGGCTGATATTGGTTTTGCTTGAGAATCTCCACCAGGTGCTTGCCGCGGTTGAGTTGCGCGAGTGACGCCTTATCCAGATCGCTGCCGAACTGGGCGAACGCCGCCAGGTCCCGGTATTGCGCCAGGTCCAGCCGCATGCTGCCGGCGATCTGCTTCATCGCCTTGATTTGCGCGTTGCCGCCGACGCGGCTCACCGAGATGCCCACGTTGATGGCCGGACGCACGTTCGAGTTGAACAGGTCGCTTTCGAGAAAGATCTGGCCGTCGGTGATCGAGATGACGTTGGTGGGAATGTAGGCGGACACGTCGCCGGCCTGGGTTTCGATGAACGGCAGAGCGGTCAGCGAGCCGCCGCCGTGCGCGGCGCTCAGCTTGGCGGCGCGCTCCAGCAGCCGGCTGTGCAGGTAGAACACGTCGCCCGGATAGGCCTCGCGCCCCGGCGGCCGCCGCAGCAGCAGCGAGATTTCGCGATAAGCCGCGGCGTGCTTGGAAAGATCGTCGTAGATGCACAGCCCATGGCGGCCGTTGTCGCGGAAGAATTCGCCCATCGCGCAGCCGGAGAATGGGGCGATGTACTGCATCGGCGCGGGGTCCGACGCGGTTGCCGCCACCACGATGGTGTACTCCATGGCGCCGGCATCGGTGAGCGTCTTCACCACCTGCGCCACCGTGGAGCGCTTCTGGCCGATCGCGACATAGATGCAGATCATGTCGCCGCCCTTTTGGTTGATGATGGTGTCGAGCGCGATGGCGGTCTTGCCGGTCTGCCGGTCGCCGATGATCAGCTCGCGCTGGCCGCGGCCGATCGGAATCATGGCGTCGATGGCCTTGAGGCCGGTCTGCATCGGCTCTTTCACCGGTTGCCGCGCCACCACGCCGGGCGCCAGGCGCTCCACCGGGTTGAACTGCGTGGTCAGGATGGGGCCCTTGTCGTCGATCGGCTGGCCGAGCGCATCCACCACGCGGCCGATCAACGCGTCGCCCACCGGCACCGACATGATGCGGCGGGTGCGCTTCACCTCGTCGCCTTCCTTGATCTCCGTGTAGTCGCCCAGCAGCACCGAGCCCACCTGGTCTTCTTCCAGGTTCATCGCGATGCCGGCCACATCGTGGGGGAACTCGATCAGCTCGCCGGCCATCACCTTTTCCAGGCCGTGAATTCTGGCGATGCCGTCGCCCACCGAAATCACCGAGCCGACCTCGGAGACGTCGATCGCCTTTTCGTAGTGCTCTATCTCCTGGCGGAGAATGCTGGTAATCTCGTCCGCTCGAATCTGCGCCATATTTTTTCCGTTACGATGAACTTTCCGCGCTAAGCCGCCGCTGGAGGGTCCGCAACTGGCCGCGCACCGAGCCGTCATACACCGTGGAGCCGATGCGCGCCACCACGCCGCCGATCAGCGAGGCATCCACCGCGAACTGCGCGCGCAGGCGCTTGTCGCTCGCTCTTTCGAGCGCCGCGGTGAGCGCCGCGCGCTGCTCCTCGTTCAGTTCGCGCGCCGAAGCTACCTGGGCGCGGGCGAACCCCAGCCGCTCATCGAGAATCCGCTCGAAAGCGTCGGCCACGGTGCTGAATTCGCCGATGCGGCGATGATCGATCAACACGAATAGAAAATTGCGCGTGATCCGCGATAGCCCCAGAATGTCCGCCACGCGGCCGATCACGGCCCGCTTGCGCGCCGGGGGCACCGCCGGCGTGATCAGGGCATTGCGCAGCTCGGCTGACTCGAGCGCGCCTTCGAAGGAGCGCAGCTCGCCCAGCGCATCCTGCGGCGCCAGCGCGGAGCCGGCCGCGGTCACCACATCGGCGAGAGCGTTCGAATATCGCGAGGCTGCGGCGGAATCAGGCATGGCTTATCAGCTTGTGGGGGCGGGCGGTTGGAGGTCGCGCACGAAACCGCCCACCATCCGGTCTTCGGTCGCCGGGTCCATGCGACCGCGGACTTTCTGCTCGGCCAATTCCACCGCCAGTTGCGCGGCATACCGTCGCAGTTCGAGGCGGGCGGCTTTTTCGGCGATCCGAATTTCCTGCTCGCCGATGGCCCCGATCTTCGAGATCTCGGCCGCGGTGTGCTGCGCGAAACGCTCCACTTCTGCGGCGGCTTCTTTCCGCGATTCGGCGCGCAGCGCGGCGATTTCCACGTCCAGGTTGGCCAGCCGGCGCTCCACTTCGGCGGCGCGGGCTTCGGCATCCTTGATTGTGCGCTCCGAATCCACCAGGTCCTTGCGGATTCCGGCGGCGCGCGCCGTTAAAAGGGGGCCGGCGTGTTTACCGATCAGATAGCCCAAACCGCCGGCGAAAAGCAGGAAGTTCGCCCACTCCCAGATTTTGAGGTGGCCTTCGCCGGATGCCGCGGCTTCCTTCTTTTCGGGCTCCGCCGCGAGCGCGGCAGCGGGCAGGCCAACCGCTACAACCGCGAGCGATGCCGCCAGCAGCAGCCGCTTCATGCCGCTCTCCCGCGCAGGATGGAATCCGCGATCTGGTTGGCCAGCGCATCGCTCCCCGCGGCCAGCTCCCGCTTCAGGATTTCGGCGTCCCCCGCAAGCTGCCGCTGCGCTTCGCGGGCTAACTCTTCGGTGTGCTGCCGGGCGGCCTGAAGCTCGGCTGCCTGATGGTCGGCAAGTTGCCGGTGGGCCTGCTCCTGCGCCTGGTAAACTTCCGAACGCGCCGCCCGCAAGGCGGCTTCATATTGCGCGGTTTTCGCGGCGGCCAGTTCCAGCGCTTCGGTGGCCCGCTTGCGCGCGCCTTCGGTCGCTTCGTAGCGCTGCTGAAGCACTTTCTCCAGAGGCTTGAAGAACATGTACTTCAGATAGAAGTCGAGCGCAATCACCAGCAGGAAGGTAGGCACAGCCCTCAGCAGTAGCTGCCCTAGATCGTGGAGTATTGAGTCCATGGGAAACCGGCGAGAACTGCCCTTCTAATGAAGGCACAGAGTACCATCCGGCGGAAAGTGCAGTCAACCGTTCAGGTTGTGAGCAAACCCGGCGCTCCTGGCAGGAGCGTGTCCTCGCGCCACGGCCACTTCCCTCTGCGGCAACCGCACCACACTGTCAGGCATGCGCGCACAGCCGTCAATAATCTCGAACTGACCGGCGTGGCTGTACGTGTGCGTCCCCACCAAGCCTCCCGCCCACCGCGGGTTAACCGTCACACCAGGCCTTTCCTGGTACCGGTAGCGGTCACAAGCGACGATTTCGTTTAGCGTAAAGCTGTACCCGTAGTGCCTACTGCAATCCTGACTCGGCCGGAACAACTTGCCAGCGTGCCGGAAGATCCCGCCGGCCCCGCGGCTGTTGCGAACATCGGTGGAGATTGGACTATCCGGGTGCGGCGTCCATTCTCCGGTAAGCGCGTTCGCATGGAAAAGCCACAATTGGGTGCCGTAGCCTCGCGACTCCTGTAAAGTCACAAAAAACCAATAGGAACCGTCGTCGATCCACAAGGTGGTATCCACTGCCTGGGCCCTGAATAACGTTTTTTCCAAGTCCCACCTATCCGGAAAACGGACGCAACGGTACAGCTCGACGGTGCCGTTGGATGCGGTCTCCGGAATCATATACATCGCGTCGCCGGCGCGAAAAACACAAGGGTAGGAAAGGTGATACGGCCTTTCCAGCACGGGCGCCGGATCGGTAATTCCGCCCTTCCGCACCTCCGCACAGGTGATCCTCCCGCGGCCCGTAGCGTAATCACAGTCTTCGAAAAACACCCAGGACTTGCCGCGCTCCTCGATCATAAAAGGATCGGCGTAATAACGGCCCTTCGGTGACTCAATCCAACGGAAGCCGCTCAGATCCGGTTCCGGTCCGGAGCTGTCGATCAACCCCGCCCCAGGGCGCACCGCAAGCCGCCAGTGTTCTGTCATCGGCCGCCGCACCACCCGTCGCAATGGCCCGGCGATCAGCCGCGGTCCCAACCACCTCAACATCTCCGCGTTGGACGGCGCCGAGTAGATTTTTTTCTTGCCGCAATACGGCGCCGAACACACCGCGGTTCGCCCGACATGCTCCCAGCCGCGCTGGTGCAACTCGCGCAGCTTCTGAATCATAAATGTCGACGCCCCCCAATAAGGCTGAACGCAGTTGCGCATCCGCGAGATTCCCGGAGTTGTCGCGAACAGTCCCTTGTACAATACCTTGCCGGCATCCAATTCTTCCGTCAGGACCTGCAACATGGCGCCGGATATCGGGTTGCCTTCATAAACCTCCCAGAAGTGCGACGGCCCGCCGCGGTAGTAATCGCCGTCGCCGTGGTGATATGACCAGACCCCACACCTGGCTGCGGTGAGGATCTCCCCGCGCAGGATATTGAAGCCAAAACGGATTAAGACATCCAGATGCTTTTCGCGGATAAGCTCGATCGCGTCGGCCGGGAAGCGGTGCACAAAGCGTTTTCTGATGGGGGTCACTGTCATGGACGCCACCTGCTCGAGTCTTGCGGAGCAATCCACCACGATGTGCGGATTTTCGTTTGCATCGGCATTTCGACGGTCCCAGCGTTCGTACAGCTCGAAAAGAAGCCTCTGCCTGCGCTGGCGGCTCCTCAGCAGATCGCTTACTTTCCGGAATAGTGCTCGCTGGGGAGGCGGTGCAGCCGCTCTTTTCTGCTCCTCTGCGTTAAGGACCAGCAATTCCAGGCGGGCGAAGTCGCTTTGCAGAATGTGATCGACGACCTCCGCAAAGCAACTTGGCAGTTGGACGGAATCGAGGAGCAGCCCGATGCGGAGTGGCGCGTTCCCGGATTCCGAGTGTCGGTACAGTGAATACACGGGGTCGATGTGGGGGAGACGGCGGTGGCGCTGGAGGTCCATGAGGAGTTAGTGACCCTTTGCGGTAAAGAATCTCGCGGAGAAAAGGCAGAAAAGAAAGAAAAGCCGAGATGATTCGTTCTGCAGGCCAACGGCCCGCGCCACGGGGCCGGTGCTGTACGACCCGCAGCCGAGCCTCCAGCGCCAATCGCCATCGAACTTTGCCGCGGCCGTTCGCGTACTATGTTCTTACATGACTGCAGCCGCGCCGGCCAATACTTCAATTCCGTTACAGATCGATTCCATCGTCAAGCGCTTCGGTGAAGTCACCGCCGTTGACGGCATTTCGCTAGACGTCCTGGAGCGCGCCTGTCTTGGCTTGCTCGGCCCCAATGGCGCCGGCAAAACCACGCTGATCCGCAGCATCGTCGGCCGCGTCCGGCCCGATTGCGGCAGCGTCCGCGTATTCGGTCAGCCGGCCAACTCCCTGGCGGCACGCAAAGAGCTGGGATGGGTGCCCCAGGAGCTGGCGTTGTACCCGCTGCTCACCACCCGCGAGAACCTGGACGCCTTCGGCCGCTACCAGGGCCTGCGCGGCAAAGCGCTGCGCGAAGCCATCGAGTGGTGCCTGGATTGGGCATCTCTGGCCGACCGCGCCGACTCCATCGTCAAGACCCTGTCGGGTGGCATGCGCCGCCGGCTGAATATGGCGGCCGGGCTGATCCATCGCCCGCGCATCGTGCTGCTCGACGAGCCGACCGTCGGCGTCGATCCGCAATCGCGCAATCATATTTTCGAGATGGTCGAGGCTCTCCGCGCCGCGGGCGCCACCGTGATCTACACCACGCACTACATGGAAGAGGCCGAGCGCCTGTGCGATAGCATCGCCATCGTGGATCATGGCCGGATCATCGCGCAAGGCTCCAAGGACGATTTGGTGGCGCAGTCGTTTGGCACGCGCAGCGACGTTCTGATGCGCCTCGCCGCGGCCGCTCCCGTGTCGGCGGCATGGACGGAGGCGCGCGGCGGAACGCTGCAGGACGGCGTCGCGCATTTCCCGGTCGACCGGCCCTCGGATATCGCGTCGCTGCTCGAAGCCGCCGCCCGCGATGGGCTGGACGTCGTCGACCTCGTCCTGCGCCGGCCCAATCTCGAATCGGTTTTCTTGCAGCTCACCGGAAGGGACCTGCGCCAATGATCCCCACCATCGTCCGCAACGGCTTCCTCGCACTCCGCCGCGACCGCGGGGCACTGGTTCTCGCCTTCGTCGTGCCGCTAGCCTTCTTCAGCATCTTCGCCATCATTTTCGGCCCCATGTCCACTAATTCCACACCGCGCGTCCATGTCCTGGTGGTGGATGAGGACCACAGCGCCGCATCCTCGCGCCTGGTTCGCGGCTTGCATCGGGAACGCGCGCTGGCCTGCGATACGCGCCCCGAAGCCAAGGCGGGCGAGCCCCAGCCGCCCGACTATACCGCCGCCACCGCCGAAGCGGCCGTCAAGAGCGGCACCGCTCCAGTGGCGCTCGTCATTCCCGCGGGCTTCGGCGCCAATCCCATTTCCCTCGCGCCCGCACCCGGCCGCAAGCCGATCCGGATTCTCCACGACAGCTCGAATCCGGTGGCCGCGCAGATGGCGGCAGGCATGCTGCAGAAGGTCGCCATGACTTCTTTCTCCACTTCCATGGCGGATGTGGGAATGCGGTATTTCGCTTTGGCCAGCGGCGGCCTGACGCCGCAGCAGCGGCAGAACCTCGACTCGAGTCTTGCACGCATGCACGACCTGGAAGCGCGGCGCGACGCGCAAGGCGACGGTGCGGCCGCGGCCAGCAGCGAGAACTCCGGCGGATTGCTTCCGGTCGAAATGCGCGACGTCGTGGGCGAAAACAAGAAGAGCCCGATGATCGCGTTTTACGCGGCTGGCATCGGCGTCATGTTTCTGATGTTCACCGCCAGCGGCGCCGCGGGCAGCCTGCTCGAGGAAGCCGAGAGCGGTGCGCTCGACCGCATCCTGAGCGCCCGCGTCGGCATGACCACGTTGCTCGCGGGTAAGTTGACTTACCTCGTGCTTCTCGCAAGCTGCCAACTTACACTGATGTTTCTATGGGGCGCGGCGGTCTTTCATCTCGACTTATTCACACATTTGCCCGGGTTCTTCGTGATGACCGTGGCTACCTCGTTCGCCGTGGCGGCATTCGGCATGTTGCTGGCTAGTATCTCGCACACGCGCGCCCAGCAGGCCTCCATAGCCACCCTGCTGATCCTCACTATGTCGGCGCTGGGCGGCAGCATGTTCCCGCGCTTCCTGATGACCGCGACCATGCAGAAAGTAGGGCTCCTGACATTCAATGCCTGGGCTATCGACGGTTACACCAAGGTCTTTTGGCGCGACGAGCCGGTATGGCACCTGCTTCCCCAAGTGGCCGTGCTGGTCGGCGCCGGCGCGCTGATCTTCCTGATCGCGCGCCGTTTCGCGCGCCGCTGGGAATCTGTTTGAGTTGAGTTCGTTGACGATTGGAATCGTAGCCGCTCACCGGCGACTGCCGGATCGGGCACGGCTTGGCGCTAATTAGGCGCCGTTCTTTTTCTTTTTCCGGAACAGAAAGACGAGTCCCGCGAAACCCACGGCCGAGACAGCTAACTCGCCTACCATCCCCGGTTCAGGCACAGGGATGGCACAAAACGCGGGAACCGCAATCCCCAAACCCATAATGAGCGCAAACGTGAGGCATTTCATAGAGCGATCCTACACGTGCCGCTTATACTAAGTCAATTCAAATCAGTACCCATAGATCTTTATCGGTACTTATGGCGCAGCATCGGTACTTATGGCGCAAATCTAACTAATGAAGCGTCTGAAGAA
>Ga0181535_10008049_pt1 | contig 10451 bp, 4 predicted proteins | sample PEATcosm2014_Bin_44_FD_119774 | JGI IMG/M metagenome (GOLD analysis project Ga0181535, IMG submission 119774) | Peatland microbial communities from MTU Mesocosm Facility, Houghton, MI, USA - PEATcosm2014_Bin17_30_metaG | ecosystem: Environmental > Terrestrial > Soil > Wetlands > Peat | place...
AACTCGATCTTCTCCAGCACCCCGACCTGCCAGAGTGGAACTACACTCTCCTTCCCAGGACAACTCGGAATTAATTTCTGCACAGGCGCTAAGAGTGGCATTTGGTCCCCCCACACAGGAATCCATACCTTGACGCTTATATTGGATACGACTACGTACGAAAATAGCAGCAATAGATGGACTGCAGCCGGTTTTTTGATGGTGTTCAATTGGGTAACAACTTTAGCTATGCCAGTAACAGTAACCCCACAAACATCGGGGCGGTTGGATTTGGCCAAAACAGTGTAACTGTTCCCGCTGACTACCAATGGACTTCTTTGACGCTTTCCGCCGCCCAGTTGGCACTTTTGGAACAACCGGCGTCAGGGACTGCGAATGCAGCCGGCGCCTTCACCAACACCGTTGTGGTCGGGGGCACCCCGCCGTTCTCCTATCAGTGGTACAACAATGCCGTCCCCATCACCAACGGCGGCGCCTTCAGCGGGGCCACCAATGCCACCCTGATCATTAATCCAGTGTCGGTCTCCAACGCGGGCACCAATTATTACGTCGTCGTGACGAACAGTGCTTACGGTTCTGTCACAAGCTCGCCCTCGAGCCTGGTCGTTTATGCGGCTCCGTCGTTTCCAATTCAACTTCCGGCAACCAATTCACTCACGCTCTATGCCGGAGCGATCCCCACTTTCTCGGTTGGGGCCGTCGGCAAGCTGCCGATTTATTATCAATGGTTCACCAATGGCGTGGCCTGGCTCGGTCAAACTAATTCCTCCTTCACATGGACCAACGTGCCAATCGGCGTGACAACCGCTTATTGCGTTGCGACCAACAGCGTCGGTCGTACGAGCAGCATGGTGTGGACGAACCTGGCAATCGCGGATTCCACCGCGCCTTTCCCGACAAATGTTATGGCGCTTAATCCCATCGGCTATTGGCCGTTGAATGAAGCCGAAGTTGATAACAATGGCGACGACGGCGTTGCTGCTATCGATTACGCAGGCGGCAATAACGGCACTTATAGCAATGTTATCCTTGGCTATCAGGGCTACAGCAGCACAGACCCAAGTGTGACTTCGCCGGCCTTCGGTTCATTTTTCAACACAGATTCCGGCGCTTTTGGCATTCAGGGAATAAATTTTGGCGCGCCGACCAACACCAGCACGACTTTCACAGTCCAAGCTTGGGTTAATGGCCCTGGATATGGGGTCAACGACGCCGGTATCGTGAGCGAGGGTTATCAAGGCAGCGAACAGTTTGCCCTTGATATTGCCGGCGGCGATTATCAGTTTTTGATCCATGATGCCTCCGGGAATTCTTACTCTGCCAAAGCGGGATTTGGTCCGGATGGAAATTGGCATTTCCTCGCCGGCGTTTGCGATGAAGTCAATGGCGCGGTATCGCTTTACGTTGACGGCGAACTGGCCGCCAGCGTGCCGATTGCTGCCGGGAGCGGATTGCTAGCCTCCACCAATTCGATGAGTATTGGCGCCAGAAGCTCGACACCCGCGGCCAACAATGACTTGCAGTTTCTTGGCTACATCAACGAAGTGGCTGTTTTCAATTACGCCTTGCCTTATCCCCGGGTGGTCGCACTCGAGGAGTCGGTTGGCGGCACTCTTCCGGTCTATCTTGCTTCTCCACTGCCGCCGACCAATCTCGTGTACCTGGCGAACACGACATTGACGATTCCTGCCACGGTCTCCGGCCAGCAGCCCTTCGGTTATTACTGGAGCAATCTAACCACCGCCACTGTCGTCGCGTCGGGTGCAAGCAGCACCCCGGCGTTGCTTAATGCAACCCTGTCAATCCCGGATGCTTCCTACAACTTGAGTGGCGACGAGTTGGAACTGGTCGTCACCAACGCCTTTGGTTCCACCAATTGGTCTGTCAGTTTGTTCGCCCCACCGCCGCCGACACCGGTGAGTCCTACCAACGACGTTATTTATTCCAACGACTTTGACGGAGGAATCTGGACGATTGGCGGGACGGTGCCGACGGTGGTCAACACTTTGTTCGGCGGCACCAATACAGTGTGGATTTGCACATATACCAACAACGCCAGCATCTCGAACAGCACCGTTTTTGCGAACGGCAACCTGGGAACCAATGAAGGCTCCGCGCTCTTGCCCTTCACTCCGGAGCCGGGCTACGTTTACACCATGACCGCCTCGCTGGCGGCGTCGTCGGCCATGGGCAACTTGGTTGGAATGGGTTTCGCGCAATCTGCGGCACAGACTAATAATTGGGGTTACGCTAGGTTCGCGGACTCTCCTATCAATGGTTATACGTGGATCTATGTGCAAAATAACAGTGTCGTATTTGAGCAAGGGCCGAAAGCGAACGGTTTGTCCACCAACCTTGGCACGGTGCCGCTTCCGTCAACTGCTGCTCCTGTTACGTTGCAGATAATCTTGAATACAATTACCAACAACGCGTGGACTGCGTCTGCGTTTATGAATGGCACGCAAATAGGCTCAAACTTCGTGTATGCGACTCCGCAGCCAATCGCGTATGCCGGCCTGACTCAAAACACGACTACTTCAACTGGGATTCAATGGGGCTATTGGACGCTTACCGGGCAGGGCACCGACGTTCCGCCTTATCTCCTTGCTCCACTGCCGCCCACCAGCGTCACGGTTCAGGCGGGCGCGGCACTGACGATTCCTGCGACGACCTTTGGCGCGGCGCCCCTCGGTTATTACTGGAGCAACACGAACACCGCGACTGTCATCGGGTCTGGTGCAACCAACGACCTGTCGATATCGCCGCTCAACGCCACCCTCACCGTCCCCAGCGTTCCCCTCAACTGGAATGGCGACCGGTTGGAATTGACCGTGACCAACGCCTATGGCACCAACACCACCCTTGTCGCGCTCTCGGTGTCGGTCAACACGAACCTGCCAGCGCCACCCATTGGGGCAACGGTAACGAACGGACAATTGACGTTGAGCTGGCCGACGCTTGACACCGGCTATATCCTCCAGGCGCAGACCAACAGTTTGGGCACCAACTGGGTGGATGTGGCCGGGTCAGGCTCATCAAATGTGATCGCCATCCCCATCAGTCCGCTCAATGGCAGCGTGTTCTACCGTTTGATTTATCGCTGATAAACCTGGACGGACGAATCAGACAGGATAATACATGGTAATTATTTGGAAGATGCGCCCCGAATGCGCGCCACATGTTTACCAGCCAACGGTTAAACCAGGGCAAATGAAATTCACGGAAGTCCAAAACGTCAGGCCGTTCGCCGATACTTCGGCGGACGGACCTGACACTACATTTTTGCAGCTATGAACGAAAGAAATTCATGAATAAGCAAAAACAATTTGGGTCGGAACGGTTTTACGCTGATCGAGCTCTTGGTCGTCATCGCCATCATCGCCATTCTGGCGGCCATGCTGTTGCCGGCGCTGGCCAAGGCCAAGATGCAAGGGGTGTCCACCCAATGCTTGTCCAACGAGAGGCAGTTGACCATCGCATGGCTCTCCTATGCCAATGACAATAAGGGCCTTTTGGTGCCCAATAGTCCCACGGCGGTGGACAATGACGACCAGAACGGGGTGGTGGCTTGGGTTTATGGCGACGTGAGCGAAGCGCTGATGGGTTCCGATATTTTAAATACCACGAACATCCAGATCGGCCTTCTTTATCCTTATAACCCAAGCATCGGGATCTATCGATGCCCCGCGGAAACCAAGACTTACAAAATTGGCACGCAGCCTGGTCCCAGGGTCCGAAACTACAGCATTGGCGGTCAAATGAACGGCGTCACCGCCTTATCGGAAGACTACGCCCCACCCAACGTGAAAGAGGCGGATATTCAGCATCCCCCGCCCACCCGGGCCTTGGTCTTTATTCACGAGGCATACTTCACCATTGACGATGGTTACTTCGCTGTCCAGGTCGAGGATCATACATGGCAAAACGCTCCGTCGATTCTCCATATGAATGGCGATAACCTGTCTTTCGCTGACGGCCATGTTGAGCACTGGACCTGGCTTGAACAAAACACCTTAAAGCTTAACACAGTAAATGAAACGGCTCACTTCCCCACAGACCGGGATTTTGACCGTACCGCGGCGGCCTACTCCACACCGTTGACAGGCACCAGCCAATATTGACGGAATTTGCCAATTATCGGGAGCAACAAAGCAACGAACCCGCATGAAATCTGGATTCAGGCCGATGATCTTTCCGCCATAGGAAACGCCGGTCGGGCTCAAACTAGCCGTCCGCCCAAGCCGCGACCATCGCCCAAACGGGCGATGGTCGCCGGATTGTTTCTTTGTTAGATTAAGCCGCGTAATCCATATGACGGCTAGTGAAATTCATATGATGGCGGCTGTTTTGCCATCCACGTGTTCGCGCGCAAGAAATGGCGCGTCTGCGGGCATGCCAACGCGGTGATGCCGTTCCCGCAAATCGAAAAGACGTTTTAATCACGATCCAACAAAAAAAAATATGAAAAAAACGACAAACCTTCTGCTGGCAAGCATCATTGCGGTGCTCTTTTGCTTGACCGGGAATGCGCAGCAAATCATCTATTCCAACTCCTTCAGCGGGGGAGCGGCGGCGATTAATGGAACCGCGCCGACGGTGGCCAACAGTGGCTTCGGCGGCACCAATACCGCCCTCTGGATTTACACGTTTAGCAACGCTGTGAGCGGATACGCCAACACCGCGAACGACACCGTTTTGGCCAACGGAACCCTTGGCACCAACGCCGGTTCTGCGGTCCTGCCATTCAAGCCGCAGTCGGGCGCCGTTTATTACCTGACCGGCTCGGTTTACCTGCCTGGGGCAAATAGCTGGATCGGCATGGGTTTTTGCCAAAGTGCCACGATAGGTACTTCTGCAGGCTCCGAGCGGTTCACGGACGGAAACGTCAAGGGTGGTCCGTGGATGGATGTGGAAGAACACGCCAATATTAACCTCTTTGGGGGGCCGGAAACAGGAGACGGAACCGCCGCCCAGGATGTTGAGCCGACGGTGGGAACTTACACGCTCACGATCATGTTGAACACGCTTGGAACAAATTGGGTTGCAGCCGCATACGTAAACAGCACTATACAAGGCACGAACTTTGTCGGTGGCGTGCAACTGGGCACCAACATCACATATCTGGGCAGCGGCGTATCGAATCCGACCATCGGTTATATGGGGATGACTCAACAAGCAATTAGCGCCAGCGATGCCGTTCAATGGAACTATATAACGCTTTCCACGGCGGCGGAGCCGTTGATTTCACAACAGCCGGTCACAGCGTCCGCCAACGCCGCCTCCGCCTTCACCAACACAATCTCAGCCGTCGCCAACACCAACGGCGGACCGCTCCTTTACCAGTGGTTCTTCAATTCCAGTTCCAATTATGCCGGCGCGAGCGCCCTGACGAATACCGCGGACGGGCGCGTCTTCGGCACTGCGGCCAATTCATTGGTCATTACCAATCTCCATGCCAGCGATGCCGGTTTTTATTATGTCGTGGTGACGAACAATTACGGTTCGATCACGAGCACGATCGCGCAGTTGACGGTTTATGCGGCTCCGTCGTTTGTGGCGCAACTTCCGGCAACTTACACCAGTCCGCTCACATTATACGCCGGAGCGAATCCCCAATTCTCGGTTGCGGCCCTCGGCAAGCTGCCGATTTATTATCAATGGTACACGAATAACGTGGCTTGCCGCAGTCAAACCAATGTCTCCTTTATATGGTCCAACGTGCCAATCAGCGCGATAAACGCCTATTGCGTTGCGACCAACTCCGTCGGCAGTGCGACCAGCGCGGTGTGGACGGTTTCGGCAATCGCGGATCCAACCGCGCCTTTCCCGGCCAATGCTCTGGCGCTGAATCCCATCGGCTATTGGCCGTTGAATGAAGCGGAAGTGGGCGGTGGCGATGACGGCGTCGTTGCCATCGATTACGCGGGCGGCAATGACGGCGCTTATACCAATGTTGGCCTTGGCCTTGGGGGCTACAGCGGCACAGATCCAAATGCCGCGTCACCGATCTTCGGCGCGGTTGCCAGCACAGATAGTGGCGTTTTTGCCATTCAGGGAATAAATTTTGGCGCGCCTTCCAACACCAGCGCGACTTTCACAGTCCAAGCTTGGGTTAATAGCCCGGGAGGTTCAGTCAACGGCGCAGGTATCGTGAGCGAGGGTTATCAAGGCACCGAACAGTTTGCCCTCGGCATTGCCAGCGGCGATTATCAGTTTTTGGTCCACGATGCCTCCGGGAATTCTTATTCTGCCACCGCGGGATTTGGTCCGGATGGAAATTGGCATTTCCTCGCCGGCGTTTGCGATGAAGTCAATGGCGCGGTGTCGCTTTACGTTGACAGCGAACTGGCCGCCAGCGTGCCGATTGCTTCCGGGAGCGGATTGCTAGCCTCCGCCAATTCGATGACCATTGGCGCCAGAAGCTCCACCCCCGCGGCCAATTATGACTTGCAGTTTTATGGCTACATTGACGAAGTGTCTGTTTTCAATTACGCCTTGTCGTATGCCCAGGTGGCTGCGCTCGAGGAGTCGGTTGGCGGCACTCTTCCGGCCTATATTGTTCCTCCAGCGCCGCTGGCCAATTTCCCGTACCAGGCGGGCACGACACTGACGATTCCTGCCATGGTCTCCGGCCAGCCGCCCTTCGGTTACTACTGGACCAACCTGACCACCGCCACTGTCCTCGGGGCGGGTGCAAGCAGCGCCCTGGGGTATCTTAACGCAACTCTCTCAATCCCGGATGCTTCCACCAACTGGAGTGGCGACCAGTTGCAGTTGGTCGTCACCAACGCCTTTAATTCCGTCACTTCACCTGTCACTTTTTTCGCCTACCCGTCGCCGGTAGCGGTGAGCGCCACCAACCCCATTATTTATTCCAACAACTTTGACGCAGGCACGGTAACGGTTTCCGGGACGGCGCCGACAGTGGCCAACTTTTTGGTCGGCGGCACCAATGCAGTGTGGGTTTGCACCTACACCAACACGCCCGTCAGCTCGAACGGCACTGTTTATGGGAACGGCACCCTGGGAACCAACGCAGGCTGCGCTCTCTTGCCGTTCACGCCGGAGCCGGGCTACGTTTATACCATGACCGGCTCGCTGGTATCGCCGTCGGCCATGGGCGACTGGGTGGCAATGGGTTTCGCGCAAGCTGCGACACCGATTAATAATGCGGATGACGCGCGGTTCACGGACAATGATGCCCCTGGTTATGCGTGGATGTATGTCCAAAATGCGAATGGCGTATTTGAGCCAGGACCGCGAACCACCGCTGCAGGCGGCAGTACTAACACGCTGCCCATTCCATCAGCTACTCCTGTTACAATGCAGGTAGTCTTGAATACAATTACCAACAACGGGTGGACTGCGTCTGCTTTTGTTAATGGCACGCAATTTGGCAGCAACTACGTGTATACGACGACGCCGTCAATCGCGTATGCCGGCGTTGGTCAAAACAGTTTTTCCTCGACCACGTCCGGGATTCAATGGCAGTACTGGACGCTTACCGCGCAGGCCGTCAGCGTTCCGGCCTATCTAATTGCTCCACTGCCGCCAACCAATGTCACGGTTTCGGCGGGCGCGACACTGACGATTCCTGCGACGGTCCTTGGCACGCCGCCCTTCGGTTATTACTGGAGCAACACCAACGCCGCCACTGTCATCGGGTCGGGGGCAACCACCTCAATCAACAATCCGTCGACGCTCGACGCCACCCTCACCGTTCCCAGCGTTCCCAGCAGTTGGAATGGCGACCAGTTGGAATTGACCGTGACCAACGCCTATGGCACCAACACCACCCTCGTCGCGCTCTCGGTGTCGGTCAATACCAACCTGCCACCCATTGTGCCGGCGGTAACGAACGGACAATTGACGCTGAGCTGGCCGTCGTATGCCAACGGCTATACCCTCCAGGCGCAGACCAATAGTTTGGGCACCAACTGGGTGGATGTGGCCGGGTCAAGCTCATCAAATGTGATTGCTATCCCCATCAATCCGACCAACGGCAGCGTGTTCTATCGTTTGATTTATCGCTGATAAAGCTGAACGAACGAATCAGACAAGATAAATATGGTAATTATTTGGAAGATGCGCCCCGAATGCGCGCCACAGGTTCACCAACCCGGCAGGACGAGGCTCCTGCCGGGCTTGGGTTTGCTCCGAATAATGGCTCCGCGGGAGCGCTGGCATGCCGCCGCTGGCAACGGGGCTTATCGTGTCGTTCATCCGCAAATCGGTCGCGCCTTTACCCTCATTGAACTGTTGGTCGTCATAGCCATCATCGCGATCTTGGCGTCATTGCTCCTGCCAGCCTTGAGCAACGCAAAAATAAGCGCCCAGGAAATGGGTTGCAAAAGTAATCTCAAGCAGTTGGGTCTGGCGGAACAAATGTACGTTACTGATTACGCCGGGAAAATGTTTGCATATACGGGCAACGTGTGGACGGAGGTGCTTCGTCCTGTGTTTTCCGGTGTGGACAAGGTGGTAATCTGCCCCAGGACGAGTCTCTGGAATCCACAGCCAAACACTGACGAATCAGGTGACTACAAAACGTCTTGGTGTTATCCCACCCCCACCATCGTCAACACCACGAACGGCAGCTATGCCATGAACGGCTGGTTTTACGCTGGCGGATGGTCGTATGCCGGGGTCGGGTCTGCAACCGGGGCATTCTTTAAAGAATCAGCAGTAAAGGTGACGAGTCAAACCCCGGTCTTTGGGGATGCGATATGGCCGGATGCCTGGCCGGAGACGAATGACCTCTGCAACACTCACAACCTGCAGACCGGAGCTGATTCCGATACGGTGGGCGGCCCTGCGGGCATGGATCGATTCCTCATTGCCAGACATGGCCCTAATCGGCCCAACGTGCCTCCAACAGCCGCGAATCTTACCACGCGGTTACCGGGCGGCGTTCAAATCGTCTTCTATGACGGACATGTGGATGGTGTGCCGTTGGACAACCTTTGGAGTCTTTACTGGCACCCCGGTTGGTTGCCTCGGTCCCGACCTCTATTTTAACATCACATTCCTGCGGAATGACATCCTCACGCAAACGCAGCGTTTCTACCATTGTTTGACACCATGACACACGAAAACAGACATGCCTTGGGCCGGCTTTTGGGTCCCTTTCTCGGCCTAGTTTGCCTGGCCGTGGCGCAGCCCAGGGCTTTTGGCGGCGCGGTGGCCTGGCCGGTCGCGCCCGGACTGTCCGCCATGGAACATCCCGAGTTGCTGCCGCTCTTCCTGCCGGAAGGCACGGAGACCCGGCAGTTCAGCTCGTACGATCCGAGCGCCTCCAATAACGATGGCAATTTCAAAACCGCTTTCACCAAGTACATTGATGCCAACGGCGAATATGTGATTTTTGACGCCTCCGGGCCGGGCTGCCTCTACCGTCAACAAATCAATGTCTGGTCGCGCGGACGTCAAAAGCAGGCGGGCAAGTCGCATATCAAATACTACTTTGACGACGAACCCAAACCGCGCCTGGACTTGTCGATTGATGACCTGTTCGGTGGCAAAATCGCCCCCTTTACCGAGCCTTTCGCGTTCCTGGATCCGCTTCCGCGCTTCGGGATTCTTTACTACCCCTTCCCATTCAAAAAGCACCTGAAGGTGACCACGACCGATGACCTGACCCGGCTGGCCGATCCCTATACCTCTTCGTGGTATCAATATACTTATCTGACCTATGGAAACGCCAAGGCGGTGACGACTTGGGCCGGCCACCAGGAAGACAGCCCGGCGGTACGGTCTCAATGGACCCATTTGGGACTCGACCCCAAGTCTGCGGCCGGCAATGTCACCGTCTCGAATACCATCACGATTCCGAAGGCGAAGAGTGCCGTTCTGGCGGAGTTGCGCGGCGCAGGCTCGATTGCCAGTCTCAAACTTCGGCTTGATCCATACGGGCGCAAAGAATTTTACCATACGATTCTCAGAATTTACTGGGATGGCGCCAAACGTCCCGCGGTGGAGATGCCGCTCGGCCTGTTCTGCGGCGGCGGCGGCGAAACCTACGCGAATTGCCGCCATGTGCCGGAGATGTCGCTGCGCACGCTCTTTTATGGTTTCGACGGAACGAACCACGAGTTTTATTGCTATTGGCCCATGCCTTACTGGCGTTCGGCGCGGCTGGAGCTTGTCAATGAGAGTGGTGTGGACCTGCAATCGGTTTCCTGCGTGCTCCAATACAAGCCGGCAGCCGTTCTGGCTTACCCGGCGGGGCAGGCCGGTTATTTTTGCGCCAAACGCACTCTCGCCCGGGATCCTGGTCGCGGCTTGTTCAACACCGTTTTCGAGGAGAGCGGCCGGGGGCACGTGGTCGGGATGTCCTTTTATTCAACCCAATACGCCATGGATGGCGATGAATTCACCTACATTGATGGCAGCCGCACCCCGCAGATTCACGGCGATGGCACTGAAGACGACCACAACCAGGGGTATGGCGG
>Ga0181535_10008052_pt1 | contig 10450 bp, 10 predicted proteins | sample PEATcosm2014_Bin_44_FD_119774 | JGI IMG/M metagenome (GOLD analysis project Ga0181535, IMG submission 119774) | Peatland microbial communities from MTU Mesocosm Facility, Houghton, MI, USA - PEATcosm2014_Bin17_30_metaG | ecosystem: Environmental > Terrestrial > Soil > Wetlands > Peat | place...
CATGTCGCGTGTTGGCCCTGAAACGTCTTTCAACCAGCCTTCACCGGCTCAGGCGCTTGCCGAGCGGCTCAACCTCAAGCAGTTAGGGCATATACGCCGCCCTGCCTCCGCCGCATGTCCATGTTCGTCGCAGATCGGCTGCTGGCAATAATCGCACGCCCAGTTGCAGATGAGCCCGCAGGTCTCACGGAATTTATCAGAATACGCGGTACACCACATCAAGCGATTCAGAATTATGGCCATGCCACCAAATCCTTCCGTGGAGCAGACACTCACCCCACTGAGCTAGCGAAGATTCCAGGCGCACATTAAGAGGCAGAGCACCAGAGCACCCGCGAACAAACAGGCAACCAATGGCCCCAGCCTGAACTTCCCGATACCTTTGGTACTATCCATGGAACTTTCCTTTTGCAGCGGCAGGAATGCCGATCAACTTCACGCTCTGGCCTGTTCAACCGAGCGCTAAATAGCTGACTGATGTTTGGAAATAAACTCGAACGCCAGTGCGGTTATCGCTAACACGAGCAGGACGTGAATAGCACCGGCGAACGTGTTGCCGCTCACTAGTCCGGCAAGCCACGCAAGCACGAATACCACGGAAAAAATCCAAAGCATGATTCTCACCCCATTGGCTGTGCTTTGTATAAAACTCTTGCAGGAATGTCAAGACTTGCTTGACCTTAGAGTGTAGATAATTGGACGATCTGCATCGCTTACTCAAGATAGCAAAGCTTCTTGAACCCCGACTCCGCAAAGCCTCCCGGCCCATTGTTCTCATACATAATTCTCTGAAGGAGAGCGGCTTTGAAAGACTATTCTCCGAGGGTGTCATCTTGAGCGAAGCGAAGCATCTGCTGTTCGCGCGTGCTGAAAGCAAAGCAGATCTTAATTGTGTGGGCATGGGAAATCCGGCGGGAGTACGCAGGGACTTCGAGGCGCTGGAGCAACGGCGGATGCAGGCGGCGCGGCTGCTGGAGAAGGGGTACAGTCAGTCGGAAGTGGCGCGGCGAGTCGGGGGCACCGGCATGCTGTAAAGCATGCAGATAAGTGCGTTCACCAGATTCGATGAAGCGGATCGCCGCCGGATGCAGCGATCCACTGCGATTGCGACAAAGATGTGGGGCAAGATGTGGGTCGAAGCGGTGAGCGCTTGAGAGCGCTAAATCACCGCCTGTAAGCTGTTGATAACAAAGAAATAATGGTGCGCCCTGAGAGATTCGAACTCCCGACCTACTGATTCGTAGTCAGTCGCTCTATCCAGCTGAGCTAAGGGCGCGACAAGTGATTAGCGGGGTGCGGTTTTTACCAGTCTACTCTCGACCGCAACTGATGTTGATTGTAGCGAGCGTGCCTTCATTCTGTCCAGTCGCTCGAGCGTTTCCGTTAGCCACCGGACAAGTTCACGCGTCCCCGGCGGGGCAAACCGATTTGTAGGTAATCATTCGAGAACTGCCCTGGGCATCACTGCAGAGAGGCTTGGCGGGCCGCGGAAACACGCTCCGAGGGCGGCCCTACCGACGGGTGCCATGCTGGCGCGTGCCTGCGGAAGAACAGCGCTACAAATCGGTGTATTTATTAACCCAACTTGGCTAAGCTGAAGCGAGCAATATGCCAAACACTGACGGTTTTCGCGTTGCGGTACTTGCCGGGGACGGCATCGGTCCGGAGGTCATTGAGCCCACGCTCGCCGTTTTGCGGCAAGTTCTTCACCGTACGGGTGGATGCACCGTATCGTTTGAGCCGCTGCCAGCGGGCGCCGCGCATTATGCAGCTACAGGTGAGGCCCTGCCGGCGCATACGCTTGCTGCTGCGCGTGCGGCGGATGCGATCCTGCTCGGTGCAATGGGCGATCCCGCAATTCGTTATCCGGACGGAACCGAGATCGCGCCACAACTACAGTTGCGCTTCGAGTTAGGTCTTTATGCCGGGGTACGCCCGGTGCGTTCGGTGCCTGGTATTCGCGGCCCGCTCGCGGACCCTCGTACCGCCGCCCTCGACTTTGTTTTGGTCCGAGAATCGACCGAGGGCCTGTTTGCCTCCTACGGCAAGGGTACGATCGAGAACGATGCTGTGGCTCGCGAGACGATGGTGATTAGCCGGTCGACGAGCGAGCGGTTATTCGATTTCGCATTTCACCTGGCGCAGAGGCGCAAACAAGATGGCAGGCCGGGTGTGGTGACCTGCGTCGACAAGGCAAACGTCTTCTCCGCCTTTGCTTTCTTCCGCCGGATATTCAATGAGCGCGCAACCTGTTTCCCGGAGATTCAGGCCAGACACGCATACGTAGATGCGACCGCGCTGGACATGGTCCGCAAACCGTGGACGTTCGACGTGTTAGTGACCGAGAACATGTTCGGGGACATCCTGTCTGACTTGGGGGCGGGGTTGATCGGCGGTATGGGACTGGCGCCCTCCGGCGATATCGGTGACGAGCACGCGGTGTTCCAGCCTTGCCACGGCAGCGCTCCCGACATCGCCGGCTCCGGCAAGGCAAACCCCACAGCCGCATTCCTTTCCGGGGCCATGATGCTCGAATGGCTTGCAGACCGACACCGTACACCGGCCTGCACCGAGGCGGCGGCATTACTGCGCAAAGCCGTCGACCGCGCGTTTGAGAAGGGTGCACTGATCACCTCCGAATTCGGAGGCAAAGCTTCAACCGGTGACGTGACCAGTGCGGTACGGGGCGCCATCGATCAGTTGGCGGAATGATCCTGGCTGTTTGCGGGGGCAAGCAGGTTCTTCCGATCTTCCGGGGTTAGCGCGTACAGCATAACGAGAAATGCGGCGTTGGTCCAGCCAAAGCCTACGACATTCGTTTGGTAGCCAGCTGTGACATTCGCTTCCGTGGAGCGCGTCACCACGTTGTATTTCTCCCTGATTGTGCCCTCACGACGATAGTTTCCGAGCACGGTCATCAGGAACTTTTTTGAGACACGGTCGGCTTCGGAGTTGAAGCCGTAACGGCGCATCCCTTCCACGGCTATCAATTCCACGGGTGCCCAGCCGTAAGGCTTGTCCCACTGCACGCCGGTCCCCTGGCTGCTCATTGCGACTCCGCCCGGCTGCTCGAAAACCGCCAAGTTCCGCACCACGGCCTTCGCTTGCCTAGAAGTGGCGAGTCCAACCCAAAGCGGATAGAACGTGGTTGCATAGTTGTAGGTTGACCGCTTACCTGTCTCCAGGTCGTAATCGAAGAATATCCCCTTTTTGCGGTTCCAAAAGTAGCGATTGACCAGCTTCTTGCGGCGGCGAGCCTGCACCTGCCATCTTCGAGCTTGGGCGCTGTATCCCAGCAGCTGGGCCATCTCCGCCAAATCCATTTCGGTCTTATAAAGCAAGCTGTTCAGGCAGACCGGCGCATAGTGGTGCGTTGATCCGCCAAAAGGGCCGAAGCGAAATGAAATATCAAAACCTGATTCACGCATGGCCCGGTCGCCCTTATAGTAATCTGCCGTAAAACGCTCCACGTGGTTCTCGGCGCATGCCTTTTCGCCGCAGAGCGGCACGTGCAGCTCTGGTCCAACGCCGGCCGCGGGAGTAGGAGCAAAGTATCCGGTGTGCGCCTGCGGATGCCGCACCAGCCAGTCGGCGACGTTGGCATAGTATTCCGGATGATCGGCAATCTCCGGGACCGGCCCCTCGCCCACGTCGAAGTAACGTGAAAGTCCGGTCTCACCCGCGAGCTTCGGCTCATGAGTCCATAGCTCATAATCACGCTTTGAATACAGGTAAGCACGCGCCAGCCACTCCCGGTTTGGTAGACCGGCCGCCCTATCGGCCGCATACTGAGCCAGCACCATCGAAGTCAGGAACGGCGGCTGTGAGCGCGTCAGATAGTAGGTACGATTGGCATTCAGCACTGCCCCGTAATTCTCGATTTCATAGAAGAAGTTCTCGACCATGCCGCGCGCCAAATCCCGCCTGCCATCCGCCAGCAGACCGCGAATGATGAAGTAACTGTCCCACCCGTACATCTCATTGAACCGGCCGCCTGGAACCACATATGGATTGGGAAGAAAAAGGAGGCCTTGGATCGGTAGTTGCTCCGGCAAGATTTCGCCGAGATGCGTGATCCGCTTGGGCAATCGCTGAACGCGAACCTGACATTCCTTCCCAAGATTTTCGACCTCCAATGGCGCGCCAACAGCGCTCGGAAGATAGAGCACGGCCCGGGCATCAGCGCCGAGCTTCGGATCGACAAGCGACGAGCACTCGTTCATCGAGCGCCGCAGCGTCTCCCAAGCCTTGTGGATGTAGTCGAGAATATCCGCTTGCGCAACAGGCGCCGGCTGCGGTAAGGCAGGTGCGGCACTCTGTCCGAAAAGCGATACCGCACCGAGCAGGAGGATCAATGTCAGCCGGCGAAGGAAACTGCTCACCGTGCACTCTCGATTTGCGCTGAGATGGAATCTGCGGATTGAAATCCCCGACTGGACACTGCGATGCCCCGCAAGACGTTTTGAAACACCACTTCTGCGCTCGGTTGGCCCCGGAAGCGTCGGGCATCACCGGAATTGCTCCAGGCTGCTCCTAGGTTCGCGCAAAATCAATGTATCCGCGTTGGACATCCGTGCTCAATAGTTTTACCCGCAGCTTGTCTCCAACATCAACCCCTTGTTGGCCACGCGCCAACAATCCCTCTACAAGGGGCTGCAGCACGCGAACAAAGGTTCCGTGTGGAGTCACTCCGGTAACGATCGCATCGAACACTTCGCCGATTCTGCTGCTCATTGCGACCGCCGCGATCCGCTTCGACATTTCCCGTTCAACTTTCCGCGCCGCATCTTCTTTCGAGGTACAGTTGGCGGCAATCGCGCCTAACTCATCGTCTGAATATGGAGGAGGCTGATTCGCGAGCACTGCTTTAATCAGTCTTTGCGTCACGAGATCGGCGAAACGCCGATTGGGGGCCGTAGAGTGGGTGTAGTCCTGGACGGCGAGGCCAAAGTGTCCTTGTTCGGGATCGCCGGGGCGTTCCAGAACATATTGACCCGGCCCCATCAACTTGATCACGGCCAACGATAGATCAGCGAAGTGGTCCGGATCAGCGGCTTTGCGCTTCATCAGGAAGTCATTCAGCGCCTTGGAGTCCGGCTCGGCGGGCAGTTGTTCACCTCGTTGCGCTGCAAGCTCCACGATTCGGTTCCAACGCTCGGGAATTTTTACTATGCGCCGAATGGAAGAGACTTGCAGTAACCTGCGGGCGACCACCCCATTCGCCGCGATCATGAAATCTTCGATCAGTTCCGTGGCGCGATTCTTCTCCTGTTTCACCACGCCCACGACTTGCTGGTTCAGTACCACGGGGCGGACCTCGGTGGTCTCGATATTGAGCGCACCGTGCCGATACCGCTCAGTCCTCAAGATCTGCGCGATCTCATCCTGGAGGCGCAGCTGAGACTGCAGTTCGGCTGAGTCTGCTACTTTATCCGGAGCGGCGCCTTTGCCCTCGAGCCAAGCCCCAACAGCGTCATAAGTGAGCTGCGCTTTATTGCGGACGATCGCACGATATACACTGCCCGACTTCACGCCGCCGTCCGGGGCAACCACGAACTCGATTACCAGGCTGAGCCTATCCGCTCCCTCCAGCAGCGAGGTCGTGCCGGTGGAAAGCTCCTCGGGCAGCATCGAGAAATTTCGTACGCCTGTGTAGACGGTGGTCGTTTCTTTCGCAGCATGTTGATCAATGGCGGAGTTCTTCGGAACGAACGTATCGACATCCGCGATTGCTACCAGCACCTGCAACTCGCCGGTGGGCAACCGCTCGGCAACCTCAATCTGATCGAGATCGCGCGAGGTATCGTTATCGATCGAAGACCAGAGCAGATTGCGTAAGTCGCGAATCGTTCCACCCGGCGACACCCCTAGTGGGTGCGCTGACAACTGCAAAAGCTGCTGCTCAACTTGGGGAGGAAATTCCGGCTCAAAGCCGTTCGCCAGCATGGACTGTTTGGCTGCCGCCTGAAGATCAAAGTGTGAAACATGAATTGTGTTCATGGTTAGAGTAGGCCAATGGAACAAGAAAAGCCTAACATGGTTACCAATCTCCGTTCCGCAAGCATTCCAACTCGGTGCAATCAGCTTGGGGCCGGGCTTGAATGGAGCAATCGTGAAAGCCATCCTTCGATTGACCCTCATCGTTGTGAGCACCGCTGCCTATCTCGGGCTGGCCGTCCTCGGCTGGGGAGGGTCTGCCGCCTTTTTCTCCCATCCAGCGTTGATCGCGCTCGCGTTGGCGACCTTTGCGATGTCCGGTGTGGCCCTTTTCGCCGGCGGAAATCTGAGTTCAGGAGTGCGCGAGGACCGTGGCAACCGCTGGGTCCTCACAGCCTTCGCGCTGATCGGGCTGCTTGCCGGCTTTCTGCCGGCATGGGCGGACCGGAAGGAGTTCTGGACTCTGGATGGCGAAACCATCCGCTGGCTTGGCGTCGTTCTCTTTGTGGTCGGCGGCGCGCTGCGGATATATCCGGTCTTTGTGCTCGGCCACCGCTTCAGCGGCTTGGTGGCCATTCAGCCCGGGCATACCCTGGTCACCAACGGCATTTATGGTGTCATTCGCAACCCAAGCTATCTGGGGTTGCTCGTCAACTCGCTGGGATGGGGGCTTGCCTATCGTTCAGGAGTCGGCGTGCTGCTCATGTTGCTCATTATCCCGCCGCTCGTTGCGCGCATCCGCGCGGAAGAAAGGTTGCTACGTTCACAGTTCGGCGCTGAGTACGATGCTTACTGCGCCCGGACGTCACGGTTAATCCCAGGTCTTTATTAGAGCCATTACGATTCCCGTAGCTGCCGGAGTATCCCTGATTGTGCTCTAGCCTCCGGCAATGGCCGCAATGATGAGAAAAGGTTCCACTCCCGACACAACCGCGTCGGGTAGTGGCGTGTCCGGCGGCTCATGGGACAGATCCTGCTCGCAGGCGAAGAACCGCAAGAATGGCCGGCGCTGTTGGGTTACGTGGTCGCGGATCGTTCCGCGCAGCATCGGATAGCATGCTTCGAGTGCGTCGAGGATCGAGCGCTGCGTCGGCTGACCCTCGATGTCGAGTTTCACCTCGCCACCAACCTTCGCGAGCGTTCGCAGATGTGCCGGGAGTATGACTCTGATCATGGCAGTGTCTGGACTTCGACGGAAAGCACGGGCGGCAGATCCCGGACGATCGGAGCCCAGCTGTCTCCGGCATCGGCCGATGCGTACACCTGTCCGCCGGTCGTGCCGAAATACACGCCGCACGTATCAAGCGAGTCGACCGCCATCGCGTCACGCAATACGTTGACGTAGCAGTCGCTTTGCGGCAGACCTTTCGTGAGTGCTTCCCACTCGTGTCCGCCGGTCCGGCTGCGGTATACGCGCAGTTTCCCCTCGGGCGGATAATGTTCCGAGTCGCTCTTGATCGGGATGACGTAGACGGTGTCTGGTTCGTGCGCATGAACGTCGATGACAAACCCGAAGTCGGTCGGCAAGTTCCCGCTGATTTCTTGCCAGCACTCACCGGCGTCGTCGCTCCGCATGACGTCCCAGTGCTTCTGCATGAACAGCACGCGCGGACGCCGATGGTGCATCGCGATGCGGTGAACGCAGTGCCCGACCTCGGCAATCGGGTCGGGGATGTGTTGCGAATGCAGTCCACGATTAATCGGTCGCCATGTCTTGCCGGCATCGTCGGTACGGAAGGCGCCGGCAGCCGAGATGGCGATGAAGATTCGCCGCGCATCGCTCGGGTCCAGGAGAATCGTGTGCAGGCACATCCCACCGGCCCCGGGCTGCCAGCGGGGCCCTGAGCCGTGGCCGCGCAGTCCGGGGAGTTCCTGCCACGTCTGGCCGGCGTCGGTCGAGCGAAACAATGCGGCATCTTCAACCCCGGCATAGACGGTGTCCGGATCAGTGGGCGAGGGTTCAAGATGCCAGACTCGCTTGAACTCCCAGGGATGCGGAGTGCCGTCGTACCACTGGTGAGTACCGGGTACGCCGTCGTACGCGAACTTGTTACCCACGGGCGTCCATGTTTTGCCCCCATCGTTGGAGCGCTGAATCAATTGCCCGAACCAGCCGCTGGACTGCGACGCATACAGTCGATCCGGGTCAGCGGGCGACCCCTTAACGTGGTAAATCTCCCAGCCTGCGAAGTGGGGACCGGTAATTCCCCATCGATCACGTTTTGCGTCTGAGGTCAGCACAAATGCGCCCTTGCGTGTGCCAACCAATACCCGTACATTGCTCATCCCGCGCTCCTTTTCGAACTCGCGACCAGCAGGCCGCCACTGTCGGATTCCTCTGCCGCTGCTACCGGCGCTCCCGATGTACGGATTTGACGTGACCAGCGTTGCCAGAGTTGCCGAAGAAGACGCGGAAATGAAAGAGGAGACTCTTGCTAAAAACAGGGGCGCATGGCAAGGTTCAAATCAGGCGAATCGGTTCCTTTGACATGGATTTTGGCGTCACTAGTCGTGTCGGCTTTCATGTGTGGTCGGTGAGGACATAAGAATGAAAAAGAACTTGCTCAAGGAAAAGCTGCTAAAAGGTGAAGTCGCGTCCGGAGTGCTTATCCAGGATCCAGCCCCACAATTCGTGGAGGTGCTTGCCCTTTTGGGCTTCGATTGGCTGTTCATCGACTGTGAGCATTCCAGCCTGAGTTTGTCTGAGGCAGGGCAACTGGCAATCGCGGCAGAGGCGCAGGATATGACACCGCTGGTGCGTGTTCCGCGGAATCTGCCGGAGGTGATGCTCCCCTACCTGGATGCCGGCGCTATGGGAATCATCATCCCTGGTGTCGAGAGCGTGGAGGATTGCCGGATAGCCGTACGCGGCGCGAAGTACGCTCCAGAGGGAGTCCGCGGCCTTGCTCCGGTACGCAGCGCCGACTATGGCCTACGCGGGCCTCTGGGGGAATACGTCAAGGCCGCGAACCGGGAAACCTTGGTACTGGTGGTCGTGGAAAGCCGGGAGGGCGTGGAGAACATTGACGCAATCCTCCAAACCGAAGGGATTGACGGAGCAATCGTTGGAAGTACTGATCTTTCGCAGGCCTTGGGATTTCCGGGTCAAACGACTCACCCGGTCGTTGTCGAAGCCATCAACAGAATTCTTGCGGCAGGAAAAAGAGTGGGAAAACCCATTGGCGGGGTCGTCCGCGGTGGAGAGGTCCCCCGGCAATACATTGAGAACGGGTATCAAATGCTGCTGACCAGCGTTTATGGTCTCCTGATCGGGGCGGGCAAACAGTTCCTCGGCAATACACGAGCCTAGTCCCGCATCGATGTGCGCCATCCGGTACTTTGTGCGATGGCAGGAGCGAGGCGGACATGAAAGCGGTTTTCCGAAAACCTTTTTGTCCATGAACACGAGGGTAGGATCGCGATCCACAAGCCCTCGCCAGTGGAACCGCGTTGCCACAGCTATTCGATATGGTGCCAAAACTACCGGCTGGCGTGGGGTCTCGCGCATTATTACCGTTGCCTGAACAGATGCTCTGGACTACGATGCTGACATACGATGCTGACAACTGTGCTCCCAACCCACGCGATCTTGCTAGCGGCTGTATACGTGGACGGCCATCCGCCTTTTGGGATTCTGAGGAGCAGTGTAAGTCGAAGTCCTGTGGGGACAAGTTGCACCCCAACCGGACCGGTTGCCTCGCGATGGGAACGGCCACCGATCTCAGCCCTTTCAAGGCGCGATCATCGGTTGGACTATACGGCAGCGTTGAATGTCTGCCATTTATCAAAAGTTAAGGAGATATGGTATGAGAATGAATAAGTGGATTATGCTCGGAATTCTGGCTGGTCTGCTCAGTACACTTCTTGCGACCGGATGTAACTCCGGTCCCAGCGCCCCTGCGGCGCCGAGTCAAATCGTTCTTAAGGCCGCTGACATTCAGCCCGAAGATTATCCAACCACCATGGGCATGAAGTATATGGCGAAACTGTTGGATGAGCGTTCCAACGGCCGCATAAAAATGCAGGTGTACGGTGGGGGGCAGTTAGGTCAGGAAAAAGAAACTATTGAGATGACTCAGGCCGGCACCATCGCCTTCAACCGCATTAATGCGGCGCCGCTGGCAAGCTTTTCTACTCCGGTGGGTGTGTTTTCATTGCCCTATCTTTTCCGTGACGAGGACCATTTGTGGAAGGTACTCGATGGACCGATTGGCAAAGGATTGCTGAAAGGCATGGAAAGCAGCAATCTGGTAGGACTGGCCTACTACGATAGCGGTGCCCGCAGCTTCTATACAAAGGGCAAGCCAATCAAGACCGTGGCAGACATGAAGGGCATGAAGATCAGAGTTCAGCAAAGCAAAATATTTGTCGACTTGGTCAACACTCTGGGCGGTTCAGCCACGCCCATGAACTTCGGTGAGGTTTACAGCGGCCTGCAGACGGGAATTATTGACGGCGCGGAGAACAACCCACCCAGCCTGTGGACCACTAAACATTATGAGGTCGCCAAATA
>Ga0181535_10008056_pt1 | contig 10446 bp, 9 predicted proteins | sample PEATcosm2014_Bin_44_FD_119774 | JGI IMG/M metagenome (GOLD analysis project Ga0181535, IMG submission 119774) | Peatland microbial communities from MTU Mesocosm Facility, Houghton, MI, USA - PEATcosm2014_Bin17_30_metaG | ecosystem: Environmental > Terrestrial > Soil > Wetlands > Peat | place...
AGCGCGGCGATATCGCAGGCGTTGACGTCGGTGACCACGAAAGCGCGGGTTTGTGCGCCATAGTCGAACGGGCTGGCCACCGTCACCCGGATCGCCGGTGAGGGCAGGTGGCTCGCGCCCACCCTTGCCTCCGCCGCCGCCCACTCCGCCGCCGGCTCGCCGGCCTCGGCGTCGCGCAGCGTGGCCGAGGTCACCAGCATCCCCTGGCGCGGGGCTATCCGCGCTGCTGCGACAGCCGCATCGTGCAGGGATTAGCCACAAGCGACCTGACGGGGCGAGTGATACCCTCACGGCCGCGTCGAAAGGAACCAAGCCATGAACCGCTCCATCCTGATCACCGGGGCGTCCGGCAGCATCGGCGGCAAGCTCGCCGCCCATTTCAGGCAGAGCAGTTGCCCGGACTTGCGCCTGCTCAGCCGCAGCACGCGCGGCGATCCAGGGGTGATCGTGGCAGATCTTTCCTGCTGGGATGATCGCTGGGTGGAGCATTTCGCCGGGGTTGATACGGTGATCCACATGGCCGCCGATCCGTCTTCGCGAGCGTCCTGGGAGTCGGTGCAGCGCCTTAACATCGACCTGACGCTGAACGTGCTGGAAGCGGCGCGGCAGCATCATGTCCGGCGCGTGGTGTTTGGCAGCTCCAATTGGGTGATGACCGGCTACCGGTTCACAACGGAGCGCCTCACGACCGACCTTCCGCCCTGGCCGATCAACCCGTACGGCCATTCCAAGCTGTTCGGCGAACGCGCGGGACGCAGTTTGGCTGCGCGCACCGGCATCTCGTTCATCGCGTTTCGGATCGGCTGGTGCCAGCGCGAGCCGGGCAACCGGCCCGGACCGCACATGGCGCAAGGCACCTGGGGCCAGCAGATGTGGTTAAGCGACCGCGACCTGTGTCAGGCGATGGAGCGCGCGGTGGTGGTGGATGACGTTCCCTTCGCCGTGCTGAACCTGATGTCGGACAACCCCGGCATGCGGTGGGACATCGAGACGACACGCAAGACGATCGGCTACCAACCGCGGGATGGACACACGGCGGTCGTCGACGAACAGATGCGCAGGAACGAGGAAGCGGTACAGCGCACGCGTGTGCTGGCGCGGGAACTCGAACAGTTCGCTATGGTGCAGGGCTGGTAAGACAATAGCCCACCCCGAGGCAGGACGGGGCGCGGCTGATCGTCATTTTACCGCGCCCACCGTGACACTGGCCATGAACTTGTCGCGATAGCGCAGAAAAACCAGCAACAGCGGAATCGTGGCCGCCACGCAGCCGGCCATGATGGTGCCGTAGATCGGCAGGAAACCGATGGTCGGGTCCACCAGTTGCGGCAGCGCCACCATGATTGGCTTCACCGCGTCGCGCGTGGCCACCATGGTCGGCCACAGATAGGCGTTCCATGTCGACAGGAAGTGCAGGATGGCGTACGCGCCCAGCACCGGCGAGGAAACCGGCACGATGACCCGCCAGAACATCGTGAACAGCCCGGCACCGTCGATGCGTGCGGCGTCGATCAGCTCGTCCGGGATCGACAGCATGTACTGGCGCATCAGGAACAGGCCGAGCACCGGGGTGATGGTTGGCAGCACCTGCACCGCCAGCGTGTCGATCAGGCCAAGCCGCGAGAACAGGATGAACTGACCTGGATAGACCACCTCCGGCGGCACCATCATTGTGGCGAGCAGCAGCGCGAACACCAGCCCGCTGCCGCGGAACCGTAGCTTGGCAAAGGCAAAGGCCGCGGCCGCGCAGAGCACCACCGCGAACGCCGTGCTGCCGGCCGCGACCAGTACCGCGTTGGCGAGGTTGCGCAGCAGCCAGCGGTGCGGGTCGGCCAGGTCGGCGAAGCTGGCCAGCGTCCAGACCCGCGGCAGCCCGCCCGGGTTGCTCACGATCTCGTCGTTCGACTTGAAGGCGTTCAGCAGCATCTGCACCAGCGGGTAGCAGAACACCAGTGCCGCCAGTCCCGCCGTCGCGTTCAGCGCCACCCGCGGCCACGCCCGCCTGTCCCGCGTCATGCCGCCGCCCTCTCGCGCATCACCCGGAACATCGCGAAGGTCAGCGCCGCGATCAGCACGAACAGCAGCCAGCCCGTCGCCGCCGCGGCGCCGAACTGGCCACTGTGCATCTGCTCGACCACCAGGTTGAGCAGCGGTGCGGCGCTCGCCGGCGCCAGCGTGCCGGCCTTGCCGAGCAGCACGTTCGGCTCGTTGAACAGGCGCAGGGTGACGATCGCGTCCACCAGCACCGCGAACAGCATGGTGGGGCGCAGCAGCGGCAGGGTGATCCGCACGAGCCGCTGCCAGCCCGTCGCCCCGTCGATGGCGGCGGCCTCGTCCACCTCCGGTGGGATGGTGGTGAGCCCGGCCAGGAAGACGATGAACCAGTAGCCGGTGCCGCGCCAGATCAGCACGAACACCACCGTCCAGCGCGACAGCGCCGGGTCGGTGAGCCAGGGCGTATCGAAGCCGAGCACCCGGTCCACCAGGCCGTAGTGGGTGCCGAAGATGTTCTGGAACAGCAGCGCTGTCGCCACGCTGGCCAGCATCTGCGGCAGGAACACGAGGGTCTTGAAGCTCCGCGTCCAGCCGATGGCCTGGCGCTGCACCAGCACGGCCAGCAGCAGCGCCAGCGCCATCATCGGCACGGCATGGGCGACCCAATAGAACAGCGTGTTCCCTAGCATCTCCCAGAACGCGTCGTAGCCGAGCACGAAGCGGTAGTTGTCGAGCCCCACCCAGCGGGCCACGCCGAACCCGCGATAGCGGGTGAAGCTCAGCCAGAACGCGTAGCCCGCCGGCCCCAGGAACAGCCCGGCGAAAGCCAGCAGGAACGGCGCCACGAACAGCCAGGGCTGCAGCGCGCGCGCGCGGCGGCGGAGGCGCATCGGCTCAGGTCTTATACGGGTTGCCGATCTGCGCCGTCATGCTTGCGGCCATGGCCTGCAACGCCTGCTCGCGCGTCTTGCTGCCACCGATGTAGGCCTCGGTCTCGCGCCGCATGATGTCGAGCTCGGCCAACGCCGCCGGATCGTACGGGAAAACGTTGAACTGGTCAAACGAGTCGAGGATCGGGCGAAGGAAGTCGCGGCCGAAGTAGTTGTTCGGCATCACCGTCCATTGCGCGTCGGTCAAGCCGGCCGGACGGGTCATGCTGGCGTTGCGGTCCAGCATCTCCTGCTGGGCGCTGCGCAGCACCGTCGGGTTGCCCGTGCGTTCCCATTCGTCCACCGAGCCGCTGGCGGTGAGGAACATGCGCGAGGCGAACTCGAAGGCGGCCTCCTTGTTGCGCGACTGCTCCGGAATCGTCATGACGCCGCCTCCCGCCTCGCTGCCGCGGCGGTTGAACTCCGGCCACAGGGTGATACCCCAGCGGCCGCCTTGCTCGGGCGCGAACTTGGGCAGGAAGTCGGTCATCCAGTTGGAAATCGGCGAACCGCAGATCGAGCTGTCGGCAAACGCGGGTTGCCAGGCCGGCGAGAAATCGTCGGTGTCGAAGGCGATGCCAGAGCCGCGCCAGGTCTTCAGCCAGTCGATCAGGGTCGCGAAATGCGCATCCGCGAGGATGCGGAACTTGCCGTCGCGGTCGGCCACACGCGTCTCCGGCCAGTTCGACAGGATCATGAAATACCAGTAGTGGATCGGTGTGCGACCGATGTTCATGATGTATGACTTCGGGTGCTTCTCGTGGAACCGCCGGCCCGCCACCATGTAGTCGTCGAACGTGCGCACGGCGGCTGGGTCGATACCGGCCTGCTCGAACAGGTCCTTGCGGTAGAACCAGACTTTTCCCTTCATCTGGTAGGGAATGGCGATGGTCGTCCCGTTGTAGGCGGCGAGCTGGCGGGCGCCGTCGACGAGGTCGCCGGCGTACGGCTTCATCATGCCGCCAAGGTCGCCGAGCACCCCGGCCTCGGCGAATTCCGGCATGCCGATATAGTTCATCTGCACCATGTCGGGGACGTTGTTGCCGCTCGCCAGCGCGAGGCGAAAGGCCTGGTAGACCTCGCCGTCCTGCTTGCCCGGCGAAACGACATCGACCTCGATGCGCGCGGCGACATCGGGGAACAAGCGCTTGAAGGCGTCGACGCGGCGCTGGAAGCGTTCAGTGCCGCCCCAGGTCCAGACCGTGATCTTTGTCGCCTTCTGGGCGTGCGCCACCGCCGGCAGCGCGGCGGACACCGCCGCTGCCCGCAGCAGGGTCCGTCGGCTGAAGCGGCGCGCCGCGATGGCGGTGCGATCGGTTTTCATGGTGTGTTCCCTCATTGTCTTGTTGCATTACAGTCTGGCGCACCGGCGGGGCCGGCACAGCGGCAAGCGGCCACACCGATGATCAGTTCGGCGGCCCGCTCTCCGATCATCACCGCGGCCGCGTTGGTGTTGCCGGACACCAGCGTCGGCATCACCGAGGCGTCGGCGACGCGCAAGCCATCCAGTCCCCGCACGCGCAGTCCGGCATCGACCACCGCGTCCTCGTCCGTGCCCATGCGGCAACTGCCGACCTGGTGGAACTGGGTGAAGCCGGTGGCGCGGGCATGCGCCAGCAGGGCGACGTCATCTGCGGCGGCCGCGCCGGGCGCGACCTCCTCCGGACGGAAGCGGCGCAGCGCGGGCTGGCTCAGGATCTCGCGCCCCAGCCGCAGCGCGGCGACGACGACGCGCTGGTCGGCTTCGGCCACCAGGTAGTTCGCCCGCATTCCCGGCGGTTCCGCCGGGTTCGCCGAGCGCAGCCAGACCGCGCCGCGGCTCTGCGGATGCATCTGCGAAACCGTCAGCGTGCAGCCCGCGAAATCGTGGAACACGCCAGAGCTGGGACCGCTGAGCGGCTGGAAGTGCAGCTGCACGTCGGGGCGATCGAGCGCCGGGTCGGTGCGCACGAAACCGCCGGCCATCAGCGTGCTGTTGGCCAGCGGCCCCCTGGCGGCGAGCAGAAAGCGCAATCCCTCGCGCGCCATCCGCCAGGCACTGCGGCGGATCTCGTTGATCGTCTCCACGCCCGCGACGCGGCAGGCCAGCTTCACCTGCAAATGGTCCTGCAGATTCCGGCCGACTCCGGGCAGGTCGTGCAGCACCGGAACCCCGGCCGCGCGCAGCGCCGCCGCCGGGCCGATGCCGGACAGCATCAGGAGGTGCGGCGAGCGCATCGCCCCGGCCGCGACGATTGTTTCGGCCGCGTGGAAGATGCGTTCGGCGCCGGCGTGATGCACCCGCACACCCGTCGCCCGCTGCCCCTCCAGCAGCACGCCGGTCGCCCGTGCGCCGGTCAGCACGGTGAGGTTGGCCCGCCCGCGCGCCGCGCGCAGATAGGTGGCGGCCGTGCTGCCGCGCCGGCGCCCGCGCGCGGTAAGCTGGTAGGTGCCCGCACCCTCCTGCGTCGCGCCGTTGAAGTCGTCGTTGCGCGGCAGCCCCCATTGCATCGCCGCCGCAATGAAGGCGTCCGACAGCTCATGGTGCTCGGAGATGTCGCTAACCGGCAGCGGTCCACCGGTGCCGTGGAAGGCGTCGGCGCCGCGCGCCTGGTCCTCGGCGCGGCGGAAACAGGGCAACACGTCCGCCCAGCCCCAGCCGGCACAGCCCATGTCGCGCCACCCGTCGAAGTCCCAGGACTGGCCGCGGATATAGACCATGCCGTTGATCGCCGACGAGCCGCCGAGCACGCGCCCGCCCGGCCAGACCATCGTGCGCCCGTCGAGGCCTGGCTCTGGCCCGGCCGCGAAATTCCAGGAGAGGACCGGATGATACATCAGCCGGTAGTATCCGCCGGGCGCATGGATCCACGGGCTGCGGTCGCGCGGCCCGGCCTCCAGCAACAGCACGCGGCGCGCCGGATCGGCGCTCAGCCGGCTGGCCAGCACGCAGCCCGCCGAGCCCGCGCCGACGATGATGACATCGAACGAGCCATCGGACATCAGTTGGCCAAAGCTCCCTTGGTCAGGCCGCTCACCAGGAACGGCTCCAGCAGCACAAACAGAATCATCACCGGCAGCAGCGAGACGGTGCCGGCGGCCATCAGTCCGGGCCAGTCCACCTCGTGCTCGCCGACGAAGGACTGCATGCCGACGGTCAGCATGTAGTGGGCGTCGCTGCGCATCAGCGTGCGAGCGAAGATGAACTCCGACCAGCTGACGATAAGCAGGTAGATCGTGCAGGCCGACAGGCCCGGCAGGGTCAGCGGCAGGATCACCCAGCGCAGCGCCTGCAAATGCGAGCAGCCGTCGATCATGGCGGCCTGTTCGATCTCGCGCGGCACCCGGTCGAAGAACCCCTTCATCAGCCAGGTCGCCAGCGGCACACCGATGGTCATGTGCGCCAGCACCAGGCTGAGGTAGGAGTCCAGCATACCGAACAAGTTGAACGTGATGTAGAGCGGAATGATGATCAGCGTCGCGGGGATCAGCTTGGTGAACAACAGCAGCGCGCCCAGAATCTGCTGCGGACGGAAATTCCAGCGCGATAGGCTATAGCCGGCGAAAGTGGCGACGGTCAGGCTACACACCGTGGCCGCCAGGCCCACGCCCAGGCTGTTGGCGATCCACGTCAGCAGCGGATGGATGGAAAAGACGGTGCGGAAGGCGGCGAGCGAAGCCACGGCGAAATGCGGCACCAGCGGCGGCGAGGTGGACAGCACCAGCTCGGTCGGCATGATCGCCGTCATGCCCATCCAGTAGATCGGGAACAGCACGACCACGCCGCAGGCGATGGTGGCCAGCCACCAGGGCAGGACGCGCCAGCGCGGGGGAAGGATGCTAGAGGCTTTCATGGCGGATCACCCGGAGCGCGAGCAGCGAGGCCAGCAGAGCCGCCAGCACCATCAGCAGGCCGGCAGAAGCCGCCGAACCCATGCGGAAATACTGGAACCCTTCGTTGTAGACGAACAGGGCCACCGTCTCGGTAAGCCGCGACGGCCCGCCCCGCGTGGTGGTGTAGATGATGTCCACGTCGCGGAACACCGCGAGCGAGCTGACCATCACCGCGAGCGTGGCCGGTCCACGGATGCCGGGCCAGGTGACATGGCGGAATTCGCGCCACGCGCTCGCGCCGTCGATCCGCGCCGCTTCGTACAATTCGCTCGGAATCGACTGCAGCGCGGCCAGGATGATTAGCGTGATCAGCGGATAGGACTTCCACATCGCGGGCAGCGTGACCGCCACCAGCGCGGTGTCGCGGTCCACGTACCAGGGTGGGCCGGCGATGCCGAAGGCACGCAGCCCGGCGTTCACCACGCCGAAGGAGCCGTCCAGCATCCACAGGAAGATGATGCTGGCGACCACCCCCGGCACCGCCCAGGGAATCAGCAGCAGGGTGCGCAGGATGCGCCGCCCCGGCATGCGGCGGTTGAGCAGCAGCGCGGTGCCCAACCCGATCGCGAAGGCCATGCCGATGACGATGCCGACATAGAGCAAGGACACCCAGACGCTGTGCCAGAACGCCGGATCGGTGGCGACGGTGATGTAGTTGCGCAGGCCGAGCGGCAGCGTGCCGATGCGCGCGAAGTTCATGATCCGCCCCTCGCGCAGGCTGATGTCGGCGACGCGCACCAGCGGGTAGCCGATCAGCCCTGCCACGACGAACGCGGCGGGCAGCAGGAACGCATAGGCAAGCACGCGTTCCTGCCGCACCATGCTGCCCGGTCGCCGCGTGCGTCCGGACGGTTGCGGCATGCTGCCTTGCCTCATGTCAGCGCAGCGGGATGGCGCGGGCGAGTTCGGTCTGCGTCTGCTCGCAGATCTGCGCCACCGGATCGCTGGTGGTCAGGACGCGCACGGCGGTGCGCATCAGGATCTGTACGAACTCGTTCACGTTGGCCTGGATCGGTTGCAGCAAGGGGATATAGGACACCGCATCCTTGACGCCCGCCGCGACGACGGCGAGTTGCGGCGCGGCGGCGGTTTCCTCCGCGCTCAACGCCCCGGGCAGCCCGGGCGGCGAGGAGGTCAGCACGAAGTAGCGCCGCTGCCACTCGGGCTGCATCGCGAGCCTGATGAACTGCCACGCCAGTTCCTTGCGTTCCGCCGATATGCCGGCGGGGACATGCAGACTGTTGGCGGCTCCGCCGGTGCGCGGCTGAAACGGCACCGCCATCATCTTCAGCGACGGCCGCACCGCGTCTGGCGCGTTCTTCAGCAGCGCATAGACCCACGGTCCGTCCAGCGTGAACGCTGCCTTGCCGGACAGGAAGGTCTGGCGCTGCATGGTCTGCACGTTGCCAAGCGGCGCATTGCCGCCGACCACCCGGCGATAGGTCTCCAACGCGGCGACGACGGCCGGATCGGTGAAGCTGTAGTTGCCGCCGCGGAAAGCGTCCGCGCCCTGCCAGAGGATGAAGCTGAGGAACTCGCTCAGGATGGTCGGGTATTCGGCGGTCACCGAGGCGAGGCCGTAAATGCCCTTGTCCTTCTGCGTCACCTTCGGCACCGCGGCGATGAACTCGGCGAAATCCTTCGGCGGCGACACCCCGGCATCAGCGAGCAGGCGCTCGTTGTAGAACAGCATGTTGCCGTAGCCCATCACCAGCATGCCGAGGGTGTGGCCGTCCCAATGGTAGAGAGATTGCAGGCTCGACCAGCCCGCCGGCATCGGGTCCTTGCTCAGCCAGCCGTCCAGCGGTTCCAGCCAGCCCTGGGAGGCGAAGCTGCCGAAGTTGTTGCCCGACAGTTCGACGATGTCGGGCGGCGTGTTGGAGGCGAAGCGGACCGTCATCTCATTGGAGAAGTTGGGGTAGGCGATCTGCTGCAAGGTGATGGTCACGCCGGGATGGGCCTGCTGGTAAGCGGCAATGAGTTCCTTCCACCACTGGCTGAAGCCGGGTTCCTCGGCCTGCCAGGTCGGAAAGCTGAGCGTGGTCGCGGCGGCGGCCGGACGGTTCCTGGAGGCGAGCAACAACCCCCCGGCACCGAGGGTGAAGGCACGACGTTGCATGCGCATGGTTTCCTCCCACTTGGGTTTTCGTCGAAGGACATGGCCCGGTTGGTCAGCGTAGCGGGATGGTACGGGCGAGTTCGGCTTGCGTTTGCTCGCAAATCTGCGCAACAGGGTCGCTGGTGGTGAGAATGCGGACGGCGGTGCGCATCAGGATTTGCACGAACTCGTTCACGTCGGCCTGGATGGGTTGCAGCATAGGGATGTAGGGCACCGCCCCCTTCACACCTTCCGCGACGGCCGCGAGCTGCGGTGCAGCGGCAACATCCTCCGTGGTCAGCGTGCCGGGCAAGCCGGGCGGCGCGGAGGTGAGCACGAAATAGCGGCGCTGCCACTCGGGCTGCATGGCCAGCTTGATGAACTGCCACACCAGGTCCTTACGGTCGGCGGTAATGCCCGAGGGGATGTGCAGGCTGTTGGCGGCCCCGCCGGTGTGCGGCAGGAATGGCGGCGCCATCATCTTCAGCGACGGCCGTACCGCGTCCGGCGCGGTCTTCAGCAGCGTATAAGACCACGGACCGTCCAGCATGAATGCGCCCCTGCCGCTGAGGAATACCTCGTGCTGCATGGTCTGCACGTTGCCGAGCGGCGCATTGCCGCCGACCACGCGGCGGTAGGTATCGAGCGCCGCGACCACCGCCGGATCGGTGAAGGTGTAGTGGCCGCCGCGGAACGCGCCCGCGCCCTGCCAAAGAACGAAGCTGAGCATCTCGATCAGAATGGTGGGGTACTCGGCGGTAACCGCAGCCAGGCCATAGATCCCCTTGTCCTTCGCAGTAATCTTCGTCACCGCGGCGGCGAACTCGGCAAAATTCTTCGGCGGCGACACGCCGGCATCGGCAAGCAGGCGTTCGTTGTAGAACAGCATGTTGCCGTAACCCATCACCAGCACGCCGAGGGTGTGGCCGTCCCATTGATAGAACGACTGCAGGCTCGACCACCCCGCCGGTATCGGGTCGCGCTTCAGTCGTTCGTCCAGCGGCTCCAGCCAGCCCTGGGAGGCGAAGCTGCCAAAATTGTTGCCGGACAGCTCGACAATGTCGGGCGGCGTGTTGGAGGCGAAGCGGACCGTCATCTCATTGGCGAAGTTGGGATAGGCGATCTGCTGCAGTGCGATGGTCACGCCGGGATGGGCGTGCTCATAGGCGGCGATGAGTTCCTTCCACCACTGGCTGAAGCCGGGTTCCTGGGCCTGCCAGGTCGGAAAGCTCAACGTGGTGTCGGCGGCGGCCGGGCGGGTCTGGGAGGCAAGCAGCAGCCCCCCTGCCCCGAGGGTAAAAGCACGACGTTGCATGCGCATGGTTTCCTCCCGCTTGGGGTTTCGTTGCGGCACGTGGCCCGGTTGGAGCGGCGTTACGAGTTGCGCTTCTCCCAGCCGGCGCTGAACAAATTCATGAAGTTGCGCTCGCTGTAGGGATGTTTGCCGATCTCGGCCTCGTTCACGCTGACCCCGTGACCGGGCAGCTCGCTCGGCGCCAGGCAGCCGTCCTTGATCGCCGGGACGTTGCCGAACACGTCGCGGGCCCAGGC
>Ga0181535_10008057_pt1 | contig 10445 bp, 10 predicted proteins | sample PEATcosm2014_Bin_44_FD_119774 | JGI IMG/M metagenome (GOLD analysis project Ga0181535, IMG submission 119774) | Peatland microbial communities from MTU Mesocosm Facility, Houghton, MI, USA - PEATcosm2014_Bin17_30_metaG | ecosystem: Environmental > Terrestrial > Soil > Wetlands > Peat | place...
ACAGGTGGCGGTGCGGCTGGAGCAACTTCCTGGCTGGGACGCTCGGCCTCTCTCTGCGGAGCAGGAGCGATGTACAAATCTCTCGGAGGCGCAGGTGCAACGCTCGCCTCCAGGTTTCGCCGTTCTCCGAGCGCTTCGTGAGCGGCATTGGCTGCAGCGCCGGACCCGAAGAGCAGAGATAGCTCGTGCTCCACATCCTCGACATTGCCGAAGGCAATTTGATCTCCCGGCTGGGTATGAGACGCAAAGATCGAGTGAATGGGCAGCGCAAGAACGCTTGAAGCCAGAGGGCTTGATGGCGAAACGCGGAAGGTGGGAAAGAACTCGACAGTTTCGATGACATGTCGGTCTCGATCCAAATAGATCAGATCGAGAGGAGCCGGTACAGATGTCACCGGGATTCCCCTGAACGGAGTCATCCAAAGCCCCGCGCCTGATTTGGGCGTCAGCGCCGGCAGCCGGTCGGCGAGGGTCGAAGCAGAAAAATCTCCGCAGACGATCTCCACTCCAAGGATGTATCCTCTTGTTTTGTTGTATGCGCAGCGGTTCTTCGCTTCACCGCACTCCCCTGGCCCTGACGTGTTATCGTCAAGCGGGTGGTAGATTCCGGTTTCGCGCGATCTGTCCACTGATGTATCTCCAATCATTCGAGAAACACCGCCGCTTTGGCTTCCAACTCTCACCCCTTCTCTATCGGCTAAATCGTACCTCCGCTTCACTTAGATGAGAAGGCGGCGAGAAATATGCTCTCCGTAAGCACTTTCATCTGCCGCTGCCACTGCACAGCTTATTAGACTACTGCTCTCCTATTTTGGCAGCTTTGTCATAGCGCAAACTCGGACCATTTTATTGCAATTCAATGGCCAAATTTGACAATCAACCTGGAAATCATGAAAAAACCGGTGAGTAGATTCAAGCGCCAATAGTAAAAGCAACCGGCTCAACAATACATGTCTTTTCAGACACGATCCCCCTGGCGAAGTTGCGGGCATGAGCGAGCTTCCGAAGTGCCTGGAGTCGCTTCAAGGACAGCACCGATCAAAACACTTCGGAAGGGCCATCCGGCGCAGGGACGTGCTTGAGCAGGCCGAGTTCTCCGGCCAGCCGTTCCAGTCTGGCGCGAGTAGCAGCCGTGGGTGGCACCAGCGGCAAACGAACCTGGTCGATGCAACGGCCCATCAGGGCAAGAATCGTCTTGACAGGGGCGGGATTTGACTCCCAGAAATTCGCCTCGAAGAGACGGCCCCAGCGGCGCTCCAGCTCGCGGGCCTCGATCCAGTTATTGTTCAACGCGGCATGAATCATGCGGCTAACCTCGGCCGGCGCTTCATTGGAGGCAACACTGACCAGTCCCTGCGCGCCGACGCCGATTGAGGCCAGAGCGAGGTTGTCGTCGCCTGAGAAGACCTTGAAACCACGCGGCAGCATGTGGACCAGTTGGGCGATCTGAGGCAGCTTGCCGCTGGCCTCCTTGATGGCCACAATGTTCGAGGCTGCCTCGGCCAGGCGGACCACCGTTTCGGGGTCCAAGCTAACGGCAGTGCGGCCGGGCACGTTGTAGAGCACCACGGGAAGCGGGGCCACAGCCCTGGCGAGCGCCAGAAAGTGCTGAAACTGCCCTTCCTGAGAGGGTTTGTTGTAGTAGGGATTGGCCGACAGCACCGCATCGACGCCGCGGATCTGCTTCAGCCGGGCCGCACTGCGCAACAGCGCGCGGGTGGAATTGTGGGTGCATCCGGCCCATACCGGCACGCGGCCCGCAGCGGCCTCGGCCACAATGCAGACCGTCATCAGCCACTCGTCCTCGTCCAGCGTAGCCGCCTCGCCGGTTGACCCGCAGGCCACCAGAAAGTCGATTCCCGAGTCGATTTGCCAGTTCACAAGCGCAGTCAGCGCCTGCTCATCGACCGTTCCATCCGCCCGGAAGGGCGTTACGATTGCAGTACCGCAACCCGTCGTTTCCATGATAAGAAAAGTGTATAACGAGCGGGGCCTGAGCCAAAAACATTGAATGAACGCCTAATAGAATCAATATCCGCTGCAATGACCACACTGGTGTCGCCGCATGGATGTTTCGGTGCATTCGCATCGGATTTCCCGCGACGTCGGCCTCTATAACTGATCAAAGATGTCGCGGAAGTCGTGCGGGCCGGAGTTGTGAGCCAGCCACTCAGCTCCCCGGACAGCTCCAAGAGCAAAGCCTCTGCGGCTGTGGGCATCGTGGCGGATCTGGAGGGTGTCTACATCACTGACCGCAGTAACGATGTGTTCACCCTTGGCATCGCCCAAGCGGTGCGAGGCGATAAAAACTTCAGCGCCGCCGCTGCTCTTGGGGCGCGCGGCCTCGATGATCTCGCGCAAGGTAATAGCAGTGCCTGATGGCGCGTCGAGCTTCGAGACATGATGAGTCTCGTCGATGGTGAAGGTGTAGCCGTCGAGCTGAGCCAATTGCGCAGTGAGGCGGAAGAGCTTTTGCACGCCGATCGAAAAATTGGTGCCATAGAGCAAGGCGCCGCCAAACTGCCGCGCCAGGGACTTCATCTCGTCCAGGCGCTCGTACCAACCCGTGGTCCCGACGACAATGCTGCCGCCAAGGGCGAGCACGGCGCGCATGTTTTCGACGGCCGCTTCGGGGGCAGTGAAGTCGATCACCGCGTCTACATCGGCAAGCGTCGCCTCACTAAGGGCTGAGGCGTGCAGGTTCTCATCGACATCAAGCGCGCTGACAGCGTGGCCGCGCTCGCGAGCCACCTCGGCAACCAGGCTGCCGGTCTTTCCTTTGCCTAGAACTAAGAATTGCATTGTGACCTCTCGAAAAAATTCGTCGCGACAATACCATTTTATCTGGTAAGAACCCTTTCCCTTCGCACCAAAGCCGGGAACCCTCGTGTCTCGCTGTCGGCGGCGGCGTTATCCTGATGTAGACCCATGGATGACACCGAAGTTCGAAATCAAGCGCCCGCACCCGTCGCCACACCTCTTGCTCTCCGCCGCAAACGCAGAGGTCCGCGGTTTCTGCTGTGGTCGGCTTGCGGAGTGCTGGCGCTGTTGCCGCTGGCCGCGGGCGTGGGCGTACTGTGGCTGCGCTCGGCGGCCATAGCCGCGCTGCCTGCGCTGGATGGCGATGTCCATCTCGCCGGGCTCTCGGCCCCGGTAACCGTTCGGCGCGATGGCCACGGCGTGCCGCACATTGAGGCAGCGACAGAGGACGATCTCTTTGTGGCGCAGGGCTACGTAACCGCGCAGGACCGGCTGTGGCAGATGGACGCCTCCCGGCGCAACGCCAACGGGGAACTGGCTGAGGTGATGGGCTCCTCCCTGGTGGCGCATGATCGCGCGCAGAGAGTGCTGCAGTTTCGCAATACAGCGCGGCGGGTTTACGCTAACCTCCCTGCGGAGGACCGTGCCCGCTTCGAGGCCTATGCACGCGGCGTGAACCTCTACATCGCCCAGCATGGTGACTCACTGCCGCCAGAGTTCAGGCTGCTGCACTACAAGCCCCAACCATGGTCCGGCGTGGACTCAATCAGCATCGGCATGATGATGGTCGATCTGCTGGACACGCATTGGTACTCGAAGCTGGGGCGGGAACGAATTGCAGCCAGGCTGCACGACGAGAAGCTGGAGAGTGAACTCTATCCGGTTGGCTCGTGGCGCGACCATCCTCCGACCGGCATTCGCATCGACCTGAGCCAGCCTCATCCCGAACTTAACCAGCCCTCAGACGATGACGAAGACGACGACCGCAATCAGGCCAGCAGCACAGTTCCGCTATCTAAAAAAGGACTGCTTCCTGTGAAGGGTACAGGCTTTAGCCCGTACAAAATCCCAGCAAGATCGACTTGGGCTTCAGCCCCGGGAAAAAATCTGCCCCAGGAATTTGAAGATCCTCGCGAATTGCTCGCGATCCTCGGTCTACCCTCCTGCGATGGCTGCGCAGCCGGTTCAAACAACTGGGTCGTCGCCGGGCAGCACACAGCCAGCGGCAAGCCTCTGCTCTCAAACGACATGCATCTGCCGCTAACCGAACCAAATATTTGGTACATGGCCGACCTGAAGGCGCCGGGCTTCCACGCCACTGGAGTTACCCTGCCCGGCGTGCCCTTCGTGATCGCCGGACACAACGAGCATGTTGCCTGGGGCTTCACCGCGCTCTATGCTGACGTGCAGGATTTGTACTTGGAGCAACTCGACGGCAAGGGCAATTATGAAGCGAGTGATGGTAACTGGAAGCCGCTCCAGATAGACCATGAAGTCATCAAAGTGCGCGGCGGCAAGGATGTAATAGTAGACGTGCAACTCACTACGCATGGGCCTCTGCTGAACCCGATCTTCAAGAAAGAGACGCGTCCGATGGCACTGAAGTGGACGCTCTACGATCCCTCACTGAACGGGCTGCCTCTCTATCAAATGAATGTCGCGTCGAATTGGACAGAGTTTTCCGCGGCGCTCGCAAACTGGTGCTGGCCAACGCAGAATGTGGTTTACTCCGACGATCAGGGACATGTTGCTTATCATGCAGCCGGGCGAGTTCCGATACGGCTGTCGGGCCTCGCGGATAAGGCTATCAAGGGCAACGCGCATGAGTGGCAAAGTTACATTCCATATGACTCGATGCCTAACTCAGTCGATCCGTCGTCGGGCTTCCTGGCCACCGCAAATTCACGTGTTACGACCGTAGATTCACCGTATCCGCTTTCGCTCGAGTGGGTGGACCCCTATCGTGCCGAGCGCATCTACAAATTGCTCGACGGTCGTGACCATCTCGCCCCCGCCGACTTACTGGCCGTGCAGACTGACATCTATAGCGAGGTAGACCAGGAGTTAGGCCATCGCTTCGCCTACGCCATCGACCACACGCCCGGAGTCAGCGAGCAGTTACAAAAGGCTGCTGACTTAATGCGCAGTTGGGACGGCAAGCTAACCACAGATTCGGCGGCGGCCTCAATTGTAACTCAGGCGAGATATGCCTTCTGGCCTCTGATCCTCAAGCCCAGGTTAGGCGAGGATGCCGATTACTACAGTTGGGGAGAGAAAGACTTTGCCGAAGAAGAGATCATCATGCATGGTAACTCGGAGTGGCTACCAGCGAGTTACAAAAACTGGGACGCTCTGCTAACTGACGCAGTCCGCCAGGGCATGAAAAGCGGCAAGGCTCCGGCGGATGATACTCGCTGGAGTTATGGAAGCTGGCATAAGGTCACTATCGAGCATCCGCTGGCGAAGTTTTTGCCGCTGATAGGCCGCATAGCCGGAACCGGCGAACAGCCGCTAAGCGGCGACACAACGACCGTAAAGCAAGTTGATCGCGACTTCGGCCCATCGCAACGCTTCACCATGGACTGGAGCAATGTGGATGGCTCGACGGAGAATATTGTCCTAGGCGAGAGCGGCAACCCATACTCGACCTACTTCCGTGATCAATGGAATGACTATTACAGCGGCAATACTTTTTCCTTGCCCTTCACTTCTTCCGCAGTAACTGCTGCAACGCGCCACACACTGCGGCTGCTGCCATGAGGCTTTTACAAGAAGCCCGTTTGCGCTCGCTTGCCGGCCCGGCAGTCATCCTGCTGGCAGCGGCAACAGCGGTTGCGCCGCAGTTATTACGTGGAAACTCATGTGGCCACGACTTCGACTTTCATCTGGTCTCGTGGTTTGATTGCCTGCATAGCTGGCGGCATGGCATTCTTTATCCGCATTGGACTGCGAGCGCCAACCATGGCGCAGGAGAACCGCGCTTTGTCTTCTATTCACCGCTAACCTGGATGATGGGCGCTGCGCTGGGACTGATGCTGCCGTGGCAGTTCGTTCCGGTTGTGCTGACATTTTTGCTGCTCGCTGGATCGGGTCTCACCACACGCGCGCTGGCGCGACAAGCGCTCGACGAGGGTGCTGCGACTCTGGCTGGCTGTGCGGCTCTGTTTTCAGGCTATGCGCTCTTCACCGCATACGAGCGCACAGCCTTTGCCGAGCTAGCTGGCGGCTTTTGGATCCCGCTGGTGCTTCTGTTTGCATTCCATGATCCGGAGGTCTCTGGCGGTTCATCGATATGGAGACGCGCCTTGGACGGCTCGACCGTACCGCTGGCTTTGGTCGTCGCGGGTTCATGGCTATCAAACCCAACGGTCGGGGTAATGGCCTGCTATCTTCTCGCGGCCATTGCTCTGGCTTCGTCTCTGCTTTCGCGCTCCTGGGCGCCCTTGTTGCGCGCCTCGGCAGGTGCCGCGCTCGGAATAGGCGTGGTGGCGGCCTATCTCGTCCCTGCGGCCTGGGAGCAAAGATGGGTGGATATTCACCAAGTCACCCTGGACCCTGGACAGACGCTTGAGAATAGCTGGCTCTTTGCCATTCATGCCGATCCGATCCTGGCATTTCACGACCAAGTGCTCCGCACAGCTTCGATCATCGCCGTCTGCATGATCGCCCTGACGCTGGGAGGCCTGTTGGTGTGTTGGCTGCGCGGACGTTTACCGGGAAAGCGCCTTTGGTGGATTCCACTTGCTTTTACACCGGTTGCCGTTCTTTTTCTGTTGTTGCCCCTCTCACGTCCAATGTGGAACCTGCTCCCCGATCTACGTTTCCTCCAGTTTCCCTGGCGGTGGCTGGTGGTTCTCGAAGCGCCGATGGGGATCTTCGTTGCGGCGGCGGCGTGGCCTTGCCAACTTAGCCAGCGATGGCGGCGCGTTGCTATTGCAGCAGGCTTCATAGCAGCCTTTCTCGCGATGACCGCTCTGGCGGGAGGATATTTCTTTCAAGGTTGTGATGATGAAGACGGAATTCCCGGCATGGTAAACACCTACCGATCGGGCCAAGGATTTATTGGGACAGATGAGTACGAACCCATCGGCGCAGATAACTCACTCCTATCCACCGGCCTGCCGGATGCTTGCCTGGTGAGCGATCCCACAACAAAATTGGGGATTGTTCCGGAAGGCGTAGATCCCGACAATCCAACTCCCGCATGGAATGCCACGCAAGGAAGTTGCGAGGCAACAATGAGTTGGCAGGGCGATCAACCGGAGCACAAACTCCTGCGTGGTGTCGTCAGCCACGCTGGATTCCTGATTTTGCGATTGCGCGGTTATCCAGCATGGAGAGTAGCGGTCAATGGCCGGCCAGTTACTTTTCTGCCCCGGCGCGAGGATGGCCTGATCGAGGTGCCCGTGCTGCAGGGCAATGTTTCTTTGACTGTTGACTGGATCACCACCTCCGACGTCGTCGCCGGACGCTGGCTGAGCGGGCTGGCCGTGCTGCTGCTCATGGGGCTTTGGCGCATGGAACGACGGCGGAACCAGCCTCATTTATGATGAGAAAGATGACCGTCGAAGTTAGATCTTTGATCGAAGAAGGCGCGGCGCTGACCAACCGTGCGCTCGAAGAGTTGCTGCCCACCGCCGAGACCGTGCCCGCATCGATTCACGGTGCCATGCGCCACTCGACCTTTGCCGGCGGCAAGCGCCTCAGACCGGTGCTTGCGCAGCAAGCCGCCGTCGCAATTGCCGGGGCAGTGCCCGCAGGAATCGAGCGGTTGGGTGCGGCCCTCGAGATGCTGCACACCTACTCGTTAATCCACGACGACCTGCCCGCGCTCGATAACGACGACTTGCGCCGCGGCAAGCCCACCTGCCATGTTGCTTTCGGCGAGGCCATCGCCATCCTCGCCGGCGATGCGCTGCAAACTCGCGCTTTCGAGGTGCTGGCAGGCCTCAACTCGCCACCCGCGGCGACTGTGCAGATCATTGGTCTCATTGCCAACGCCATCGGAACCGTTGAGGGCATGATTGGCGGTCAGGTTCTAGATATCGAGAGCGAGCACCTGAAGCCGACGCCCGATTTGGTCATGGCAATTCATCGCGCCAAGACCGGCGCGCTGATCCGTGTGAGCGTGGTCTCAGGCGGCGTCTATGCCGGAGCTGCGTCAGACGATGTAGCTCGCCTGACGCAATTTGGCTCAAAGGCCGGGCTCGCCTTTCAAATCGTGGATGATGTGCTGGATTTGACTGTGGACTCGGCGCACCTTGGAAAGACCGCGGGGAAGGATCAGGCGACGGAAAAAGCCACCTGGCCGGCCGTTTACGGCATCGAACAAAGCCAGCGCGACGCCGCCCGCCTGATCGAGGAGGCTTTTGCCGCCCTCGAACCCTATGGCAGCCGCGCCGACGGTTTGAAGGCCGTAGCACGCTACCTGGTCGAGCGGAAAAACTGAGCGCCGCAGCCATCCCCCGGCCGCGGCGTTCTCTTATCTCGCCAAAGCCCTCCGCAAAGCCTCGCGCTTGACTGCAACCTCGTTGACCGTATCCTGCACCTGGCCGAGAAGCCCTTGCACCTGGTCGATGTAGACTGGCAGAGCATCCCACCAGGAGCGCAACGCATCTTGCTGATCGAGCACGGCCAAAGTGGTGCCAGCGGCAGCTGCCACCAAGCCCGAGCGGCGATTGCCTGATAGCAGCAACAGGCCGGCAACGGCGAGTGTTGTACCCGCGGTGATTCCGATCCAGTTCATGGAATCGCACTTATCGGCGACCGGCCGGGTCTTAGATTCATACGCTTGCTCGGAAAGGGGGATAACGACCATCACTTCTCCTTTTTGCCCCGGAACTCGGGTCGCGGGAACTGTGCTTCAAGTATCGCTCTAAATTGCCCGTCATGCTCATGAGAAAGAAAAACGGCGGAAAAGCTGGTTGAATCTTTCGGTTTTTTGGCGCCAGCATGTCTTCAGTCCAGATCGAACTCGCGCAGCGGCTTGCCCTCCGGGGCATCTTTGGCCTTGCGCAGCGCCTCGGCGAACTTCTTCTCCAACAGATCTTCCTTGTTCTTTTCCGCCTCGACCGACTGGCGAAAGATCGACTCTTTGCGTTCATCCTGCTCGCGCATCGCCTGGGCTGCCGTCTCCAGATCTTCAAACATCCGCTTGCGCGGAGCCGGAGTATGGCTCACAACCAGCCCAGTGGCAGCATCGATCTGGAGCATTGCCCCGCAATCCGGGCACGCAACCTCGAAAATCTGTTCCTTCTTTTTGGCCATTTCTTCTCTTTGAGAATTGTAAGCGTTGACGGCGCAGGGCTTCAAATTGGCCTAAATACGTACATAACGTACACCGTAGTATGTACGTTATGGTACACTGCTTCAATGGAACTCCCGATCACCGAATTTCGCCGGCAAATCTTCTCCCTCGCCAATCAGGCGATCGAGGGCGAGGAAGTCTGGTTCACTCACAAGGGACGCCGCATCAAAATTGTGCCTGAGGACCAGCCTGTGAGCCGCCTGAGCCGCATCACGCCGATCGAGATCATCAATCCGGAGACTCCCGACCTGCTCGATCCCGTACTCAAGGATCAAAGGCTTGAGGAGATCCAAAAGGCCTGGGAAAGCGACTGGGAGGAACTGTGACCGCATACGCGCCAGCCTATTTGGATACGCAGGTCGTGGTTTGGCTGGCGACGGGAAAACTGAGCCGCTTCAGCTCCAACACTCGCAACCTGCTTGAGGGCACCGACCTGCTGCTCTCGCCCATCGTGCTGCTGGAGCTTGAGTACCTCTACGAGGCCAAGCGCATCAAGCTGCCTGCGCGCGATATCCAGCGCAAACTGGAACATGAAGTCGGTGTCCGCCTCTGCGAACTTCCCTTTGCAGCCATCGCCGGCGCGGCCATTGAGGAGAAGTGGAGCAGCGACCCCTTTGACCGCATGATCGTGGCCAATGCCAAGACCAACGGCTTCGCCTGGCTCATCTCCGCCGACGAATCCATCCGCAAGCACTATCCGCGCGCCATCTGGTAAAGTGCAACACGGCGTTACTCGATGAAGACGTGAATGTTGAATCGCTCCTCGTCCGGTGCGGGCTTATCCCAGGAACGAACGTAGTGCAGCACGAGAACGCCGTCCCCGCTACGCCTTGGCTCGAAGTTGAAGATCTGAAAGACTGGCCGCCCCACACTCGGATCTGCGGACTGATCCGTCGGCTCGGTCGCAGTCTGGTGAACCAGCTTCAACACCGGCGTCGATTCCTTATGGAGATACCACGCGAAACCGGTGGTCGGATTCGATTTCAGCCGCACCTCAAGCGTGTCGCCAACCTTCAGATGAATATCCCCACCCTTGTCCGCATTGGTTACGACCTTGTTTTCCGCGAATGCTGCTTGTGGATGCCAAGCGACGACAAGCAGCACCTGCAGAAATAGCAATCGCAAGCAACGGGCCGAACGGAGCGATTGAATATTGAGCATGGCAAACTTCCTTTCGCCTAGTTCAAAGCACGCTTGTGCCTTGTTCCCTGTGCACTACCGAAGATACATCGATCCTGAATGCGCGGCAATGATTACTCTCTTCCAACACAAGATGAGCCTGAAGGAGGGCTTTGATTCCAACACAAGATGAGCCTGAAGGGGCGGTCATGCTGGGTAGTGAACATCCGCATGGACGACGCAGAAAAGTTGAGTATGG
>Ga0181535_10008059_pt1 | contig 10441 bp, 7 predicted proteins | sample PEATcosm2014_Bin_44_FD_119774 | JGI IMG/M metagenome (GOLD analysis project Ga0181535, IMG submission 119774) | Peatland microbial communities from MTU Mesocosm Facility, Houghton, MI, USA - PEATcosm2014_Bin17_30_metaG | ecosystem: Environmental > Terrestrial > Soil > Wetlands > Peat | place...
GCTGAAAATCACATTACAGGTCGAATCTGGCGGTTCTAATTTGAAACCGCCGGAGGTGAACTTTATGAGTTGGCAAGCTGTTGAATCTATTGGACTTTATCAATTAACACGAATGTGCTCCCAAACGGGGGCGGCCCGTTTCGCTGCCGCCTTATTCGGCGGAATCCGGTTCGGCAAGTCACCCTGCTCTTAGCGCTTCTGCCTCGTTGTTGTATAGCTGGTCGAGTTCCTGGCTATAGCGCTGCTCGATGAATCGCCGCTTGAGTTTCATGGTGGGGGTGAGAGCCCCGCTCGCCATTGAGAACTCGTCGGGCACCACGATGAATTTCTTGATTTTTTCGAATCGCGCCAAGTCTTTGTTCACGGCAGCTATGATGCTTTCGTACAGGGCGAACACCTGCGATGTGGCAACCAACTCCTCGCGCGAGGCGAATGGCACGCGATTTAGTTTGGCCCAATCTTCCAGCGCCGGAAAACTCGGCACAATAATCGCCGACGGAAAGTTTCTCCGGTCGGCGACGATCGCGACCTCTTCTACCAACCAACTAGCCCTCAGCTTGCACTCAATCGGCTGCGGAGAAATAAACTTCCCGCCGGAGGTCTTACAGAGGTCCTTCTTGCGGTCCGTAATATACAGAAATCCCGCGTCATCCACATAGCCCACATCCCCGGTATGAAACCACTCGCCCTCAAAGACGGCCTCTGTCTCTTCGGGCATGTTCCAGTAACCCTTGAATATCGAGGGCCCTTTCACCAGGATTTCACCGTCGGCGGCGACCTGTATCTCAATGTTCTTGACTACCGGCCCCACGCTACCAGCGCGGCAAGACTTGGGATTGTTTACGGAGATGATTGGCGAAGTCTCAGTTAACCCGTAGCCTTCATAAATCGGGATTCCAATGGCCGCATACCAGTCGAGCACTTCGCGGCTCAATGGCGCGCCGCCGGAAGCAAAAAGCTCGACGCGCCCGCCTAGAGCGGATCTTACCTTCGAGAAAAATAGTTTGTCGGCCAATCGCCATGGCAGCGCGGTGGGCTTATTGCCTGCCATCACTTCGTGCTTGTGCTCTCGGCCTATGCGCATCGCCCCGTCGTAAAGTCTACGCTTCACTCCACCATTGAACTTGCTTTGTACGCGGTTGCACATCTTCTCGTAGACGCGCGGAATCGCCACGAAAACGTGGGGTTTGACATCCCCGATCACGGACAATAGTTCGTCGTGGAACGGGCAATACGCGACGGTTACACCGTGCCACAACATCACGTAGTCGACATGCCTGGCGAACACATGCGATAGAGGCATGAAAGAGATGCTGACTTGTCCACACTCGAAAGGGTACAGATAGAGCGAGTGCAAAACGTTGGACGCAAGATTTCCATGCGTCAACATTGCGCCCTTTGGCGTACCCGTGGTGCCTGAAGTGTAGATGATGGTGGCAAGTTCATTGGGGCCGACGTCAAGCGCTTGCAAATCAATCGCGGCATCGCGCGTGTCAGGACCGCTCCGCATCAGGCGCTCCATGGGAACGATGCCGGACGCGTCTACGTCATCCATGACCACTATCTTCTCGATCGAGCAGCGGTCCTTGATCTCCATTACCTTGCGCAGTTGATCAGCGCTAGACACGAAGATGGCTCGCGCTCCGGAATCTCGCAGCAGGTATAACGTTTGCTCCGTTGTGAGGGTGGCGTAAATGGGGACAGTCGTCGCACCCAGCAGCATTGTGGCAAAATCAGTCACCGCCCACTCAGGACGGTTTTCGCTGAGGATGGCCACGCGATCGCCTTCCCGGACACCCCAGCTTTGCAGCGCGCGTGCGACTCCCACCACGTCACGGTAGAGTTCGCGAGACGGGATCGAGACCCATGTATTCTTTCGCTTGATCATCAGAACGCGGTCAAAGTTTCGTTCGACCACGTGATAGAACAACTCGTTGAGAGTGCGAAGGGTCATGGCGTTCCCCGAGCGCAAATCGTGGGATATAAGCGTATTCGATTCTGAGATGCACTTGTGAGCACAAACGCCGAGTGACGTCCGGACAATATAGATTTTGTCCGGAAATGGGAAATGCGTCGCCGGGAGCGCATGCCCCAGCAGGTGATGCCGGTCACTGCAAGTTAACGTCGCGTGGAGTAAGTGCTGTGATCGGCAAGTGGGAAAAGGATTGTGTGCCTTGGCGGCCGTCGCGCGATGCCTGCGGGCAGGGAGCCTGATCGAGTAAAGAGAGCTACAATGGTTTGTGACTTGCGGATCAGTTTGCCTCTTATAAGTGCGGAAGGCCGCAGCCTTCCCGGAATCGAAGTCGCAGCCGATTGTGAGGCTTGCTAATGTCGAACCTGGCTTTCATCGAAGGACTCTTGAGCCGTTCTTCACCGGAGCAGGTGCACAGCTCCCTGGCAAGCCTGCTACCGCAAAATGCCACGACCGCCGAGAAGATCAGCGCGATTGAGGCCGCACTGCGGAGTCCTGCCGGCCGAATGCTGCGTGCTGAACTCGGTAAATTGATTGTCGAGAAGTTCGTGCCGGTGGAGGCGTTGGTTCCGCTGGAGTACGAAACCTGGCGTCCACCCGTCCGCGACGCGATGTTGTATGTGGTTTCGCACTTGTCCGACGCACGGCTTGCCCCCAAGCTCTTGGAGCAAATCGAACTTCCGCCGAATACTCCGCCCGAGACCCGATTACTGCGGCTCATTGCAAAAGTTCCCGGCCTCCAGAAGCTAGGCCAGGTGATTGCGCGAAATCGTTATCTGCGTCCTTCCTTGCGGGTGGCCCTTTCTCAACTGGAGAACGGGATTCGCGACGTGAGCGCAGAAGAAATGTGCGCCATCATTCGACGGGAATTGGGCGCCAGAATTGAATCCTTTGCTGTTGACATTGAACCCTCCATACTGTCGGAGGCGAGTGTCAGTGCGGTTTTGCGCTTCACCTGGAACGACCCCAAGACTGGTGAGCGGCGGCGGGGAGTCTTCAAGGCGCTGAAGTCTTACATCCCGGCGTGCTTTGCCGAAGATATGGAGTTGTTGCAAGGGCTGGCCGACTTTTTTGGATTGAAACATCGCGAGTACGGTCTTGAAAAGGACGTGCTCACCGACACGTTCACCAAGGTTCGTCGACTGCTGCAACACGAAGTTCATTTTGTTGGCGAACAGAAGACGCTGGTCGAGGCAGCTGCCCTTTACGGTTCCTTGCCAAGAGTGCGGGTGCCGCAGATTTATCAGGCGCTGTGTACCTCCAAGGTCACGGCGATGAGTGAGGAGCATGGCGAGAAAGTGACCGAGGCGGTTGCTCGGATGCCCGCACGACGCCGTGGACAGGTGGCTCAGCAACTGATCGAAACCTTGATTGCCGTTCCGCTCTTCGCACCGCAGGAAAACGCGCTGTTCCACGCCGATCCTCATGCAGGCAATCTGTTTTATGACAATCAGACTGGAGAATTGATTATTCTCGATTGGGCCCTGACGGAACGTTTGAGCCGCGAGCAACGACGGCATCTGGCGCTTCTCGTTCTCATGGTTGGGTTACGCGATCCGATAGGCGCTTGCGGTGAGATTCAAGCTCTGAGCCAGGGCGGCGCAGTGCGGCGCCATTCAAAACAGGCGAAGATCATCCGCGAGACCGTCGCCGACTTCTTCGAATCGCTGCCATTGAAGTGGGTGCCCGGCGCCGTGGATGCCATGGGGTTGTTGCAGCGAACCGCCGCCAAAGGCATTCGCTTCGCCTCATCCTTGATTATGCTATCGAAGGTGCTCTTTACGCTGGACGGGGTCGTTGCCGACATCCGGGGATCTGGTGTATCTATGGCCTACGCCGTTGCCCGCCATGGCCTGCAAAGCTGGTTGACGATCGGCTCGAAAGCAGGTCTGCCACTTACCTTAAGGGATCTGATGAAGGTGCAGTGTAGCGCCATGTTATACGGCGGCCGCCTGTCCATCAAGCTGGAGCAGACGGTGTTAGACAAGCTGCTGCCTCGTGTTTCAGCTCACTGAAAAACGAAGTTCAACCGCACTTGGCGCGACTGAGCACGTGAAGCACATTCCGATGACTGTGGTCTTCCTGGGTGTGACGGGTCCGCGAAGAAACCCGGGCTAGACGAGTGGCTATGGTCGCGTAAACAGTGGCGTTAAACACCAGTCCAATGTGCGTTCCGGCAACCTCGACATCCACGTCAGGATTGCCCGTCCTGCAAGACCGCCAATCGACAATTCCGTCATCTCGCGTGTAGATTGCGGTCTCCAGTACGGTTGGGGGCATCTCGCAGCGCAGATGATTCAGGAAATTGCAGGTGCAGCGGTACGTGTAGCAGTGGGGCAGTACCTCGGAACCGTGCTCTTCCAGAATGCGATTGCGAACAACCTCCGCCGCACGGCTGACCATAGCGTGATACGTGTCTCCGCGGGACGGCGATGCAAGTGTAACTATGGACGCGACGTCGTCCGGCCGTTGAGACGCTAAAGAGCGGGCCATAATACCGCCAAGACTGTGGCCGATGATATCAACCTTCCGGCCCGTCTCAGCGACAGCCTTGTCGATGATCGCATTCAATCGATTTTGAATCAGCAGGTTCGGACACTCTGCATTGAAGGTGATGCCAGACAGGTATGGCCGATACCCAATACGCTCAAGCCACGAGTGAAGTTGCAGTAAATAGCGGTCTGACCCGAGAAACCCCGGGATCACAACAACGGCAGAGCCTTTGCCGTGCGGTATCCCCAACCCGTAGCAAACGGGAGAGGCGTGGAGTAGCATGAGGTCAACAGCACACAGCGCCTCATTCCAGATTGGGATTTCAGCCTTCGTTTGCTTTTCCAGACAGGTTTCTCTCGGAGCCATCGTAACTTTGCAGATACTTCTACGCCAAGTCCAGTGATCAGAAACAAGCACGTTAATAACGCATTAACATAGATGGCCGTAAGACGTATTACGTTGCTTTGCCAGGTGAACTGCCTTCGAACCGGATTGAGCCGGAAGGGCACTTCTATACCATGGCGGAGCCATCCAGCGCCGCAACGTTTATGGAACCGGCCAGACTAAAGTGCATCCGCAGCTTCGAAAGAGCAAAAAAATCATGCCGCCGGGTAAAACCGACGGCACGATCCACAGGCCCATCATTGTGCTTCATCAAGCAGCAGACAAGGCCTCACTGAGCTAAGTTCACCGCCCGAATTAAGCGCCTGCCGCTTGCGCAGCGGCTGCACGGCGGCGCCTTGCCGGCCGCTTTGCAGCGCGCTCCGCTTTAGGGGCGGTTTTAGCGCCGTTGCTCGGCTTCATGATTGAATCGAGCACGGCCTTCTCGGCCTCTACAAAACTCTTCACGCTGTCCCCGGTAATCGTCGGCAGGGGGCTCATCTGAAACATACTCGCCATCTCCGCCAGACGGCCAGCTACCTGCAAATTAACGTTGACCTGCTGCCCGGCGAGATCCAACAGATTTTTCTGAGCGTCAATAAACGAACTTGCCGCTTCGCGCGCAATGCTTGAGATCTCGGCCTTCTTCTTGTTCTCGTTGCCCTTTGGCTTTGCTCCGTTCTCCACAATGATGTCCAGGAGTTTCTTCTGTGCACCGACGAAGTTCTCCATCGCATCGCGGGTGGCATCGAGCAGACATGCGGCATCCGGCATTTCGCCGGCTTGGGTTTTCTGCAGCCGCGCCTGGACATGTTTGCTGGTAATTGTCAGCAGCTCCTGCTGCATCTCGACCAAGGTGTCAATTCCCCGGCGCAGACGGTTCGCCACCGAGGCGGCAGAGCCGTAGCCCCCGACGCGGTCCACCATGGCGCCCATTACAATTCCATTTTCCTGTTCCACCAGATTCAACAAGACTCTCTGCGCTTCGGTAAGACTTGCAGTTCCCTCAACGGCGAGCTCGGTCAGCATCGCGAAGGGGGAATTCTCGGAGCCGGACATTCCTTCGCGCAGGCTATCGATCGCGCCGCTGGTCTTACGCGTTGCAAAATCGGCGAGGATTCGCTGAGTGGCCAGAAAGCTATCGATGCCCTGCTGCGTCCAGCCCAGCAGCAAGGAAGCAAAAGATGATAACCGGTTTTCGGGTTCGGCTGATTTCTTCGCATTTCGTGGCATAACATCCCTCCATGTTGCGTTGCAACAATCGAGAATAAAGTAGTATATTTACTTCCGGATGTCAATAGTCGGGGGCAAAAATGTTGCGGGGCAACAGTAACGAAGATTCTACCCAGCCAGCGAAGATAATTTTCAAGAAATACGGCAAAAACAGAAGGTTATACGATACTTCGACCAGCCGGTATGTCAATTTGGACGAAGTGGCTACTTTGATCCGAAACGGGAAAGAGGTCCAGGTCATTGACGCCCAAACCGGCGAAGATATAACCCGCGTGTGTTTAATGCAGATCGTCGTGGAAGATGCCAAAGACAAGCCAACGGGGCTCCCGCTGGAGCTGCTTCGCCAACTGATCGTCGCCTCGGATCACGTCGGGCGAGAGTTCATTATGTGGTATTTGAATTCGGCGTTCGATGCCTATCACAAAGTGCAGAATACGTTTGAAAGCGGGTTAAGCGAGGTGCAGTCCGCGGCCGGTTCTCCGCTGCAACTGGTGAAGACTTTTATCCAGAGCACCATGTCGGCAAAACAAGCTGAAGGAAGCGAATTGCAGGAACTCCGCAAGCGCGTGGCCGAGCTGGAGAAGAAGCCCAAAAGCTCGAATCGGAAGCGACAGCGTGGCAAAGCCACGAAGCCACCGGCTGAGTAAAGCAATTCACAATCGATGTAACTTTAAGATCGCCGCTGGTGTCGCGCGCCTGCTCTGTCTCCTCCACTCGCTCGGCGCTTCGGGCGCCATGACACCAACCTGGTAACCGGACTAGACTCCCACCCTTACCGAATTCACCTTTTCGCCTGCTGTCGGCGTGGATTCTGACGGAGAGTCAATCGGCTCCGGCGCTGCCGCGACTTTGGGAGCGGATGGCACTTTTGCGGGAACACGCGCGCGACGTGGCTTGGTCCGCTCGCGGTTCGGTCGTGCCCGACGGACGCCGACCGACTTCAGCATTTCCGCAAAACTCGTGCTCAGCAGTTTGTCCAAAACCCTAAGATCGGGAATCGCATGCGCATCGCCGGTAAATCCAAAGAATGCGGTGCCATCATAAGTCAGTACGGCGCAGTTCATTCCCATCTCACCGCCGATCGGCACATACGGATGACAGGAGAGCAGCCGATGACCGAGGAAGTAAAGAGGAACCTGGGGGCCGGGCACGTTGGTACAGATGAGATTGCATAGGCTGAGAGGCAGTTGACTTATCAGCGGCCCTACGAGAGCCTGCAAAGCGTTCGGAACTGCTCCGACAAAGCTCCCGAGCAATCCGACCAGTTCGGCCAAATGTGCATTCCGGGCACGGGCCACTGCTGCCCGCACTGCATCGATCAGTTGACGGGGAGCAACAATATCCAACGGGATGTCGACTGGAAGAAACGTAATCCGATTTCCCAGGTCGGTTGCTTGCACGTTGCCTCGGAGATTCACTGGAACAATGATCCGCACTCGCTGCCCCTTAAGCTGAACACCGTGCAATTCCGCATAGCGTCGTACGGTCGAAGTCACGACCGCGAGTACGACGTCGTTAACCGTCGCGCCGCAGGCTTGCTTGACAGCTTTTATTTCGGCGAGCGGAATTGAGAACCAGTTGAACTTCTGCGGTCCGCGGCAGACGGTGTTGAATGGCAGGCGGTTCGGAGTCGCAGCGAGTTCCGGCAGCACACGCTGCAATTCGTCGATCAGCGGAATGCGTGCCTCAGGGCCGGCGGCAGGCTCGGAAATCGCTTCTGCTGCTCCGGGCTGTTTTTCCACACCCCCAATCACTTGCTTGGCAAGAGTCAGAAACTCTGATTCGGCGGCAAGAATTCGTTGCACGGCGGTCATCGACGAGCTGATCAGGTCGTTCAGCAGCGACTTCTCGCCGGGCCGCGGCGGCGGTGCGTGAAAATGCTCCTTATCCTTGGGCATTCGCGGCGGGGTGGGACTCGGATCCAAGAGAGCGTTTAGCAGTCCCACTCCCGCAATTCCGTCGGCCAGGCAATGGTGCATCCTGATCACCGCGCCTGTTCGATTTCCTTTCAGCCCGTGCACCAGAGTAAAGTCCCACAACGGCCGCTTCCGATTCAAAGTTGTGCTCAGTATCTGGCCAGCTACGTTTTTAAACTCGATCTCCGTTCCTCGCTTCAGCACGACCTCACGAACGTGGTTGCGCAGGTCGAACTCGGGATCGTATTCCCAGCACGGAAGGTCGATATTGTACAAAGGCGTGGCTACACGTTGCAGGTAGCGGGGGATGAAGGGAAGCTTGGATTCGATGAACTCCATGCAACGGTCAAGCGAGATTACGCCGTCAAACACGTTGACTGACGCCACGTTCACCGGTTGACCTTCGCGTTCGAAATACAGAAAGAGCGCGTCTCCGGGGGAGAGTGAATTTGGGTTGCGAATATCTGCCATAAAGTTGCCTTCCGTCCAGGGGCCGTTACGCCCCATTTTTCATGGGCGGTACCCAGTCGCCGTAACGCCGCCGCGGCCAAAAAATCTTGCTGGCCAATACAAACGGTTGCCAGTTTCCCGCCTTTTCTCTCGCCGTAGCGGCCCAGCCGGTCGCTCCGGTCGTTCTCATCTCAGCTGAGGAACGAAAAGCGCGGTGCCAGCTTCACCAGCTTCAGCACTTTATAAACATCGACGCTGACTCCGCGCAGCACGACCTTAATGGCCTTATCGTCAGCCACACCGGCTAACTTCTCAATCGCTCTGAGTGCACTCGGATCGATCCGGCGCACGGAAGAAAAATCCAAAGCCAATTCATGCTCGACACTGCCCAGGTTCTCACAAGCCTGATGCAAGGCAGGGACCAAGTCCTCCGCATCTATTTTGAGCCAGACGGCGTTCGTTGTCATACACACATCCTTCCGTGACCCTATTATTACTGAGACACACTGGCCACTTTTGCCAGGCCGCGGCCCCGATAAGCACTCCAAAGCAGCTCGACCATTTCATCCATCATCGGCAGGCGAGGGTTCGTCCGCCCGGAAGGATCCTCAAAGGCGCTCTTGACCAAGTCAGGCAGTGCCTGCTCAAATTCTTCCTTCGAGATCCCCAGCTCGGCAATCGAACGTGGAATCGCCACTTGGTCGAGCAACTGTTCTGTTGCTGCCACGAGGTTTTTCACCTTCTCCTCGACCGTTTGACCGCCCAGACCAAGCATGTCGGCTATGGCTGCATATTTCTTGTCTGCAGTATATCCGCGCTGATTCGGGGACGGCATGAACTTCGTCGGCACCGACGCATTATACGCAATGACATGCGGTAGCATGAGAGCATTGGCCCGACCGTGTGGGACGCCGAAGCGCGCGCCGAAGGCATGTGCCAGGGCGTGATTGATGCCTACCGACACGTTGGCAAATGCAATCGCCGCAATGCAGGCGGCGTTGTGCATCATGCTGCGCGCCTCTTCATTCCCGGGCTGCTCGTAAGCAATGGGGAGGTATTTGAACACCAGTTGAATCGCCTGCATGGCGTTCGGGTCCGAGTAAGGCGAAGCGTAAAGCGAAACGGCTGCTTCCAACGCGTGGGTCAAACAGTCGACGCCGGTATCGGCCGTAAGGCCCTTTGGCATTGACATCACGAACTGCGGATCGATGATCGCCACATCCGGGGTCAGCGAGTAATCGGCGAGCGTCACCTTCCGTCCGCGCTCTTTATCGGTGAGGACAGCGAACGGCGTCACTTCGCTCCCGGTTCCGCTGGTGGTCGAGATGGCAATCAGCCGCGTCGGATTGATTTTTTCGGTTGGGAACTGGACTACGCGCTTGCGGATATCGAGGAACGGAGCGGCCAACTCGTCCAGGTCGGCCTGCGGCGATTCGTACTTGAGCTTCATGATCTTCGCCGCGTCGAGCACGGCCCCGCCACCCAACGCAATGATTTGGTCCGCTTTGTAAAGTTTGAGCGCCTCCACGCCTTGCATGACGACCTTGACCTCAGGCTCCGCATCTGGAATGACCTCGACATGGACGCGTGTCTGCGGTGGAAGGTAACGCCGGACAATATCGACGTGGCCGATTTGCTCCAAAAGCGAACTGGTAACGATCACGGTCGAGCGCGAGGCGAACTGGCGCAGGTTTTCCACGGCGTTCCAATTGAAGTAAATGTGATTGGGGATGCGGAGCCACATATGCGCTGGTGTCCTCCGAGACACGCGTTTGATATTCAAATAGTGATATACATTTACGTTATCAGTCGTGCTGTTGCCGCCACCGGTGCCGCATCCGAATGAGAAGGTGGGCACCATGTCGTTGTAAATGCCGCCGAGGGCTCCGACGGAACCCGGTGAATTCACAATGATGCGTCCCGCGTTCATCATCTCGCCGAATTTCTGGATGATCTCATCGTTGCTTGAAAAAATGACTGCCGTGTGTCCAAGTCC
>Ga0181535_10008060_pt1 | contig 10441 bp, 7 predicted proteins | sample PEATcosm2014_Bin_44_FD_119774 | JGI IMG/M metagenome (GOLD analysis project Ga0181535, IMG submission 119774) | Peatland microbial communities from MTU Mesocosm Facility, Houghton, MI, USA - PEATcosm2014_Bin17_30_metaG | ecosystem: Environmental > Terrestrial > Soil > Wetlands > Peat | place...
CACCGTCGTCTCTGACTCGTCGAACAGATCGCTGGAGCCGAAAATCACCAGTCTCGAATCGGGCAGCGCGACTCCATGCGGCACGAAGGCACGCACCAGAGTGGTCACCGAAAGATCTTCGCCGAAATCACCAGCCTCATCGGCATAGCTTGCGCCGCCGGGCCGCTGCGCCCGGCTGCCCAGCCGGTAAGGCACGCCGTATTCGTTAAAGATGTCGGCCAGCCGCTCTAACTCGCCGGTGCTGCCTGCCGACAAAAGGACCTTCTCGCCTTCCGCGCTCAGCTTCTTTACTTCTTCAATCAGCGCCGGCACCGAGCCATGAAAGCGTGTCGTAGGTCGCGCAAGCAACGGGATGTCTTCCAGCTCGCCATCGGAAACCCCGAGCTGTTCGACCTCGGCTCCGCTGCGGCTTGCCACCAATGCGCGCCACGCCTCCGGTGTCAGATACAACTCGTCTGGCCGCACCAGATTGCCCACTCCGCTACGCTCGTGCGCAGTCGTGACGCGCTCCCACCAGGCATCATGGTCACGCTCGATGAGTGCGGGCTCGTCGACCAGCACGCAGGCGCCAGGCAGGTGTTCAAAGATGGTTTGTACCGCTCCCGCCACCGGCGCATAGAATTCCCACCCGGGAAAAACAGTGACTCCGGCGCTTTGGACCGTTGCGTGAATCGCTTCCTCGGTCCCGGCAATGCGTTGTCCCGACAAGCGCGCGTGAATCGCAGTCAACAGCTCTTCTGAAACCGGAGTCTCGGTCAACGGCAGCAGCACCACTTCATCGACATCGCCGGAGGAGCGCTGAGTCGCAGAATCGAACTTGCGAATCGATTCGACCTCATCGCCAAACAGTTCTATGCGCAGCGGTCGGTCGGTTTCCGGAGGAAACACATCGAGGATTCCGCCACGCAGCGCGTATTCTCCCGTCATCTCTACCACGTCGGTGCGCGTGTAGCCGACGATGTTAAGGTGTTCGACCAGCTCTTCCAGGTCCAGGGTCTCAGGACGCCGAACTACCCGCCCCAAGTCGCGGTAATATGCGGGCTCACGCAGCAGCCCCGCGCTGGAGGCAAACGGCGCTACGACAATCGAAACGGCACCGCTGGCAATCCGCCAGAGCGCTTTCGCGCGCGCCTCCTGGATTTCCGGGTGCGGAGACAAATTCTCGAATGGAAGCACGTCCCGCGCGGGCAGGTAGACCACAGAGTCGGTGCTGGCGGCGCCCGTCAGCTCGCAAAAGCTCTGTAGTACGGGAAGCATTTCCTCGGCTGCGCGATTGTTGGCGACCAATACAATCAGTGGGCGGGAGACGCCACGATACAGCTGGGCGTAGAGCAGCGGCTTGGCCGTGTCCGTCAGGCCGGACAGACGAATCCGTCCAGTGCCGCCCTTTAGATGGGCCACCGCTCGCAAGAATGCGGGGAGGGCTTCAGCATCCGCGAGAAGGTCGCGGACGAATGGCAGGATCATTGCCCTTCTATTTTATCAGCCCCCGCACGATAATTTCCGCACGGCCATACTTGCCAGAAGCGAAGTGCACAAATCGCTGCGGAGTTCGGAAACGCGAACACCCTCGGGTATCATCCTGAGCGGAGCGAAGGATCTGCTTTTCTGGAAAGAAAGCAGATCCTTCGGCCCCCAAAAAGCTCCGCGACCTCAGGATGACACTTCGAGTGGTTTTCGCGGATTACAAGTCCACGTGCAGACGCAGAGACGGTACCAGGATAGGTCCTCGATCCCGGTTGTAGCCGGGATTGTTGATGTGCTGCAGGCCGAACGAAGCAAAGATGCCACGCCAGAAGTGCGCCGTGTAGTAATACTCGACGATGGTTTCGCGTCCATAGTTCAGGTTGCCGTCTCCCAGCAGGAAGCCCAGCCCGCCCAGCCGCAAATACTCCTGGTGATCTTTCGAGATGCCGTTGCTGACAAATGCCAAACCTGTCTTGTCCGAGGGGCGTTTCCAGCTTCGTCCGGCATAGTCGGCGGCCAACTCGACGGTGCTGTCGACCTCGGTATAGGCGAACGACTCGTGCCGTCCTTCGTTCCATCCCCAGCGGGCGCCCAGGCGCAGGTCGCGGGTCAATTCCTGCTCGGCATTCAAGCCGAACCCGTACTTGATGGTCCCTTGCTGGCGAGTCTTCTCGATATTCGGTGTCGAATCGATTCCCTGCAGGAAGCGGTCAATCGATTCGCGGTAGTCGCCCATGTTGCCGTGATTGACGTAAGAGAGCGCCCGGAAGATGGTTTTGCGGTCCTTCAGCAACCTGGGACGAAGCTCAAACTCGATGTTCTCCGCCCGCGCCCGCGCCAGGTCGGCGTCGAGCTTGTCGCCGTTGGCAACCTTGGGCATCAACATCTCGCCGAAACGCACCCCCCAGTTCCGGTCTTCGTAGTCGAGGATCGCGCCATAGGTGTAGCCGCGGGTGTTAGCCGCGTAATCGAAGGCTCCGTTGTTGTCCACCGTCCAGTTCATAAACTGAAGATGGCTGTCGCTTGCCACCGAGTTCAGGTCGAAGTAATCGGCCGTGCTGAACTTGCCGATGCGGAACTCCAGCCGGCGTGCCGGCAACTTCGTAAACAGCGAAAGCGGGTTTCTTTCGGCGGCAATGGATTCGCGGCTCAGGGCGAAGATGTGGTGATACATGACGCGGGCCATGTAAGGATTGGTGCTCAAGGGCGATCCTTCGCCGGGGATACGAACCGCATCGAGATCCGTAAATCCCGCCAGTCCAAGCGCGTTGCTTAAGGCTGACCCACCGGACTCCTCCAGATCAAACAGGAGTTCGTCCCTGGGCGTGATTTGCAGACCCGTGTAAAGCGTCAGCACGCGCGTCAAGCCGGTTTCGCCGGTATTCTGAAAACTGTTGGTGCCGCTGTAATTTGCCGGAAACCCCGGATGAGATTGGAAGATGAAGTTCATCTGCCCGGAAACCCAGAAGCGGCTCGTCTCGGAATGAGGAAACATCGTAACGGATGGATTTTTTTCGGGGTTCTGTTCGGCAGACTCGTCCGGCTGTGCGACCTGCGCAAACGTGGTCGAGCACAGCAGTGCGAGGAGCACGAGCGTAACCGGCAGGCGAAAATTTATTAACTCGCGAAGGTTCAAAGAGGGCACCTTGCAAGAAGACGCCAGAGCTGCGCCTTCAATAAACTTGTGGAATCCAGAATACCCGGCCCACACTGCTCTAGCAAAGCTGTACCACACCCCAGATGCCTGCCCGGCAGCGGAGATAAACGGATCCTCACCTACTCCGTATACGTTGCTTTTTGTCCTTTTTTTACGACTGCTTAGCGCGGTCGTACCGTCTGATAACCGTTACCCGGCAGCCTGTTATATTGAAATCTTGATGAATTCTTGCGCACCGTTTCGCTCAACTCGGAGCGCAGTTCAGGACGGCATATGGCCCGAAATCTTGATCTTTCACGCAAACTTCAGCAAAGAGCCGAACAACTGATCCCAGGCGGAGTTAATTCGCCGGTACGCGCCTTCCGGGCGGTCGGCGGGGAACCGCCCTTCCTGGTGCGCGGCGAAGGTGCCTACGTATATGATGCCGACGGCAACTCGTATATCGACTACGTCGGCTCCTGGGGCCCTCTGTTGCTTGGCCATGCGGCTCCGGAAGTTGTCGAAGCGGTAATCAACGCAGCCCGCAAAGGAACCAGCTTTGGCGCTTCGACGCCGTCGGAAATCGAACTGGCCGAGGCGGTCATCGAGGCGTTCCCGTCAATCGAAAAGCTGCGCTTCGTCAGTTCCGGGACGGAAGCCACCATGTCGGCCATCCGTCTGGCCCGCGCTGCCACCCAGAGAAAATACATCATCAAGTTCGTCGGCTGCTACCACGGCCACACGGATGCGTTGTTGGTGAAGGCCGGTTCAGGGGTTGCCACCCTCGGCATTCCCGGCTCGGCCGGTGTGCCGGAGGAATTTGTCCAGTTTACGCTGGCGCTGCCCTACAACGATCCGCAGGCAGTGGAAGAGGCCTTCCGCAAACTCAAAGGGCAGATTGCCTGCATCATTGTAGAGCCTATCGTCGGCAACATGGGCTGCGTTCTGCCGCAGCCGGGCTACCTGGAATTCTTGCGCGAGATCACCCGCCGCGAAGGCGCGTTGCTGATTTTCGATGAGGTTATGACGGGTTTTCGCGTTGCCTTTGGCGGGGTGCAGGAGTTGCACAAGATCACTCCGGACCTGACGACGCTGGGCAAAATCATCGGCGGCGGGCTGCCGGTGGGCGCCTACGGCGGCGCGGCGGAGATCATGAATCTGGTCGCCCCGCTCGGACCGATGTACCAGGCCGGCACACTCAGCGGCAATCCGCTGGCCATGGCCGCCGGATTGGCGATGCTTTGCACGCTGCGCAACCACCGCCAGCAGCTTTATCCGCGCCTGGAAAAGCTCACCTCCACGCTTGTCAAGCAAGTGGTCGATGCCGCGCGCGAAGCTGGTATCCACATTACCGCCAACCATGCAGGGTCGATGTTCACGTTCTTTTTCGTCGATCACGCGGTCACGGACTGGGACAGCGCCGCCGGCTGCAATACCGGGCAGTTCGGCCAATTCCACCGGGCAATGCTGAATGCGGGTGTCTGGCTGCCGCCTTCGCAATTCGAAGCCGCCTTTATGAGCACCGCGCATACGGAAAAAGAGATCGAGCAAACGGTTGCCGCTGCCAGAGGGGCACTGGTACTGGTCGGGAGTAAGTAAAAGCCTCCGCTGGCATTGGCGGTATTCGGGTTATCGAGCTGTCGCGGCGGCCTTCGCTTCGCGGTAAGTGGTGATAACGCCTGTTTACGACAGTAACTTGCGGCGTTTTGTTGTTCGGGCGTACAGTGCTGGCCGTGAGACACACAATCAGGCGCTCGCTGCGTACTCCAGTAACTTCATAGAGCTAAAGTCATGGAGCTTGATGAAAAAGCATCGGCACTCTGGGCGATTGCAGCCTGTGTTGCACTTCTTCCAGCAGTAATCATCGTATGCGGGGGTCTTGCCACGATTCTGACGGAAAATGCCTCCTCGGGTTTCGGGAGGCTTGCGGTGAATGGTGGAATGGTGGTTGGAGGTTGCCTCGGCCTTGCGGCGGTTGTGTTTGGAGTAGCATTTCCGCAACGATTGCAGCACCCGAAGTTGAAATGCGCCTTCTTCCTATTTTCCTGTGCCGGTATTGCTGCCATGTGGGGCTTTATTTCGGTGTATTGGCACTGGCTAGACTGGAAGTGGTGGCTTATTTGGTGGTTAGTGCTGGGGCCATTGATTGTCGGATTCACTGGCATATATCGGATTCTGCGCTTTAGATAATCAACGCAACTATAACCCGGTCTGAGTCGGCCATTGGATACGGGGGAAGTAATTGTTGCAAAATCCCCTTCTCATCAGTAACAGCCAGGACGAGCGGGCACCCGTTGCGGCTGGTCAATTTGCGTTACCACCAACCATCATTTGCGGCACAGTGACGAACTGGTAACCCTCGCCCCTGTAGCGCCGCACGATCTCATCGGTTGCGCGCACGGAGTGCGAGCGGTCAGTTCCCAGGCGCAGGTGTCCGCCATCGTGCAGCAGGATGACGTCTCCGCCCTTGATCTGCGAAGCCGCGCGCTTGACGATGCTCTCATACGACTTGGCGCTCCAATCATTGCAGGTGACGCGCCACATGATGGGAATCATGCCGAACTCGCGCACCACGGAAAATGTTCCCGGACGCCGCCCGCCAAATGGCGGACGAAACAGTTTGGGGTGAACACCGGTGGCCGCTTCAATCGCCCGCGACGCTCTCTCGAGTTGCTGCCGAAGCTGCGTTGCGGAGAGAAAAATCAGGTTCTGGTGGGTGTAGCAGTGGCTCCCGATAGCGTGGCCGGCTTGGGCTACGGCGCGCGCCAGGTCGGGGCGTTCCGAGACGAACTGCCCCAGCAAAAAAAAGGTCGCCTTGACGCCGTGCTTTTCCAGGACATCGAGCAACTGGCCCGTGTATGGGTGGTTGGGGCCGTCATCGTAAGTGAGCGCGAGGGTGCGGGTGCCCGGGGGTGCACCGTTGAAGTTCGCGCCATAAAGTTGCGACCACGGAACCATAGTATGCAGCCCGGCAAATGTAGCCCCGGCGGCAACTGCGGCAATCCCTGCGAGTGTGCCTACCATGCTGCATCGATTGTACTTCTACCCCGGCAACGGCAAAAGCGGATGTCGCCAGCCCCCCCGGTGGGTGCCAAAATGGAGTTCAGCGAAAGCCGCTGGGCGGGCAACCGAGGGCGCGAGGGAAAGACCGTTACTCGAAATCCGCAGCCGTTTACTGATCACGCAATTGCATCCGCGCACCAGCAGCGATATGCTGCCCTCACACCGGCAATTTAGAATTGAGGCTGCCGGGAATCCCGTGCAAGCGAATGCGGTCTGAGCTGGAGGCTGTCTCCGTCCGATGGCGAACCTTTTTGAACCACCGCGTTACATAGCCGTTGAAGGTCCAATACGAGTCGGCAAGAGCACTCTTGCGCGGATCATAGCCGAGAACCTGCGCGGGCAATTGATCCAGGAACCCGAGGACAACCCGTTTCTCGACGCCTTCTACGAGGGCGAACCGGGAGCCGCTTTCCAGGCGCAGTTCGCTTTCCTGGTCGAGCGCTTCGAACAACTGCGCACGCTCGACATAGGCCCCAAATCACAGCGCGTGATCGTGGCCGATTACATTTTCGAGAAGGACAAGATCTTCGCCAATCTCAACCTCGGCGATACCGAACTGGAAATCTACGACCGCTATTACAAGTTCTTCCGCACCCAATTGCCGGCTCCCGACCTGGTGATCTACTTGCAGGCTTCCACCGACGTGCTGCGCAAGCGTATGCGCAAAAAGAATGCCGCCGGTGAGCGCGCCATCGGCATGGAATACATCGCCGAAGTTAACAAGGCGTATGAACATTTCTTTTTTCACTACAGCGCCTCAGATCTGCTGGTGGTGAACACCTCGGAGATCGACTTCGTCGAACACAACGACGACCTGCAAAAACTGCTGCGCCGCGTCAGTGAACCCATACGCGGAACGCAGTACTTTCTCCCCCTCGGCGGCGCCGAAGACGCGGGAACGGCCGGAGCGTGAATACCGCCCGCTTGCTCTCACTGGAAACCGAAGAAACTACCCCACCCTACCAACAACGGGTAGGATGGGCCACCCGGCGTGAAAGGGTAGAAGAGCGGGCTTGCAAGCGCGCAGATGATACTTAATTGGATTTGATTGTTGTTTTGTTCTAGATTGGCTCTGGTAGCGGGTTTTCAGTGGATGAAAGCTACACAGGAAAAAACCCTCGTGTGCAATCCAGAGATGCACAACCATTGAAGGGCAAAAGTTATAACCTCAACAGCTTCAAAATAGATGTATCCCAGAGCTAGCGACGTCATGGGATATCCCACAGTGAAACTGGTCTAAGCAGAGGCCGCGCTTGCCGGCTTCTTTTGCTGGAAACATTCGCGGCAGAACACCGGGCGTCCCTGGGTTGGCCTAAAAGGAACCGTGGTCTCCTTACCGCAGCCTGAACACACAGTGCGAGTCTCCACCTTCGGCGGCGACGTCGCCTGAGTTACCCCGAGCGCCTGCCCACGCTTTGCCTTGCAGCCCTTGCAGCGCTTGGGCTCATTCTTGAACTGCTTGTCATGGAAAAACAGCTGCTCCCCTGCCGTGAAAACGAAATCTTCACCGCAGTCAATGCACTTGATAATCTTGTCCTGGAATTCCATGGATATTGCCCCTTTCAGCCCATACGCGCACCGCGAAATAAATGTTGCAATTTCGAAGTACACGCTGCTCCCTGGTTCGGCCCTACTATCTATAAAGACGGATTACCTATGAAAGACCACGTATCTCGCTAGGGCAAAAAGCATTAAGGCCGCCAAAAGCAGCGGCCCGCGTTCCATATCAGCTTGTGTTCTGCGAGCCTGCTTACTGCTGCGTTTTCGCGCCAAAACTACTTTCACGCGTTGCCTCTTGCCAGTATAAGGAATGACCTGGACCTTACTGCTTGAAGCGACGCTGGGGGCGTTCTCTAACCACTGGCCCCTTGAAATCGAACCTCCGCCAAACGGAACACCTCCCGATTACAGGCCAAATAACGGTGCTAGCTTACAGCAACTTTCATTTTTTTGCTGTAAATTTAATCGTTTCAGATCGGTCCATTACCAATTTTGCACAAGCATTGTCGAGCCAAATGACGCGAATTCTGCTAGTTGCTCGATTGAAGCCCGTCACTGTCGTCGCTCCAAGTACCGTAAACCATTGTATGTAAAGGTACTACGCCATTGATCACGAGGTTGGCCTCACTTGAAAACCTGGTAGTTTCTCTGGCACGGTCCGATGCCGATGGCTCCCTATAAGTGGTAACAGCAAATAGTAACCGCAGTAGTAACAGACCCCAAGCTGAGGGAATGTGTCACTCGCCAACCCGGAGGTGACTTCCAACCTCCGGGTTGCTGGGTTGCGCGCAGGTTTTCTCGCGCCTACAATGTTCTTGAGTTCTTGAGCCGGCGTTCTGAGCCGGCCGGGACAGAACAGGCGGCATCCGCTGGGCGGAGCTGCACTGGAGGCGGCTTGAGCATTACTACTGCCGATTTCCGTTCTAAGATCACCACCCACATTCTGGCGGAGAAGAAGCTGAATCGCGAGCGGATTACCGCTCTTACCGCCTATGACTATGCAACCGCCCGGCTGCTCGACGAGGCCGGCATTGACGTGATTCTGGTCGGCGACTCGCTGGCGCAAACCGTGCTGGGTTACGAAAGCACGCTGCCGGTCACGGTCGATGAAATGCTTCACCATGCCCGCGCCGTACGCCGGGCGGTGAAGCGTGCATTTCTGATTGTCGACATGCCGTTCGGTTCCTATCACACTGGTTGCCGGGAGAGTCTGACGAATGCCGTGCGCTTCGTGAAGGAAGGCGGCGCCGAGGCGGTGAAAATCGAGGGCGGCGAAAAGCGCGTCGATTTAATCACAAAGATCCTGAACGCTGAAATCCCTGTCTGCGGTCACATCGGGCTGACGCCGCAGTCTGTGCATAAAATGGGCGGCTACAAAGTGCAGGGCAAGAGCCTGCCGGCCATCGAAGAGTTGAAGCGCGACGCCGTGGCACTGGACCGCGCCGGGGTTTGTCTGCTGGTGCTGGAAGGCATCCCGCGCGAGGTGGCAGCCATGATCACCGCCGAAGTGGAAGTGCCCACCATCGGCATTGGCGCCGGTCCGGAGTGCGATGGACAGATTCTGGTTTTTCATGACCTGGTTAATCTCACTTTCGCCCCTCCGGCGAAATTCGTGCGCCGATATGCCGACGCTGGTGCCCTGATCGGCGATGCCGTACGGGAGTACTGCGCGGATGTGAAGTCGGGAAATTTCCCATCAGACGGCGAGAGTTATCACCTCCCCAAGGATTCGCAGGCTTCGCTGGCGATGGCCGTCGGACGGCGTACGGTGAGTAAGCGATGACTATCCCGAACTGCGTACCCGCGGCGCCGGGGGACTCCGGCTTTCGCCCCACTTTGCGCAAAAGCGCGCGCAGCGTGGACCCCGGCTTCACAAAACGTGCGTTCATGGTTTTGTGTTGCCTGCTGCTGGCTGCAATCTCACAGGCCCAAAGCAGCCAAGCTGGAGCGAAGCCTAATGCTCAGAGCAGTGCGAACAGCTCAGTGCAGCCACGCACAGAAACCGCGCCCCGCTGGATTCGCTATTGCCTGGAGCTCGGCGGCTTCTGTTTCGAGCACCCGCCTGGGTGGACCTATCTCGGACCTGTCTACAACGGCGCAGGCGTGGTTTTTGCCGAACCCAACAAGGAGCGGGCGAAGACAGACTGGAATCACATCACAGCCGCCACGCTCGACCTTCCCGCGCCCGCTGAAGGCAGCGAGCGCCCGTCGATGAACGAACTGATCAATGATGTGATGACGCCACCGAAAGGCGGCGCTATGCATACGGTCGAGCGCATGGAAACCGTGGTTGGCGGCTATCCCGCGCAGGTGGTCACGGCTGAAGTGCAGGAACAAGGGAAATCGGTGGCGACCGAGCAGGTGGCATTCATCGATGCCGACGAAGTTCTCTATACCGTGGCTTTGCGCTGCGCGCCCGCCGATTACCGGCGCTTGCAGCCGATTTTTCTGAAGGCCCTGAAGAGCTGGCGTGAGATGCCTCCGCTGCCATCGCAGCCGGGCACCGGCGCCGCTCCCAAGCCAGACGTCCAAAAACTGAAGTAAATTCACCTCTCTGGAGGAATGGATGCGAATTTTCGAGCAGGTTTCGGCGATGCAGCAGGCGTGCCGGGAGCTGCGCCAAACCGGTACGACCCTGGGCTTTGTGCCGACGATGGGGGCACTACATGCCGGTCACCTCTCACTGGTGCGAGCGGCACGCGCACAGTGCGGCGCGGTTGCCGCATCGATTTTCGTAAACCCGCTTCAGTTCGGACCAAAAGAAGATCTTGCGCG
>Ga0181535_10008061_pt1 | contig 10441 bp, 10 predicted proteins | sample PEATcosm2014_Bin_44_FD_119774 | JGI IMG/M metagenome (GOLD analysis project Ga0181535, IMG submission 119774) | Peatland microbial communities from MTU Mesocosm Facility, Houghton, MI, USA - PEATcosm2014_Bin17_30_metaG | ecosystem: Environmental > Terrestrial > Soil > Wetlands > Peat | place...
CCGATTCCACCAGGCGGTGACCCGCGGCGATGGCTCGGTTGGCGAAGACGTCACCGAGAACGCCCGCACCATCCGCTCCGTGCCGCTCAGCGTGGACGCGGCGTGGCCGGCCTTTGAAGTGCGCGGTGAGACCGTCATGAACCGGCGCGCATTTGAGCGGCTCAACGCGGAGCGCGACGAGCAGGAGCTGCCCCGTTTTGCCAATCCGCGCAATGCCGCCGCCGGCTCGCTGCGCGTGCTGGAGCCGCGCATCACCGCTTCGCGCCGCCTGGATTACTACACCTATTTCCTGATGGTGGACGGCCGCTTCGCCCTGCCCAGCCATTGGGCATCGCTGGACGAGATGGCCCGCCTCGGCTTCAAAGTCAACCCTCATCGAAAACTGTGCGCCGGCGTGGACGAGGTGCTCGAGTTCTGCGGCCATTGGGAAACGCACCGCCAGGAGCTGCCCTACGAGATCGACGGCGTTGTGGTGAAAGTAGATTCGGTGGAGCAGCAGGGTACGCTCGGTTTCACCGCCAAGGCGCCGCGCTGGGCCATCGCCTACAAATACCCGGCGCGCCAGGAGCGCACCACGGTGCTCGCGATCGAAGTGCAGGTGGGCCGCACCGGCGCGCTCACCCCGGTGGCCCATTTGCAGCCTGTGGCGGTAGGCGGGGTCACCGTTTCGCGCGCCACTCTGCACAACGAGGACGAGATTGCCCGCCTCGGGCTGAAAATCGGCGACGAGGTGATCATCGAACGCTCCGGCGACGTCATCCCCAAGGTGGTCCGCGTCTGGGCGCAAGGCAAAGGACGCACGCCGTTTGTCATGCCCGTCCACTGCCCGGTCTGCGGCGGGCGGGTGGTGCGCGAAGAGGGCGAAGCGGCGCGGCGCTGCATCAATGTGGATTGCCCGGCCCGGCTGAAAGAATCGGTGCTTCATTTCGCGTCTCGCGGCGTGATGAACATCGACGGCGTGGGCGAGGCGCTGGTGGATCAGCTGGTCGACCGGGGGCTGGTGAAGAGTGTTGCGGATGTTTACCAGCTGACCGCCGACAAGTTGCTTTCGCTGGAACGCATGGGAGAAAAGTCGGCGGCGAATGTGCTCGCCAACATCGCCCGCTCCAAGCGGAATCCGATGCCGCGAGTCATTACTGCGCTCGGGATTCGTTTCGTCGGTGAGCGGACGGCGGTACTGCTGGCTGAAGGGCTGGGCAGCATCGACGCCCTGGCCACTGCCAGCGCCAAACAGTTGCAAAGCGTGGAAGAGGTAGGGCCCAAGGTGGCGGAGAGCATCCTTCAGTTCTTTCGCGAGCCGCGCAACCGCGAGTTGGTCGAGCGGCTGCGCGCCGCCGGCCTCGACTTCACCCACGCCTCGAAGCGGCCCGCCGGCGGCCCTCTCACCGGCTTCACCTTCGTGCTGACGGGCGCGCTGCCCACCCTCAGCCGCGAGCAGGCCAAAACCCTGATCGAGCAGGCGGGCGGCAAAGTGGCCGCCGCGGTGAGCAAGAAAACGAATTATGTAGTGGCGGGCGAAGAAGCCGGCTCCAAACTGGACAAGGCGCGCGCGCTGGGCATCGCGGTGGTCAGCGAACAGGAGTTGCGGCGTCTGATTGACAACGAAGCGTAGCGTTCGCGCTACTGGTGGTCGTCCCGCATCATGCGGCCCACACGCTTCAGATTGCTCTTGATCTCGTCTGTGGCGTCGAGCAGCTGGTTGGTGTCATAGATGACGCGCGGGGTCAGGAAGATGATCAGTTCGGTGCGCGACGTGTTGACGCTCTTGCTCCCGAACAGCGCGCCCAGAACCGGGATGCGGTTCAGGTACGGTATGCCGCCCGTGGCTTCGGTCTTGGTTTCGAGGATGGCGCCGCCGATGGCCACCGTGTCGCCGTCCTGCATGGTGAGCTGGGTGCTCATGGAGCGGTTCGAGAACGATGGTGAGTTGCCGACATTGGTGGACGAAGACCCTGCCAGCGGCGCGCTCACCTGCTGGTTGACCACCATGGTCACCACTCCGCTGGAGTTGACGTGCGCCAGGATGTTCAGCGTGACTCCCGTACTCTGGTTGCTCACCGTCTGATAGGTCTGCGAGCTGCCGCCGGAGGTCGCCCCGGACAGACCGGTGGAAGTCGCCACCGGAATCTGGCTGCCCACGTTCATCGTAGCCGGCACGCTGTCGGTGGCGATGATACTCGGCGCGGAGATCACCTTGGAGCGGCCCGTGCTTTCGTTCGCCTGCAGCGTGCCGAGCAGCTGCTTGGCCTTCAAAACCATCGCGCCGGCCTGCAGCACCAGGCCGCCCGGTCCCGCCGCGGCGAAGGGCGCAGTGGACAGCGGAATCCCGCCGATCAGGGATTGCGTGGAGTTCGCCGGCGACACGGAATTCCCCGTGGCGCTGGCAGCCGTGTTGCTTCCCGCCGACTGCAGATAGGTTTGCAGGCCGGCCGCAAAACTGCCCGATAGGTCCACTTCGTAAATCTTGCAATCGATCAGCACCTGGCGCGGCGCCACGTCCAGTTGCCGCAGCAGGTTCTGAATCTGTTCCCACTCCTCCGGCGTGCCCTGCACCAGAAGCGTGTTGTCAAAGGGATTGGGGATGACGTGCGGCATGCGGGCGCCCTGCTCGCCCCCGGCTCCTTGACCCAGATAGCTGCCGGTCCGGTCCGACGCCGCCGTCAGCGCGGCGGCACCCACGGCCGTGCCCTGCTGCGCCGCCATCCCCTGGGTAGGATACGCGCTGTAACCGCTGTTAGCACCGTAGCCCTGATAGCCGGCATATGGATTGCTGCCGTACATCCCGCCGCTGCCGCCATTCATGCCGCCGTAGCCCATTCCGTTCGACCCGCCGTAGCCCGAGTTGCCGTAGCTGCTGCCATAGCCGCCGTTCATGCCGCCCATACCGTAGCCGGTGCCCGTCCCATTTAAGCCGAGGCCCGAAGCGTACATGCTGGTGTTGGCCTGCTGAGCCAGCCCGATCAGGGCCATCGGATTCCCGGTGTAGAGGGCCATGATGGCCATCGCCACCGTTTCGGCGCGGCCGTATTTCAGACGGTAGACCCAGTTATTCGTGGATCCCGCCGTCATCTTCACCGGGATGTCCAGCTTCTCGATCCACTTCTCGACTTCCGCGAAGATGCCCGGATTGGGAGCCACCGCGATCAGCGTATTGATACGGTCCACCGGAATGAAACGCACTGCCGACGTTTTCTCAGAGAGCGCGTAAGCCCGGAAGATTGTGTCGAGTTCCTTGGCCAAATCGGTGGGCCGGCTGTTTTCCACGTCAAAGAGGCGCACGCGCTTGGTGGCGAAGGTGTCGCTGTCAAACAGGCCCACCAGTTCCATGGTCCGCCGCATGTTGCGGCTGTTGTCTTCCAGGATCAACAGGTTTGCCGGTTCGTAGGTGGAGTGCGTGGCGTATTCGCCGTAGAACGGCGACAGCAGCTTATCCATGTCGCTAGCCGTGGCGTACTTGAGGAATATCAGGTTAAGGATGGTCTCCTCGTCATCGGGCAGAGTCTTGGCGTCCGCGTTCATCATCGGCTTCAGTGGAAGCTGGGACACCACGCTGACCGGCACGATCCGGTACAGGTCGCCAACCTTGACTATTGTGCTGGCGTTGACCCGCAGAATGACCTGGAGCAGCGGCATCAGCTCCACCGCCTTCACTTCACCATAGGTGTGGATAGTTACCGAACCCTTCACGCGCGGATCGATCAGGATGTTGATCTTAAGCATTTTCGCGATCAGGTTGACCATCTCGATCAGGTTCACGTTGTCCATCGAGAGCAGGCCCTGGTCCGCCATCCTCGGTTCCTGCGCGGGCACCGTTGTCTTGGGGGGCGCGGGCTGCTGCGCCGGCGCGGGCGCCGGTTGCTGCGGTTGCGGCTGCTGGGCCTGCGGCTGTTGCGCCTGCCGCTCCTGCATGATCTGATCGATCGGCTTCGAGGGAGCCTGCGCCAGCAGCGCCGGAATCAGCGCTCCGGCCACCGCCAACGAAAGAACGAAAGGACGACGCATCGGCTTATTCCTGCCCGCCCGCCAAAACGGACTGCTGGCGCGCCCAGACGGCTTGCTCGACTTCGTCGAGGCCGGACTTCTTCGTCCGCCACCGGTAAACGCCGAATGGCCCAGGGCGCTCGAAGCAGACGGCGTCGCCATCCTCCCATGCCTTGACGTTCGCCCACGCTTCGGGGCGCACACGGGCCGATGCCTGTCCTTCCACGCGGGTAATGCCGAAGGGAGTCCGGCGGTACGTCCAGGTCCTGCCTTGCGCGTCGGTATGGCGGTAGAGGTTGGATTCCACCGCCACCGCGCCTTCGGGGAGGGCGAGCGGCGCCGTCCCGCCGGCCAGGCCGGCCGCTTGCAGCGCCGTCAACGAAACCAAAATCATCCAAAACGTTTTCATCGCTTCTCTCCCCGATCTATGCCTGCCGCCAGCAGCGGCCGCTGCGAAACTCTCACTGCACCGGCTCCCAGTAACAGGACGGGCCGAACGGCGTGGGGCTCACCACTTTGCGGAAACCGTCCACCACCGACCCAACCCGCGACGTGTCGCCAGGAGTACAAAGCTTGACGCCGAAGTGGGTATCCATGCCCGGCCCTGGCGTTGCCGGCTGAGGTGGCGGCGCCGCCGGCGCGGACGCGGCGGGAGGAGGCACATCCGTGCGCGCCGCTGCGGCCTGCATGGCGGGCGTCGAGTGATCCTCCAACTCGTCGACCGATTTGTGAATCACCTGGTCTCTCCATGCGAACTCGATCTCTCTTGTATTGACGCTGCGCAGCGTGAATTCGCCGATCGTCTCACCCGGATGCACCGGCTGATGCGCAGACCTGGAGTTGACGCTGAGGATGGCGATCGGCCCGTCGCCAATATTCATGTAACCGTGATAGACCGGCAGCGGCGGCACGGGCGGCGGGGGCGGCGGCGGGGGCGGCGGTTCGATCGGGACGTTGGGATCGCGCGAGCGGTCCAGCAGGTCCTTCTGCGCCACGTCCTTGTACGCGGCCGGCAGCACCGCGGGCGGGTTGGGCAATGGCTGCCAGGGCGCCATGGGCGGCGCAGCCACCGGGTGGCCCAGGGTGGCGGCCTGGTGCGCCTTGGCGGTGCGCGACCAGTCCCGCAATTCGATGGCGGCCCATGCGACGGCGCACGCCAGCGCCAGATTGAGAATCCAAAGCTTGCGGCTCACGCTCCCTGCCCTCCCTTCTTTTCGGGAAGCAGTTTGCGCGCCACCAGCGCCCCCACCGAAAGATGCACCTGTATGTTCTTCTTCCTGTCGCTGCCGCCGTTGACGCGCAGTTCGTTGGTGGCCAGAACTTGTGGTTGATCGGCCAGCGCTGCCATCAGGTTCACCAGTTGATCGATACCGCAGACGAAGGCCACCTCCACCGTCACCTCGCCGTAGTCGCCGCTGATCACGGCTTCGCTCATGCGCTCCACTCCGCGCACTTCAATGCCGTTCGCCTTGGCCACCCCCTGCACCAGCACCAGCAGCTGGGCCTGCGCCTGGGCCTTGGTATCGGCCTTGAGGATGCCCTTTTCGCGGCTGGCCAGTTCCGCCTGCGCCTGCCGGAGCCGCGTTTCCTTGGCGGTAACCGAGGCCGCCTTGGTGCGCGTGGATTCCAGCCGCTTCTCCGCGATCGGAATCGCTTCGGCGGCGGGGGCGGTTCCGGCGTCCGCGCCGCCAAACAAACCAAACCGCCAGGCAGCGGACGGAATCAGCAGCGCCAGGCCCGTCACCAGCCACGCGCGCGAGCGGCGGTCCAGGTTCCCGATCGTCATGATCTTCCCCTGGTGGTGTGGATCTGGAACACCTCGCCCGGTCCCACCGCGGCGTGCTGGTCCATATCCATTTGCGAATTTCGGAATAGCGGGGAAGAATCGAGGATCTTCAGCAGCGGCGCGGCCTGCGGCGCCTCCCCGTTGATGCGCGCCGCGTCGCGCGTCAGATCGATCGCGTTGGTCCACGCCGGCGGCTCTACCAGCCGGGTCAGCTCATTGAGCGCATCCAGATCGGCGCGGGTGCGGCTACGGTACTGGTCGAGAAGCGCGGTGCGGGCTCGGGTGCGGTCAATCTCCCGGTCGAGCGCGGCGGCGCGCAGTGCGCCGGGCTGCGCGCGCGCGATCTCGGCCTCGAGGGTCTTCAGGTACCGGCGATCCTGATATTTCGGCCACACCACCAGTCCGATCAGGGCCGCCACGGCCAGGCCGGCCAGCACCGCGGTGGGAACCATCGCGGCGCGCGAGCGCCGGAATTCGCGCGGCAGAACGTTCGCCGCCGGCGCCAGCTGGGGACAAGCCCCAGCCAGCGCCGTGGCGTACGGCAGTGCGTTGCGGGATAAATCGTTCTCAACCGGGTTGACCAGAGGCCGGGGCAGCACGTCTTCCAGAGTCAGGGGCGCCGTCTCCGGCGGCAGCCGCAACTCGGCCAGCGCCAGCGCCGCGGCGCGCTCCGGCGGCACCTCGACCTCGGCGGAAAACACCGGCCGCGACGGGCTTTCGCCGTACACTTCCACCGCGCCCCCCGGCGTCCGGCCCAAGGCCACGAAACCTTCCTCGCGACGGCGGTTGAGGCGGACGGCGGCGTGCAGCGCGGCCGCGGCGAAGGTAAGACTCGAGACCGCAATGCCGGCTGCCGCGAACAGCTCCATGTGGCGCTCAATGGCCGAGCGGCGCGCAATGCCGATCAGCACGCTTCCATAAGGCAGCGGCGACCAGCCCCACGCGACCTCCTCATCGCCGTAGGGATGCAGCGCGTCTATCTGCAGCCGGATGGCGCTCTCCATGTCGCGCGGAGCCACGCCCGGCAGCGCGAGCTGGCGGACCACCACCTCCCGCCGCGGCAGCAGCACGGTGGCGCTGAGCTGGCCGGCCCCGGCGGATTTCAGAAAGCGGCCATATTCGCCGCCCCATTCCGCGGCGGGCCGCCCGGCGAAGTCCGGAATGGCGAGGCGTCCCAGCACCTGGACGCCCAGCGGCCGAACCCGCACCACCACGATCTCCAGGTCCGTGGCGCCGATCGCGATTCCTACGCCGGAGCCGAACTCCAGCAGCTTGCGCACGTCTTGGGGAATTGCCAAGGGCATCGCCGTCAATCGCTCCACGCGGTGTCGTACCAGCGCAAAATGTGAATTGGGGCGTCGTAGCCCTGGGGCATGTACTTGACCATCGCCGCCACGGTGCGCCGCAAGCTGGAGAGTTGTCCGTTATCTAGGCGCAGGCGCGCTGTCGCCCGCATGGTGATAATGGAGTGGCCTCCCACCCTGAGCCTGCCGGCCGAGGGACCCGCCGCTTCGGACAGCGCCCCAAGCTGATCCACCGGAATCGGACCCTGGGCGCGGCGCCCCAGCACAACGCCGATCGCCGCCGGGCTGAGCCCCACCGCCGCCAGCACCGCCGGCGACGCCGTGTTCACATCCACCTGTGCGCCAGTCCCGTAAACCGACAGGCAGTCCACCAGGCCGGGCAGCCGTGCCAGATGCGTGCCGCCGGCGGCATCCTGCTGCGGGGCATAGGTTCCGTAGAAAAGTTCGGGGGTCACGCCGGGCACGGCCAACAACTCCTCAATCTCCTGTAAAGACGCGGCGGGCGGCCGAAAAGACGGCCCAGGCGTCAGGTCGATCGGGCCTGCCGCGCCGGTTCCGCGGGCCTGGTCGATGGCGTGCGCCAGCGCATCTGCCCGGACCCCGTCCAGCCCCAGCGCCATTCCCAGCCGGGTGAGGTCTTCTATGGTGGCCCGATTGACATTTAATTTGGCCGTTTCGGGGATGAAATCCACCCGCACATCGCCGCTCGCGAAATGGTAGATCACGCTGGTCGCGCCGTCCGGAATCGTGCGCTGGGCGGGGTTTTGAACACTCCACAAGGCCTCCACGGCGGCGCGATCGACTCCGGCGGCCGCCAGGTAGTAACTTCGCAGACCGTCGAGCGCAGTGGACATGCGTTCGGTTTCGCCGCGAATGGTCGTGGCCAGCGAAAACCCGATCACTCCCAACGCGGCCGAAAGCCAGAGCACCGTGAGCAGCGCGCTGCCGCGGCTGCCCCGCGCCCTCGTCACTGTTTCCGGCTGCATATCAAAAGTCCTGATACTGGATCTGCCACGAGCGGTGGATCCGGATGGGAGCCGTCACGGTGACCGGCTGCAAGCGTGACGGGTCGGCCTCGATCGGCGCCATTTCCACCCGGATCGCCACCGGCCAGCCCGTACCCGTGGCGCTCGCCATCCATTGCGGAGGCAGGAACTGTGGCTGCCGCGGAGGCGATGGCGGCGACACCAGGTAAGAGAAACGGCAATAGGCTAGCTCATCTGCCAGCACGAACGATTTCGGAGTGGCGGCCACGGGCGTGAAATGAATCACCCACCCGAGGGCGGGGTCTTGCGTCATATCGGCGCAGGCGCGGCCCGCCTCCGCCGGAGTGTATGGCGTCTCGTTGACCACCAGCCGCACCCCCCTGCCTCCCTCGCCCGCAATCACGAACATCTCCAGGATCTCCGCCGGCCCGCGCCAGCCTTGCTGCAGCGAAAAGGTGGAAACCAGCCGCATGGCTTGCGGCTCCGCCTGGAAGAACACGAATTTGGAAGTCGCCAGGTCCTGGCGTCCCAGGCAGGGCGGCTGCACCGGCACCAAGCCTTCCAACTCCTGCTGGAGGACTCGCTGCGCGCCGGCCACGCGCCGGTTGGCAAGCAGTTTCTCGTCCGTTTTGTGCAGCGCCTGCAGCGCCACCTGCAGGGAAAGCAGCATGGCCACCGAAAGGGCGCTCAACAGAGTGACCGCAATCAGGACTTCGATCAGCGTCACGCCGGCCCGCCCGCGTCGCGCTCCAGGCCTGCCCGAGCCGCGACCGTCAGGGAGCCGTGTCGCGGTGGCGCCGGGTCCGGCGGCGGCAGAACCAGGCATCCTCATGGCGTCATCACCCTGCGGCGCAGGCCTTCCAGGGTAAAGGTCCGGCGCTGGCTACCCACCATCCACCAGATCTCCAGCCGCACTTGGTCGAGCGTCAGCGCGCCCGGGCCCGGCATCGGCGGCGCTTCAAAAGGCGTGATCTGCGCTTCCCAGCCGGCTTCCATGCCGCCGGTCATCCCGGCATCGAACATCCCGCTCATCGGCCCGCTGGGATCAGCCAGGATATCGTTCATTCGCAGGCGTCCGAGCTGCACCACCCGGTCGTAGTCGCGCAGCCGCGCCGCGTTGCGCGCCGAGCCGGAAATGCTGGCCAGCAGCCCGACCACGGCGATTGCCATGATCAGGGTGGCCACGATCATCTCGAGCAGGGTGAATCCGCGCGTGCGCCTCACTTTGTAACGACGGTTTCCACGCGCGGAAAGCCGGTCATGGGGTCCAATTCCACCCTCCGCCGCCCTCCGTGGCGGTTGGAGTACTCCACACCGATGGCCGGCGCCGTGCCGCCGGGCACGATCACCATCTGGCGGCCGCCGGTTTCGGAGTCGTCGCCTTCCGGCAGCACTTTGTCCATGGTGATGCCCTGCGGTACCCGGAACCGGCGTACATAGCCATCGGCGCCGTCCGCAGAAATCGTTCCGTCTTTAAGCGAGATCAGCACTTCCACCGGCTGCTCGCTGCGTTCCGCGTGCGTCACCGCGCCGTTCAGGAAGCTCGCGATTGCGTCGCCGGTGGAGGCCAGCCGGACGCTATCCAGACCGGCTGAAACCGAGGGAATGGAGATCCCGACGATGACCCCGATCACGGCCACCACCACCAGCATCTCGATCAGCGTTACGCCGCGCTCGGTAGGACGGACCATCGCCTTTCGTGGTCTGTCATGCCTCGGCAAACCGAGGCACTTTGAGGAAGGTGGCAAGCACGGCGGGATCGACAGACGACGCAAACCGATCGCCTGTCCCACCTCCGGTCTACTGGCTTTTCCAGCTGACGACATCGGCATTGATTCCGTCGCCGCCGGGTTGGCCATCGGCGCCGTAGCTGATAATGTCCGGTTCATCGCCGTGGTCTCCTGGGAATTTGTACACCCAGTCGTGGCCCCACGGGTCTTTCGGAATTTCCTGCGGCATGTACGGCCCGTTCCACTGGGCCGCGTCCGCCGGCCTCACTCGCAGCGCCGCCAGGCCCTGTTCCGTGGTTGGAAAGTTGCCGTTGTCCAGTTTGTAGGTGCCGAGCGCGCCCATGAAGCCCTGTATCTGCGCGTGCGCCGCCGTGATTTTGGCCTTGTCCACGTTCTGCCAGAGCCGCGGCCCGACGAGGGCCACGAATAATCCGATGATGGTCACCACGACCAGCATTTCGATCAGGGTGACGCCGGCCTCGCCCCGTTTCCGCCCATTCGCCGTCTGCTTCATTTCACACCGCCACATCGTTGATGCTCGTGATCGCGAGCAGCATACTCAAAATCAAAGCGCCGACCACCACGCCCATCACCAGGATTACCACTGGTTCGAAAATGCTGGTGAAGCGCCGGATGGCCGCCCGTGTTTCATTC
>Ga0181535_10008063_pt1 | contig 10439 bp, 13 predicted proteins | sample PEATcosm2014_Bin_44_FD_119774 | JGI IMG/M metagenome (GOLD analysis project Ga0181535, IMG submission 119774) | Peatland microbial communities from MTU Mesocosm Facility, Houghton, MI, USA - PEATcosm2014_Bin17_30_metaG | ecosystem: Environmental > Terrestrial > Soil > Wetlands > Peat | place...
ACAGCAGGGCAAGACCTATGAGGAGATCTGCGCCCAGTGGGAGCCTGAGTACTGGACCCGGCTGTTCACCGAGGAGGCCGCGGCCTTCGACCAATTGATCGAGCAGTTCAACCAGGAAGTGGCCCGGTCCTGAGGAGTCCGGCCATGCCGGCATCACCAGGGACGCTCCCACTACCATCCAGCGGCCGGGAAGCTCCGGGCACCATCGAAACGCCCCTTCGCCTACTTCGGCTTGGCCGACGGTGTCTCCTTGCAGGAGGTGGCCTGGAATCGCGGGGAGTACGACAAGACCGTCCTTAGCGCCCTGTACTGTGACAACAGGAACCGTGCCATCCTGGTCGCAGAAAAGTTCAGGGTCATGCACCCCAACTGGCAGGAAGCCTGCGGCCTGGGCTTTTGCGTAAGCGTGGAGCACGCCACATTCATGGCGGAAGTGTTCAATGACATCGGCATCGACTCCCGCTGCCTGAGCGGTGACACCGAGTCCGGGGAACGCCGGCAGGTACTCGAGGACTTGCGCAAGGGGGCCATCAGGATGGTCTTCACCTGCGACCTTCTGAATGAAGGTATCGATATCCCGGAAGTGGACACCCTGCTGTTTCTGAGGCCAACGGCCAGCGCGACCGTATTCTCCATGCCTTCGTGGCCGAGACAGGCACGCCCCTGGAAGATATATGGTCCAAAGGGGCCGTGGGATGGACCCCGCTCCTGCGCTCCATCGGTTTCTTGCCGAGCCTGCCATCCGTGCAGGAGCAGGATGCTGAAGCGGCCTGATCCAGGGGGCTGGGTCGACTTCTGCACCTGGATGATCATCGGTTGCTGACCTCCCACCTGTCCTACGCTCAACATGGTTTTCCGGATGCCCCTCTGGACACCATGGCTGATCGACGCCTGGCCACGGGCTATTTCCAGGCGTTGTACAAATCCGCAGTTCCCGAAGGGCAACGGGCTTTGGCCGCTTCTGCGTGGCAACAACCGCATTTTAGAGAGGACTTGGCCGAACTGACGCACATTCTTTTGGCCGATGCCCGGGCGCCGCGGGAAGCAGATGCAGTCGTGGAAGGTGTGCTTTATCTCCCCGACCAGAACCTCGATGTCTTCGCGGTGACTCTGAATAAAGATGAGAAACGGTTCTCGCCAACCACACGCTATGAAGACCGGTTCATTTCGCCACTCCTATTCCATTGGAAAAGTCAGAGCGGGACTGCAGAAGGGAGCCCGACGGGCCTCCGGTATCAGACCATTGGCAAGGGGACGAACCGGGCAATCCTTTTCGTGCGGGAAGACCCCGACCAGCCGTATCTTTTCCTGGGCGATCTGAAATACCTGAAGCACGAAGGATCCCGCCCCATGGGTATCGATTTCGAGCTCATGGTGCCAATGCCTGCTAAGCACGACCAGGCCTGGGCAAGCATCGTGGCTGCCTGAGCGCCGGGATTCAGCCGCTGGCGGCCATATTGATGAAAAAACCGCCTATTGGATTGCAGAGGGCCCCGGTGGATCAGATACCCGTGGCACCTTGCTCTTGGAGAAACAAAGCAAAGCATCGATCACTGGGGGCCAGATTCATAAGGAGCAGGTCAGGAATCGCCGCCCAGGCGAGAGCCGAGTGTTCGAGGCACATGGGTTCCCCAGCGATCACCACCGGGTGGAACTCGATGACGAAGTTGGAGCCGGGATCATCGATGGCAAAGAGTCGCCCGCCGCAAGACCTGACCCCTACACCCAACGCTTCTGTCAGTTCCCGGTGTGCGGCTGCCTGGAGCGATTCCCCAGGTTCCAATTTACCGCCGGGGAACTCCCAAAGCCCCCCATGGCGCTTATGGGCGGGGCGGTTGCAGATGAGCTAATGGCCGTTGCGTTCAACCACGGCTGCTACGACGCGAATTTTCTCCATATTGCTCACTGGTGTCTGCCTGTCCAGTCAAGATTAACAGGCCTCCTAAGTCAGTTTCAGTTCATCCAGGTAGTCTGCCCATCGCTGCATCATCACCCGGCGCTCCGCAAGGTGGGCCATTCTGTTGTGACCCAAAACCCGTTCCGAGGACCAACTCTAGAGCCGGATGACACGGATCAGGCGAGGGCTTCAGCGAGCTTCAGGGTGCGGGCCAACAGGTCAGGATTCTTCTCCGCGTCGCCGATGGCGCCGGCGCTGCCGTAGGCGACGCCGCGGAAGTCGGCGCCGGTGAAGCGGAACAGGTGCTCGAAGGCGGAGACGGCGTTGATGCCGCCGGATTCGTATAGGTCCGCGTCGGCGTAGACCAGGACGGCGCCGGTGCGCTTGCCCTTCAGGAAGGAGGCGTCCTGGGTCCAGATGCCGTACAGGCGGTCGATGAAGGTCTTCAGCTGGGCGGTGTAGTTGAACCAGTACACCGGCGAGAGGAACAGGATCGCCTTGCACTGGGCGATCTTGTCGTAGAGCGGGGCCATGTCGTCCTTCTGGGCGCAGTGCCTGACCTTGCCCTCCTTGCACAGGCCGCAGGCCTTGCAGGGGCCGATCTTCAGGGTGCGCAGGTCGATCTGCTCCCAGCTGCTGCCCCGCTGGGTGAAGGTCTCCGCGCAGAGCGCCGCCAACCGGGCACTGTTGCCCTTGGGCCGAGGACTGGCGTTGATGATGAGGATGTCGGCGGCCATGTGCATCTCCTTGAGTCATTCAGGATAACCCCGGCCGTAGTTCCGTTCCCCTTCATGCGTGCAACCTTGCCTTCCATCGCCGTAAGCTCACCCAGCGAGGTTACGGCGATGGAGACGGATCGGGGCCATCAGGGCACGGAAGGGCGCCATGCGGCGCTGGGAGTGCCGGCGCCTCCAGGTCGCCCGCACCGTCCTGCGCACCACCGACCAGGCCACCCGGCTGATGACGGCGTCCTCGGCCACCGGGCAGCTCCTGCGCCGGCTGCTGCTGAGGTCCCTCGGGCAGGCCTTGATGCGGCGACTGGCCGAATTGAACCTGCGCTGAACGGGCGGCTTGACTTGGGTCCAGGCATCCGCATAGCTGAGCATGTAGTCAGTCATTGTTTCTGAGTCCCATGGCCCGGCTCCGCAGCGAGACCAACGCCAAGTCCTATTCGCCGAGGAACCTCGCAACACGTTCGCCCAGCACCGAAAGGTCCGGCAGGGTCATGGTCGGTGCTGGGCCCCAGGGATCGAAGATGGCCTCCGGTGAGCGCCTGATCCAGGCTGATCGCATTCCGGCCCCCAGGGCTCCGAGCACGTCGAAGGGGTTGCTGGAAACCATCCACGCCTCGGAACCCGGGACTTCGGCCCGACGGAGGAAGTGGGCGTAGACGGCCGGATCCGGTTTGAAGGACCGCACTTCATCCACGCTCACCACATCGAGGAAGAAGTCCCGGATTCCCGCATGGAGCAGCACCTGGTCTACGGCTTCTGCGGTTCCGTTGGAAAAGGCGAACAGCCTGAAGCCGGCTTCCTTGGCCCGGGCCAAGCCTGCCTTCGCGTCCGGGAAGGCGGGCAGGGTCCGGTAGGCCGCCAGGAGCGCCTCCAGGCCTTCTTCGCCCAGGGCGAGCTTGAAGGCTGAGCAGGTGTAGGCCAGGGCCTCCCGGGTACAGGCTTCGAAGGGCCGGTAATCCCGCATCAGCCCCCGGCGGAAGGAATATTCCAGCTGCTTGGTCCGCCACAGCGTGGAAAAAGCCCGGGCCTGGTCACCCAGATGGGCAGCCAGGGCCTGAATCACCCCGTGGGTATCGATGAGCGTTCCGTATACATCCAAAGCCATCGTCGTGGCCATGGGCCCTCCCGTCCGGCGGAAACCTGCCGGTTTGCTCTCCAGGATAGGCCGGAAACCCTCCACCCGTGCCGGTCCACCGATGCGCGTGGCGGTTCCAGGCCCGTGGACTCAAACCGTCAGCAAGGGGCTCTTTTCCTTGATCAGCCTGGTGAGCGGATCACCCCAGTAGATCACTTCGACCCCCAGGTTTTCCAAGGTCTCGGTCACGCCCAACTGGTCAGCGCACGCGCGGCACGCGGACAGGTGCACACCGGCTTCCATCATGGATTTGAGGCCGGCCTGGACGGCAGGGACCTCGGCCGCGAGCTTCGCGGTCGCACCCCAGATGATCACCGTGACCTCCTCCCACCACCCGTGCTTCAAGGAATTGGTGCTGTACATGCACACCATCTTTTCCAAGGTAAGGAGATCGGGTTGAGTCCATAAAATATGCAAGTGATTATCCAGGTTCATCGGTTCCTCCTTGGGTCTGTGATCCGAAGTTGAAAATCAACTGATTCGACGATTGGGTGGTTTATCCAGCATCGTTTTGTATCAAACGAGAGCGTGAGTACCCGTGACTATTTTGAAATCTTTAGATAATATTTGGATGAAATTATCATAATTTGGACAAAACTTCTTAATGCAGGTACTGATGTGGATCGTTTCCACTCCTGCCTCCCGCATGCTGCTGGCCCTGAGCGCAATGTCTTCCGGAGAGGTCTTGCAGCATTCGTTGCAGTGTCCGAAGGCGCGCAGTTCGAATCCTTCCGGGCCATAGGTTTGGAAAGCGTCAGAGCGCGAGTTCATGGCTGGAAAGCAGAGTTTTCCCGAGCATTTCTTGGACATCTTGTAACAGTTGATGATCCCGATTTTTTCCATTTTCTGCCCTCTTAAATAATGAATTTGCATACCGATTGCACCAACACCGCAGGTCCTCCTGATAGCGTAAGACTCTGGCCGGTTTTCACGCCCGTGCTGGGCTTGCTAGCCGGAAAGCATGGCCAGGACCGGACGCACCATGCCTTCCAGCAGCTCCCGCTCGGGGCGGGCCCGGGCCAGCACCCGAAGACCAACCAGGGTCCCGAGCAGCAGGCGCGCCAAGTCTTCGGCCGGCTGGTCCCGGGTGATGGTTCCATCCCGCTGGCCCGCTTCGACGCATCGGTGGAAAAAGGCTTCCACCTGGACCAGGATGCCGCCGATGATCCGCTCGAATTCCGGGTCTTGGGGGGAAAGTTCCAGGGCCGAGTTCACCAGCAGGCAACCTTTGCGCTTGGGATCCGCCAGGCTGCGTTCGATGACCTCCGAGAGGAAGTTGCCGATGGCCTGGAGCGGGGGCAAGTGCCCCTCCATGCGTCCAACCCGGTCGCGGAAGCCCTGGTCAACGTATCGTTCCAAGGCCTGGCGGTAGAGGCTGCGTTTGTCCGAGAAGGTGTTGTAGAGGCTGGCGCCGTTGATGCCCATCCGGTCGGCCAGATCCCGCACCGAGGTTCCAAAGTAGCCCCGCTCCCAGAAACACTGGGTGGCGGCGTCGAGGGCAGTTGCCTCATCGAAGGCCTTGGGACGGGCCATGGTCACTCTCCAGTGGGTTTCGGACTTGCCGAGAACTCGAATGAACACATTTTAGAGCAATCGTTCTAAAATATCCACCCCTTGGTCCCTGGAGCTTCCATGACTGCCGATCTGCGCGTCGCCGTGATCCGACACCCGCCTGTGTTCCTCAACCTGGACGCCAGCCTGCAACGTGAACGGTAGGCGGACTCATCTGCTGGGAGCACTGGATGCCCCTCTGCCGGGCGGCCATGCATGCCAGGCAGGAGCTGGTGCACGTTGCCCAGTGGCCGGCGGTGGGCGAACTCCATCAGTTGGCCAGCCGGACCTACGCCTTCGAAGGCCAATGTTTCGTGCTCGCGGCGGGCTGCTTCCTCGAGCACCGCGACGTAATGGAGGGGCTCGACTCGCTGGGGCTCACCGATGGGCCAGCCTACGAAATGCTTGCCTCCATGCACGGCGATCCGGGCCACATCCCCAAGGACGGCGGTAGCGCCATCATCGCCCCGGATGCACACTACCTGGCAGGTCCGAGCTTCGGCAAACCGGCCCTGCTGTTCGCCGACCTGGACTGCGCCCTCCCCACCCAGGGGCATCTCGTGATGGATACATCCGGCCATTACGCCCGCCCCGATGTGTTCCACCTCGATGTGGACACCCGACCCAAGGATGGGGTCACTTTCCTCTGACTTTTCAAGGCGTTTCGAGTATCTTCTGACTGATCCTTGGTGGCCCCACAGGGATTCGAACCCTGGACCAAGCGGTTATGAGCCGCCGGCTCTGACCGCTGAGCTATAGGGCCACAGCCATACTAGCCCCTCAGAGCTTCAAGCGGTAGCCTACGCCGGGCTCGGTGAGCAGCAGCCGGGGCCGCGCCGGATCGGGCTCCAGCTTCTTGCGCAGGCTGGCCATGTAGACCCGCAGGTAGGTGGGCTGGGCACCGGCCACGCCGCCCCAGACTTCATGCAGCAGCTGGCGGTGGGTGAGCACTTTGCCGGCGTTGCGCACCAGCACGGCCAGCAGGCCGTATTCGTTGGGCGACAGGTGGATCATGCTGCCGTCCAGGGTCACTTCCCGGCTGGCGAAATCCATGCGCAGGGGGCCGACCACTACCACCGGCTCGATGACGGCGCCGGCGTTCTCGGCGCTATGCCGCAGCGCCACCCGGATCCGCGCCAGCAATTCGCCCGAACCGAACGGCTTGGTGAGGTAGTCGTCGGCACCCACGTCCAGCGCCAGGATCTTGTCCTCCTCCTTGCCCCGCGCGCTCACGATGATGATCGGCACCCGGCTCCAGCCGCGGATCTCCCGCGCCAGATCCAGGCCGTCCCCGTCGGGCAGGCCCAGGTCCAGCAGCACCACGTCGGGGCTTTGCTGGAGCAGGAGGTTCCGGCCTTCGTCGCCGGTGGACGCCTCGGCCACCTGGTAGCCGAACGCCTGCAGGGTGGCGCGCAGGTAACGCCGCAGGGGCGCTTCATCTTCGATGATCAGGACGAGCGGATGGTCTTGGCTCATGGCGGCGTTCATGAAGGGCCGTCCGGGGCCAGCTCTGGAGGCGTGCCCTCGATCGGCAAATTCAGGGTGATCCGGGCGCCGCCCTGGGGGCGGTTGGCGGCCTTGATGGTGCCGCCGTGGGCCTGGATGATGGCCCGGCAGATGGCCAGGCCCAGCCCGGCTCCCGGGACCGAGGCGGACTGGCCGCCCCGGTAAAGCTTTTCGAACACCCGCTCCTCCTCGCCCCTGGTGAAGCCCGGGCCGTGGTCGGTCACGGTGAGCCGGGCCCGGCCCTCCAGCACCCAGCCTTCGATCTCGATCGCTGAACCCGGCGGGCTGAATTTCAAGGCGTTGTCCAGCAGGTTCAGCAGGACCTGTTCCAGCAGCACCGGGTCCAGCGGCACCCAGGCTTCCCGCAGGTTGAGGGTCAGCGGCCGGTCACCCAGCTGCTCTTCCATCCGGCTGACGGCGGAACCCACCACCTCTTCCATGGGCACCCACTCCTTCTTGACCTGGACCTGGCCCGATTCCAGCTTGGTCAATTCAAGCAGGTTGTTCACCAGCCGCTCCAGCCGGCAGGACTCCTGGTGGATGGTCAGCAGCAGCATGCGCTGATCGCCCGGCGCGGCTTCGGGCCCGGGGTCCAGCAGCGAGGTGGTGGCCCCGGTGATGGTCCCCAGCGGGGTGCGCAGATCATGGGAGAAGCTGCTCAGCAGGGTGCTGCGCAGCTGCTCATGGTCGGCCCGCAGGCGTTCCTCGGCGCGCCCCTCCGCCAGCCGGGCGCGCTCCAGGGCCAGGGAGATCTGGGCCGCCAGCGCCAGGGGCAGGCCCTTGGGGTCGGTGCCGTTCCTGCCGGGCTCCTGGAACAGCGCCAGCACGCCCACCGGGGCTTCGCTGCCCACCAGCGGCAGGAACAGGCCCCGGGCCCCAGGCAGGCTGCCGGTGCCCCGGCCGGCCGGCGCGCGGTTCTCCATGGCCCATTGGGCCACCGCCAGCTCGTCCCGCCCCAGCGCGGCGTTCACGCTGGCCCTGGGGGCCAGCTGCCCGTTCCGGTCGGCCAGCAGGACCAGGGCCGGCATGCCCAGGGTCTGGCGGATATGCTCCTCGACCCGGGCCTGGATGGCCACGGCGTCACCGCCTTCGGCCAGGGCCGCCCCGAGCCGGTACAGCGCCCCGGTGTGGCGCTCCCGCTCCAGGGCCAGGCGGGTCTGGGTGCGGATCCGCTCGGCCAGGTTGGCCACCACCCAGCCGACCCCCAGCATCACCCCGAAGGTGCCGATGTGCCGGATGTCCTGGACCACGAAGGTGAAGCGCGGCGGAATGAAGAAGAAGTCCAGGGCGGCCACGCTCATGAGCGAAGCCAGCAGGGCCGCCCATTGGCCATGGCTGGTGGCCACCACGGTGATGCAGAGGATGTAGATCATGGCCACATCCGCCAGGTCCAGGTGGCGGAAGATCAGCAGGCCCCCGGCGGTGGCCAGCGCCACCGCGATCAGCGCCGTGGCCAGCTGGCGCAAGTCCAGGCTGGCTTTGACCGCCAGCGCCTGGGGCCAGCCGGCCCGCTGGGCCATCAATCTGGGAGCAGGCACCGGGCCGGGGGCGGGACTGGAATCGGGTTGCTGGGATCGCACGCGTTTGAGCCTTCGGAACAGAATAGCCCGGTCCCTTGATCCGGAACGCCACCTAATACTGGTCGATGAACTGGGCCAGGATCCAGCAGACGGAGGGCAGCCAGGCCAGGACCATCAGCAGCCACCAGGTCCGGTCGCGGGCCTTGGCCGACGTGACGTGGCGTGCGCGCAAGGCCGTCTGGGTTCCGGCAATGCCGATCAGGACGCCCACCGGGACAAACCAGCCCATGGTCATTTCGCCACCTCCCGCAACGCAAGGTTAAGTTCCAGCACATTCACCCGCGGCTCGCCCACCAGGCCCAGGGTCCGGCCGCTGCTGGCCCGGCGCACCAGGTCGCGCACCTGGTCCTCGGTCAGGCTGCGCGCCTTGGCCACCCGCTTGATCTGGTAATCCGCGGCGGCTGGGCTGATGTCCGGATCCAGGCCGCTGCCCGAGGCGGTCACCAGGTCGGCCGGGACCGGGGCCGTGTTGCCCGGGTCCAGGTCGCGCAGCGCCTTGATCCGCGCCGCCGCGGCCTTGGCCAGGTCCGGGTTGCTGGCGGCAAGGTTGGAGCCGCCCGAATTGTCGGCGTTGGTGGGGTAGTCCCCGGTGGCCGACAGGCGGCCCCAGAAGGTGCCGGGGTCTTCGGATTGCTGGCCGATGAGTTCGCTGCCCACGATCCGCCCCTGGCGGATGATCAGGCTGCCCTTGGCCTGGCGCGGGAACAGCACCGCCCCGGCCCCGGTGATGGCCAGGGGATAGACCAGCCCGGTGATCAGGGACAGGGCGGCGATGCAGACGAGAGCGGGACGCAGTTGCGACATGTTGTTCCTCAGACCAGGTGGGCTGCCACCAGGAAAAGATCAATGGCCTTGATGCCGGCGAACGGCACCAGCACACCGCCCACGCCGTAGACCATCAGGTTCCGGCGCAGCACGGCGCCCGCGCCCAGGGGCCGGTAGCCGACCCCGCGCAGGGCCAGGGGGATCAGCGCGACGATCACCAGGGCGTTGAAGATCACCGCCGACAGGATGGCGCTCTGGGGGCTGTAGAGCCGCATGACGTTGAGCAGTCCCAGCTGGGGATAGGTCACCGCGAAGGCCGCCGGGATGATGGCGAAGTACTTGGCCACGTCGTTGGCGATGCTGAAGGTGGTCAGGGAACCGCGGGTCATCAGCATCTGCTTGCCGATCCGGACGATCTCGATCAGCTTGGTGGGGTTGGAGTCCAGGTCCACCATGTTGCCGGCCTCCTTCGCCGCCTGGGTGCCGGTGTTCATGGCCACCGCCACGTCGGCCTGGGCCAGCGCCGGCGCGTCGTTGGTGCCGTCGCCGGTCATCGCCACCAGCCGGCCCCCGGCCTGGTAGTCGCGGATCAGCTTGAGCTTGTTCTCCGGCGTGGCCTGGGCCAGGAAATCGTCCACCCCCGCCTCGGCGGCGATGGCGGCGGCGGTGAGCGGGTTGTCGCCGGTGATCATCACGGTGCGGATGCCCATCTCGCGCAGTTCGGCGAAGCGCTCCCTGATGCCGCCCTTGACGATGTCCTTGAGGTTGATCACGCCCAGCGCCCGGGTGGTGCCCAGCGTCCGGCCTGAGCCCTCCAGCGGGCCTTCGGCCACCACCAGGGGCGTGCCGCCGCTGCGGGCGATGGCGTCCACCGCTTCCTTCAGCCCATCGGGGAAATCGCTGCCCCGGCTCTGGACCCAGGCTTCGATGGCGCTCACAGCGCCCTTGCGCACCTCGCGCTCGCCCAGGGTCACGCCGCTCATGCGGGTCTGGGCGGTGAACGGGATGAACTGGGCGCCCAGCGCGCCGATCTCCCGTTCGCGCAGGCCGTACTGCTCCTTGGCCAGCACCACGATGCTGCGCCCTTCCGGCGTCTCGTCGGCCAGGCTGGAAAGCTGGGCGGCGTCGGCCAGGTCGGCGATAGCCACGCCCTCGGCCGGGATGAAGGCCACCGCCTGGCGGTTGCCCAGGGTGATGGTGCCGGTCTTGTCCAGCAGCAGCACGTCCACGTCGCCGGCGGCCTCCACCGCCCGGCCCGAGGTGGCGATGAC
>Ga0181535_10008069_pt1 | contig 10437 bp, 7 predicted proteins | sample PEATcosm2014_Bin_44_FD_119774 | JGI IMG/M metagenome (GOLD analysis project Ga0181535, IMG submission 119774) | Peatland microbial communities from MTU Mesocosm Facility, Houghton, MI, USA - PEATcosm2014_Bin17_30_metaG | ecosystem: Environmental > Terrestrial > Soil > Wetlands > Peat | place...
CCCTTTTGCTGGTCATAGCATTCTACGATCCGTTCGCGAACATCTAGTGTGACAGTCTTCATGCAGCCAACATTACCACAAACTGGCTGTGTTGGCTACACTATTACTTAATCCGCTCTAGCCATCTACATCAATTGGATAAGGTATGTGTTATATGGGTCTCCCGACGATCCCGGAATGCCGACCGATCCGCCGCTGCCTCCTGATGATATGTGAATGGAGACTTGTAACGTCATATCGAGCTATCATTGAGCTTTCCCTCGCATTTCGTTGCCTGTTTTTCGACTCCCGAAAGCCGCAGAGCTCCGGAAAACCACTTGACTTAGATACATGTCTCCTGCAACATCACGCGTCTATTGTTTGGCGCTTAATACGCGAAATTCTAATGGTGTTTTTGTGTGTGGTGACTGCGAGGTGGAGCAATGCCGGCTTCTCAAAATGACAATCAATCCGACTCTGCAAAACGCTGGTATCTGAAGATTGAGGATGGCTCCGTATTCGGCCCCGTTGACCAGGCCGAACTCGTCCATTGGGCGGAACAAGGCAGAGTCGCTCCCGGCAACTATCTGTCCCAAAATCAGAATGACTGGCTGCATGCGGAAACCATCTCGTTTCTGCACATGATCTGGAAAGTCAAATTGGACGACGGTTCTTTTTACGGACCGCTGAACATCAAATCCCTTGCGGAACTTATCCAGGATGGCACGGTATCGCCCAAAGCGAAACTGATCAATACTCTCACAGGCGAAACCTCCACCGCCGACACGCTGCCGGAAATTCTCGGGCAGGCAAAACCTGTGACAGCGCCACAGCCTCCGCCGATTCCAGCAGAACAAGCCGCCCAACCCGCCGCGCAAAGCGCTTCCCAACCGAAGCCCGAACTCGCTTCGACCCAGAAACTGGATACAGAGGCTGAGGAGCCAGCCGCCAAGGAAGCCAATGCCGTCTTCGCCAAGCGCATTGACGAGATACAGACACAGGTAAGCGCCGCCTCCGAGGCAATGCAGGCGACGATTGTGGCCGGCGAAGCCGAGAGACAGCGCCTCGACACTCTGAAGAAGACAAACGAGGAGGCCGCCGCAAAGCTCCAGAAAACAACAGAAGATCTGGGCAAACAGAAGGACATGGCGGCAGAAAGCCTGAAGAAAACACAGGATCAGCTTGCATCGCTCGAGGCGCAGCATCTCGCCAACATGCGCGCAGAAAACGACCAGAAGACGGCGCAACTTACCCAGGAAGCGCGAGAGAAGGAAGCGGAGCTCCTCAAGCAAGCAGAGAAGCTGCAGCAAGAAACCGTGAAAGCCGCGGCAGCCCTCGCACAGGCGGAAGAGGAACTCAAGAATCAATCCTCTGCCTATCAGGAGCTTCAACAGCAAAGCCAGATACGGGAGAAGGAAGTTCAAGCACGGCTGGAGGAGATCACAAAGGGATCGGAAGCGATTGCCGGACAACTCAACGCCGCGCTCAAGGAACTGGAAGTCGAACGATCAGGACATTCGGTCACGAAAGCAGAGATAGCCAAAAAAGCGGAAGAGCTTGCCGCCCGCATCGAACAGCTTCAGAAGGAAGAACAGGATGCCTCTTCCAGACTCAAGGAGACCGACAACGAGCTCAAAAAACAATCTGAGAGCTACCGGGTGCTCGAACAGCAGGCACAGGCGAGGGAACAGGAGCTCCACTCCCAAATCGAGAAGATAAAGCAGGAATCGATCGCCGCGTCACAGCAACTTCAAAATACGCACAAAGAGCTTGAGGAAGAAAGGGCGCGTTCGCTCCAGGCATTGGCCGAAGCCGGAAAGAGGGAAGCCGGGCTTTCGGCCCGCGTCGAGCAACTCGCCACCGAGTTCGAGAACACAAAACTTCGGCTCGATGCCGAAAGTCAGCGTGCCGATGCCCTGCTCAAGGAACGTAAAGCGGACGCAGACGCGCTAGCAAATGCGGACTCCCAACTAGCCAAGTCCAATGAGGCACTTCGCCAGATGGACGCGCAAAACAAGGCCCGCGAGACACTGTTCAACGAACTCCAGACCAAAGTAAGCAGTCTTGCGGACGAGTTTGAGAATACGAAGCGCCAGCTTGAATCTGAAAAACAGCGTTCAGATGCTTTACTCAAACAGGAGCAGTCGAAAGAGAGCCAGCATAAAAGACAAATCGAACTGTTCCAGCATCTGCTCATGGAAGAGCGCGCGAACATCGAGAAAGACCTCGACGTTGAGAAATCCGTTCTGAATGCAGTCAGAGACGCATATGCGGCAAAGGAAAAAGCAACCCAGGAACGCATATCTCACCTTGTCGCCTTTGCCGGACCGGATGCCACCAGGCAGCAGGCGATGCTCGAAAAACGGTTGGTTGCGCTCGGCCATGCTGATGAGATCGACGCCGCGCTGACGCGCGAACGAAATGAACGCCGGACACTGGAACAGACTTCGAGGGAAAAAGAAGCAGATTATCAGCGGCAGGTTCAACAGGCACTTTCGGAGAAGGAATCCTACGAAATAAGAGTCGTTCATGCCGAACAGGAACTCGCGCAGCAGAGGGCGGTCATTGACGAACTGAAGGGCCGCAGCCAGAAAACGGACAAGGAATTGTCATTCCGTCTGGACCAAATGCAGGATGAGAGCCGCAATATCGCAAAGAAACTTGCGGAGAGCCAGTTGCTACTCGACGAAATGACCAAGCTTAGAGACGATGCTCTCAGCGATGCCAAGCGCAAGGAGGAGGAACTTAACCAGCAAATCGCGCTGCAGAAACGGACCAATGATGAAACCCGCGAGCGCGAAAACCAGCTCACCGCCCGTCTTGACGAGATCGAACACCAGCATATGGCCGCCACCACCAAACTTGACCAGTCTGAGTGGGAGTCTACACAGAAGGAAACAGCACTTTTAAATGAAGTAGAGAGCCTCAAGAAGGACAAGGTCAATCTCGATCAAAATATCGAGCAGATGCATAAAGAGGCAAATGAAGCCGCCATGGCCCTTGACCACGAACGACAGGAACTTGCCAGGCTTACAAGCCTTTACGAGTCTGCGGAAGTTAATGTGCAGGAAAAGGAATATGCGCTAAAGCAGCATGTCGAACATCTTCAGAAGGAATATGACTCCGTCGTTGACCAGTTGAAGAAAGCCAAGGAAGCGCTCGATAAGGAGAAGACGCTTGGCGTCGAAATGGAGAAGAAATCCGAGGACGCCAAACTCGGCCTGTCACAAACGGTGGAAACGCTGACACAGAAGGTCGAGCTGGCCAACGAAGCGCGCAGGCGCGTGGAACATGAACTTCAGAACCAGAAAGAGATCGTCCGATCCATAAAGGAAGAGCTGGTTCGCAAGGACGATGAAGTCAAACAGCGCATGGAGCGCATGTCCCTTGATCAACAGTCGCTGACGGAAAAACTTCAGCGAGAAACAGCCAGGGTTGAGGAGATCAGGAACACACTCAAGCAGAAAGACCAGGAAATCTCCGAGCTTAAGAAGCTGTACGAGTCCGCGCATGAGCAGGCCGACCGTGACCAGGAGGCTTCCCTGAAACTGGTCCATGAAACGCAGGAGAAAGCCAAAGCGATCTCACAGGCGACGGAACAGGCGCAACGGCAACTGGCGGTGGAAAAAGCCCATACGCTCCAGAAAAACGAGGAGCTTGAACGCCAGAGAAAGGCCCTGCAGGAAGAACAGAAATTGCGCCGCTCCAAGGAACAGGAGCTGGGCCAGATCCGCAAACAATTGGAAGAAGAAAAGCTTCGCAACGGCCAGCGCGACGAGCAGCTAGCCGCATCCAAATCGCAATATGACGAAGAACTCTCCAGAAGAAGAGCCATGGAAGAGACGGTGGCCAAACTCGAGAAAACCGTCAAAGACGCAGAGGACCGCTGTCACCAGCTTGAGCAGGAGCTCGAACAGGAAAGGACGATTTTCAACGAAAACCAGACGCGCGCCCAGCGCGATCAGGAAGAGTTGGCCCAACGTCTGACCCAGGCGCAGGACGAACTGCGCACAACGGCAATCAAGCTGGACGAGGCCATGCAGGAGCTCGATCAGAACAAGCTTATGCTCGAAGACGAACGTACGCGAAACCACCATCGCGAGGAGGATCTTCAAAGCCAGGCCGACCAGATGCAGAAGGAACTGCAATCGCTGAACGCCGAGCTTGAGCAGACCACCCAGGAGTTCGAACAGCAGAAAATGCTTGGAGAAGACGAGCAGGAAAGAAACCGTCTCAAGATCGAAAGTCTGGAGCAGCAGGTCGAACAACTCCAGAGGGAACGTGAAGGCATCTCGGTCCGGCTCGAACAGCAAAAGAAGTTTTATGATGAAGAAAGGGAACAGCGCCGCCTCAGGGAGAACGAACTTCTCCAGCAAAGAAAGGCGCTTCAGGACATCACCGGCACGCTGCGGCAAAAAGACCAGACAGTTGCGCAGCAGAAGAAGCTCTATGACGACGAATGCGCCCGCTGGAAACAGAAAGAGCAGGTCCTCACGCGCAGAATTGACCAGCTCCAGCAGGATTGGAGATCTGCCTCCAGCAAGCTCGAACAGGCACAGAGGGAAGTACTTCAGCAAAGGAAGTTCGTGCAAGCTGACCAGACCAAGTCATCCATTCATATGCGACAGGATATCTCCCGGCGCGTAGCCATTCCCGAAAAGGAAGTGTTTGTGGAACGCGAAAAACCTGCCATCCCACTCGCGACTCTTGAGGCTCAGGCCGAGAAGGAAGTGCTTGAATGGCAGTCCACTGCCGCAAACGGCGAACAAAAGGTTGAAACGAAGAATGTTCCGCCCAGCCAGGTTCCGCCGAAGACTCAGCCTGCGCCCCTGCCACCGGTAAACAAGACGTCATTTCGGGCAAAGCCGTGGATGATGAAATTGAAGTAGAATCACGAATTCTCAATACAGAATGAACTCAATCCCTCCCAAGTTGTTGCTGAGTCAACTTAAACATCTCTCTACGAAACCGGGCGGCACGGCCAAACCGGCGGCGATATTGGAACCGCCAGCCGCTGAACCAGATTCAACCGTGCAGTTGGATATCGAGGCTCCTGCATCCAATGACATGGAGATAACATCGCTGGCTCCCGATAAATCGCCAGTTAAGCCCCAGCCATCAGCGCCGGAAAAGCCGCAGGAATCGCTCCCTGTTCTACAGGCCTTTCAGCAGTTTCTCGACGTTGAGCGAAAGCGTACAAGGACCCGCATGATAACCCTGACGCTCGTTTTCATTGCGGTCTTTGTCGTCATTGCCGCCATCAGTCTCACCGTTGCGCTAACCTATACGAGACAACTCAGGAAGGACTTCCTGGACATGAAGGATCAGGTGGCCGTTACACAACAGGACGCACAGAAAGTAAACAACGACACAAGAACGGCGTTGCAGACTTTCGAGACAGAAGCCTCAAAACTTCGCGGGGATGTGTTGAGCGTGTCTGACAGCACGGCTGCGATAAAGTCCCGCACGGAGAGTTATGATGCGGCATTAGGCAAGCTCAGCGAAACGGTTAATTCACTGGTGATACAGAACGACGCGCTGAGAAGCGATATGGCAAGATTCAAGAATCCACAGCAGACTGAGCCGGAGCCACTGCGCTATCAGTCCATAAGAGAATCCAAGCAACCGCAACCGGCAGAAACCGACAGGAGTCCATCCACAATCGTCATGCCGATTGTGCCGAGGGGAATGACTAATGCTGTGGCGTGGCGGATTCCTCTTCCGGAATAAAGAGTTTCTGCCCCACTTTTATCGAGTTGGCATTCTTTAGACCATTTGCTTCGATTATTACACCCGGTTTCACCTTGTAGGCTGTGGCAATTGCCGAGAGACTTTCACCTTGCTGAACAACGTGCTCCCGTCCCGTTTGCGAGCGGGCCTTTGGCTGGGATGGAGATCCGGCGCGAAGCGCCTCCGATACATTCTTCGCCACACCATCAATTATCTCCTGCTTGAACTTGACCATCGAGGCATCGTTGGCTTTCAGGTTTTGCTCTGCGGCCGCCATTGTCTCCTTCGCCTCTCGATTTTCGTTCTCCACAGACACGCGCAGCAGACTCATCTCTTTCTCGAGATATTCCTGCCTGACTTCAATGGCCTTGATTCTCTCGTCGAGTGTCTCCAGTGTGGCCTTTGTATTGTCCTCGGCTATTCTTTGAGTCTCGACTTGGGTTTGTACGGATTGGTTCCGCCGATCGTCGAGCGTCGCGCAACCGGCCAGCAGCAAAGGAACAATCAAAATCAATGGTGTCAAATATTTCATGCTTGAAATGTTTAGCACACGCACTTGACTGTCTCAATCCATTTTTTCGCGATCTTTCTTCTTGCCCATTTTACCCGCCAGCCGCTAGTCTCCGGCGCATGTCCATACCAATTTATCCGCTGCTTTTTGCACCTGTTTACAAGGACTACCTCTGGGGAGGAGGCAGGATACCGCGTTTTTTCAGGAATAAGCCGGGCCATGCCGGAACCTGCGCCGAGTCGTGGGAAATAGCGGACAGGCCGGAAGGAATGAGCATCGTAACCAACGGACCGGCAAAAGGAAAATCGCTTCACGCGCTGGTGGAAACCCTGGGACAACGCCTTGTTGGAACCGCCGCCAAATCGAAGGTCTTCCCCTTGCTGATCAAGATCATTGACGCACGAGAGAGGCTCAGCGTTCAGGTTCATCCTGACGAGCATACCGCAGTGGCATGCAACGGCGAGGCAAAGACGGAAATGTGGTATGCGCTGGCGGCTGAGCATGGCGCCCATGTCTTCGCCGGCTTTTTGCCAGGAACGGACCGAAATAGCTTTGAAACCGCGCTGACCGCAAAACGTGTGGAGAAAGTTCTTCGCGATCTGCCGATAACAATTGACGAAGCAATATTTATCCCGGGCGGTCGTGTTCATGCTATTGGCGAAGGCTGCCTCCTCCTGGAAGTCCAGCAAAACTCGAACACAACCTACCGTGTTCACGACTGGGACAGAGTTGACAAGGACGGCAAACCAAGGGAATTACACCTTGAAAAGGCCCTGCAAGTGATCAATTGGACGGATGACAATGCCGGGATTGTCAAACCGCAAAAGTTGTCTGACGAAGGCGGGAATAATATCTGGCAAATCGTCAAATGTCCGTTCTTCAATGTAGTCCGGATTGATCTCAAGAAGAAGCTTGTTGTGAGGAACGATGGCCTCAGCTTCCATGTTTTATTTGTCGCGGAAGGACAAATGAAAGTTGAAGCAAACGGAGTGGTCGAAAATATCAGCGCCGGCACGTCATGCCTGATTCCCGCCGCGCTCGAAACCTATTCTATCACGCCGGTGAGTGGAGCTGCTACGGTGATAAGGACGACGCTTGTCTGAGATTTGATTCTGCAGAAAACATCCGCCCTCACGGAGCGGCTGCAGAATACAGAAAAATGCCCAGCTTATGCTCCGCAGCCGCCGCGAACATTCGGGCGGACTCCGGTGGTTTTCAGCAGAATCAGAATTCTGGTGCCGGGACGCCATCGTCCCGGTGTCTACCGGTGCGCCGCCTTCGCAAGAAGACTACGGTTGCCATGAAGGACGCGCCGGCTTCAAAACATTCACCCAGTCATCGCGGCGTAAAGCCGCTCCTACAAATCCTCCGACACGACTACAACCTGCCGCTGGCAAGGACATGGGACGTCGGTGTTGTGATTCTGCACTCGGAATTTGAGCCGACGTTCCCGCAGGTGTATGTACCGCCTGCAGGACATATCTGCGGCCCCTTGAGATACATGCTGACTGAGCAGTCGTAGCTATATCGCCATCGCTTAAGCGATAGACCATAGCGCACTGCTCCTTGCCAGCATCAATAGACATCAGGTTGTTGATACAAGTATTTTGCTCCGATTTGTTACGTGCCTTCACGAAGGACGGTATCGCAATTGCAGCAATCAAGACTATGATCGCTACCAGGATCAGAATCTTTTTCAGCGTAAATCCCAGTTTACCATTCATCCGCATTTGGCCATCTTTTCAGAGATCATAGAGCGTGCTATCGCGTTGGGGTGCTCGAGTTTTGCCTTCTTTAGCGGGGCCTTTTCCGCCTTTTTCGGGTAGTATGAAGGGTTCGTCTTCGCCTTCCAGTAATGCGCCCATTTCAGATTCGATTTTTTCTGGATCTTCTCCGGCTTCCAACCTTCCAAGCGCCTGCTCCATGGAGTTGCCAAACTTCATGCCTGTTGCGCTGGAGAATTTGCGCATCAACTGGGCTGCCTGCCTGGGATCGTCCTGATTCATTTTCTCGGCCTCGCCTGCGAGGGCTGTGATTGCTTTTTCCATTTTGCTTTCGTCTATGTTGCCAAGATCACCCATGCCACCTTTCATTCCGCCATCGCCAGTTTCTTCGGCATGTTTGCCGGTTTCGGCAAAAAGCGAAACCTGACGCGCAAGCTTCCGTTTCTTGCATTTAGGGCACGTTGGAGTCTTTGCGGTATTCACCGTTCTGGAGAAGAAATTGAAGACCGTATTACAATCTGAACAGAAGAATTCATATATGGGCATAGCGGGACACTCCTTATTTCACTTCCGATGTACAAACCAGAAACAACGCCGCGTGAGGTCACGCGGACTGCGTGCATTCACTTTGCGGGCCGGGTTGTCACCTGACCCGGCATTGCATCTCTCTCCAATGCAACGCCATCTGACTTAGTGACCTGTCCTATAACCAAATCGGCAAGTCTCTCTGCCGCGTCAGAAATGCCAATATTTTTCATTTGTATCTTCATCTTGTCAAGCCGTTCTCTGTTTTCCATGCATTTGTCGATATATTCCATAAGGTATTCCGGAGAGACGTTCTTCTCTTCCATCACGTCCGCTGCACCTGCCGCCTCCAGCACTCGCGCATTCTTCATCTGGTGATCGCGCCTGGCCGACGGCAACGGGACAAACAAGGCGGGAATGCCACGTATCGCCAGCTCCATGCATGCGCCAGCGCCGGAGCGGCAAATCGCAATATCAGCTGCGTTGTAAGCTTTATTCATGTCCTTTAGAAACCCAAGAACCAATGCAGGGACATCGCATCGGTCATACGTCACTTTTACCAACAATTCATTCTTCTCACCCGTCAGATGAATGACTTGCACAGGCGCTCCAGTTCGATGAAGCATGCACAACGCCGCTGAAGTTATTTCGTTGAGCCTCCTGGCGCCCTGACTTCCACCCATCACAAGAAGAGTGAACTTGCCATCTTTCCTGATCAAGCCTTCCTCAAACCGCGCGTCGGTCGCGGCGCGCACGGGAAGTCCGGTCACAACAATGTGCTTATGCCGAAAATATTGAGAAGCAGATGGAAACGTTATCGCGATCGCGGAGGCGAATCTTGCGAGAAATGAAACCGCCCGGCCCGGTATCGCGTTCGCTTCGTGCAAAACGACCGGAATGCCAAGATTCCAGGCTGCAATAACCGGACCGACGGAAGCGTAGCTGCCCATAGCCAGCAGAACATCCGGCGGATTTTCCCTCATCCGTTTCCTGCACCTGAGAATGTTCCCGATGAAACGGATGGCGATGCCGATGGAACGCAGGGAGATTGCCGATGGAAAGCCTTCGGCCTTGACGGTAACGATCGGGCCGTCCCAATTTTCGATTGAGACATTTTCAACTTCCCTGCCCGAAAGCCATAGCGAGACAACGACGCCCCTTTTCCTCAGCGCCTGTGCCGTCGCCAAGCCGGGGAAAATATGACCACCTGTGCCTCCGCATGCTATTGCAATATTCATGGCTGCTTTCCTGTGAAATGTCCACAAGTTACGCGCTAACAGGACCCAGTCAAGCTAACGTTCGTCAGAATTACTGCGTACGAGCTTGCCCTGTTTTTCACTTCGTGCTAAACATTCACCGTTTTTAATGCTGCCGGGTCGGCATGGTTGGACAGATTGGACTTCTTATGAAACTACCGGGGTTTGACATTCTCGATAAGATCGGCGAGGGAGGAACGGCTGTTGTCTGGAAAGCATACCAGGTATCTCTTGACCGCATCGTTGCCATAAAGATTCTCAAGCCCGAATTCGCCGGAAGCAGCAGAGACGTTACGGATTTTATCCGCGAAGCCAGGGCGGCCGCGAAGTTCAAACATCCTTCCGTGGTCCAGGTTTACGACGTTTCTGAACAAAAGGGCGTTTACTATTTCGTCATGGAATACGTCGGTGGGCCCAGCATCGCCACGATCATTGATGAACAGCGGACCGTGCCACAAAAGAACGCACTGAAAGTGGCGCAAAGTGTCGCAAAGGCCCTGGAAAGCGCCTGGGATAAATCACGTCTTATTCACCGTGACATCAAGCCCGACAATATCATGCTGGACGATGACGACACTGTAAAACTTGCCGACCTCGGCCTGGCAAGGAAGGGTGGAGCACAAAGCGCGGCGACAGCGGACAGCGAAGGAATGGTCGAAGGCACGCCCAACTACATGTCGCCCGAACAAGCTCGCAACACTGACAAGCTAGA
>Ga0181535_10008070_pt1 | contig 10436 bp, 11 predicted proteins | sample PEATcosm2014_Bin_44_FD_119774 | JGI IMG/M metagenome (GOLD analysis project Ga0181535, IMG submission 119774) | Peatland microbial communities from MTU Mesocosm Facility, Houghton, MI, USA - PEATcosm2014_Bin17_30_metaG | ecosystem: Environmental > Terrestrial > Soil > Wetlands > Peat | place...
AGTTCGCGGGAAGAGCCTGAGCGCCTACTCCACGGTGACTGACTTGGCCAGGTTTCTGGGTTGATCGACGTCGCAGCCGCGGCGAACAGCGATGTAGTACGCCAGCAGTTGCAGCGGAACAATCTCAATGAGCGGGCTGAGAAGCTCGATCGCAGGCGGGATGTGAATGACGTGCTCGACCAGGCTCCCAATATTGGTGTCGCCCTCAGTGGCAATGGCAATGACGCGGCCGGAGCGGGCTGTGACTTCCTGAATATTCGACAGCGTCTTTTCGTAGCGGAGTTTTGACGCGGGGTCGGATTCGTCGCGTGTAACCAGCACCACTACCGGCAGAGTTTCATCGATCAAAGCATTGGGTCCGTGCTTCATTTCGCCGGCAGGATAGCCTTCGGCGTGGATGTAGGAAATTTCCTTCAGCTTGAGGGCGCCTTCGAGAGCGATGGGGAAATGGATGCCGCGGCCGAGGTAGAGGAAGTCGCGCGCGGTGGAGAAATCCCTGGCCAGCTCTTCGCATTGCGCGGTGCGCTGACGCAGCACTTCTTCAATCTTTGCGGGGATGCGGCTGAGTTGCTCAATGAGCGCTACAGACTGGGCTGCATCAAGTTTGCCGCGGAGTTGGCCGAGCTTGAGCGCCAGTAGAAACAGTGCTGTGAGCTGCGCTGTAAAGGCCTTGGTGGAAGCAACACCGATCTCGGGGCCGGCATGGGTATAGATAGCTCCGTGCGCCTCGCGAGCCACCATGGCGTCGACAACGTTGCAGATGGCCACAGTCTTTGAGCCGAGCGCGATCATCTCGCGCTGTGCGGCCAGCGTGTCGGCAGTCTCACCAGATTGGGTGATGAGCAGGCCAAGGGTTTCAGGGCCGGCGATGGGATCACGATAGCGGTACTCGCTGGCGTAGTCCACATCAACGGGCAGGCGCGCGAGGCGCTCAATCATGTACTTGCCGGTTAGCGCGGAGTGCCAGCTGGTGCCGCAGGCGGCGATAGTAATGCTTTCGGCCTGGGCCAGCTCATGGTCAGAGATCTTCATCTCGCCAAGAAAGACTTTGCCGGAGTCGAGGGATACGCGGCCGAGCGTGGTGTCAGTGATGGCGCGGGGCTGCTCCCAGATTTCCTTGAGCATGAAGTGTTTGTAACCGCCCTTTTCCGCCTGGATGGGATCCCAGAGAATGCGGGTGATGTTGCGCTGGATTGGTTCTCCGTCGAAGTTTGTAAGCTCGACGCCTGCCAGCGTGAGGATGGCCATGTCACCGTCGGCGAGGAAATAAATGTCGCGCGTGTGGTGAAGAATTCCAGGAACATCGGAGGCAACGAACGATTCTCCTTTGCCGACGCCGATGACCACCGGCGGCCCGAAGCGGGCCACAACAATCTTGTCAGGTTCAGACGCGGACAACACGCCGAGCGCGAAAGCTCCGGTGAGGCGCTTGACAGCGTGGCGCACAGCAACCTCAAGAGAGATTGGATGGCCGGCGGCTTCTGCATTGAGCTGTTCCTGCTCAATCAGGTGGGCGATGATTTCGGTGTCGGTCTCGGTGACGAACTTGTGTCCCTGGGTGATAAGTTCGCGCTTGAGCTCAAGATAGTTTTCAACAATACCGTTGTGGACAACGACAATGCGGCCGGAACAATCACGATGGGGGTGGGCGTTCTCTTCAGTGGGGCGGCCGTGCGTGGCCCAGCGGGTGTGGCCGATGCCGAAGGTTCCATGCAGGGGATGCTCGCGAAGCACCTCTTCAAGGTTGACCAGCTTGCCTGATGCGCGGCTCACCTGCAGCGTGGCATCTGAGGGGCTGCCGACGGCGATGCCAGCCGAGTCGTAGCCGCGATATTCAAGGCGCCGAAGCCCCTCGATGATGACGGGAACTACTTTCTTTGGGCCAACGTAGCCGACAATGCCGCACATGCAACGATTTTAAGCGAATCGGCGGCAAAAGGCTGTGACACGAAGGTGGGTAACGCGGCAGCCGTTTGCGGGTCGGTCAGCTTCCAGGGCATTTTGCGGCCTGTTCAGGGTTGCATTTGTTGGCCTGCTGTGCAGTTCATGAGGAATTGGGCGCGAGACGGGCTAACGGCAAGATTGAAAACTTCCATGGACGCGCCGCCAGGTCTCAGTTCTGCCGAAGATGGGAAACATGATATAGCCGCGCAGCCTCAAGCTGTCGCCCTCAACAGCCATTTTGCCGCGATAGGTATTTCCGGACTTTGGGTCGTAGAGGGTTCCACCGGATGCGTGCGTGGGGTCAGTGAAACTGAAACCGTTGCCAACATCGAGATTACAGAGCGGCCTGCCGCGAAGGGCGCGATCGGGATTATAGATGTCAAAAGTGGTGTGCGCTCGTGAACTAATCAGCAGAACCCGGATGCAAAAGCCACTGGAGCAAGGTTCGATGCGGATGACGGATCCGGTCGGCTCCTGCCAATCGCTCAGCATCGGCGATGTCTGTGCCGTCAACGGCGCATTGCATGTGAGGATTGCAATCAGCATGACGGCCGGAAGCCACCAGATCGCCCGTGTCGTTGTTGAAAGCCGCCGCCCGTGGCTGAGAAACGCGATTTCCACGCTATGCCCGTCATCGCTACGCGAAGCAGTCATGGCTGTTTGATCCGTGCTACGCATATGCGCGCCGGCCAATGAATATCGATAGAAATCGAGCTTGGCCAGATGCCGGCAGCTTCTGCATATTGGCTCCAGTCGTCGGCGAGAAAAGCGCTGCGGATGGAGACAGGCCCGTCATGGCGAACAAAGCGATGCCAGCGCATCACCGTTGCAAGCGCCTTGAATCCGAGATACGAAGTCCGCGTCCGGTACAGGTCATTGATGAACCAGCCTACCCTGGCAACGCGCTCCATCCATTCAAGAAAATGCAGAATCTCAAGATCTTCAAGATGATGAGTAAAGAGCGAGCTGATGACCAGATCAATCGGTTCGGCTTCAATGTCAAAAGAATACGCATCGCCTGAAATCCATTGAATTCGACTATGGGCAGGAGTGAACTCACGGGCGGCGCGAATTGCGCCTGGATTGAGGTCGATGCCGGTGAGACGAGTCACGATGTGTTTTTTCTGGGCCCACCCTTCGATTTGACGAAGCAAATCGCCTCCGCCGCAACCGACATCGACAATGTGCAGCGACCGGCGCGCGTACGGATCGTCGGCGAACTGAGAAAGCCACTGCAGTGTAGAACGATAGGCATGGGTCAGTACATTGACTTTGGCAAGATCGCGCAGACAGGCGCGAAGTTCCTGGTAGTCGCACGGCTCATCCATCCACTCAGAAAGCTGCGCGCGAGCTGAAAGGTCAGGAATCCAACTCATGCTCTGTATCCTCGCCACATCGCTTGTGGCAGTCTCAAATGGCACGGAAGTTCATGGTTTCCGCAGTGAGGCCTGGTCCAAACGACATCGCGCATCCCTTCTGGCCCGGCTGGGTTGCGAGCATCAGATTCTGCAAAACGAACATCACGGTTGCTGAGCTCATGTTGCCGAAGGATCGCAGGATTTCGCGGGAAGATGCAAGCTTTTCCGGAGCCAACTCGAGCCCGTCGCCCACCGCATCGAGGATCGCGCGCCCGCCCGGGTGCACGGCCCACAGTTCAATATCGCGATTGGGGTCAACATCCCTGGCGCGCTCCTGTAAGGTTTTACGCAGCTCGCCGGGTACCCTGCTCGACAGTTCCATATCAAATCCCGTGTCACCAATGCGCCAGCGGATGAGATCACGTGTGTTTGGGACCTCGATAGCCTGGAAGCTGTCGAGCGCTAATCCACTGTTGCCGGCGCGAATAAGAGTTGCGGCACAGCCGTCGCCAAAGAGCAGGAACGACATGACCTTTTCCATGTCCTGCGTCTCCTGCAGATGCAAGGAGCAGAGCTCGAGGTTGATCATCAGCACGCTTGCGTGAGGATTTGAACGCACGATGTGGCGAGCGAGCTTGAGGCCATTCATAGCCGCATAGCAGCCCATAAAACCCACCATGGTGCGGTCAGTCCGGGGGTCAAGCTGCAAATACTCGATCGAAGCAAAATCCAGACCTGGCGCAAACAATCCAGTACAGCTGGTGACAATTACGTGACCAATGCTGCGGCGTTCTTCCTCGTCGAGGTCCAGACGATCGAGCGCGCACTGCAAAAGGCGCGGAGCTTGCAACTCAAAGAGGGCCATTCGCTTTGCTGTTGCCGGAAAATTTCCGGTACTGAATAAGAGATTGCCATCGTACAAGCCCCTGGTTGCTTCAGCTTCAACCTGAATGTAGGAGTACCGATGTTCAATTCCAGAGCGCCTTGCCAGGTGCCGGAGAAGCGTGCCGGAGCGGCTGTCGCGAAGGGTTCCCGCAGCATACTCGATAAACGTCGCGTGCACGTCGTTGGGGGGAGTAGCGGTTGCAATACGACTGATACAGACTTGCGTCATAATCGCACCTTTTTGTTCTGGCCGATGTGCAGTCCCAGAATCCATTAGTTTAGCGTGGCCGGTTGATGGGTGAATCGACATAGGAATCGAGAGGCCGGCATGGAGACTCGTAGTTAGATGCGAGTTACAGCGAGCTATTCGTTAGGTTAAGACGTTTGACGGGACTAAACGTGTGAGGTGCTTTCAAGACGCCAAGTAGTTAAGTCTCAGAAACTTCAAGCAGGTGCCAAGGTTTTGGCGCCTCAGATGACAGCAGCTTCATGATGGGTTACGGCGTGTTTGTGGATGTCGATCGGGCAGGTTTCATTCCCAAGGTGAGAGGTGCTGACGAGGGATACCCACTTAGAGGACTCACCGGCTAAAGAACCTGTGTCCGAGAGGTTCCCTGGCGGCTGTCGGCAAGTCACGCAGAGCGGCCCGGGCATGCGCGCCCCGCGCCATTCTATGGGATCCGAGGCATAGGTCAGGGAAAGTCGTTATCAGGCGGGTTTGCCCGAAGCTTCTTCAGCGACCGATGAAAACACGGCCTGCCGACACGCACGATGCAAACTACCTCGGCGCTATTCCTCTATGCGGTATGTGAACTCTTCGATTACGGGGTTGGTGAGCACATCTTTGGCGATGCGCTCGACCTGGGTGCGCGCTGCGTCCGCACTGAGCCCATCGGCGAGCGAAACCGCGAAATACTTGCCCTGGCGCACGGAAGTGACATCCGCAAACCCTATCTTGCGCAAGGCGTTGTGGATGGTTTGGCCCTGTGGGTCCAGGACCGATGTCTTGGGCGTGACATAGACATGTGCCTTCATCATCCTTGATTATAAAGGTTCCGGTGGTTGTTCTGCGTCCCCAAGGGTTCCGGTGCAAATGAGTGTGCCGAACTCACCTCCACAGCCCCGAAGGAGAAGTAAGACTGATGGTTAACTATCTTGAATTGCCGATTGGCGATCGCGCGCCCGAGGTTTTTCGTGCGGTGGTCGAGATCCCTAAAGACAACACTAACAAGTTTGAGTACGACAAAGAGCTGCACGTCTTCAAACTTGACCGCAACCTGCACTCCCCAGTGCACTACCCAGGGGATTATGGATTTATTCCATCGACGCTCAGCGACGACGGCGATCCGCTGGATGTGCTGGTGCTGGTGCCGAGCTCGAGTTTTCCGGGATGCGTGCAGGAGGTGCGTCCCATCGGCCTGCTGGAGATGATGGACCAGGGAGTGCTGGACGAGAAGGTGCTGGCAGTGGGAAAGAACAATCCGCGCTATACGAATGTTTGGAATTACACCGATATCTACCCGCACATGTTGAAGGAGATCACCCACTTCTTTTCAATCTATAAGGATCTGGAAGGCAAGCGCGTAGAGATCAAGGGTTGGCACGACGCGGCCTACGCGAGGGACAGGGTATTGATTGCTGTGAAGCAATTCCAGGAGGCGAAGCTGAAAAAGGCGAAGGGCAAGGGGAACAAGAGCGAGTAAGCGGAGCCAGAAGATCGAGCAGACGGGCCTTACTCATCATTGGTTCGGGTTGAGTCCTGGGTGAATGGGGGATCTTCTAATCTGTTGCCGAGAGGGCCATCTTGCGCCGCGCAAGTGGAGCTGCGGTAAGCCGGTAAAGGACCGGGCCCAGCAGGCCCACTGCGATTGAAAAGAGCAGCGCCGAGGTTGCGCCGAAGATGGTCTCACGGCGCGAGGCGTAGAGCGCATAGCCGATCAGAACAGCCGGGCCCAGTCCCAGCATGGCGGCAATCGGCAAGCTGCCCGCTTTGAATGGGCGGGCAAGCCCTGGTTCCCGAATCCGCAGCACGACTAGAGCAACAAATTCCAACAGCAGGCTCGATCCATAAAGGATCAGGTCGATGGAGATGAGGCGCTCAAACGGCAGTTCGAGCGCCAGCGCCCAGGCAAGCCCGCACAGCAACACACTCACCCAGGGAACGCCGCGCTTGTTGCGCCTGGAGAATATGGTGGGCAGCATGCCGTCTTCAGCCATGGCCATGGGAAGGCGCGTGTAGCTCAGCATAAGCGCGTTGAACATGCCAACCCCTGAGATCATGCCGCCGGCAATCACCGCCAGGCCCAATGAAACCCCTAAGAATCCACTGCCGCCGATGGACCTGGCCGCACCTGCCCAGTCTCCGGTCGAAAAGCTTTCAGTCGTCAAGCCCGCGAGGGCCATGGCCAACAGTGGGAGGATGTAGGTGAGAGCAACCAGGATGGTAGATAGAACCATGGCGCGGGGATAGTTGAGTTGCGGATTCTCGACTTCCTGAGCAACGGTAGAGGCATTGTCCCAGCCCATGTAGTTCCACATGGCTACGAGAATCGCGGTTGAGAAACCAACTCTTACGCCATGCCCGGAAGCGGAAACGCCCCATTGAATGTGGGGGTGCCTCATGATTCCGTAACCGATGCCGAGAATCGAGAAGATGATGAACGGCGTGAGCAGCAGCGCGAAGAGGCCGATTGAGTCTTCTCCAACCTCGGGCGCACCACGCAGATTCCAGGCACAGCATAGGACAACGACTGCCAGCTTCCAGGCGATACCGTTCCAGCCCGCAGTAAGCTCGGGCGAGAATTTTCCCAGGTAAAGCACAAAGACCGAGGGATAGATGGCCATGTCGAAGACGCTGGCCGAAAGCGAGAGCCAGCTCTCCTGATAGCCCCAAAAAGGTCCCAGTGCGCGGCGTACCCAGACATAAAAGCCGCCCTCGGCGGGAATGGCGCTGGCCAGTTCACCAATCATCAGGGCGGTTGGCAACGACCAGAGGAAGGGCAGAGTGATAAGGATGACGATGGCTTTGAGGAAGCCGGCGCCTCCGAGAATGTCCTCAATGCCATAGGGACCCCCGGACACCATGAAGTATGTTGCGGCCACCAGCGGAAGGAGGAGCATTTTTCGCCGGACGGCGTTGGGGAGATGTGGCATTAGAAGCGAATTTAACAACACCGGGCGTCCACGGAAAGAGAATAATGGCCGGTTAAATACACCCGGTGGCGAGACATGGGCCCGCCGCGATGCGATCGAAGCTCAGGTTCCGGTATAATCTGTTTGCGACACGGAGAGATGGCCGAGCGGCTGAAGGCGGCGGTTTGCTAAACCGTTATAGGGTCAAAAGCTCTATCGGGGGTTCGAATCCCCCTCTCTCCGCCACGCGTTACTCTCGAATATCCCAAGACATCCAAGGTTGTGGGGGCGAATTGCACCCGAGATCGCTGTGCCGCTGTGGAACGAGTGTTGCGGCGATGCAGTCGCGGCTTGGACTGTTGAAATCGCGAACGGTGTGCCCGGCGTCGTCAGGGATGGCGAGGGACGGCAGGCGAATTCCGAGATGCTTTCCATGCGGCCGTTCGGGCGCGAATATACGCACTATACTCTTCGCTGGTTTTCAGCTCGGGCATCGTATGATGCGTTCCACCGCCGGCGTCTGGGACAGGCAGCTTAGAAACCAGCTCGGCATGGACTTGCTGCAGATGAGAGGGCTGGTCTACGGCCGCACTTTGCGGGGCGGCCACAGGCACAACTACTCCTGCGAGTGGATCGTCAGTACGCGGCGTGGTGAGGGTCAAAACGGCGCCCACATTCGGCGCCGCAGCATCGCGAGCGGTGAGGCTTGAAAGACCCCAGCGCGCTTCCACCGTACTGAGAATTGAGGTGTGATCGAATGGCATCGCATTCGCCGCCACTCGAAACACCGTCCCGGCCTTGATGAGTGGTGAAACCAGGACAGTGGGGACTCGCGGACCGAAGCGTGTGAAATTGAAGCCGTCTTCTCCGACTGAGTTGTCAGGCGGGACGGCACCGAGCGGCGGCGGGACGTGATCATAGCATCCACCATGTTCGTCATAAGTGATGATGAGCAGCGTCTGATGCCAGTTGGGGCCGTGAAACAGAGCGTAATACACGTCGTGGATGAGTTGCTCGCCCAGGGCTACGTTGTAATTGGGATGCTGACTGTTTCCAGCAGCATCCCAACTCGGTTCAAGGAAGACATACGATGGCAGATTTCCGGCGGCTGCGGCGGTTTGAAAATCGGTGAAGAGACCGAAATGACTATCGTCAGCGCTGACTGCATCTGAAAAGTCCTGGCGTGTGAGAGGTGGGTCGACGTATCCGTAGATTGACCAACTGATATTGCTCTTGGAGAGCAGCCCAAAAATGCTGGGGCATGTGTAGGTGGTTGCCGCATCGTTCAAATGGCCTTGCGAAGTGCCGGCATTGACGAAGGCGCGATTGGGCAATGTCTCGGTTGGAGCGGAGGCAAACCATTGGTCGCACACCGCAAAACCCTTTGCCAAGCCAGAAAGTACGGGCAGCATTTCCGGTGTGAACATTCCCATGATGCCGTCAGCCGCGGTATCGGCGAGGATAGACCACTTCTCCTTTGCCTCCCAACCCAGCGTGTAACTGAAGTCTTTGACGAAACCCAGATTTGTCGCAACAGGCGGGTCGGGAGCAGTATTGGCGCCGAATAGTTGAGAATTGGTTGCCGTGTAGCCTTCGCCAGGATCGGCGCCAGGCATGTAATACGCGTTCTTTTCACTGGCCTGAATCTTGAAGACGGGAATGGCTGAACCCTTTTCATCAGGGTTGGATTCTTTACCTGTGAGTCCTTCGAACGGTTGGCCGCCTGGCGAAACGTTATTGTTCGCGGCGTAAAGAAAGCCGAGCATGTGATCGAAGGATCGGTTTTCAAGCATGAGCACTACGATGTGGTTGATTTAAGAAAGCGCACTTTTGGCCATGATCGCGCACCTCGTGCAAATGCTACCAGAAGTCGAAAAACAGAAATCCGTCTTTTACGAAGAGGGAATGCGCTTGGCGGCGAAGTCTTGTGATTTTTATATTCTTTTAAAACTTGCTTTGAACCTCCGGCAGGAACAAAGCGACGTCGCAGAGTGGGCGTTGGCAGCGTGGCCCGATAATCGCGCTATTTGGATGGCGGCGATTGAATTCGGGAGTTGAGGTACGCAAGCAGCGCGGTGAAGGCGGGATCGCCGTGGAACGGCCGAACGCATCCTGGCTCGTGAATATGCCAGCCAAATTACCTACTTGTGCTGATAGCCGCTTTGCTGGTAAACACCGAATTGATGGCATCACTCAGCGACTGCATTCCCGCGGTTGCCCCGAATGCGATCAGCGCAAATAAGAGCCCAATCTTGACTAAATACTCCGTATCAAATTGTTTGAGCTTTTTGAACTTCGGGTCGAATTCCTTGACGTCCTCAAACGACGCGGGAGCGATCCGGGCCTTGTGTTCCTCTTGAGAGCGTTTCAATTCAATGATTTCAGCCGGGCTTTTTCGGTTTCAACAGTATTCTTGGGGATTTCCGTGACAGTGCTAGCCGACTCGATGCCGCCCTTGATGGCTTCACCGGTCAGCTTGGATAGAAACGGAATCAGCCAGGTGGGGAGAATAAAGCGTGTGCGCGCGCGTTGATACGCCGCATAACCTTGAAGCCGCCCCGTCCGCAATGGATTCGTATCCTGTGGCCGGGGGGATCGGATGGTGTTGTCGCAGTTCAACAGGCAGAAAGCTGGCCGTGAAGGTCAGTTGCCTTGTACACTTCCCTTCGTCCGATCGGCTTCAAAAATGGACCGGTTCGGGGCCGGGCAAATGGCTGAAGAAGTCCAATAAACAGGTTAAGCCCATTGACTGCTTGAATCCGTAAAGTCATATCCGTTTCTACTTGGTCACTGCTTCAATCACGCAACCGATCATAAGAAATTACATCTCGTGGGGCTCGATTGACGTTTTGTCACTCAATATAAATCCCCATACGGGGTTTTCCGCACTCTTCAGGTTCGCGGATTCACGCTAAAGAATTAACTTCGGCCTATCTGACTGGTTCTGCATTGCCTCCCCTGATACCGAGATTTGTCCCCTTAGGTTGTCATTCTGTCACATAAGCGAAGTGCGGCGGCCGAATGGCTGAACGAGTGCACCCTCCGACTCCGGTGGATGTCAATCCGATGGAATGGAGTTAACGATGCGCGCACAAATTTTGCGGGCCATTTTGTTCA
>Ga0181535_10008071_pt1 | contig 10434 bp, 19 predicted proteins | sample PEATcosm2014_Bin_44_FD_119774 | JGI IMG/M metagenome (GOLD analysis project Ga0181535, IMG submission 119774) | Peatland microbial communities from MTU Mesocosm Facility, Houghton, MI, USA - PEATcosm2014_Bin17_30_metaG | ecosystem: Environmental > Terrestrial > Soil > Wetlands > Peat | place...
AGACCGACCTGTACTTCACGGCCATGATCGGGGAGCTCCGGGTGGAGACGGCGCGGATGACCTGGGGCGACATCCAGGCGGTGGCGGCGGGCGGCGACCCCTGGGCGGGCGGGCCCCGGGACGCGGCGGCCGAGGTGGCGCGCCGGCGGGGCTGAGCGGAGACCACAGGCCGGTGGCGGGGGCGGGGAGGCGCAGCGGGTGACGGAGGTGAGAGGCATGGCGACTCATCGGTATCTGGAGATCAGCACGGCGGCCGTCACCAGGGAGGTGATGGGGAAGCTGACCCGGGGAGAGATCGAGGGGATCTCCACGTACCCCTCCCGGGAGGGGGCGTTCGTCATGGTGCCCAGCGAGATGGCCGGGGAGGGGGAGCTGCGAGAGCGGCTGCAGCGAGAGGAGCCGGGGCTCTGCGCCCTCCTGGTCCACGCGGTGGAGCAGGACTGCCAGGCGGTGCGGCTGGACGCGGACGGCGACGGGGTTCCCGAGGGGCTGCCCAGCCACGACTGGTGAGGCGGGGCGAGGTTGCCAACGCTGGCGATGCCCGGGGGGCGAAGTCCTCAGGGACGCTCGGATTCGGGGCCTCGCAGCGGCGCCGGCGGTGGTGAGCTGCGCCGGTCGGGGCGATGATGGGAGGGTCGGGGGGAGATGCCGGCAGTGGTCTCGAGGTGCGGTGCAGATGAGGTTCGAGGTCACGATCAAGGAGGCAGGGCGATGAAGCGGTACCGGGTCACGGTGATGGTGCCGATGGAGGTCACGGTGGAGGCCGAGCGGCGCCGCGACGTCACCTACGAGGTGGTCGCCGGGGCGGTGGAGGAGCTGATCGCCCAGGGGGCCGAGGGGCTGCGGGATCACCTCGACTTCAGCGCGATCACCCCCGAGGACGTGCACCTGGCGGAGATGATGCGGGTGCTCGGGATGGAGGAGGGCTAGACCTCCGGAGGCGGCGGGAGAGAGCGAGATGGTGATGGTGAAGGCAGCGGAACACCGACCTCAGCCCCGGCCCGACGGCCCGTGGCGGGTGGGGGCGGACGGGCTCATCCAGGCGGAGTGCGGGGGGTGCGGGGGCGGCATCGCCCGCCAGCCGGGGGCGTTCCGCTGGGCCCATCTGGCGACACCCGGGGCCGACCACGAGTGGCAGACCGGCGGGGAGGGGCGGGTTGAGACGGTGTGCGGGCGGTGCGGGGGTGCCATCGGGCGGGAGCCGGGGTCGGTGCGCTGGACCCACCTGGCGCTCCGGGGCGGCCGTTGACCAGGAGGCGGCGGGGAGGCCGGGGCCGATGCGGTCAGGAGGAGACCCGATGAGGATGTTCGCGCTCACCACCACCCAGGGGACGGCGATGCCGGAGACCGGGCTGTGCGGGGTCCACGTGGAGGACGGGGAGGCCCGGGCCCGGGCACTCCAGGCGGCGGCCGACGACCTCGGGGAGCCGCGGTTCGTGGACTGCACCGGCAACCCCGAGCTGGCGTGCACGGCCTGCGGGGCGGGCGGGGAGGACCGGGCCCCGGGGTGACCCCGCCGGCGGGATCATCGGTACCACGACCAGCCGCCGGTGTCCGCTGGCGGTACCGATAACCGGGGGCCGCGGGGCTCGCGGGGCCGGCGGTAGTGGAACGGAGGCGTCCCTCGGGACGGCGGCGCTCGGGGGCGCGAGGCGACTAGTTCCGAGGTCGGCTAGGGGCGGGTAGGCTGTGGTCAGGGTTCAGGCGTGGAGGTGTCCGGGATGTTCGTGCAGGTCACCCTGCGGGGTCAGGAGGACGGCGACCTGGTGCTCGCCGGTCAGGAGGTGGTGCGGCTGCTCGGGGAGGGATACCGGTCGGGGAGCAATCGCAACGAGACCGGCGCCTACTCCTTCCAGGTGGCGAGCGCCGACGACGAGGAGCCGAGCGTGGACGGGTTCTTCTCGGTCGCCGACGTCCGCCAGCATCGGCCGGCGATGACCGTCGAGGAGGCGCGGACGTTCCTCAGCCGGCATCACCAGGCGTTCGAGGAGCTCTTGGTGGAGTGGGGCAACCGGCTGATCGAGGAGCTGCTGGCGGGGGCCTGACGAAGCTTCTGAGCCGGGCCCAGGACGGCTACGCTCAGGGGGTTGAGGCGGTGACGCGGAGGCACAGCGAGTGTTCGCATTGATCACGGTGCGGGGGGAGACCGAGGCCGATCTCGAGACGGCCGCCACGGAGGTCGCGGGGCTGCTCGGGGAGGGATTCGACGCCGGCACCAGCGAGGAGATGACCCAGAACGTGCGCCCCCAGGGGGTGTCCTTCCGCTTCGAGGTGTCGGGGCAGGACAGCCGGGAGCCGGTCGTCGAGGTGGGCTGGTCGGCGGCCGACGTGGTGATCACGGCGGCCACCATGAGCGGCCTGCCGCTGATCTCGAATGAGCGGGCCCGGGCCTTCCTCGCGGATGCCGGGCCGACCATCGACAAGCTGCTCCGGGAGCACGGGCAGACCCTCATCCTGCGGATGCTGGCGGAGCGCGCGGCCAAGCAGGGCGGGGTCTGGTAGTGGGCTGGACCGAGTATCCGGAGGGGCTCCGGGGCCGCACCCCGGACCAGGAGTTCCGGGAGCTGCTGACGGCCGGCGGGCGCCAGGAGGTGCTGCTCAGCGCCACCGTGCACCTCAGCGAGTATTACGCCGCGGTGCGAGACCTGGGGAGCGGCGAGGTGTCGGCGTTCGTCGCCCTGCACCACTACTCGCGGGGCGGCAGCTGGGGCTACAAGGACATGGACGAGCGGATGGGGCCGACGATCACGGGCTGCCCGGAGCGGGTGGTCAGCCTGCTCAGCCCGCTCCCGGAGTGCCAGCACCGCGACGAGCACTGCGTCCACTGCGGATCACTGATCGAGGCGGAGGGCGGGGAGTGGGTGCGGCGCCCGCGCCGGGGAGAGCGGGCCGGGGTGGCCGGGCCGCACTGCTACTCGGGCTACTCGGGGTCGGCGCCGGTCGACGCCGCGGTGGGGCGGCCCCGGCATGCCCCGGGGGGACTGCCGCCCTGCGGCACCTGCCAGGCGCGGGACTGGCGGGAGCGGTGCCGGCGGGAGCTGCAGCGGCAGCGGGAACGGCCGCGGGTCGGCGAGCTGGTCCGGCTGCTCCACCGCGAGGCCTTCCGGGACGGGCTGCCTGAGGTGTTCCGGGTCTGCCGGCAGGGGCGGCGGCGGGTGTTCGTCGGGGCGGAGGGCGGACCGGCCTACCGGTTCCCCCAGGCCGCGGAGTGGGAGCGGGTGGGGTGAGCCCGTTCGCGCCGGGGCTGGACGCCTGGATGGCGCGGTGGGCGCTGCTCCCCCCACTGCGGCTGGCGGGCTGGCTGACCGGCTGGGGGAGCGGGCGGCTCGCCCAGCTGGCGGCGCTGCTCGGGCTCTGCCTGGGGGTGCCCGGAACGGTGCTCCTGGTCGGACCCTGGTTGGCGTTCCTGGGCACGGCCACGCTGGTCGGGTTGGTGACGCTGGTGCAGCTGTCGGCCCGTGATCTGGAGGCGAGTGGTGAGGGGGTTGGGGAGGCGGCCTCGGCCGAGGTGCTCATTGCCTGGCGGACGCTGGGGCGGGTGCGCCGGTCCTGCCGGCTGATGGTGGGGCTCACCCCGCCGGTCGTCTACCTGTCGTTCGGGGTGGCGGGGGAGGCGTCTCCGGTGATCCTCACCGGGGCGGCGCTGATGATGGGCGGCTATCTGGTGACGCTGATGGCGGCGGCCTGGGCGGCGGGCGGAACAGCGCCGGGGGTGGGGCTGCGGGAGCGGATGCAAAGGTGGCGGGCGGGGCTCGGGGGGCTCGGTTCGCCGGCCAGGGTCGGGTCGGGGGCGTAGCGGGCGGGCGGCGTCCGCAGGGATGAGCGGTTGGTGGAGGCAGGAGATGGAAGGGCTGGTGTGGGGGCCCGAGGAGGCGGCGCGGCTGAGCGCCGCCGAGGCTGAGTTCGAGGCCCAGGGCGGGCGCGGGGTCGAACTCGCCGATGAGATCGACGGGCTGCGGGCGCGGCGGGACCAGGAGGTCCACGAGGTCGAGATCGAGGTGACTCGGCGCTACCGGATGCGGCTGGTCGGCTTCACCAGCGACGGCGCCCAGGCCTGGGCGGAACGGGTCGCCCAGGCTCCGGAGCGGGAGGCGCACAGCTGGGACGGGGTGGAGGTCGTCGACTCGAGCACCATGGTGGGCGGGGAGGCCGGGGAGGCCGGGGAGGTCGGGAGGGCGGCGGCGCCGCGGGTGGTGGCCCGGTTCGTCGCCCAGGTGTGGGTGAACGACCAGAGCCTGGATGTCGATCCCCAGGGGGAGACGGAGTGGGAGGCGAGCGTCGCCTTCGCGGGGCTGGCCCCCGGCTACCGGGCGGGCCTGCTGGCCGGGATGGAGGCGCACGGGGAGGCATTGGACGAAGCCGATCAACTGCACGGCGATGCGGCGGCGCCGGCCTGGGTCCGGGAGTGGGGCGGGCCCTTCTCGATCTACGTCCGGCTCGGGGAGGCGGGCGGCTAGGGCGGTGGCGCCGGGCCGGCGCGGGGTTCTATGGGGGCGCCGGTCCGGGTAGGCTTGGGGGTGGGAGTTGAGGGGGCGGCGCGGCGAGATCGAGGAGCACGGGTGGGCGATTGGAGCGAGGAGGGCGACGCGGGGGGCGGGCGGCGATGGTGATCACGCCGGGCGCCGGGTTGCTGCTCGGCCTGCTCTGGCTCCTTCTCATCGGCGGGCTGGTGGCCGTGATCGGGCTGCGGTCGGGTGAGACAGGAGGCGAGCGGTGAGAGTTGCCGTCGAGATCGAGATGGACGTGGCCGCCGAGGTCGGCGTGGGAATCGCCACGGTGGCCCGGCTACAGATGCTCCGGTGTCCACGGGGATGCCCGCCCCGGGACGACAGCCCGGTCTGGCGGGAGATGGTCCCCCGCTTCTACTCGCTGGGGGAGCCGGACCCGGAGGGCCGGCGGCTGGTGGTCGTCACCGGCAGCGACCGGATCGAGCTGGAGGACGCGGAGGCAGCGGGGCTCGTCTGCCTGCAGTGCGGCGCCGCCATCCCACTGGCCGAGGGCTGGTCGGTCGACTTCCGGTGGCCGGGGTTCGACTGAGATGCGCTTCGCCCTGGTGTACAGCTTCGACCTCGACCCGCGGCGGGGATTCGTCGCCCACTACCTGCCGGTGGAGGGGACCGCTCGACGCCGGTTGGAGCGGACCGGGACGAGACGTGAAGAGAGCGGGGGCGGGCTCGGGGAGGGGCGCTCGGTGCACCGGGTCTATGAAGGAGTGCTCAGCAAGCGCGAATTCCTCTGCTTCCTGGAGGTGATGCCGGTGCAGCGGGTGGGCGCCGACAACGCGGGGACCATCGGGGTGCCCGGGTTCCCGCCCGGCACCTGGCTGCCGGCGGTGCGCTTCGACATCTCGGACGGGGCGATGACCGGCTGCCTCTACGCCACCCCGGTCGCCGAGCCGGTCAACTGGCGGGGGCGGAGCCGGCGGTTCAGCCGGCGGCGCTGGGTGCGGCTGGCGCGGAGCGTGATGCGGCGGTTCGAGGCCGACCCGGAGGCGCTGGAGGCGGAGAACATCCGCTGAGCCCGCGGGCTCGGGTGGTCGGGCGAGCGGGGGTATGGTGGGCCGGTGGCGGAGGACCTGCTCGCCGAACTGGCCGAATTCAACCCCGGGGCCCAGGTGGACAGCCGGGCGTTGCTCGGGCTCCAGACCGCGCAGAGCGAGCTCTGGAGCCACTTCTCCTCGTCGGTGGCGTGGAAGGCGACGCTCTCGGCAGTGGGGGTGAGGGCGCGGGTCACGTCCACGGAGGAGGCCCTGGTGGCCTTCTTCAGCCGGCAGCAGGAGCGCAACCTGCACCGGTTCACGGCCCAGGTGCGCGAGGTGCGCCGGCGGTGGCTGTCCCTGCTCACCCTGGCGCTGCCGGAGGAGAGCGTCACCGGCCTGGAGGCCCGCCACGCCGCCCTGGTGGCGCGGCACCTGGGCCGGGAGGCGGCCAAGCAGCGGGCGCAGGAGCGGTCGCCCTACCGGGTCATGGTGGAGGCGGACGCGGCGGTCACCGCGGAGGTGCAGGCGGCCCGGGTCGCCCACTGGACGGTGCTCTTCGAGCTCTTGGAGGCCTACACGGTGCGCCGGGAGGTGATGGCGGAGCGGGACCGGGCGGGCCTGGCGATCCTCCAGGGGCGGCGCAGCGGGCTGCTGCCGGCGGAGGCGGAGGCGGCGCGACGGGCGGTGGGGCGGTTCGCCGCGGAGGCGGCCGAGGAGGAGCGGCTGCGGGCAGCGTTCGGGTCCGAGGCTCAGGCGCTCGGCCAGCGGCTGCTCTTCGAGGTGCGACGAGACGCGGCGCAGGCCCAGGCCGACCAGGCGCAGGCGGCCAGCGGAGTGGCGCTGGACCGGCTCTGGAAGGAGGCAGGGCCGCCGGCGCTCCGGGCGCTCACCGAGCGGGTGGAGGAGCTCGACCGGCAGATCGCCACCCTCACGGAGCGGGAGGCGGCCACGGCTGAGACGGAGCGGCAGGTCACCCGGCGGAAGCGGCGGCGGATGCTCCGGGCCGTGATGGTGACGCGCGAATCCACGCTCTGAGCCTCCGGCGTCCGCGGGGACGAGGGTAGCCATACCAGTTATGGACACCAGTGGCTGGTCGTGGTATGGTTAGACCATGATGAACGAGCTGCCCCGAGTGTCCGACGCGGAGGCCATCGAGAGCTTCCACCTCGCCTTCCTGCGGGTGCTGCAACAGCGGCTCCCCTATGAGAAGTACGTCCTGAAGGGTGGCGCCAACATGCGCTACTACCTGGGCAGCCACCGCTACTCGCGCGATCTCGACTTCGACACCGACGGCGACGAGCCGTTCCGGCTGGAGGAGGGGGTGGACGCGGCGGTGGGGTCGGACGCGCTCCGGGTGGTGCTCTTGGCCCAGGGGCTGCGGGTGGTCGACGTCCACAAGCCCAAGCAGACCTCGACCACCCAGCGGTGGAAGGTGCTGCTCAGCGGCGGGGCGCTGGGGGGCGGCCAGGTGTGGACCAAGGTGGAGTTCTCGCGGCGGGAGATCGATGGGCGCTGGGTGGCCGAGCGGATCAAGGAGTTCGGCAGCCTGCGCGGGTTCACGGCGCCGGTCGCCCCCCACTACCTGCCCGCGGCGGCGGCGGAGCAGAAGGTGCGGGCGCTGGCCGGCCGGGAGGCCACCAAGGCCCGGGATGTCTTCGACCTGCACCTCCTGCTCAGCACCTACCCCGAGGAGATCGACCTGGGACGGCTGGACGCCCAGGTGCTGATGGCGGCCGGGGAGCGGGTGGCCACGATGACCTGGGAGGATTTCCAGGAGCAGGTGATCCCCTTCCTCGACGACCAGGTGCGGGAGCTCTACACCTCCCGGGAGAGCTGGGAGGGGATGAAGGACGCGGTGCTCACCGCGGTGCTCACCGCCCACGAACGGGTGGTGGGGCCGCCCAGCACGCCGGCACCGGTGGCGTCGGCAGGGGCACCGGTGGCCAGGCCACGCGGGTCCGCACGGACGGGCGCTCCGGGGAGGCGGGCCCGGTCACAGCGGGGGCTCCGGGACGAGCCGGTGGTCCGCGGGCTGGCGGGTCTGGGGGGCTAGCCATGCGCAGCACCGAGGCGTTGCAGCAGATCGGGGCCGGGGCCGGCGGGGGCGTGGCCAGCACCGCCGAGGTGGCCCGCCAGCTCCAGCTGAGCGGCGAGGCGGCGGCCAAGGTGCTCGCGCGCCTGGAGGCCGACGGACTGGTGCGGCGGGTGCGCCGGGGGCTCTGGCTGCTCAACGTGGCGGGTGATCCCCGGGCGGTGGCGGCCCACCTCACCGCCCCCTACCCCGCCTACATCTCGCGGTGGTCGGCGCTCAGCGAGCACGGCATGCTGGACCAGATTCCGCGGGCGATCACGGCCGTCTCACTGGACCGGGCCCAGACCATCCAGACCATGGTGGGGCGGTTCGAGATCAGCCACATCCAGCCCGAGCTCTACGGCGGCGCCGTCGACGACCCGCGCGGCTTCGCCCTGGCCAGCCCGGAGAAGGCGCTCTTCGACCTCGTGTACCTGCAGATGATCCAGGGGTCGCGACACGTCTCACTGGTCGAGGTGGAGCCCGGCTGGGGATTCTCGGTGGAGGCGGTCCGGGAGTGGTGCCGGCGGGTGCCCCAGCAGCGGTTGCGGACCCAGCTGGCTCTGCACCTGGAGCGGGTGGTCTCGGAGATGGGGCTGCGCTGGGGCTCGGGCCGGGGGCTCGGCTGAGCGGTGGGGGCGCGGGCCGGGGGCGTCCACGGGGTCGGGGAGAGGGCCGCCGGGGCGGCGGTCGAGGCCCGGGCCAAGGCTCACTTCGGGGTGACCCACGACATCGCCCGGGCGGGCTATCTCACCCCGGACGGCAGCCTGCTCGACTTCGGCCGCTGCCGGGAGCGGATCGGGGAGGGCGGCGGCAAGGAGCACACCTGGATCGGCCAGGTGCTGCCGGAGCTCAGCCCCGAGGAGGTCGGCGAGGGGGCGATCATCAACACGGCGCTCGGGCTCGGGATGGCCCGGATCGCGGTGGAGGGACGAGCGATCAGCGTGGAGATGGTCCGGCCGCTCACGGTCACCCAGATGCCTGCGCCGGGTGGCGGCGGGGTGCTCCTTCTTCGCGGTGGGGGTCGAGGACGGGCGCAGCGAGGGGGTCTTCTGGGATGGCGCTGCAGCGGAGGCCGCGGGGGCGGGGACTCGGGTAGCTGGCCGGGGGATGGGGGAGAACGGGGAGACAGCGGCGGGGCTCGGGGAGGCATTGGACGGGGAGGAGGGGAGCGGGGAGAGATCGGAGGGAGCGGGGGTTAGGGTGCTGGATGTGGGTAGGCTAGGATAAGCGGGTCGGGAGCGCCCGGCCTTGATCAGCCCCCCCTCCCGGGGCCGGTCCCCTTCGGGGCCGGCCCCTTTTTCGTGCCCGAGGTGGATGGGGGAGGCGTGGTCGGAGCTCCTTTGGGAGCGTCGCCGGGGGCTGCTAGGGTCAGATCATGGTGGAGGCGGTGCGGCCGGCCGACGACCCCGAGGTCGTCTTCCTGCGGGTGATCAGCGGGACGCGTTCGCGACGGCGGTTCGTCGAGGCGCTGGGATATCAGCCCGATTACCACTTCGTCTTCCAGCAGGACGGCGATCTGGTTCCCGTCCCCCGGGAGCGGGTCGAGGAGCTGCGCCGGATCAAGGGGGTGAGCGTCGCCCGCCTGAAGGGGCAGCGGCCGCTCCGGTGCTGGCGGAGCAGCCGTCTCGAGGAGGAGCGTCGGCTCTGAGGCGAGGGGGCCCCGAGGCGACCGGTCGTCCGCGAGGACGGGAGTGTGACGGCGTGGCTGGTGGGGAGGGCACGCGTTGGGTAGGATCGGGCGGTGAGGGGAGACGCCAAGCGGAGGATGGAGGCACCCGGATGGGCACGGTGACGGTGAACAGGCTGAGCATCGCCGACGTCGGTCGGTGCCCGAAACTCTCGCTGTCGGTGGCCCACTTCCATCCGGACGGCTCCTGCAAGTGCGGGGACCGGGAGCGGGTGGCGGCGGAGCTCGCCGCGGCTCAGGAGGTGAGCCGGGCGGCCCGGCGCGAGGTGCTCCGGCTGCGACGCGAGCTCGAGACCTGCTGAGGCGATGGCGGTCACGTTCGGGGCTGAGCGGGGAGGCGGGGGCCCAGGTCGCTGGTGTGCTGTCGGGCTGAATGCGACCATATGCTCCTAACGGTTCATACGGAGATTTGGTCATGAAGCTTCTGGTCCGGTTCATCGCAGTGGCGGGGACCATGGTGCTCGGGGTCGCCGGCGCCAACTCGGTCGCCGCCTGTCACCCCACGCCGACGCCCGCGCCGGTGCATCACCACTGGCCGACGCCGACACCCAGGCCGTGCCCGACGCCGACGCCTCGGCCGACGGCGACGCCGACCCCGGTGCCGACGCCCACCCCCACACCGGTGCCCACGGCCACGCCCACACCGGTGCCGACGGCGACCCCGACCCCGGTGCCGACCCCCACCCCCAAGCCGAGCGCCACGCCGACGCCGACGCCGACGGACCCGGCCACGCCGACCCCCACCGCCTCACCGTCTCCGCCGGCACCCGGGACGGGCTACAGCACACCCCCGGTTCCGCCCACGGGCGGCGCCGCGGCGGCCCCGGCCGGGACCCCCTGGTGGCTGTTCTTGGCCGGCGGGCTGCTGATCGCGACCAGCGTGGCCGGGGTCATCCGGAGGCGGCTGGCGACCAACTGAGCGACCGTTAGAGCAAGGGCGGTTGGCGGCACCGGGCCGGCAGCCGCCCTTCGCTTAGCCGGGAACCGGGCGCACCGGCGGTCAGGTCGGGCCGGGGCTGGGCGACGGGCCGGGAGAGGGGCTCGGCGAGGGCCGCGGGGTGGGCGAGGGAGTGGGGGCCGGGGCCGGAGTGGGCGTCGGCGCAGGCGTCGGGGCCGGCGTCGGCGCAGGCGTGGGGGCCGCCGTGGGAGGGGGCGTCGGGGTCGGGCTCGGGCTGGGGGTCGCGGTGGGGGCCG
>Ga0181535_10008075_pt1 | contig 10430 bp, 15 predicted proteins | sample PEATcosm2014_Bin_44_FD_119774 | JGI IMG/M metagenome (GOLD analysis project Ga0181535, IMG submission 119774) | Peatland microbial communities from MTU Mesocosm Facility, Houghton, MI, USA - PEATcosm2014_Bin17_30_metaG | ecosystem: Environmental > Terrestrial > Soil > Wetlands > Peat | place...
AGGCGTTGACGCTGGAAATGGCGGCGCGCTTCACCGAGATCTTTAAGGCCCTGGGTTTCCGCTACGTCACTCTGGACCTGGAAGGCTACCGCCAGGGGTCCCTCAACGAAGTCTTGAACCTGAAGAAGTAGGGCGGCGCGGCGGACTATTCCTCCACGAGACGGTGACTGGCGCTGGCGTCCAGGTCCAGCTTGTAGATGCGCTTCAAGTCCGCGATCAGTTTTAGGCTGTCGCGGCCAAACGGCGCTTTACCTTCGAAGGCGTGCAGGACGATGCCTTCCAGGAGATCTCCCAACGTCAGGTCATGATACTCGGCCAGCGCCTTGAGCACCTTCAGGAGGCGCTTTTCCATGCGGACGCCGGTCTGGACGCGCTCGATCTTGAGGCGGGGCTGTTTCTTCACGACTCGATTGTACCATGGTACACAGGTATTGAAGTCGCGCGGGGAAACGCCTCGAAGCTTCGCGATTCACGGCCAAAAACACCGGCGGCAAAGACCGCCGGCGCTACGGACTTTTGCGGCCGACCCGAGACACGGGGCGGCTACCGCTCCCTGACGGTCGCGGCTCGGAAAGGACATCGGAGCCGCGACCGTCAGGGAGCGGAAGGCGTCAGGCACCTACGGCTGCAGCAGCACTTTCAGGGTGCCTTTCTGGGCGGCTTGCGCGAAGGCGTGTGCGGCGTCGCGCAGCGGGAAGCGGGCGGCGATCAGGTCCTCGGCGCGGATGAGCGCGTGGTCCAGCAGAGGGATGGCGGCCTCAAAACGGCCGCAGCGCGAGCCCACCAGGGTTACTTCGTTGACGATGACGGGCGCGGTATCCACGCCCACGGCGCCATGCACGGTGGACTTGAGGATCACCGTGCCGCGCGGGCACGCCATGGCGACGGCCTGCCGCAAGCCTTCGGGTGAGCCGGTCGCGTCAACCACCCAATCGTACGCGGCGACTGGCAGCGCGCCGTTCACCCGTTCCGTGGCGACGCCGGAAGCGGCCGCAATCCGCAATTTCTCTTCGTGGCGTCCAAACAGGCGCACAGGGTAGCCGTGGACGTCGAGCACCTGCGCGACCAGGAGGCCCAACTTGCCGTCGCCCAGGACCGCAACCGGCGATTTCGGCGGGATCGTCACCTGGTCGAGAATCTCGCAGGCGGCGGCCAGCGGTTCGGCGAAAACGGCGCGCTCGAGCGGGATGCCATCCGGCAGAACGTGCAGGTTGCGTTCCGGCAGAGTGAAGAACTCCTGAAAGGCTCCGGGATGCCTCACGATGCCCAGCACGGCGCGATTCGGACAGTGGCGGCCGAGGCCTTTGCCACACCAGGCGCAGCGCGCGCAGGCAAGGTTGATCTCGCCCACTACACGTTTGGCGACAAGGGCGGGGTTATCGGCCTCGACCACCTCGGCGACAAATTCGTGACCGGGAGTGCCGGTGAAGCCGTAGTAGCCGCGCTGCAATTCCAGGTCGGTATTGCAGATACCGGCGAGCAGCAAGCGGAGCAACGCAAAGCCTGGAGGGCGTTCCAGCAGCGGCGCCTTGGTCACAGAAACCACGCCATTTTCCAGGTGCACGCGGAGCATTCCCCTATAATAAGGCTTCATGCCAGCGGAACTTGCCTGTTTCGAAGAGCGCTGCCGCGCGCGCTTTCCGATCACCGAGATCATTTACAACTGCCCGCGCTGCGGCGGTCTGCTGGAAGCCGTCTACCCTGCACCGGAAGGCCACCCATCCGGGTGGAAGCAGATCTGGCGCGAGCGGCGATTGTCGAACGTGCCGCTGGATCAGAGCGGCGTCTGGCGGTACCGCGAGCTGATTGGGTTCCTCGACGATTACCGGCAGGTGGTTACGTTGCGCGAGGGCAACACGCCGCTGCTCGACGCGCCGCGCGCCGCCCAGTACGGCGGTCTGGACCGCATCACGTTCAAGCACCAGGGATTCAATCCCACGGGCTCTTTCAAAGACAACGGCATGACCTGCGGCGTAGCGCAGGCCGTGCGCCTGGGCGCGCGGCGCGTGGCGTGCGTTTCCACCGGCAACACCTCGGCCTCGATGGCCGCCTATGCCAGCGCGGCCGGCCTCGACCCAGTGATCTTCATCCCACACGGCAACATTTCGTTCGGCAAGCTGGCGCAGGCGCTGGAGTACGGCGCACGCACGTTTCAGGTGGAGGCAAACTTCGATCAGATCCTGGCGCTGGTGCGGCAGCTGGCGGAGCGCCTGGGTATCTACCTGCTCAATTCCATCAACCCCTTCCGCATCGAGGGGCAGAAAACCATCATGGTGGAGATGATGGACCAGCGCGACTGGCGCGTGCCCGACTGGGTAGTGCTGCCGGGAGGCAATCTGGGCAACACGTCGGCCTTCGGCAAGGCGCTGCGGGAAATGAAAGAGCTTGGCTTGATCGGCCGCCTGCCGCGCCTGGCGGTGATTCAAGCAGAAGGCTCAGCGCCGTTCTTCGATTTGTTCCGGGCTGCGGACCACTCGCGCCTCAACGCCGTGACCCACCCGGAGACGCTGGCGACCGCCATCAAGATCGGCGACCCGATTTCGTGGCCGAAGGCGCTGCACGAGGTGCTGACGTCAGGCGGCGTGGTGGAAAAAGTGACCGAGCAGGAAATTGCGGACGCCAAGGCGATCATTGGGCGCTGTGGCATCGGCTGCGAGCCCGCTTCTGCGGCGACGCTGGCCGGCATTCGCAAACTTTCCGCGGCGGGCACCATTGCAGGGGACGCGGACGTGGTGGCGGTGCTTACGGGTAACGTTCTCAAGGACCCGGATTACATTCACCGCTATCACACAGGATCGTTGCATGCGCCGGACGGAACATTGCTGCGGTCAACGTTCGCTAATGCGCCGGTTGTGGTGGAGGCAAACGCGGATCAGATTGCGGAATTGATCAACAAGTGAACCGATACCCTCATTTGCGGCTGCAAATCCCCGCGTTTTCTCCCTGGATAGTACTAACTTTGCTTATTGTGTTCCTTTCATTAGTTCTGGTACATCTAGAACTATGGTTAGCCGCAGAGTCAACGCCAGCTTGAATCGGTATCTGCAGAGGACTCCGGAGCAGAAGCAACTGGAATCTCTCTACGCGCGACGCGCAGCCTTGGATCTGGTGATCCAACGGCTGGAAGACTATTGGCGGGCGCGTGCCAAGCGGCTGGCCTCCAGCCTAGCGAAGATCGCCTGAGTTTCGCTCTCTAGCGCTTCAGCAAAACCTCAATCCGTTCCGCCAGTTCGGCCCCAGAGACGGCGCCGGGATGGTAGAAGCGCACAATTCCATTGGCATCGAGCAGCACCAGAGTTGGCGTCGTACTGGCTCCATAAGTCTGAAAACTGGCGGCGCTCACCGGCACGGCCATGCCGGAAAGAGCGGAATAGAACTGGCGGCGGACGGCATCGATATACGGCAACTCCTGGGCGGGCGTAGCGTCGTCGCCTTCCGCCGCGTAACCGTAGAGCTTGGTGGGTCCGACCAGCACCAGTCCTTTGGGACCGTAAACGCGCACGATTTCGGCCAGCACGGGCGCTTCGGCTTTGCAGTCCGGACACCAGTGCGCCCAGAAAAATAGCAGCACCACGTGGCCGCGAAGAGCGGCCAGGCCGGTGGGTTTGGGTCCCAGCCAGGTTGCCTCATTGAGCGGCGGCGCGGGCGTACCGGTCAGACCCAGCAGATTGATGTTTTTCTGGATCCGTTCGGCAAGCCCGGTGGCGGCGAAGGACGCCAGTTCCTGCCGCAGGTAGGCCACTGCCTGCGGCCGTTCCCCGCGCGCGGCCAGCACCTGCGCGTGAACCTCAATGGCGGCGCCGAGCGCGGTGGAGAGGGACGGGTCCGCGTCCGGGTTCCGCATACCCACCAGACTGGCTGCCATGCGGCGCGCCTGGGCGGCGTAGGCGTCCGCCTCATTGTTGTGGTGAGCGCCGAGTTCCCCGCGCGCCAGCCAGGATAGGGCTGCGGCGAGTTCCGCGGTAGCGCCTTTTTGTGCCTGGTAGACACGGACCGCTTGTTCGGCGGCGGCGAAATCGTGGCGCGCCGACAGCGCGCGGACGTCGTCCACCAGCGAGGCGTACGCAAGAAACAGGCCAACTGTTAGGGGCGCCAGGATCACAGCAGCGAACTGACCAGTTGTGTCAGCCGGGGGTCGCTCCAGTCCGCTCCCTCGGGAATCTTCTCCTGCACCTTGCCCCGCGCGTCAATGATGTAGGTTTCGGGATAGATGAAGGTTCCGTAGTCGGCGTGGACCTTGAAATCGCGCGCGGTGAGAAAGGCCGGCTTGTACTTGTTCAGGAAAGCCTGGTACGCTTTCTCGTCGCGATCCACGCTCAAGGCCAGCACCACCACTCCCTTGTCCTTGAATTGGGCGGCAAACTGGCTGAGCGACGGCGTCTCCTGGACGCAGGGCGGGCACCAGGTGGCCCAGAAGTTGAGCACCAGGACCTTGCCGCCGAAGTTCGGGACACCGATGGTGGCGCCGTTGTCGGCGACCACCGTGAAGGCGGGCGCGGAATCACCCTGCACCACAACCCGCTCGTGCATTCCGTCGTAGATGACGTAAACCAGCGCTGCCAGGAGCGCAGCGATGGCGATTTTCAGAAAGCGGTCGGTTTTGACGCTCTGCATGGGGAAAAACTATAATTAATTGTATCTCCAGCCCGGCTCGGGCGTCGAATAATTGTCCCATGTTGATTACCCGGAAGGTGGAGTTTTCGGCTTCGCACGTCTGCCGCAATCCGCGGCTGTCGGACGAGGAGAACCAGCGCGTCTTCGGCCTCGCGGCCAATCCCAACGGCCATGGGCACAACTACCTGCTGGAAGTCAGCCTGGAAGGCGAGCCGGACCCGGTGACCGGCATGGTATTCGACCTGAAAGAGATGAAGGACGTGCTGCATCGCGAGGTGGTGGAGCCGTTCGACCACCGGTTTCTGAATCACGAAGTGCCGCCATTTGACCACGTGATTCCGACTCCGGAAAACATCGCGCGCGACATCTGGCAGCGTATCGAGCCGCACTTTACCGGCCGCGGCAGGCGACTGCATTCGGTGCGGTTGTACGAAACGCCCGACCTCTACGTCGACTACTTTGGAGAGCCGCCGTGTTCCGGGTAACGCGGCGCTACCAGTTCTCGGCCTCCCATCGCCTGCACGCTGCCGGGTTGAGCGACGAAGAGAACCGGCGGCTATATGGCAAATGCAACAATCCGTTTGGCCACGGCCACAACTACGTGGTGGAAGTGAGCGCGCGCGGTCCGGCGGATCCAAACACTGGTTCAGCGGTGGATCCACGCCGGCTGGATGAACTGGTGGCGAAGGAGGTGCTGCAGCCGTTCGAGCACCGCAATCTCAATTGCGACGTGGCGGCGTTCCGTGATCTGACACCGACCTCGGAGAATCTGGCGGTAGAGATCTGCCGGCGGCTGAAGCGGAGCTGGGGAAGCATGTTTCCCGGCGAGTGGCCGCAGCTGGAAAAGGTTCGCATCGCCGAGACCGCACGCAACATCTTTGAAATGGAAGCCCATGAGATCCCATAAAGCGCTGGTTAAAGTGATGCAGCCGAAGCGGGACGAGATCGGCGCAGATTCCAACATTGCACCGCAGATTCGCGAGATTCTGGCGAAGCTGGGCGAAGATCCCGGCCGGCAGGGCCTGCAGCGCACGCCGGAGCGGGTGGACCAGGCACTCAAGTTTCTCACCAGCGGCTACCGTACCGACATCAACAAGGTGCTCAACGGCGCGCTTTACGAAGTGAAATACGACGAGATGGTGGTGGTGCGCGACATCGAGTTCTTCAGCATGTGCGAGCATCACCTGCTGCCGTTTTTCGGCAAGATTCACGTGGCGTACATACCGCGCAGCCGGGTGATTGGCTTGAGCAAGATTCCACGCATCGTGGACGTCTTCGCGCGCCGGCTGCAGATTCAGGAGCGGCTCACCCAGGAAGTGGCGCAGACGATTGAAGAAGTGATCTCGCCGGTGGGGGTCGGTGTGATTTGCGAAGCCCGCCACTTCTGCATGATGATGCGCGGGGTGGAAAAGCAGCACTCCGGCGCCATGACGAGCGCCATGTTGGGTGCATTCCGGACGCAGAAAAAAACGCGCGACGAATTCCTCTCCCTGGTGAACCACCGGAGCTACGGGTACTAGGGCGGCATTTCGCAGTCAGCACAGAGATTGGATGCGCGGCCCGGGCGAGCCATGCCTCGCCCCGACAAAGACTCGTGGCCTTCGGCTACGCGTCACCTCACTCCCGAGCTGCGATGAGGGACTGCACCCTCCGCCCTCTATGCGAGTTCGAGCCGCCTTAACTTCATCCGGCCGGTGCGAACGTGGGCAAGGTCATACCGTGCCTGCTGCACCAGCCAGCTTTCAGCGCTGCCGCCAAACACCTTGGACAGCCTGACGGCCATTTCGGGAGATACGCCGCGCTTCTCGTTCACCAGTTCTGACAAGGTGGTGCGCGTCACTCCCAGGGCGGCGGCGGCGTGCGTGATGCTTAAGCCCAGCGGCTCAATGCACTGGCGCAGCACAAAACCTCCGGGGTGAGGGGGATTCTTCATCGGCATGGTTCAGGCTCCTTTCAGTGGTAATCCAGATAGTCAAGGTCAAAGGCGTCGGGGTCGACAAAGCGGAAAATCACCCGCCAGTTTGCACGCACAACTACTGCCCAAAATCCTTTGAACACGCCTTTGAGCGGATGCAGCCGGAAACCGGGCATATCCATGTCGGCTACGGCGCGGGCCGCATCGAGCCTCGCCAGAATATCGCGGAGCTTAGCGACGTGTTCGGCAAATACACCGCGCGGATCGTCGTCTGCATGCAGACGTTTTAGCCCCTTGTGGTGTCATCAACCGAATCATTTTTGACCGTAACGCGTTACGTAACGGATGTCAATCTACGTCCGCACCATCAATCTGCGGCGGAGCATATCGAGCGCCATCTGGGTGGTGAAGACGCGGATGCGGGGGCGGTCGCCGATGAACTGGCGATGGAAGGAGACCGTCTTTTCCGGGTCGGCCAGGGCGACATACACCGTCCCCACGGGCGCCGAGTCCTCGCCTGCATCGGGGCCGGCAACACCGGTAACCGCCAGCGCGTACGTGGCATTGGTGCGGAGGCGCGCGCTGGCGGCCATGGCTTCCGCAGTCTCGCGGCTTACGGCGCCGAAATGGGCCAGCAGTTGCGCGTCCACACCAAGCAATTCGACCTTCATGGCGTTCGAATAGGTGATGAAGCCCCCCAGGAAATAACGCGAGCTGCCGGGAACGGTGGTGAAACGCTCTCCCAGCATGCCGCCGGTCAAGCTCTCCGCCACCGCTACGGTGGCGCCGGCTTTCCGCAGCATGTCGCCGACAACCACCTCGAGCGAATCGCCGTTGCGCGAGTAAACCTTGTCCCCCAGCAGCGCTTCAATGGGCGCGCCCACCTCGGCCAGCAGCGCCTCCGCCTCGCCCGAGCTGGCGCAACGGGCGCGCAGGTGTACCTGAATGTCGCCGTTGCCGGCCAGGATGGTGGTGACCGGGTTGAGGTACTTCTTGTAAACCGGCGAAATGAGCTGGTCCAGATCGGACTCCGGCATTCCGGTCACGCGCAGCAGCAGGGTGCGGATGGCCTGGCTTGGCGCCAGGCGGCGGAGGCGCGACAGGCATTGCCGCTCAAACATGGCCTTCAGCTCGTGCGGCGGGCCGGGCAGGAGCATCACCACGCCGCCCGATTCCTCGATCCACTGGCCCGGCGCGGTGCCGCGATCGTTGGGCAGCACGTCGGCGCCCTCGATGACAAATGCCTGCCGCTTGTTGACCTCAACCATCTTGCGCTTCATGCGCGCGAAGCGTTCTTCGAGCTGGGCGGCGATATCAGGGCGGAAAATCAGCTTTCGATCGAGCGCCAAAGCGACCGCTTCGCGGGTGACATCGTCTTCGGTCGGCCCCAGGCCGCCGGAAAGGATCACGATGGGGGAGCGGGAAAGGGCCGCGCGCACGGCGTCCGCCAGGCGGTCGCGATCATCGCCGATCACAGCTTTGGCGGTGACTTCCACCCCCAGGTTGTTGAGCTCGGCGGTTAAGTAGAGCGAATTGGTGTCGACACGTTCCGCAGTAAGCAATTCGGAACCGGCCGCGATGATCTCGGCGTTCATCAGAAGAGAGGCAGGCCCTTGATGCCGACGTCGACGCGGTAAAGAGCATTGGTGGTGGCGACCACCAGCGCGCGCGACGGCGCGAAGGCCAGACCCACGATGCCCGGCCCGGACAGAAAGAGATCGGCCGCGCGGTCCGGTGTCACACGCACCACGCCTTTGCGCCCACCGATGGAAGCGGCCACGTACAGGTTGCCGTTTTCGTCGAATGCCAGTCCCTGCGGCCGGCCCAGGCCGCGGTAGAACACCTCCACTTCGCCGTGATCGGAAACGCGATGGACGCAATCGAAGCTGGAAGTGGTGGGCCCGGTGACATACAGGTAGCCATCCAGACCGAATGCCAGGTGATAAGCGGCGATGGAAGGCTCGATGGTGGCGAAGACGAAAACCTGGCGCTCGGGGTTGATCTTGAAGATGGTTCCGCTGCGGTCACCGACATACAGGTTGCGCTGCCGGTCAAAAGCGATGCCGGTGGCGACGCCCATGCCCTCCACGTACACCGTCATGTTGCCGCTGGGCGCGACCTGGTAAATGAAGCCGTCATAGCGGCTGGAAACGTAGAGGAGGCCTTCTGCATCGACAGCCAGACCGGTGGCATTCATGAGGTCGTTGAGAAACGGCTTCATGTTGAAGTTGAGATCGATTTTGTAGACCGCAACCGGCACCTTCTGGCCGCGCGAACCGCTAAAGGTGCTGTAGATGTTGCCAACCGCGTCAATCGCCGGGTTGCCGACGGGGTGCAGGCTGTCGGCGATGGGGACGCCGATGTCGCAGGCCCAGGATTCGCTCGACTGCTTGCCGCTTTCGATGACCAGCTCGCCTGCGGTGGCGCCCTCCGGCACGCGCGCGATGACGAAGGAATCGGAACCGATGACGAGGGGCGCGCCCACGTCGCCGATCATGACGCGCGGCCGCTCCGACTTCGCGAACCCTTTTCCGCGGATCTGGAACTCACCACCGGCGATGGCGGCGTGCGGGGACACCTGCGAAATCTGCGGCCGGGAAGCGGATGATTTCCGGAGGGACATTTAATATAGATTGAAACATCCTGCCAGCAATAGCACAAGTGCGGCGTAGAAACCGGCCATGGCATCGTCCGCATTGATGCCCAGCCCGCCCGGGAGGGATTCCAGCTGCCGCACCGGCGGCGGCTTCCAGATATCGAACAGGCGGAACAGGGCGAACGCGGCGAGGCAACTGATCCAATTCCAGGGGTGTGCACCCGCCAGCGCGATCCACTGGCCCAGCACCTCGTCCACGACTACGAAGCCGGGATCCTTCCCGCCGGACGCGCGTTCCGCCACGCCTGCCGCCCACACAGCGGGGCCGGCCAGCGCGACCGCCAGCAGCAGAAAGTGCCAGGGCGCGAATCCGGCGTAGCGATGGAGCACGATGGCGATGGCGATGGCCGCGGCCGAGCCTGCCGTGCCCGGCGCCCACGGCGAGCGGCCGCAGCCGAACCAGGTGGCGATGGCGAAAGCAAGACGGGTGCGTGGGCCGCTACTCATCCTCGTCCGTTTGGGCGACAGCGTCAGGGTCGGGGCCGTCCGGCGGCAGCGGCGTCGAAATCACGTACTTGCCAGACGCCCAATTACCCAGGTCGATGGTGCGGCAGCGCTCGCTGCAAAACGGAAACTCCGGAGCACCGAGGGCGACCTCTTTGTTGCATACGGGGCACTTCATAACCGCGCGGCAAGCGGCTCGATGTGCACCAAGCCCGGCGGCGGTAGCACCGGCGCAGCTTCGGTGGGCGCGAGCAGGGTGCCCACCACATCGTAATCGTGCGCCCCGGTAACGCGCAAGCGGCGAATTTCGCCGGGCCGCGGCGCCGCCCCCTCCACGTCGTTGATCAGGGTAACGCCATCGATCTCGGGCGCCTGGGTAGCCATGCGCGCCTCCCAAAGCAAGTCAGTCTCTTCGGAGAGGCCTTCCACCAGCACGGGCACCTCCACTCCTACCAGCGCGCGGGAGCGTGCGCGGGCAATCTTGCGCTGCAATGCCATCAGGCGCCGCTGCCGATTGCTCTTGGTGCGCGCGTCCACCTTGCCATCGAGCGCGTAGCTGCCGCTCGAATCTTCATCCGAATAGAGAAAGACGCCCATGTTGTCGAACCGCGCTGCCTGGACGAACTGGCACAGCTCTTCAAAATCCTCCGCCGTTTCGCCGGGGAAGCCGACGATGAAGCTGGTGCGGATGGCGACACCGGGAATGGTGCGGCGGATGCGCTCGATGAGAGACAGGAAAATGTCGCCGGAACCGCCGCGCTTCATGCGGCGCAGCACGCGGGCGCTGGCGTGCTGTAGCGG
>Ga0181535_10008078_pt1 | contig 10428 bp, 6 predicted proteins | sample PEATcosm2014_Bin_44_FD_119774 | JGI IMG/M metagenome (GOLD analysis project Ga0181535, IMG submission 119774) | Peatland microbial communities from MTU Mesocosm Facility, Houghton, MI, USA - PEATcosm2014_Bin17_30_metaG | ecosystem: Environmental > Terrestrial > Soil > Wetlands > Peat | place...
CGTCGCGGCATCCCCCTTCCGCGTCTCGATTCCCAGAGAGCCCTGCCCGGCTGCAGGGCAAAAATCCTTAGGCTCGAGCCTCTCGCGAATCCATTCTGTCTTCTCCAGGCGATCCAGCCCGGCAGAAGCCAGCAGAATCGCATGCACCTGCCCCTCGGCCAGCTTGTGCAGCCGCGTGTCCACGTTGCCGCGGAACTCCACCGCCTCGAGATCCGGTCGCAGAGCAACGAGCTGCGCCCTTCGCCGCTGACTGCTTGTGCCCACGCGCGCGCCCGGTGGCAGGTCAGACAGGCTCATGTAATTGACCGACACAAACGCATCGCTCGGATCCACGCGAACGGGCGTGGCAGCCAACGCGAACGGTTCCGGCAACTCCGTGGGCAAGTCCTTGAGCGAATGGACGGCCAGGTCCACGCGTCCTTCCGCCAGCGCTTCCTCGATCTCCTTGGTAAACATCCCCTTGGAACCGACCTGTGCAAACGTCACTTGCTGCAGTCGATCGCCCGTGGTCTTGATCATCTCGATCTCGACCTCGTGCCCTTCGCCGCGCAGCAACGCTGCAATATGATTCGCCTGCCACCAGGCAAGTGGCGAGCCCCTGCTTCCAATACGCAGTTTCATCGGCGAGCCTCAATGTGCGTTTCCGGCGCGCTCGCGCTCTGTTCTTCAGCCTTTTCTGTCGCAGCACTCGTCGCAGCAGCCTGGGATTCGGGCTCCGCGTCATTCACCGGACTTGGGGAGACTGACCAAGCCTCGCATAGCGCGTCTACCCTGGCCGAGTTGCCTTCGCGGGCGGCTTGTTTCAGCGCTTGCATGGGCGGATGCAAAAACTTGTTGACCAGTCCGCGCGTCAGTGCCTCAACGACGGCAAACTGCTCGGCGGTCAGCGATCCTAACCGCACCTGCGCCTTCCTCAGTTCCGCCTGGCGAGTCTCTTCGGCCTGCCGCTGCAGGGCCACAATCACCGGGGCCACGTTCACTGTCCGTTGCCGATCCTGGAACCGTTCTACCTCGCGCGCAATCAGCGTCTCCGCGTCGCTGGCCTCTCTGCTGCGCTCAGCCATGTGCGCCGCGGCCACCGCCTGCAGATCGTCGATGTCGTATACAAAAATGCCTTCCAGCTTGCCCATCGCCGGATCAACGTCGCGCGGAACCGCGATGTCGATAAAGAACATCGGCCGGTTTTTGCGGCGCTGCATGAACGCATGCCCATGCTCGCGACGGAAGATGGGATGCGGCGCGCCGGTTGAGCTGATCACAATATCCGCTTCGCTTGCCGCTTCATAGAGCTTCTCGAACGGAATCACGCGGCCTTCAAATTCTTCGGCCATCAGCCGTGCGCGTTCCTGGGTCCGGTTGCTCACCAGGATGGCCCCTGCTCCCTGTTGCACCAAATGGCGCGCGGCCAGCTCACTCATTTTGCCTGCGCCCACCAGGAACACCGTCCGCCCCTGCAGTGAACCAAAGATCTTCTTTGCCAGCTCGACAGCCACTGAGGCAATCGAAACAGAGTTCGAGCCAATCTCGGTCTCGGAACGCACTTTCTTGGCCGCCGCAAAGGCGCTCTGCAGCAGGTGCTCCAGTTGCCCCGCCACCGTGCCTGACGCGCGCGCCACGTTGAATGCCTCTTTTACCTGGCCCAGAATCTGCGGCTCCCCGACCACCATGGAATCCAGGCTCGACGCCACACGGAACAGGTGCCGCACCGCATCCTTGTCGCGCCGTTCATACAGGTGGGGCTCCAGCAGCGCCTTGTCCAGGCCGAAATGGCGATGCAAGAATCCAGTCAGGTCCACATCCTCGCTCTCAACGGCGGCCAGCAGTTCCACGCGGTTGCAAGTGGAAACGATCATGCACTCGGTCACTCCCGGCACCGCGGCCAGGGCGCGCGTGGTCTCGGGGAGATCTTCGCGCGAGATCGCGATCTGCTACCGCACTGCAATGGGCGCGGTCTTGTAATTCACGCCAATGAGGGAGAGGGTCATTGGGGACCGTACCTGTGCGCGTGGCTGAAGAGGTTCGCGGCCCACACCGCGATCATTACCACGAACACCGCTCCGGAGAGGTAGGCAGCCTTGCGGCCGCGCAGCCCGGCGCTTCTCCTCACCAGCAGCAGGACCACGTAAACTGCCCAGCTAATGAAGGCTGCGATGATTTTGGGATCGAGAAAATATGACGCCCCAAGCTGTGTTTCCTGCACCAGCACTGAGCCAATCACCAGCCCGACCGTCATGCACGGAAAACCGAATTCCAGCGTCGCGTGAGAGATTCGCTCCAATGTATCGAGCGGCGGCATCCAGTCCAGCGGCGCCCACCATGAGTCCTGGCCCGGCTTGCGCTTGCTCTTGATACGGTTCTCCTGCAGCAGGTAGAGCACTGAAGCCAGCATGCTGAAGCACAGCGCCGCATCCGCTACCAACAGCGCGACGATGGGAGCCACCAGCCAGCTTGTCCGCACACCTTCTGACGGGAAATGGTAGCGATCGGGCCCCAACGCCGGCACCAACACCAGAAAGAACGTGGCCGGCAAGGCAAAGATGCCAAGCGAGACCGCGTCATAGAGCCACCAAACCAGAAAGAACACTCCGGCAACGGCAAAGCCCAGAAGCGACTCCACCTCGCGAGCACCCACCGGCATCCAGCGGTGAGCCTGAACAAGCATCTCTATAACTGAAACAAAATGGAAAAAGAAGCCAAGGCCAGCCAGGTGAACACAGCTCTTTCGCCAGCTCACCAGCCCGTAGAGCACGGCCGGAAAGACTGCGACGCAGGCCGCCGCGTAGAGGATCGCCGCAACTCGTAGCCAAAGCAGATACATATCGATCTTCACTTTACGGTGCCAATGACCAGTATACTGTGACGCAAATCACCAAATGGCGGCCGCAAACCCCTCAAAATGACCCCTGAGTCGGGCAGTGCGGCGGCGGGAATCAGGATCCTTGGCGCATCCAATGCGGTTCCCGGGCAGGTTGAGCACGGTCCTTTGCGCCCGCGGGAACTCCGTGAACGGAGCATAGTCCGCCTACCACTCAACCATCCTGTCACGTTACTCTTAAAGCCAGCGTGACTAGGAACGACCTCCAACCCGAAGCCCTCCAGTCTCCGGTCTTGCAGACGGCGTCCGCCGAGCCAATTTCACCCCAGCACCAACCTGAAAGACCAGAAACGGAGTTGACTCCCTTCATGCGCCAGTGGACAGCCGCCAAAGCGGAGAATCCCGATGCGCTTTTGTTCTTCAGGATGGGCGACTTCTACGAGCTGTTTTACGACGATGCGGTCACCGTCAGCCGCGAATTGCAGTTGACATTAACGGCTCGCGACCGGGAGCGGTTGCAGCCGATGTGCGGGGTACCCTACCACGCGGTTGAGAGCTACCTCACCCGGCTTCTCCGCAAGGGCTATCGCATTGCCATCTGCGACCAGATGGAAGATCCAAAGCTGACCAAGAAGATCGTTCGCCGTGAGGTCACGCGCGTGTTGACCCCCGGAACGGCTCTCGACGCGGCACTGGGCCAGGAGCAGAACAACTTTTTGGCCGCGTTGTTTGCCGGCGGCCCGGAGAAAAGCCCAGTCTATGCCGTGGCTCTGCTCGATGTGTCCACTGGAGAGTTTCGTACCGCCGAATTCTCAGGGCCTGCGGCACTCCCGCAGGCGGTGGATGAAATCCTGAAAGCAAGCCCGAGTGAACTGCTGCTTCCCGAGAGCGCGGAGCTTCCTAACCCACTGCAACGTATTCCTGCGCGAACACGCGTTCCCGACTGGGTGTGGAGCGCGGAGTTCGCCGTGCCTCTTGTCCAGCGCCAACTCAACGTGCGATCCCTTGAAGGGTTTGGCCTCGACAACCATCCCGCCGCCGCCACCGCCGCTGGTGCGGTGCTGCACTATGTCCGCACCACGCAAAAGATCGATGCGCTGCACATCGACAGTCTGAAATTTCAAGAGCATTCCACCGCCCTCGAACTCGATCAGGTGACCGTTCGCAACTTGGAACTTGTCGAGCCCCTCTTCATGGGGCAGGACGACCGGGCAACCTTGTTTCACACCCTGGATGCGTGCCAGACCCCAATGGGCAAGCGACTTCTGCGCGCGACCATCCTGCGTCCGCTCGTTGACTCTCAAGTGTTGGAGACCCGCTACGACGCGGTGGCAGAGGCTCACAAAGACCTGCTCAAGCGCGAAGAAGTTCGCCGCGCCTTTGCCGGAATTCTCGACCTGGAAAGGCTTCTTGCGCGACTCAGCCTTGACTCCGCCGGCCCACGCGATGTCCGGGCCCTGGCCGCGAGTCTCCGCAGGCTGCCTGCCCTCAAGATCGCGCTTGGCGCCATGACCGCCGAGCAGTGGCGCAGAGTGAACGAGCGGCTGGATGCGCTCGAAGAAACGACTGCGCGCATTCAGATCACGCTCGTCGAAGAACCCCCATTGACGCTGGTGGATGGCGGCGCAATTGCATCGGGTGTCGATGGCGAATTGGATGAGTTGCGTTCAATCTCATCCACTGGCCGTCAGGCGATTGCGGCCATCGAGGAGCGGGAGCGAACCAGGACCGGAATAGCCTCGCTCAAGGTCCGCTATAACTCGGTGTTCGGTTATTACATCGAGATCACCAAAGCCAATATGTCGCTGGCTCCTGCCGACTACGAACGCAAGCAGACGCTGGTCAATGCGGAGCGATTCACAACGCCCGAGCTGAAGGAATACGAGCGCAAGATTCTCACCGCGCACGATCGTTGCATCGAGATCGAAAAGAGATTGTTTGCCGGGTTGCGCAACGCAGTGCTCGAAGCCGCAGGCCAAATTCGCCGCAGTTCTGCAGCGGTGGCGGAGGCGGACCTGCTGGCAAACTTCGCCCATCTTGCCGCTCTTCGGCGCTATGTGCGCCCAATCATCGTCGCCGATCTTGTAATCGAGGCAGTTGCCGCACGCCATCCTGTCATCGAGCATTGGATGGAGGAGACTCGTGAGGGCCGATTCATTGCCAACGATCTGTACTTGAATGCCGCGGCAGAGGGCCCGAGCCTGCTACTGATTACCGGCCCCAACATGGGCGGCAAAAGCACTTATCTTCGGCAGGCGGCCATGCTTGTGCTCTTAGCTCAAATGGGCAGCTTTGTGCCGGCGGAGAGCTTGCGCTTCGGATTGGTTGACCGAATCTATACCCGCATCGGAGCCAGTGACAACGTCGCGCGCGGGCGATCCACCTTCATGGTGGAGATGACCGAGACCGCAACCATTCTGAATACCGCCACCGACAGATCGCTCATCCTGCTCGATGAAATGGGCCGCGGAACCGCAACCTTTGACGGGCTGAGCCTGGCCTGGGCAACGGTGGAGTACCTGCATGCCGAAGTCGGCGCCAGGACGCTGTTTGCCACGCACTACCATGAACTCACCATGTTGGCGGAAAAGCTGCCCCGAGTACGAAATCTTCGCGTCGGTGTGAAGGAGGCCGCGGGTGGAATCGTCTTTCTGCATAACATTGAGCCCGGTGCAGCCAGCAAGAGTTACGGAATTGAAGTCGCCCGCCTCGCCGGTCTGCCTGCGGCGGTAATCGAGCGCGCAAAACGCGTTCTACGCCAACACGAGAAGCAGGAGCGCCAAAGCGTTCAGGTGGAAACGGCTGATCCAGTTCAGTTGACCATCTTCACCCCGCTGTCGCAGCGCATCGTCGACCGCATTGAAGCGACGGACGTGAATTCGCTAACTCCTTTGCAGGCATTGAATCTGCTCGAAGAGTTGCAGCAGGAATTGAAGGAAAAAGGATGACGACGAGCCTTCGCCATGCGGCGGGGAGCCTGCTTGTGGTGGGACTCTCCGGCGCGGAGTTGACCAATCTTGAACGCGCGTGGCTCAAGCTCATCCGGCCTGCCGGCATCATTCTGTTTCGGCGCAACATACAGCATGACCGGCAGACCCAGGCCTTGCTCAGCGAGGCTACGGCATTTTGCGCTTTGCATAGTTTTCGTTGCGTGGATGTGGAAGGCGGTACTGTCGATCGGCTTCGTGATGCGCTCGCTCCCATGCCCTCAGCCCGAGAGGTGATGCGGGCGGCGATGCTGACAGGCAACGCTCTATTGATCCGCGAGCAAGGCAATCTGATAGCGCGAAGCGTCAAGGAATTCGGTTTCAACACGACGCTTGCGCCCGTGCTTGACCTCGCGCTCCCCGAATCGGCAGCTGTGATGGGAACGCGGGTTGCAGATTCAACTGCCGCCGGCGTTGTGGAATTTGCGAGCCACTTTCTTGCCGGGCTGTCAGCGCGAGGAGTTGCAGGTTGCGGCAAACATTTTCCCGGACTGGGCGCGGGCACGCTTGATTCGCACCTTGAAACTCCATCCATCCATCGCAATTGGCGCCAGCTTTGGAGCCAGGATATGGCTCCATACCGCGAGTTGTGCAATGCGTTGCCAATGATCATGGTCAGCCACGCGGCATACCCCGACACTCAGGGCAAGCATCACCCTGCCAGCGTTTCTCCATTCTGGATCAACACCGTTCTGCGCAAGCGCATCGGCTATCGTGGAATTATCTTCTCCGACGATCTTGAAATGGGCGGCATTCTCAAATTCATGTCAATGGAAGAAGCAGCCATCGCCGCAATTCGCGCAGGAATGGACGTGATTGAAATCTGTCACAGCCCGGATCTCATCATGCGCGCCTATGAAGCGATCATCGGCGAAGCCGAACGCTCGACCTCTTTCCGTAATTTGCTGATTCGGCGAGCAAGACATGTTGCGCGGCGACGGGCAGCACTCTTTTCCGCCGGTGCTCCCAAGGCCCTTTCTGCAAGCCAATTTGAGGCCTTGCGCACCAGGACTCATCGCTTCAGCGAAAGAATTGGATCCGCCCAGCCTGTAATGGAGGCGCTATCAGTATGAGCGCAAGGGCAATGACCGTGGCCGGCATTATGAGCGGCACTTCCGGGGATGGAATTGACGTTGCAGTTGTGCGAATCGCCGATGGCAAGTTGCGGCCAAACCTCACTCTCCTTGGACATCAGGGATTTGCATTTCCCGCTTCGCTGCGCCGCGCGGTGTTGGCCGCGATGAACGCCGCGTCCACCTCAACGGCAGAGTTGGCTCGCTTGAACTGGCGCCTTGGTATTGCCTACGCAGAAGCAGTGCGCGAGACGGTCGAAAGCCACAACGTCAAATTGGACCTGATTGGCTGCCACGGACAGACACTCTTTCATCAACCGCTCGCTGTCAAATACGCGGGGCGACGGTTTGCCTGCACCTGGCAGGCTGGTGAAGCACAAGTGATTGCAGCCGAAATCGGCATCCCAGTCGTGTCAAACTTTCGTCCTTCCGATATGCTCGCCGGCGGCCAGGGCGCGCCTTTGGTGCCGCTTCTCGATTACGTATTGTTCGCTCACACCAGCCGCGGCCGCGTGTTGCAAAACATTGGCGGCATTGCCAACCTCACAGCAATTCCCGCAGGTGCCGCTTCAGACCAGGTGATCGCCTTCGACACAGGTCCGGGCAACATGCTTATCGACGCCCTTTCGCAGCTGCTGTTCAACAAGCCGTTCGACAGGAATGGCGTGATTGCCGCGGATGGAAAAACACTCGCACCGGTTCTGTCACGCGCATTGCGCAACCACTATTTCGCGCTCAAACCACCGCGCTCCGCCGGGCGTGAACAATTTGGCCGCGAATATGCGTCACATTTTCTCGCAACCTGTCGGCGCTACAGCGAGCAACCGGCAGATGTTCTTGCCACGGCAACGGCGCTCACGGCGGAATCCATTGTGCAGGGCTACAAACGGTTCTGCAAATCAAAGATGAAAGACGGAAATGGAGTCGACTATATTGTCTCTGGAGGAGGCGCGCGCAACCGCACGCTGATGGCCATGCTGGCGCAGAAGCTTGAGCCTCTTGGCTGCGACATGGCGGCCAGTGAGCAATTTGGATTGCCCGCGGAAGCCAAGGAAGCGGCGGCGTTTGCCCTGCTCGCCTGGCAAACCTGGCATCATCGGCCCGGCAATGTGCCCGCGGCAACAGGAGCGGGCCGCCCCGCCATTCTCGGACAGGTGATCTATGCGTAGGCTCCTCGCCCTGGCTGCCCTGCTCGTGCTCGCGGGCTGTCGCGCATCGCAACCGGCTCCAGACACCGTGGTCTTCCTTATTGAGAGCAGTCCTGCAGATCTCGATCCCCGTGTTGGAACGGACGCCCAGTCACAGCGCATTGACGCCCTGCTCTTTGATGGTCTTGTGGCCCGCGACGCCAGCTTTCAGTTCGGACCTGCCCTGGCTGACCGATGGCAACAGCCGAACCCGCAGACTCTCGTATTCCACATCCGCAGCGGCGTACGCTTCCAGGATGGCCATCCACTCACGGCTCGCGACGTGGTGTGGACGATCGACTCGATGATCCATCCGGCCAGCTCCGGCGCGATCATATCTCCCAAGGCAGCGGCATTTACTTCTGTTGATACCGTTTCTGCGCCAGATGACCTCACGGTTGTTTTCCACCTCAAACGTGCGGACAATTTCTTGCTCACAAATCTCTCAACCGGCGCCATCGGAATTGTTCCGGAAGGCAGCGGGAGAGACTTCTGGCAGCACCCGGTGGGAACCGGGCCATTCAAATTCGTCAGCCAACAAATAGATCAGGACGTGCTTGTTGAGCGCAACCCATTCAGTTGGGCAGTTCAGCCCAAGCTCAATCGGATCCGCTTTTCTGTGGTTCCCGATGCGATTACCGAGTCGCTCGAGTTGGAGAAGGGCTCCGGCGACGTAGCGGTCAATTCCCTTCCCATGGACGCCCTGCCTGTGCTCGCCGCCCACCCCAACCTTCAATTGGAGGAGACCGGCGGCACTGAGATTCAGTACCTTGGCTTCAATCTCCTCGATCCGTTGCTGAAAGATGTGCGCGTGCGTCAGGCTATTGCCTGCGCCATCGACCGTGGGCTGATCATTCAAACCCTCATGCTCAACCATGCGCGGCCGGCATCCAGTTTGCTGCCCACCAGTCACTGGGCGTGGAGCGGAGATGTTGCACAATACGACTTCGATCCGTCGCGGGCAAGGCGATTGCTGGACGAAGCAGGACACTCTCCCGGCGCCGATGGTGTCCGCTTTCACCTCACCATGAAAACCAGCAATGACGAAAGCGCGCGCCTTCTTGGGGCAGTCCTTCAGCAACAATTGGCCTCAGTCGGAATTGGCCTCGACCTGCGCAGCTCAGAATATGCCACCTTCTATTCCGACGTCACTCGCGGCGCTTTTCAAATGTATTCACTGCGCTGGATCGGCATCGTGCAGCCTGACATCTTCAGCTACGCCTTCTCGACTGCATCCTTCACCCCCAAGGGTGCGAATCGCGGTCATTATTCCAATCCGCGCTTTGATGTGCTGCTTGAAGATGCAGCCGCCAGCCAGGACATGTCCAGGCGCCGAGCGGAATATGTCGAGGCCCAGCAGATCCTCGCTCGCGACCTGCCCGCCATCAACCTCTGGTACCGGGATACAATAGTCGTCCACAACCGCCGCCTGACCCACGTAGTTCCCTCGCCGCTGGGAAGTTACACGTTTCTTGAAACGGCCGAGCTGGCGCATTGAGCGCACATTGTGCTACTGGCCGGCATAAATACTGCAATCGCTAACCTGAAGAAACATATCTAGTTGCAGACGCGCCAGAAGAATCTACCACTACACGGCACAAGCCGGCCCGGTTCTCTCAACCTTTTGGTGCACTGGCTCGTCTACAGAAATGGAATTGAATACTCCGCCTCGGCCCGTGGCAACAATCGGAACTTGGAGAAGAACGGTTTATGAGAAGAAAGATGCAGATCAGGACTCTGTCCTCGATGGTGCCCAGCACGATTTCGAGGACGTTTCTTATTGTGGCACTGCTGGCGACAGCTTTTGCAAGTTCGCCGATTGCCCGGGCGCAGGCGCCCGCAGCTTCCCGCTTTTTGGGCACGATCTCCGCTATCAACGGCGAAACTATTACGGTCAAAGTTGACGCTGACGGCGATCGCCAGGTTCAGGTTCCTTCCTCCGCAGCACTGAAGCGCATCGCACCCGGACAAAAAGATCTCAGCACCGCCGCCACCATCCAGTTCAGCGATTTGGCGGTTGGGGACCGTGTGCTCGTGAGGCTCGCCCCGGACGCATCTGCCGGAACGGCGCAGGCCTTGCAGATTGTGGCCATCAAGCAGCAGGACGTCGCCCAGAAGCAGCAGGCTGACCGCGAAGATTGGCAACGGCGTGGAGTCGGCGGCCTGGTCAAGAGCGTTGACCCCGCCTCTGGCGTCATTGGGTTGACAACCGGCGCCGGCGCAACTGCCAAAACGGTCAACATTCAAACCACCAAGGCGACAGTGCTCAAGCGCTATGCGCCCGCGTCAGTCAGCTACGATGCGGCGGTACCAGCGCCGATCGACGCAATTCACGTCGGCGACCAGTTGCGGGCGCGCGGCGCAAA
>Ga0181535_10008081_pt1 | contig 10425 bp, 12 predicted proteins | sample PEATcosm2014_Bin_44_FD_119774 | JGI IMG/M metagenome (GOLD analysis project Ga0181535, IMG submission 119774) | Peatland microbial communities from MTU Mesocosm Facility, Houghton, MI, USA - PEATcosm2014_Bin17_30_metaG | ecosystem: Environmental > Terrestrial > Soil > Wetlands > Peat | place...
CTTTGTGTTTGATGATCATGCCGGGACGCATTTGTGTGGCGGGAATCGACATCTAAATTGAAGCTCCTTGCTCTATTTGCGGACGCTCCGCAGGAAAGTCTGGCCTTGGCCTTACTTCTTATTGTAACTTAGGGGCGGAAAGGTGCGGATTGACGGTAGTAGTGCACTCTTCGGTAAGCCTGCGAACCGAGCTGAATTTCCCCCAAGAGCGATACAATTCAAGCCAAATGACACCGGATGGAAGGCTCCGGCGTACACATTGACCACGTCGGCATAGTCCGGGCGTGCCGGCTGAGTTGGAGGTCCATTGTTCCCCAATCGACTTCATGAACACGCGTCCAACCGGTTGCGGCGTGAGCGTTTTCTTGCATCCAATATTTGCTTCAATAGCTTCTCTGTCCTGGCGGTGCTCAGCCTTTTGGTCGTGCAGGCCGCGCACCCCCAGGAGGTCGAAACGCCACCGGAGAGCAAGGCTCAGGTCAAGCAGCTTCCTGAGCGCGAAGTCGTCTTTGAGGGATTGGCTTCCTACGGCAATTACAAGCTCTTTGCCTCTGAAGTCGATACCAAAATCTACACTGGCGGATTGGAATACGATCGCCATTCATGGGGCTACGCTCTGCACGCACGGATGGATTACGTGGCGGAGTTTCTGCCTGTGGTTGTTTTCAGCGAGCTTGCCGACACGGACTTCTTTGGCAATCAAATCGCGGGAACATCGCCCAGCCGGAGATTGCTCTATGGAGTGGGGTTTTCGCCGATCGGCTTGCGGATGATGTGGCGGGACAAGAAGGCCATCAAGCCATACTTACTGTTCAAGGGCGGACTGCTGGTCTTCGACCATAAAGCGATTTCGAATCATGCAGCTTATGAGAATTTCAGCATGCAATCCGGACTTGGCGTGCAAACAAGGCTGACCAATCGACTGGATCTGCGCCTGGGCCTGTGGGGAGATTTTCATTTTTCAGACGGCTTCGTTGTCCCCGTTAACCCAGGCACCGACATGATGAACACGAACATTGGAATAAGCTACCATCTCGGACCGCAGGAAACCGAATCAGGCCGGCGTTACTGGTACTCACGGTTCTAGAGCGGTTCTTCGATTCAAGTGCCCTTTCAAGATATCGACTTATGCAGAGGTTCCCTAGAAGTGCCAGACCAATCCGCTGGAGATGCGGCCGAAATAGGTGGGCTGGCCAGGGAGCCGGGATGGGTAGGCGACCTGAGGGCTGCCGAGGTTGAAATAGGCGTATTGAAAGCCGCCGCTAACGCGAAAATCGAAGCGCCGTGTGAGTGGCGTGTCCAAGCCGCCGCCGGCATAGGTTGAAATCGAGGCAGTATAACCGACTTCTCCGTTTGGCCCCCAATTATGGTTCATGCCGGCCTCTCCCAGTAGTCCCTCTACAAACACGGATTCCCGCCTGACGCGCAAGCTGTATTGCCCGCCGCCCATGATGAAGAGGGGTCGTTGCGGGGCGCCCAGGTTGGTTCCCCGGTACGCGTAGGTGTCGATCTTGAAACGCAGGTTGTGCCAGGAGAAGAAGGCCACGGAAGCATCCCAGCCATTCAGCGGTTGGCGTGATCCGGGCACTCCATTGATGGTGTTGGAGAGGAAGGAATAGCCGCCGTAGATCTGGTAGCGCGCATGGGCCTCCGGTTGGGCATGGAGGCTGGCCGACAGACACAGCAGCGTAATCAGCGAGACGAGACGAGATGGCATTCGGGGCCTCCAGGTGACGTCGTCGCCTTCATAATATACGGCCGATTTGGCCGTAGAGAATCAGTCAGGTGGAGGGGATGGTTTGGGAGTAAGGGAGTGATTCTCATCGCCCGCTGCGCGCCAACAATACTCGTCCATCTTCGCCAGGCTCTGCGCTCGATGTTCCCGTGAGAGTACGTGGGGGTATGGGTCCCTTGATGCGCGGTATGGCGATCATGCGCTTATTGACGATCTGTCGAGATCGTAACACCCAAGCCCGTTTGCAAGAACCTGGGTTATCCTCCCTTTGCAAACCCTCGATCAGCGCGGTGGCGAGCCAAGGAATTATGGGTTGGGGAAGCCCGATTGCGGTTGCGTCCCGCCGCTCCGTTTGCTAGTTTGACATTGATGCCGCCGCCTGTGACCGAACAACTCAGCAGGACCATTGAGACTCTCTACCGGTCGGAATCAGTCCGAGTTCTAGCGACGCTCGTGCGCCTGCTGGGAGATTTGGACCTGGCCGAAGAGTCGATGCACGAGGCGTTCGCTGCTGCTCTGGAGAGCTGGCCGCAGGTTGGCGTTCCAGACAAACCGCGCCCGTGGCTTATCTCAACAGCACGCTTCAAAGCTATAGACGGAATGCGCCGGCGGGCTCGCTTTGACAACGCACAGAGAGATCTTGTCGCGCATATGGAATCGCGCGTCGGCGACGCTCCCGGCGAAGAGCAAGCGATTGGTGATGAAGAAATTGAGGACGATCGGCTCCGCCTTATCTTTACCTGCTGCCATCCTGCTCTGCCGCCGGAAGGACAGGTTGCGCTCACGCTGAGAGAAGTTTGCGGCCTGACCACGGAGGAGATCGCCCGCGCATTTCTGGTTACGCCGGCGGCGCTCGCGCAGCGCATTGTGCGCGCAAAGGCAAAGATTCGAGAGACACCGATTCCTTACGAGGTACCGACGCCGCAGGAATTGCCGGAGCGACTGGACGCTGTGCTTCAGGTGATCTATCTCGTCTTTAACGAGGGTTACTCGGCCGCGGCGGGAGCGGAAGTAACGCGGGCCGAGCTGACCGGCGAGGCGATTCGACTGGGCCGGTTGCTGACCGACCTCCAGCCAGAGCCGGAAGTGATTGGGCTGCTCGCCCTGATGTTGATCCAGGAATCGCGCCGCGCGGCGAGAACCTCTCCGACAGGAGAAATGATTTTGCTGGAGAATCAGGATCGTTCGCTCTGGAACCGGGAACAGATCGAGGAGGGAGTGGCATTGGTGGAGAAATCCCTGAAGTCCCGCCGCTTCGGCGCTTACACACTGCAGGCTGCGATTGCGGCCGTTCATGCGCAGGCGGAATCGGTGGCTGTGACCGACTGGCGGCAGATTGTTGCGCTTTACAACCAATTGGTGCGAATTCAGCCTTCGCCAGTTGTGCATCTGAATCGTGCCGTGGCAATTGCCATGCGCGACGGTCCCGAGATCGGTCTGACGCATATCGACGCGGTGTTGGAAGATGGCGAATTGGCGAATTACTACCTGGCGCATTCAGCCCGTGCAGATATGTGCCGGAGGCTGGGCAGGACAGCTGAGGCCCGGACCTCTTATGAGAAAGCTCTGGCGCTGACCCAACAGGAACCGGAGCGGCAATTCCTTCAGGAGCGGATTCGGCAGTTGAAATAGAAACAAATGGGGAGAAACAAAATTTATTTGATGATTTGTCGAATTCCGGTCTGGGCGGTTGGCCCTGGTCTCATACCGCGCATGATCAAGTTGAGGGTGCCCCCGGTCCCTCGCCTTTGGGGACCGGGGAGGGGGAATCGAGCTGCCTGTTGCGCATCCACGCAGGCAGTTGCCAGCCTCTCTCGCAGGCCGTCCATTCCGATTCGATTTCTACGGTTCCGCGTATCCCCGTTTGATAATGGCGATAGCTTGACCAGGGCCACTCCTCGGGCTCGGTAACGAGGCCGCGTTTGACCGGATTGCGATGAATGTAGCGCAATTTCTCCACGAACTTCTGGTGCGATGAGACGTTGAAATCGTAATAATGCGCCTGCCAAAAGGGTCTTTCGCGGCTGCGCATCGAAACCGACAGTTTGAGGGCCTGAACGGTTCTGGATAAGAGCCCGCGCTCTGGCTCATTGACCAACAGATGCACGTGCTCCGGCATGACCACGTAACCAGCGACTGCAAAGAGATAACGCAGCAGAACGCGCTCCAACGCATCTTCAAAAAGCTCCATCGCCGCGACCGTCGACAGGTATGGCTGACGCCGAAAACTGCTGAAGGTGAGGAAGTGGAACTCCCCCGTTTGCTGATAACGGATGCGCTGGCCTTTCATGCACTGCGAGAATACTCCAATCGGGAGGTTTGGGAGGCGTGGCGCTTCCATCCCCGGTCCCCGAATGCGAGGGACCGGGGTCACCTTCGGCATAGTCTGGAGATCTCACCCGGACCGGCGACACCGGTCAGCACCGCGCTTTTCACAGATTCCAGATCAGAAGAAAAATTTCCTTGGACGCTTTGTCGAATACCAGACCGGCCGTTCGACTATATGGTGAAAGCGGGATAGGCAACAAATCGCTAAACCCGAAAACAAGCCACCCAACCGTCACTCAACCCAAAGGAGGATTCGCAATGCGATTCATGGTCATCGTCAAATCGACCCCAGAGGCAGAAAAAGAAGGCGCCCTCCCCGATCCACAACTCCTGCTCGAGATGGGCAAGTACAACGAAGAGCTCATGAAGGCTGGCGTCCTGCTGGCCCTCGATGGTCTCCATCCCAGCTCCAAAGGCGCTCGCGTCAAATTTTCCGGCAAGTCTCGCACCGTCATCGACGGCCCCTTCACCGAGGCCAAGGAACTCATCGCGGGCTTCTCGATGTTGCAGGTCAAGTCCCTCGAAGAGGCCATCGAGTGGGTCAAGCGTGCTCCCAACTGCAACCCCGGCGGCGACTCCGAGGTGGAAATCCGCCAGGTGTTTGAGATGGAAGACTTCGCACCCGTCCTGTCCGAAGAGCAGATTCAGCACAAGGTGGAGAAACGAGCTGAGCTGCCAGTTCAGACCGCGAACAAATAACCGCACTTGCATCCATGGATTGAAGGGTGGTGGGATCGGTAGCAGTGTCCGCTACCGATCCACATCACGTCACGCATCCAGCGCGAAAGGCTACGCTGCTGATTCCCACGAGGAGGAAAAGAACAATGAAATACATCTGTTTTGGCTACTATGACAAAGGCAAATTCGATGGCATGGCTGAGGACGAGCGAAACGCGCAGTTCGACAGATGCTTTGAATACGACGATCACCTTCGCGCCAACGGGCACTGGGCTGGTGGAGAAGCGCTCCTGGGGCCCGAAACCGCCTTGACCGTGTATTGGAAGAACGGCAAAGTGGCAACGACCGACGGTCCCTATGCGGAAACCAAGGAACAACTCGGCGGCATTCTTGTCCTTGAGGCGCGGGACATGAATCATGCTGTTCAGCTCATGGCGCAGCATCCGGCGGTGAGCTTTGGCAACATCTTCGAGATTCGACCAGCGGGGGACATGACCGAAATCATGAAGGCAAGCGAGCAGCGACGGCGACAGACCGTTGCACGCTGAAGATGGTTCAACTTTGTCTCCGGCGGAGTCGACAAAGCGCTGGCAGACGCAAAGAAAGCCGCGGGCAGAGTGCATGGATTTTCCGCAGCGCGAACTGTCAACTTTTGCAAACAGATCCAACGTGCGTTTCCAGATTCGACCCGATCCTATTCTTGCGGTTCCGGTCTGTAGTTCGCCGGTTCAGGCGCTGCTCCGCCGCGCGCATTGACGCACCTGCGGCCTCTCTGCGAAACTTGCGCGCATGGGATACAGAGGGAAAGTGGAGTACGCCGAGCAGCGGAAGCTGCGCGCGCGGAATTCGGGCATCTATCGCGCATGTCATTGGCCGATCTGGATTTTTGTCTTTTTCCTTGCGCCGGGGCCGCTGACGTTCACGCTTTTCGCGCATGGGTTCAGCCTGGGCAACTCGCTTTGGCTGGGGTTGGTGCTTGCCGCGACGGGCGTGGCCGCGCTGCGCGGACGGCTGCCGGGCGCGGAGTCGGCGCCGTATATTCTGCGCTTCGACGAGGACAAGCCGAATCCGCTTTACCGGCGGGTCTGCTACACCTTTGCGTGGGCGGCGGCGTTGAGCTACGGACTGCTGAATCTGAGCGGTTTGGTGATTGCCGCAGTTACTGGCGTGTGGTACATGAAGCAGATTTACAACATCTACGTCTACCTGCCGCTGGCGGCGGCGATTCTTCTCTTGGGAGCGTTGGGCAAATTGCCGCGCGTGGAGCCCTCAACCAGGAAAGAAGGAACGCACCGGCGCTACTTCTACGGCACGGTGTGGGCGGTGACGGCGGCACAAGCCGTACTGCTGGTGCTGTGGAAAGCGTTGCCGCTGACGGCCGCGACAGGCCGGTTGAAGCTGGGAGCCTTTGTGGGAGTGCTCGCGCTGATGGGCTGGTTTGCCTATCGCGGAATGTTGCCACGGACGAGGCCAATTTTGCCGGGCGAGGACATGGTGGCGGACTGACCACCTGCGGTGGGGCAGACGGCGCTTGCGCGCATCGGAGTTCGTGGATCCCCATCCATTTCGCAATGGGCGCGAAAAGATGAGATACCGAAATGTGAATTTCTACTTTGTCAGTTACCGCAACGGCTGATACGGCTCGACCAGCAGCATATCGGAGAGGATACCGCGCTCCTCGGGAGTGAACGCGCCCTGATAGCGTTCGGAGTTGAGCACGGTGGGACGCTGCTCGAGCGGTACCGCGCGCAGATCCTGGAAGGCGCGCTTCATCATGGCCTGGCGTTCGAGGGGCATGGTAGCCCAGCGGCGCGCAGAGAGGTTGATGCGCATCTGCTCCTGGGGCGGCAGATGTTCGAGCATCTCAGCGCGGGCCAGGCGTCGTTGCCGCTGCTCCTCAGACAACTGATTGACCTGGTGCAACTGCCGCACTACCCGCTGCTGTTCCGCAGGTGGAAGCCGTCGGAAATTTGGGTCGCCGCGCAGCATACGCTCCTGCTCTTGGACTGGCAGATTGCGGTGTTGATTGAGCCAGTCGCCCAGATGGCCGGGCGGGCCCTGCACAGGCGGGGCATACCCCGGATAAACGGGGCGGGCAAAGCCTGGGCCAAGGTAAGGCGGACCGGGGTAGCCGGGTCGAGGTGCTGGATAGCCGGGCGAACCACCGCGCGGAGCGTTGTCTCGCGGCCGTCCCTGAGCTTGCGCTCCGGGCGGCGCTTGATTTCGTGGGAATGCAGACTGAGGCCGAGCGGCAGGTCCGCTCGATCGCTGGCCAAAAGCCCAAAACGCCGGAACGCAAAGCATGACTGCTGCTGCAGCAATGGCCGCGCGGCCAATTCTTCTCGCAATGTGTGTTCCGGTCGGCATTCTTTCTCGTTTTCCGCCGCTGGCTAAGAAGCTACTCCGCATTTGAATTGTTGCTGGAGATATCCTCCAACTGGTCCAGCAGTTGGGCATTGCGATCCATGGTTTGCAAGTCATTTACCACTGCGGCCTGGATGGGCACAGTGGGCGGCTGGTTCCAGTCGGAAATGCCCAGATAAGTTCCTCCGCCAAGAAGTAGAACGACAGTCAGAGCCATGGCCGCCAACGGGCGAGCGTGGGTCACCGGCCCGTATGCGAAGCGGGCGTGCAGGCGCGCATACCAGCCCTCCGGCTCGGCCTCGCGCTGTTCGCGCAGACGCGCGTCGAGCCGGGTGAGGAAATATGGGTTCGGCTCCGGAGCTCTCCAGGTATCGAGAAGCGCCATGGTCGCCCGCAGTTCGTCCAGCTCGCGGCGGCAGCGGTCACACTCGGCGAGATGCATTTGGAGCTTGGCCGGTAAAGCGGCAGGCGCAACGCCCGGGTCAAGCAGCAGGCTTGCCAGCCTGGCGTCCACTTCCGCGCAGTTTTTGTTAGTCCGTTCCATCGGTACCACCCCATTTCCCGCCGGTCACATCTCGGCCCGTCCCATTTCAATCAATTCAGCTCAAACAAAATCTTTTAACTTTTCCCTCAGCGTCTGGTAAGCGCGGAAGAGCAACGACTTGACTGCCGACTCGCTCAGCTTGAGCACCTCACCGATCTCGCGATAATCCATCCCCTGGTACTTGTGCATCAGAACGGCCATACGCTGCCGTTCCGGCAATGCCATTACATGCGTGCGAATGGCCTTCATGCGCTCTGCGCGCAGAAGGCTCTGCTCCGCCGAAAGCCCTTCGTCCGCCACATCCGGCGTAGTGCCGGTTTCTTCGTCCGGAGCGTCCAGATAAACATTCCGCGCGGCCCGTTCGTGCCGGGTGTCGCGCGCGTGGTTAACAGCCAGGTTGGTGGCAATCCGGTAAAGCCAGGTGGTGAACTTGGCCTCCGCCCGGTAGCTCCCCCTTGACCGGTAAACGCGCAGAAAAACCTCCTGCGCCAACTCTTCGGCAATCGCCTGGTTGCGCACCATCCGAAAAAGGAAGTGGATGATGGGCCGGTGATACTTCTGGGCCAGATAGCTGAATCCCGCTTCGTCGCCCGCAGCCGCGCGCAGCATAATAGCCGCGTCGCTTGCGGGATCGAGGCTGGCAGGGTTCAGTCCGCCGGCCATTCCTGGTTGCCGGTCCGGCCGCTCAGCCGGGTCCGCTCCCAAAAGCGGGTTGTCCAGGACCAGGGTTGCCATATCCTCTGGAACCCCATCCGGCCCGGAATGTTGCGCCAAAGGAGCAATTTCCGGGCTGAAATCTCCGTCCGCCGGCTGGCCAGGGCGCTCATCGGGACGGTTACCGCCAGTTCTTGCCAACACAGACGTAAAACCCGCAGATGGAAGGCCGGAAGCGCGCGAACCTGAACCTGCGAGTCCTGGAGCCGGGCACAAAATGGCCTCACCGTCAGAGGTGGAATCGGCTGCTGGTCGGATTGATCTGGATTTCCAGCGCATCGTTCGTAAGGCGCGGGTTCCGGCTGACCACATCTGGCCGCCGGGGTTGGCCGTAAAGCCCCGCTGGTGTTACTCTAACCTACGGGATGCCCCGCTGGCTTGTCACTTTGCCGGCCTCGCCAGAGGTTTCCGTAATTCATAAAGCGGGCGCTTAACTCAGCGGTAGAGTGCCACCTTCACACGGTGGAAGTCGCAGGTTCGAATCCTGCAGCGCCCACCATTAGAATGAACAGCTTAGAGTAGATTTTGAATCCTTCCGGACGCGAATTCAAACACCTGTGCGAAATTGCTGTTTGCGTGCGTTCACGCCATGCGTCCCCTCAGCGGGGAGCTATGATGAGACGTGGAAAAACCGAAGATGCAAGACACATTGAATAACCCCTCTCAGCCGAATGCGCCTGCCCAGCGCCTGCTGTCATTGGACGTGCTGCGCGGCGTCACCATCGCCTTCATGATTATGGTGAACAACAACGGGGGCCCCGGCTCGTGGGGCTTCATGAACCACGCCAAATGGAGCGGCCTTACGCCCACGGACCTTGTCTTTCCGACATTTGTGTTTGTCGTGGGAGCCTCGATAGCGTATGCCTTTGAAGCGCGCCTGGCCCGAGGCGCAACGCGCGCCCAACTAGCCCGCCACACACTGCGGCGGGCGGCGACTCTCTTTCTGCTTGGCGTCGTGGTCAACGGATTTCCATATTTCGAACTGGCTCACCTGCGCATTTACGGCGTCCTCCAGCGGATCGCTATCTGCTACCTTCTGGTCGGCCTTTTTTATTTGTGGGACAGACGCGTTTGGACTAAAGTTGCAGCGCTTGTGGTGGCGCTCATTGGCTACTGGATTCTGCTCCGCTGGGTTCCAGTCCCCGGTGCAGGGATGCCGGGCCGGGATATCCCCTTCCTGGACCAAAGTTTGAACTTGACCTCGTGGATTGACCGCCATTTGATGCCTCATCACCTCTATCTGGAGTGGCCTGGGCCCGGCGTACAGGACCTCCACAACCTGCACGATCCCGAGGGGCTGCTCAGTACCTTGCCCGCCTTGGGCACCACGCTGCTGGGATTGTTAACCGGCCTGTGGCTGCGTACGCCCAAGCCCCTTGCCGCCAAGGCGCTGGGATTGGCGGCTGGAGCGCTGGCTTGCCTCGCTACGGGCTACGTCTGGTCAATTTGGTTCCCAATCAACAAAAATTTATGGACGAGTTCTTATGCACTGGTGGCAGCCGGCTGGTCACTCACCGTGCTCACGCTCGCTTTTTGGGCTGCCGACGTGCGCGGCTGGCGCAAGCGCTGGACATGGCCTTGGCTTGTACTCGGATCAAACGCCATTGCGGCATACATGTTCAGCGAATTGGCCACCAACGGTTTGGATTACATTCGTTTCACAGCCGGTGGACACAAGACCAATGTACTGGGATGGGTCTTCGTCCATGTTTTCGCGCGCATCCCCAACCCCGGCTGGGCCGCGTTTGCTTACTCGGCTTCGATTCTCGCGTTTTGCTTCATTCCGGTTTGGGTGCTCTATCGCAAGAAGATCTTCATCAAGGTGTGAATAGCTTACTTCCTTGATGTCTCAAGAAAAAATCTGCATCGCGTAAAACTCGATAGTCGCGGTCGTACGCAAGAACTAGGAATTGGGGGGCACTGAACGGCTTCAGTAACAGAGTTGAGTAACAGCAGAGGTATCTTCTTTTGAATCAATGTATGGCGGAGAGAGTGGGATTCGAACCCACGTTAGAGTTACCCCTAAACACGCTTTCCAAGCGTGCGCCTTCAGCCACTCGGC
>Ga0181535_10008082_pt1 | contig 10425 bp, 9 predicted proteins | sample PEATcosm2014_Bin_44_FD_119774 | JGI IMG/M metagenome (GOLD analysis project Ga0181535, IMG submission 119774) | Peatland microbial communities from MTU Mesocosm Facility, Houghton, MI, USA - PEATcosm2014_Bin17_30_metaG | ecosystem: Environmental > Terrestrial > Soil > Wetlands > Peat | place...
AGAGGTGCGTCAGCTTCGGGGGGTGGCGACGAAACTCGCGGCAAAAAGTACCCGACATTAGCCCAAAAACGGGGCGGAACGTGGGGCACCTTATCAATACCTTGGGACGAAACTGGTCTAATCCGCCTGCGCTGCGCGCGGCCGCCGCGTTCTGGCAAGGCCAATCGAGCGCACGCGCTCGTAAGCCGCATGCAAATCCTGGCTTAGCATTTGCACCACCCGGATGCAAAGATCGCTGTGATCGCGCAGGAACTTCAACAGGTCTTTGCGGCGGATGAACATCACTTGCGACGTATCCAGCAATTCGGCCGAAATTTCATAAGGCGTTCCGGACATTGCGGCGCCGAGGCCGAGAACCTCACCGGGCCCGGCGATGCGCAGCATAAGACGCTTGCCTGTCTCCGAGCAGATGGAGAGCTTGGCACGTCCGTCACAGAGGACGAAGATCCCTCTCGCGGGCCGGCCTTCGGCAAATAATACGGAGCCCTTCGGGTGAATGGCCAGCGACTTAACCGTATCCAGCAATTGCAACGCGTCGACCGGCATGTCGCAGAAGAGCCGGTCGGGCCGGAACTCACAGTAATAACAGCTCGGTTGAGTTGCGCTCTCCATGACATTCTGGTTTATAAGAGTCAGACTCGACCCGCAGTGATAACTATCACCCGTTACCGTGACCCCGGTTACAAACCCCGCATAAATAGCGGGGAAGGCGTGACATTTCTCCGCCGGCATGGTTGCCTCAGAAAAAAATGCCCCGCAGATTTGCGGGGCTAATTAGGAAAATGCCGGAACCTCTCCCGGTGAATGCTCCGCCAGACGGCTCAGACCGTAGCCAGGGATTTCAACGCCGCCTTGTTGCGGATCACCAGCGTTGAACCTTTGGCCTGCACGATCTGCCGCTTCTTCAATTCGGCAAAGAGGCGCGTCACGGTCTCGCGCGAAGTGCCGATCATCTGCGCGATTTCTTCGTGGGTGAGCGCCAATTTCACGCGCGGCTCCTGCTTGTTAGCCTCGCCGTTGCGAGCACTCCAGTCCAGCAACAGCCGGGCCAACTTTTCGGCAGCCGAGTGCGACAAACCGAGCGAGCGAATCTCGCGGCAGGCAGTGTTGTACTTCTCGCTCAATTGTTCGGCGACACGCAGGCAGGCTTCACTGTGTTCGCGCAGGAAGCGCAAGAAATCTTCGCGCTTGACGAAATTGATCTGGCAAGGATCGACGGTTTCCGCCGTTAGCTCATAAGGTTTTCCGGAGATTGTGGCGCTCAGACCCAGCACTTCGCCTGATTCGGCGATCTTGAGAATGAGCGTCTTGCCGTCGGTTGAGCAAATGGACAACTTTACGCGTCCCTTACAAAGAACAAAAATACCGCGCGGAGCCTGTCCTTCGACAAACAGCACGGCACCCTTCGGATAAGCGGTAGCATATTTAATGGCTTCGAATGATTGGAGCGCCGATGCAGGCAGATCGCAGAATAAGCGATCCGTCTTCATCTTGCAGCTCAGGCAGCTTTCGATGATGTCTAAACCGTACGGTGAAAGCACCACGCACCCCCTGTAGTCCCCATCCGGGAATGTTTCGTGCCCGGATGAACGGCAAATCGCTCCCGCAACTTTGCGGGCGACCCCGCGATGGACTTCGCGCGAGGTTGACCGGCTGTTTGCGACGGGTCCGACCGCACTCGTTTGAGCGTGCCATGGCAGGACACAGATCAACCGCCCACGATCTAACTCGCCTTATCGTTAAAGTCGCGTATCCATGTACCAAGAACAAGTACATCCATCACATTCCGGTGTGACATCGTCACAACGCCTTTGTCTAATGCCTTGAAATCCATAGGGATGGCATCATTAGGTCACATTGCGATGTGCGCTACCGGCGGAACTTCAGCCTTTTCGAAAAGAGTAGGGGCAGAGGCAGCAACTCGCGGCGGAGTACTCAGGATTTCGGCTCGCACCGTGCTGCCTATTCGTGGCATTTTTCCATTTCGCATCCCCGGCCCATGGCCATTTCGTGTAGATTTAATTGAAGTGTTCGATTCGAAACCATGAGCAAGACGGTTCTGATCGTCAGCTACAGCCCTGAACTGCTCTCGCCGCACCAACGGGCTTTGACCGAAGCCGGTTATGAGGTGCGGGAATGCGGTTCGCTTTCCACCGCTCTGGGCGCGGTGGGACCGGGGAAAATAGATCTCATGGTGCTCTCCCCCGATATTCCGGTTGGCGACCGCAGGCGCATGGAAGCAGAGGCGAAACGGCGCAACCAGAACATCAGAATCGTGCTTTTCGTCGAGGGCGAGAAGGTGAAAGACGTGTTCGCAAGCGCTACGCTCTCGCTTTCGGAGACACCCGCGGCGCTGATCGAGACGGCTGGGCGGTTACTTTCGTCGTAGCCCGCTTTGCTTTCGGAGCGAAGTACTAAGGTATAGCTCAAGAATATTTTGCCGGTCACCCGTTTTTATGACGTAAATCACAGACCGGCCGGACAAGGGCTTGAAGAATCACCTATAGCCCCGACACGCGATTAGTGCACTGTCCCGAAAGTCTTGGATGAATCAAGAATGTCACCCTGAGCGTAGCCGGGGTTCCCGGTAAACGCTGCAGTCGCGCTTGTTGGGATGGAGGAGTGAGGGTTCTATGCATTTCGCAAACAAATACATAGAGTCTGTCGCTCGCTCAATGACACATCGGGGTTATTAAGAAGAAGAATTGCCGGAGACGCGCAACTTGAGTGCGTGCCGGCACAGCTTGAAAGGAAACCTGGAAAACCAATATGTCCAGCACCGCCGCGAAGCCTGAAGCCGAAACCCTGCGCACCCTGCCCGGCGACGATATTCGCCAGATTCTGTGGCGCTTTTCCGACCGCTATGACCTGCAGATGCTGGTGCAATCCTCCCGCTCGGTTGCGCGCACGGTGGTCGCCCGCCTGGTTGCCGAAGGCGAACGCAATACGCATGAATGGACGGCGCGCAAGAACGAGTTGCTGAAAGCCTATGACGAGTCCGGCATTACGGCGGCCTTCATGGAGCCGGAAGAAGGCGGATTCATCGCCGGTCCGAAGAACCTGGCGTTGGCGCTGACGGCTTTCGAATTGGCCTGGGTGGATGGCGGAGCCGCCACTGGGGCTCTAGCGAGCTGTCTGGCGCTGTCGCCGATTCACGAACGCGGCACACCCGAGCAAAAACTGCGCTACATGTCGCTGTGCGTTCCGCCGCAGCCGGGCGAAGACCGCACGCCTTGGCGGGGCGCCTTCTGCCTGACCGAGCCCATTCCTTATGTTGGTGTCGACACGGGCATGCTCAACGGCAAGGTGCGGATCGCCGAGTGGAAAGACGGCGAAGAGCCAATGTTGCAGGTCGACAAGCGCGGGCGATTCATCACCAACATGGGGTTTGCCAACTTCGTCACCGCAGCCGTGCAAACGGCCGACGAAAAAATTAAGGGAAGCTGCATTATCATCCTCGAGGAAGGCGATCCGGGAACCTTCGACCGCGGCACAGCGACGCGCAAGATGGTCCACCAACTATCGTCGACTTCCGACCCGATCTTCAGCCTGAGGGTTCCCGCCAGCCGCATCGTCGGCGGCTATACCGTCAAGGACGGCACGATCGTCCCCAACTACGACCATAGCGAGATTATTGAAGCCGTGTTCAAGCGCACGCGGGTGACGGTGGCGGTGATGACCGCAGCCAAGCTGCTTTCGGCCGTCGAGCCGGTCATACGCTATCAGCGCGGGCGCTTTCGCGGAGCCGATCAGGCTACACCGGGGACGCTGCGCTACGAACTCGGCCTGCAGCAACGTGAAGACGTGCTGCACAGGCTGGTCGACGTGTGGGCCATGGGCGAATCCGCCGCGTCGTTGGGATTTGCCGCGGCTCGGTGCTTCGACGTGCTGGACCCGTTGGAGAAGGAAAAAACCCGGATTCTGGCCGAAAAAGGAATTAACGGCGGCAAATCGGAGCTTAAGTTCTTCCGCGGAATCGTTAAGGATGCGATGGAATTTCTTCAACTGTGCCGCAATCCGGAGGCGGCGACGAACAATCCGCGGTTGCCGGCGCTGCACGACAACACACTGGTGCAATATGCCATTCTCGACGCGGTGGCGAGCGTGCTCTGCCCAGCCTCCAAGCTTTGGAATACCGGCCAGGGATCGGTGATGATGCGCGAGGCCGTGAGTTTGATGGGCGGCTATGGCATCACCGAGGATTGTCCCGGCTTTCTTGGCCACAAGTGGATGGACTCGCAACTGGAAGCGACCTACGAAGGCCCCGAGGCCGTGCAGCGCCGCAACCTTACGGTCACCATGACCAACGAGCTGTTCCTGGCCCAGTTCCGCAATTGGATCGTGGAGATGCGACACGTCGCCAGCGCCCGACCCGGAACCGGAGCCTGCGCACTGGCCACTGCAATGACCCTGTGGCTGTGGTCCTTTGAACATCTGCAATCCGCCACCGACGCAAACGGCAGCAAGCTGTACCACGGCACGCGCCAAGGCGTGACGTTTGCACTGGCAGACACGCTTTGCTGGTTGTTGGCAGCGCGTCAGCAGGTGCTCGACGTGTTGGAGCTTGAGCAGAAGGGTCCGGAGAATCCGGTAGTTGCCGAAGGCCTGGCAGGCACCGTGCAGTTCTACAGCGACCTGTGCCACATTCAAGTGGCTCGCGCCGCGGGCGAGGCAGGCCGCGTTTGCGCCGGGCTGGTCAACGGCTACAATCGGCATCCGGCGTGGGACGATGAGGGGTATAAGGGCTGTTTCCGGGCAGAAGAGATGGACGGTTTGGAAAATCTCATTCCCGGCATTGCCGCTTGCGCGACCGACGTGGTGGGCGCCGACGGCTCGCATCCGCAGAAGGCAGGCCCGTGCGTCAACAGCAAAGGGCTCGACGAATTCAAGCGTCTGCGCAGCCGGCTCGATCAGTGCCTGACCGGGTCCATGCTGGCGAAGGACCGGGCGGCTGAGGCGCTGACGAAGGTCATGATTCCCGAGGCGCTCGACTATCCGATGTGAATGGGCACTTGGGATGAATTCAATGCAGAAGATTGTTGTCTACGGAAATTCAGACAAAAGACCAAAGCTCGGATTCCCGACTGAAGCAGACTTTAATCGCTACCTTAAAGAGGAGCTGTTCGCAAAAGAGAACGGCCGGTACCATTACACGCAAAGACAGAAAGCGGACATAATTGTCGTTTCCCGTGAAGGCTACGCTTATGGCCACCTCTGTGTAACTGATCCGGAGGGCGAACTGCCAAACGAGGCAGACCGTAAATCATATCCCCCTGTGAAAAGGGTATATGTCATAAGCAAGTCGGTAGTTTACAACAACAAGGTACGTCTAAAGGACGTCGGGGTTTTGGGAATCCAGTTCGGAAAATCGATTAGCAAGGACGTGTTCAACGAAATCCAGAAGCTGTCTAAGGGTGGCGAAGAGTTTTCAGGCGCTTAGCTCTCTGAATTACGGAAAAGATCGAAAGGAAATTTTTTGAGTACCGAAGAACAACAACTGGACGTCGAGCGGCAAAGTCTGGAAGTGGACATCGCTTGCGTAGGGTTTGGCCCGGCCATGGGAGGGTTTCTAACCACTTTGGCGCGTGGCTTGGTGAATGAAGACGGATCGCCCACGGTGGAAAGCCCGGCGATGCCGGGGATGCCGTTGCAGGTGATTTGCTACGAGCGCGCCGATGATCTTGGGTTCGGCGTCTCGGGTGTGGTGTCGCGGGCTCGCGGCATCAAGCAGAGCTTCCCCGAGCTGGACGTCTCGCAGATTCCGATGGCCGCGCGCGTCGGCCATGAAAAAGTGGTTTACCTGCTCGATCCGATCGGCGCCAGCCGTCGCTCGCCTGCGCTGCGGATGGCCGACAAGCTGCTCAAAGCCCTGCGCTTTGCCCTGCCGCTCAAGCATCAGGGTATCGAGCTGCCTTACACGCCGGAGTTTCTCAACAAGCACGATGGTTTGCTGCTTTCGCTGGGGCAGTTCAATCTGTGGGTCGGCAGCCAGATTATGGGCTCAGGCAGTGTGCAGATCTGGCCGGGCATGCCCGTGGCACAGGCGCTGATCGAGAATGAGCGCGTCACCGGGCTGCGCATGGTCGATCAGGGCGTAGACAAAGCCGGCAAGCCTGATGCCGGGTTCATGGCGGGCATGGACATCAAAGCCGCACTCACCGTGGTTGGCGACGGACCGGTCGGACCGGTTGGCCGCCAACTCGACGATCACTTCGGCATGCCCGAGGGACATCACAAACGCGAGTGGGCCGTGGGCATGAAGGCGGTCGTCGATCTTCCCGAACACGTCACGCTGGAACCGGGAACGGTGATTCACACGATGGGCTACCCGGAGCCGGAGATTTTCGGCTTCTTCTACGTTCATCCGGAGCGCGTGGCCTCGGTGGGGATTTTTGTCCCGTCGTGGTTCGAGAGCCCGCTGCGCACCTCGTACCGCTATCTCCAGCACTTCATGATGCACCCGTACCTGTGGCGATACCTGGAGGGTGGGACGTTGCGCTCGTGGGGCGCGAAATCTTTGCAGGAGTCGGGCAAGCGCGGCGAACCCTATCTGGCGGGCAACGGCTATGCGCGCATCGGCGAGGGCTCCGGCAGCACGAATGTTCTTACCGGCTCGGGCGTCGACGAGGCTTGGACGACCGGCGTGCAACTCGCCGAGGGTGTCCTCGAATTGCTGAAGGAGGGCAAGCCGTTCACGCGCGAGAATCTGGAAATCCACTACGGGCGGAGGCGGCGGCAGAGTTGGGTAGAAAAGGAAGGACGCGTAGCCGAGCACGCTCGCGACGGATTCCAGACAGGGTTTATTTCCGGGCTGGTGGGCATGGGAGTTGCGGGATTGACCGGCGGCAAGATCGTGCTGGCGAACGATCCGCGGCCTCCGCATGAGCATCTGCGCTCACCTGAGGAGTATTTTTCCGGTAAGCTCAGCGCGGCGAAAATAGCGGAGTTGAAGCAGCAGGCGGTGGCCGAAAACAGATCGCTTCACGATGTATTCATGGATGCCTGCGGATGGCCGGCAATTCCCTTCGACGACAAGCTGTTGATCACGCATCAGGATGCACTGCTGGTGGGCGGAAAAGTGCAGGCCGCAGCAGGTTATGCCGATCACGTTGTCTTTATCGATGCGCAGTTGTGCAAACGCTGCGGAGCCCGCACCTGCATCGAGATGTGCTCGGGACAGGCGATCACCACGGGCGAGCAAGCGGTTCCGGCCTTCGACCGCGAAAAATGCATACATTGCGGCGCGTGCCTGTGGAACTGTTCGCAGACGACGAACGGGGAGAAGAGCAACGTAGAATTCCGCGCCGGCGCCGGTGGATTGCATTCGGCGGAAAACTAGGGCAGGCAGGCGAAGGAATCGTCTGGGCCAAGACCGTGAGCTTTCCGGTGAAACCTTCGGCTGATTCTCAGCCCCACGCCGTGAAACAGCCCCACTCAAGCGCAACTACGGCGCTTGAATGGACCACCCGCCCGCAAAAGAGACTTTTTAACCGCTACGTCTGTTCACAACAGTAATGAATTGTTCCGTCAATTCAGGTAGAGTGCTGCCGTGACGAAAACATACCTAACAGCTTGGTTTGTGCTCATTTGCGTACTCAGCAACGTCGGGTGCACGAGGCACTACCGGAATTCTGCTGTATCCGCTGTGGAAATCAAACACGAAGGCACAGCGCTACACTTTCTCACGCGGAATACTCGGTTTCGCGTAGTTGAATTCGCAACGCCGCATTCAAATGGATTTGAGTGGTTAGTACTGCGCGAAACATTTTTCAGAAACCAGACTGAGGGTTCTGAAGGCGCCGATACCACGCTCAAAGTTGATTTGCTGTATGTCCTGGAACCCGTGCAGAGGCAGGATCACGTGGATATGCATAAAAAACAGGTAAAGTGGAGTTTCCAAGAAAAGGGAGTGGGTGGCGGGCTTGACGGCCAGATTGTGAGCGATCACGTGTATCGGGTAACGAAGTTCGGTTGCTGTGACGCGCCTCCTACTTTCGCATATTTCTCGCTGGCAGACGGACGAAGACTGCGGTCCAGTCACGATTCGCTATCCATGGAGGAATTGAATGCTCTGGACGAATCGATCACCCACTAACTGGTGATGAATCTCTTTCGCACTACTTTCAAAAAGGCATGATCTGCCGTCCGATTCCACTCTAGATTCGGTATCCGGCTTTTCGCGCAGGGTTGCCGGTTACGCCTTTCAGAAAATTCCTTTAAGATAGAACTTTTGCGAAGCTGATCTCCACCCCAACGAGCCGAGCCTCGTCGGGGACCCTGGAAAAACCTGGAACACAGTCAGGAAGATTATGAGTAATCCCTTGCAAATTGTCGTATGCGGCGGCATTGTGCCCGACCCACTGCAAACCCTGGAGCCGATTGCCGGCGCGGGTTTGCCCGCTCTGAAAAATGAAATGATGCTGCCTGCGGTGCTTGATCCGTGGGCCAGCCACGCGCTTTACGAGGCCGCCAACCTGGCGAAACAAGTGCCCGGTAGCAAGGTCTACCTGGTGAGTTTGGGTCCGAAGGCGAAGCTGCAGCAGGTGATGATGACGGTGGCGCAGAAGGTTCCTTTCGAGCTGGTCGCCATCGACGGCCCAACTGCCGGCTTTGCCGATGCGAGCGAGGTGGCGTCGCTGCTGGCGACCGCTATCCAAGCGATTCCCGGTCTCGACAAGTCGCGCTTGCTGCTGTTTGGCGGCTGGGAGTCGGCTTCGCGCGGAGCCGGGGCGACGCTCGAAATAGTCGGCGAGCTGCTCGGGATTGCCGACCAGTTCCAGGGCGTCGACCAGATCAGCTTCGCGGCTGACGGATCGTTCGAAGTGCTGGAGCGCGTGGAAGGGGGCAAGCACCAGGTTTCGGTATGCGTTGGAACGCCTGCCGTGCTGGGCTGGGCAACCGGCAATCTTGCCGAGCCGCGCAACGATCCGCAGGTCGGCATGGCTAACATGCGCACCGTGATGCCCGCACTGCAACGCGCCAAACCAGCAAAGCTCGCAAACGAAGGCCTCACCTATGCCAAGGTGGAGTTGCCAAAGCAGCAGCGCAGTACGCGCATTGTGAAGGATGTGCCGGCCGACGAGATCGCCAAGGAAATTGTCGCTTGGATTACGCAAGAGTAGAACTTTCAGAGCCAATGGCAGAGGAAAGGCGAATTCTTCAGGGGCTAAAGCCCCTGTCGTTACTGGCTTTGGACGGCGCGGCTAACATGATCTCATTTGAGACTTGAGCGTTGCCTAACCCAAGACATAGGCCGTAACAAGAGCTGTCATATAAGCCGCGCCCCTTCAAAGAAGGATTTGTGCAATCGGTTGTGGAACAAGGCCGATGTAGCACGGCCTGTTGGATGCGAATCGGGATAAAGAGGAAAGAAGAGTTATGGAGACGATTCTTTTTGTTGCTCACACGGAAGCGGACGGCTTGCTGGCAAAGCCCGCGCTGGAAGCGCTTGGCGCTACCGTTGAGTTGGCAGCCGCGCTGGGCGGTTCGCCGTTTGTCGTGGGACTCTACGGAGCGCAGGTAGCTCCGGCGGTGGATCAATTAGCCAACTGCGGCGCAGCAAGATTTTTGGGTGTGGCTGCGGGCGAATTTGCCCAAGCGCGTTACGCAACCGACGCCGCCGCTGTCGAGGCGCTGGCGCGTGCGGCGCAGGCCTCCATTGTCGTGAGTGCCGACACCTCGCGTGTGGCGCGCGTGCTGCCCGGCGTCTCGCACCGCCTCGGCGGACGCGTCGATACGCATGTCAACAGTATTCAGGTAGAAGGCGGGGTCTTGCGCATTACGCGCTGGTTCTACCGTCAGCGCATGGTTGCCGAAGTGGCGCGTACGCAGCGTCCATGGTTGCTCGCGCTGGACGCGGGTTGCCATGCCGCATACCAGGGAGCACCGGGTAAAGCCGCGGTGGAATTGATTTCGGTCGCGCTCGGCGACAGTCATGTGCGCACCAAGGTTACCGGAACTCGCTCTCCCGGCACCACGCAGCAAACCATCCGTCCGGACGCCAAGCTGCTGTTCGTGGCCGGCGCGGGATGGACCAAGAAGCAAAAGGACGGGCAGACACACGCCAAGGAGGCCGAGCAAATCATTCTAGGGTTCCTCGATTGCTCGCAGGCATCGCTTGGCGGCAGCAAGTCGCTGGTCGACCTGAGCGTGGAAGGAGAAGCAGTGCTCGGATTCATGAGCCACATGAACCAGGTGGGCCAAACCGGCGCTACTCCGCGCCATCCCAAGGGCCTTTCCACCTGCTGTCACGGCGAAGAACCTCATGTTGTGGGCTGGCGATTCATCAACGAACGCCGCGCCATCAATCTCGACCCCAATTGCGGATGGGCGCGCGGCAAGGCCGATGTGCTCTACGTGGCCGATGCGTTCGAGGTGATGCGCAAGGTCAATGAGATGCTGAGCGGAAAGGGCTAAGCCACCGGA
>Ga0181535_10008083_pt1 | contig 10424 bp, 8 predicted proteins | sample PEATcosm2014_Bin_44_FD_119774 | JGI IMG/M metagenome (GOLD analysis project Ga0181535, IMG submission 119774) | Peatland microbial communities from MTU Mesocosm Facility, Houghton, MI, USA - PEATcosm2014_Bin17_30_metaG | ecosystem: Environmental > Terrestrial > Soil > Wetlands > Peat | place...
CCAAGCGTTGCATTCAGCAGGCCGATCACCAGCGAGGCAATCAGCGCGGGCCACAATCCAGCCACGTAAAAGCCGGGAACAATCTTTGAAACCGCCATCAGGGCTATCGCATACAGCAACCATTGAATCAGCAGTGCGAACATTCGTTCATTCTCCTTGATCGTGCCATTCCTAGAATCTGTGCTGAGCCGAGCTTGCTTCTCCAACGACGAAGCAGGGCTCAGATCCATTTCACGGCGAGGCTCATGGCTCCCTGGCCCATGCCCTGATCCCCAAGCCCAGCAGGGTCATCGCCACCGCGCCCCAGACCGCCGGAACGAACCCTTCCACGTCGAAGCCTGGCAACATCTTCGACGCCAGCACGATCGTCACGGCGTTGATGCCCAAGAGGCAAAATCCAAAAGCGAGGATGGTCATGGGGGAGTTGACAAACTTTGCGAGCCTGCCAAGCCCCGCATTCATCAGGCCGATGACAGCTGCTGCGATCACTGCCGGCATCAGTCCTTCCAGGTAGAAACCCGGAACAAACCTTGCAACAGCCAGCAGCACGAGGGCAGACAACAGCCATTGAATCATCCATTCGAACATGCGGCCATTCTCCTTCCATGCTCCTCAGCCCCATCGCTGGCAGGTACTGAGAGTTTCAATGCGGTCATACAACTTTCGTTGTAGCATCATCAAGGAAAATGGCGCTGCGGTCAACCCACTGGAGGATTTGCGACCTTTTCCTGCTCTCCGGGTCCAACAAAAGGTCGTTTTTGCCGCTGGCGCCGCTGGCTGGCGATCGAACTCATGCCGTTTCCAGGGGATAGCCCTCATGTCATCGCTGCGCACGTCTTGGATCGCCGGTTTGCTCTTGCTCCTCCCGCTGGCGCCCCTGGTGCAAGCCCGGCAGCCAGCAGGGAAAAACGGGCAATCCGGGCTGGCGGGGCAAACGGAGCAAAATGAGCAAGCTGGACGAGCCCTGCCTGAGATTCGCCAGCTCATGCGCGAGGTACAGGATCACCAGAAGCAGCTTGAAAAAGTACGCGAGAACTATACCTACAGCTCACTACAGACCACCCAGGACATCGACGGCAAAGGCCAGGTGAAAAAGACCGAGACCGAGGAGTTTGAGGAGTTCTATGCCAACGGCCACCCGATCGGACGCCGGGTGAAAAAAGACGGCAAACCGCTCGACGATCAGGAGCAGCAGAAAGAGACGGAGCGCGTCACCAAACTCGTCGAAAAGGCACAGCAGACCCCGCCCGATCAGCCCTTAAATGCCCAGGCCATCACGGTGAGCAAGGTTCTGGAGATGATGGATGTGCACAATCCACGCCGGGAAACCTTTCGTGGCCGGCCCACGATTGTCTTCGATTTCATCGGACGCAAAGACGCCAATACGCATGGATTGGCGCAGAACCTCTCAAAGACGCTCCAGGGCACAATGTGGGTGGATGAGGCCGATCGCCAGATTGCGCACCTTGAGGTCCGCTTCATCGATAATTTTGATGTCGGCGGTGGCCTGTTTGCGCGCATCGAAAGAGGCTCCAGCTTCTACTTTGACCAGGCGCTGGTGAACGGTGAGGTCTGGCTCCCGGTCGGTGGCGAGGGAACCATCCAGGCCCGCATCCTGCTGGTCAAGGGCATCCGCCAGCATGGAACCGAGCGCGACTACGACTACAAGCGCTTCCACGTCGAGGCAGAGCAGCTCAAAGACGCAAAGATTGTGCCGGAAAACAAGCCGCCTCAGTGAGCAGGAATGACGATGCTCTGCGCTACCGAGAGAAATATCGGTCCTGCTTCATCCTTTTGCTCCGCGCCAAAGCCGGCGACCATCAGCAGGAAACCGTGGCTCGAACCGGCGATATTACCAACGCCGCCAATATAGGTTTCGACTGCTTCTCCTTGCGGCGTGACTGCGCTGAAATGGTCGTAGTTGACCTCAGTGCCATTCCCCAAAATCTGAGTGAGGCCGGCTGGCCCGAAAGGCATTTTGCGGGAAGATTTGGATTGCACCGCTATCTTCTGCTCCTGGTGAAGCACCACTTCGCTGGTACTGGCGGCAAGGTCGGCCGGTAGGACATTGATCCAGTTGGAGCCGGAGCGAAGCTGCACGCCCAGAGCGCCCTTTTCGCCTTGTGGGATCGCACTCCAACCCTGCGGCGCCCAAAACGAAAAGCGACCTTGCGGGTCGTGATATACGCTGCCTGGCGCTGGGGCTGCCGCGGGTGCCGCGGCTGGGGCTACGGCGGGTGCTGCGGCCAGTTCTTCCTTTCCAAGCAGGATGCTGATCCGCCTGGCGCACTCCACCTGTGCAAAGACGCCCACCACGCAGGCCTTCTTCAGCTCGGTCATGGCCAGAGATTCGGTGGCGATGTCAGCAGCGGGCGGGCTCTGTTCGCCCGCCACATGCAGACTGTCGCGAATGGCGTCTAGCGCCGGCAGGCTCTCGTAGTACTGCGCCAGCGGGGCAATCGCGGTGAACCCAATCAGCACACCGCCTGCGGTGAGGGCTGAGGACGCTTCAGCGACGGTGGGAGACTTTGCATCATTGCAAACAAAGATCGAGTAGACACCCGGCGAGCCAGCCAGCGTGAGCTGTCCGATCAGGCGGTTTTGAAAGGTTGGGCACCGGCTCTGAATCTCCCGTCCCGTGCCGTCCACGAACTGGCTTGCGGTCATAGTGCTGCTCGCATCCTGCTGTAAGACGGTGATGAGCGCCTGTGCGGCTCCATTTTGAATCACGATCTGATCGGCGCTATTGCCCGGAGCAAGCTGCCAACCGGCGGGAATCTGCACGTCGTAACGGCCTTGCGGGTCGTGGTAGGCCGTTTGCGCAGCGGCAGCAATGGGCAGGATCAGCGCGGCGAGGATAGCAACAGTAATTTTGTTTTGGCGAGCTTTGTTGTTCCGATTTTGGATGGTTTGCGAGAGGCGCACGTAGAGTTCCTGACTTGAAACCAATGGCCGCTCTCTCCAACTGAGCGGAATGCGCGGGAAGTCCCTCATGTGTGTGTTCTCACCCCTTGGCCGGGAATCGGCTTGACTCTCCCATTTCTTAGCACACGTGTGCGAGGCAGCCTGGTTTGCCCCGCTATTCCCGCACACCAATTCCCAGCGCCTTCATCTTGCGGTAAAGATGGCTGCGCTCCAAACCCAGCAAGTCAGCCGCGTGGCTGATATTGTTGCGGGCTTCCTCAACCTTCTTGAGAATATATTCGCGCTCGTAAGCATCTCGCGCCTGTTGCAGCGTCGAGAACTCCTCGGTGGAGCGAGTGCCGGCTTTGTGGGTCAGGGGCGGCAAGTGTTTACGCTCAATGCGCAACGTGCGGGGATTGAGGATGAGCACGCGCTCGATCACATTTTTCAGCTCACGCACATTGCCAGGCCAGTGGTACTGGGACAGTATCTCCAGCGCCTCTTCTGCAATCTCCATGCGTGGCCGTCCGTACTGGCGGCCAAACTCGCCGAGAAACTCGCGCGCCAGCAGCGGAATATCCTGCTTGCGCTCCCGGAGCGGCGGAACAAAAAATGGGACCACATTGAGCCGGTAAAAGAGATCCTCGCGAAAGTTGCCCTTGGCAATCTCTTCCTCGAGATCCTTGTTGGTGGAGGCGATCAGCCGCACGTCCACGCGCAGGGGCTGGGTGCCGCCCACCGGTGTAAACAGTTGGTCGTCCAGCGCGCTGAGCACCTTGGCCTGTGTCTTCAGGCTCATGTCACCCACTTCGTCCAGGTAGAGCGTGCCACCGTCGGCGCGCTCCAGAGTGCCGCGCTGCTCTGTCGGGCCGCCGGGCTGGGCGCTGTACCGGTAGCCGAATAGTTCCGCCTCGATAAACGCCTCGGGGATCGCAGCGCAGTTCAGCTCCAAAAAAATACGATCCCGCCGCAGGCTCTCGGCATGGATGGCGCGCGCTATCAGTTCCTTGCCGGTACCCGACTCGCCATAGATGAGCACCCGGCCATTGGTGGGCGCCATCAGCCGAATCTGCTGGCGCAGAGCCTTCACCGGCACGCTGGCGCCGGTCAGCACCGATCCCACGTTGAACTGGCGCTTGAATTCGAGGTTTTCCGTGCGCAGCCGCCGTGCTTCCACCGCGTTCTTCACCACAATCAGCGTGCGATCCAAAGAGAGCGGCTTTTCCAGAAAGTCGTAAGCGCCCAGCTTGGTCGCTTTCACGGCTGTCTCAATGGTGCCGTGGCCGCTGATGATCACCACCTCCGGCCGCATCTCAACAGCTACCTGATGCATCTCGGCCAGCACGTCGAGCCCGTCGCGGTCTGGAAGCCAGATGTCGAGCAGGACCACGTCATAGGGCGCGTCCTGAATCAGCACCATGGCTTCGGTAGCGGTTGCCGCGCTGGCCACGCCGTAGCCCTCTTCGCTCAGAATTTCCTCCAGCGAAGTGCGAATCTCCGCCTCGTCATCCACCACCAGGATGTGGTTCATGAGTGCAATCCCTTCAACTGGGTGGCGCCATTGCCTTCGATGGCAGGCTGGGCCACCTGCCCGCCGGGCTCCAGCGATGGCTCGGTCAACGGCTCCATCAGGGGCAGCCGCAGCAGAAAACGCGCGCCCTTGGGGATGTTACCCTCTGCGCGCAGGCTGCCGCCATGCTCCTGCACGATCTTGGCCGCGATGGACAGGCCCAGCCCCGTACCGCGATGCTTGGTCGAGTAGAAAGGCAGAAACAGACGTTCGCGAATTTCATCTGTCAGGCCGTGCCCGGTGTCGGAGACGCAGAGTTCCACTGCCCCGCCATCTTCGCTCAGCGAGCTGTGAATGCCCAGAACGCGCAGCAGGCTGCCCTGCATAGCCTCGGCGGCATTGTCGATCAGGTTGGCCACCGCGCGGCGAATCGCTTCAGGGTCGGCCAGCACTGTCGGCAAACCCGGCTCCAGATCCCACTGCACCGTGATGCCGCTGAGCCGGCCGGCAAACAGCGCCAGCGCTTCCTCCGCCACACGGTTCAAATCGCACGCCCGAGGCTGCGGCGCGGGAAACTGCGCCAGCGCCGAGAATTGATCTACCAGCGTCCGCAACGTACCCACGCACCCAAGGATCACCTCGCTGCATTTGCGGATTACGTTCGGGGAGTCCGGCTGGCCGCGGTCCAGGTGCTTGGCTATCCGCTCGGCAGAAAGGGCGATCGGCGTCAGCGGGTTCTTGATCTCGTGCGCCACCCGCTGCGCCACTTCCTTCCATGCCAACTGCCGCTGCGCGCGCAACAGCTCGGTCATGTCTTCCATCACCAGCACGGTTCCCGGCTGCCCGTGAGCCAGTTCAAGCCGCGCGCTGGTTACGGCCAGATGGACGGTACGGCCCCGTGCGTGGAGTTCAATTTCAGTGGACGCCGCACCCATGCGCAGCCCGCGACGGATCACACCGGCCAGATCCTCCGCGCAATCGGCTGGCAGCAATGTATCGACACGCTCCCTGGTAAGGCTGACGTCCTCCCGACGCCCTAGCAGCGCCGCAAAGGCCCGATTGGATTGCAGCACAAATCCCGCGCCATCCAGGGTCACAACCCCGCTGGGAATCGTCTCGACGATCGTCTCCAGCTCCCTGCGCCGCTCCTCGATGGCCAGGTTTGCCGCCGTCAATTGCGCCGATGAGGTGTCTACCAATTGCCGGCTCGCATCCAGGTCTGCCGCCATGCGGTTAAAGGCGCGCACTAGGTCGCCCATCTCTCCGGTAGCGGCAAGCGCCACGCGATAGTTGTACTTGCCGGTCGCAATCTCATCCATCGCGTCGGCCAGCGCCTCCACAGGCCGTGTGATCTGCTTGGAAAGAAACAGGGCCAGCCACACGCTGGAGAAGAACACAAATACAGTGATCAGCAGCAATAGCAGGAAAAAGATAGTGCGGATCTGGTTCCGAGAACGAAACAGCTTCCAGTAAGCATCCGCGCCAGAGCGGATGCGCGCCGTGGTTTGGCTCAGGCCCCGCGGCATCGGCAGCGCCGTCACCACCACCTTGCCCGAAGGCGTGGTCGATTCGCCGAGCGCGTACTCCTGGTCCGCTACCTTGATTACCGGCTCATCGCTCCGTTGCGCGGACTTCAACAGGCTGGCCGAGAGCGGCCCTTTCAAAGGAATCGCCGTTCCCCGCTCGCCCGCCTCCAGCCACGGAACCAATGTCGCGGGGCTCGACTCCGCTGGAGCCTCAAAGCTCGCCAGCACCCGTAAATCCTTGCCGTAGACGATGGCAAAGCCGCCATCCAAAGTGATCCGGTGAGAGGCCAGCACATCGGCAAGCGCCTGTGCATCCTGGTCCGCCGCTCCCGACGCCGCAATCGATTCCGCCTCGCCCCGCGCGTTACTGGTCACGTATTGAGCCAGTTCCAGCACCACGCGGGTCGAGTCCTCGCGTAACTCCGATGTGTTCGGCGAGAACCACCTGTCGATCGACCGGTTCATCAGCTGAAAACTGAATAGGAACATGAACACCGCGGGGGCCAGCGCGATCAGCGCCGCGCCCAGCACCATCCGCGTGCGCAGCCGCGAGCCCAGCGCGCTGCTGCTTTGGTCGGCATAGAGCTTGAGGATGTTCCTCAGCAGCAGCATGAGCAAAACCAGCAACAGCAGAAACACCACCACGGTGAGGCCGGTAAAGACCAGCGTCTCTCCGGAGGTTTCCGGGTTGAGAAAACCGATATTCGAGGTGTTGAATGCCTGGAGCGCGCCAAATCCGGCAAGGACCAGAAACAATCCTGCCCCTTGCAGAGCAATAGCCCGACGTCGTGGATCGGCAAAGAACGACATGCGGCGATTATAGAGCGGTCCGCGCAAGGCGGGCAGGAAAGATCGAATACAAAGCTGGGAACATAAGAACCTAAGCCCCCTGCGGCTCTATCTCCAAACCACAAACTTGAGCCAGCCCTCCCAAACATCGGCCCACGCGTGGACGATGATGTTCGCGCGCAGATTCCTGCGCCATGCGGCCAGCGCTCCAAACAGAATTCCAAGCACAGTGATCACGATCGTATTCTTCCACCCCTGATAGCTGTGTCCCAGGCCAAACACCAATCCCTGGCCGAGTACGGCCACCACAACGCTTCCGCTTGACGCATGGAGCTGGCGTTGCAGATAGCCGCGAAATGCCATCTCCTCGCAAACGCCCGCAGTAATCGAGGTGGCAATCCAGATCAGGATTTCAAGCAGGCTCTGCGGCAGCAGGCTATCGACGGTTTTTGCGCTGCTTGTCCCAAGCAGCCAATGCACGCCAAAGGCCGCCGCCTCCCACACCACCCAGAACGGAATCGCAATGCCAAGATCCACGGCGACGCTCTTCCACGAACTCCATCGCCCGCCTGACAGCGTACTTACGTTGCCGCCCTGGCGATGCACGCCAACCCAGCAGTAATAAAGGATTGCCCAGTCCATGAAGATTGCGACCAGGTAAACGGGAATGGCTTGGCTATGCTTCCCGAGTTGGCCGGCTGCTGCTCCGCCACGTCCCGCGGGGGCGTACTGAGCGAGAAAGCCCAACGCTGCCACGCCCGCTGCAATCAGGATGAAGCCTACAAGATGTCCCCAGGGAGCTATCTTCTGCGGTGCTTTGCTTGCTCCTGAATTCTCGTCCGAATGAATCTCATTTTCCTGCATGATTCTTCTCCTACCTTGTTTCTCCCCGATTCCGCTGCTTTTTCACCATCTTGCGCAACTCCACCAAAGTCTCTTCGGCCCAGCGCAGATGCGATTCCAATTCCAACAGCCCGAATCGGGCCGCCATCTTCCAGTAGGGCGCGTCGGGATATTGCTGGTTCTTGGCGATCTCAGCTGCCGCCTGCGCAATCTGCTCGATGGCATTGCGCTCAGCCATCTGCATACGCTCCATGTAGCCGATCAGGACTTCCGCTGGAGCCTTCGCGCCAAAAAACAGCTTCAGCAGCAATTCGTTGCGCGGAATCTCCGGTTGCGGCGGCACTGCCAGCCACGTGGCCAGATGCTCGCGTCCCTTTTTTGTGATCGAGTAGATGTGCCTGCCCGGCTTGCCTTTTTGCCGCTCTTTCTTTGAGGTCACGAGCCCATCAGCCGCAAGCTTTTTCAGATTTGGATAGATCTGCCCATAGCTCTCGTTCCAAAAGAAGCCGACCGATCCGCGGACGGTCTGCCCCAGATCGTAGCCCGACATGGATTCGATCGTGAGCAGGCCGAGGAGCACTTCCATGCTTGAACTTGAACGCTTCGCCATATGACTATTAGATATATGCCTAATAGATTTATTCCGTCAACAAGAATCTTTTGCCCGTTCCAGCTGCTCATTCGATGGCTCGCAGAGGGATGGGAACTGGAGCGGGCCTGGCCGCTGTGATGCTTATTGCGAAGTAGACTGTGCGAGTCCTGTTGGCATCAAATCTGCGAACAGGCCAGCGGGCTCAGGATCAGGTTGGTTATGCTGGTCACGATATTGTCGAAACTGTAGCGCGGACTGCCCGATAGCTTCTTCCAAGCCGAATCGTTCCGGAAGGTGTCCCACTGCTTTTCGAGCTCGGCCATATCGGTAAAGCTCAACATGTAGGTCAGGCTCGGCATCCGCGCAGCAATCAGCGTATCGCCGAAAAACACCGGATGAAAGCCTGCGCTCTTGAATATCTCGAACTCTCCCGAGTGAAACATCTCCACCTTGCGGACGTGGTCCGCATTGCTGGGGCTTTCGTAGGTCCGCAGTTGAAAAATGCGCTTGCCTTTGGTTGCGGAAGCAGCCGGCGGAGTCGCCCGTGGCCAGCCTTCAAAGGCCGCCAGCAAAGAAGCTTCCACCCGCTGAAAAGCAGGCGCCGCCGCGGTTGCATTCCAGAACGGTTCCGCGGCCTTCATAAACCCTGCATCCCCGGCAAGGCGCAGATCGAGCTCCGCCAGAGCCTCCACCGAAGGCCCCGGAATCAGCAGATAATACGCCGGAGTCTCCGGCCCAATGTCGAGTTTGAATGCGCCGATCGGACCCGTCCCCATGCGTGCCAGCGCCGGAATAAGCGCATCGCCGAAGTAGCTCTCGGTCAGCTTCGTCTGCTGCCCGCTCAGCAGGGTATAGCGCCGCATCAAGTAGAACTCGCGCAAGCTGGCCGCGGGGGCTTGCCCCGCAACATCGCCCGCAGCCGCAATAGCTGAGGCCGCAATCGAAGCAGTGAGAAACTGACGCCGTTCCATGGACTTCCTCCGTCTACGCAGAATCATCCCATGGCAGCGCTGCCCCTCGCAATTCCCGTGCGAAGAGCAGGCATCCAGCGTTACTGTCTGGCAGGCAGATTGGAGCCCAGGTCAGCCGGAGGCACAGCGGACATCACTTCGCTCTCGGTGGGCAGGGCCGGGGATAAAGGGCTTTCCAGAGCCAGCGCCAGCACTTCGTCCATCTGGTCAACAAAGTGGAGTTTGATGGACCGCTTAATGTTGTCCGGCAGTTCCTCGATATCCTTTTCGTTGGCGCGAGGCAGGATAACTTCAAAGATGCCAGCGCGCAGGGCAGCCAGCAGCTTCTCCTTTAATCCGCCAATGGCCAGCACCTTGCCGCGCAGGGTGATTTCGCCGGTCATGGCGATGTCGCGGCGGACGGGAATCTTGGCCAGCGCGCTGGCCAGAGCCGTGGCCATGGTGATGCCGGCCGAGGGGCCGTCCTTGGGGATTGCGCCCTCGGGAACGTGCAGGTGCAGATCCACGTTGCGATAGAACTCGCGGGTGAGCCCCAGCGCCTGTGCCTTGCCGCGAATGTAGCTAAGCGCGGCCTGCGCAGACTCCTGCATCACGTCGCCCAGCTGGCCTGTGATAGTGAGCTTGCCCTTGCCGTCAAGCACTTGCACTTCGGTAGTCAGAATGCTGCCGCCCACTTCGGTCCAGGCCAAGCCCGTCACCAGGCCGACCTCGCTCTTCTCATGCACTTCGGAATCGCGATATTTCGCCACGCCCAGGAAGTCGTGGATGTTGGCGGCCGTCAGCTCTTCTTTGTGCTTGGCGCCGTTTTTGACCACCTTGCGCGATACCTTTCGGCAGACGTTGCCGATCTCGCGCTCCAGGTTGCGGACGCCCGCCTCGCGTGTGTAGTAGCGGATGATCTCGAGGATTGCGTCGTCGCTGAAGACGATATTCTTCTCGCTCAGGCCGGTCTGTTCGCGCTGCTTCTTCACCAGATATTGGCGGGCGATCTCCAGCTTTTCCGCCTCGGTGTAGCCTTGCAGGCGCAGAACCTCCATGCGGTCCTGCAGCGCGGCCGGAACCGTATGCAGCACGTTGGCCGTGGCCACAAATAGCACCTGCGACAGATCGTAATCCACGTCCAGATAGTGGTCCTGGAAGGTCGTGTTCTGCTCAGGGTCCAGCACTTCAAGCAGAGCCGAGGCTGGGTCGCCGCGGAAGTCCGAGGCCATCTTGTCCACTTCGTCGAGCAGGAAGACAGGGTTCTTGGTGCCGGCCCGCTTCATGTGCTGGATGATCTGGCCGGGCAA
>Ga0181535_10008086_pt1 | contig 10422 bp, 5 predicted proteins | sample PEATcosm2014_Bin_44_FD_119774 | JGI IMG/M metagenome (GOLD analysis project Ga0181535, IMG submission 119774) | Peatland microbial communities from MTU Mesocosm Facility, Houghton, MI, USA - PEATcosm2014_Bin17_30_metaG | ecosystem: Environmental > Terrestrial > Soil > Wetlands > Peat | place...
AACCGTTCATTGGCCAGCTTCAGAAACTTGGCTTCACCGACATTACCGTCGAGAACCTGCAGATGCGAGTAGCGCCTTCGGTCGCGCACATTCCCTTGGTGACACTGAAGTTTCTTCTGAATGACGTGGCCTTCGGCAAACGCCGGATGACCAGGGCGCGCTGGAACAACGTGCTCGCGCCGGTGTTGTTGCCGCTGGTCAGCGCTCCCTTAGGCCCCATGACCTACTGCATGATCACTGCCACAAAGGTCTAAGAGGAGCCGATTTTTCCGCTGCCCAGGGCGATGCGCGGCCGACAAACCCCGGCTCGGCATCCGCGGTTTCTTATTCCAGAATCTTCAGCTCGGTCTCCGCCGTAGCCAGTGAACTTCCGCCAACCCATATCTTGTAAGTTGTCGGCTCCACCGTCCGATTCATCTCCACGTTATAGAAATTCAGCTCGTCGAATCCAAGCGGAAACTCCAGGTGCTTCATCTCTCCCGGCGCAAGCTCAACGCGCGCAAATCCTTTCAGCTCCCGCACCGGCTGTTCAACGCTCGCCGCGGTATTTCGAATATAGAGTTGCACCACCTCGGTCCCGGCTACGCCTCCCGTATTCCTCACATCCACTCCCACCTTGGTGACCGGCCCATTGCGCGACGCCAGAATCTCACTCACCGAAACCTCCGCACGGGTGATTGTCGGTTCAGAGTAACTGAAGCGCGTATAGCTCAGTCCCCACCCAAACGGGAACAGAGCCGAGTTCTCCTCATCCATGTACCGCGATACAAACTTCTCTTCCGCATTCGCCGGCAGGCGGCTCAAGTCCCCATGCGCCGGCCGCCCGGTCGGCAGCTGCGCATAGTAAAGCGGCTCTTGACCAACCGCCCTCGGGAAACTCGACGGAAGTTTCCCTGATGGATTCACGTCGCCGAACAGAACATTCGCAATCGCGTGTCCAGCCTCGATCCCCGGGCTCCACGCTTCGAGAATTGCCGGCACGTGCCCCGCAGCCCACTTCAGTTCCAACGGACGCCCTGCCAGCACCAACAAGATCACCGGTTTGCCCGTTGCAACCACGGCTTCCAGGAGCTTTTCTTGAACACCGGTGAATCCCAGGTGAGCACGGCTTGAAGCCTCGCCCTCCATCCAATTGGTGGGCTCACCCAAAGCAAGAATCGCTACATCAGCCTGCGTCGCCGTCTCCACCGCATCGGCAATTGTCCTGGCATCGTCCGGCGCCGGCAAATGCTCATCCGGGGCAATGGGCCTGTCGAAGGCTACCCGCCTCAGGACATTCGCGTCCTGGCCGCTCAACAACTCACAGCCCAACGAATAGAGCAATCGATCGCCCAACCGTTCCGTCAGCGCTGTTTTCAGTGTCACTGCAAGCTTCGGATCGCCGGTCACCGCCCATGCGCCCAGCATCTCCTGCTGGTTGTCTGCCATGGGGCCAATCAGCGCCACCTTCTTTACCTTGGCCGGCAGCGGCAGCAGTGCCCCAATTCCTTCAACGGGCTCGTTCTTCAGCAGAACGAAGGTTTCTTCAGCCACCTTCCTCGCCGAAACCCGGCGCTCCGGGGTTGCTTCGTATGCCGGACCGACTTCAGTGTACGGACGATCAAAAAGGCCCAGCGCAAACTTCACCCGCAGAATCCGGCGCGCCGCCTCATCCACCACGCTTTCAGGTATCTTGCCCGAACGCACTTGGTCCGCAATCACCGTCCCGTAAAGACCACCCTCCATATCCGCGTCCACACCGGCTTCCAATGCCTTTCGCGCTACCGTCGGTCCGTCACCAATCGAATGGTTTTTCAGCTCCGCGACCGCGCCCCAATCTGAAACCACGAACCCGTCAAACCCCCATTCCTTGCGCAATACTTGGGTCAGTGTCCACGGGTTCGCGGTCGCAGGAACTCCGTTGATCGAATTGAACGAGCTCATCATCGTTGCCGCCCCAGCTTCGACCGCTGCGCGATATGGCTCCAGGTAAACCTGCCGAAGCGTACCCTCACCCAGATCCACCGCGTTGTAGTCGCGGCCAGCGATCGCCCCGCCGTAAGCGGCATAGTGTTTCACGCTTACCGCAACCGAATCCGGCTTAGATAGATCGTCTTGCTGGTAGCCCTTCACATAGGCGCGGGCCAGCACGGAGCCAAGATAGGGATCCTCGCCCGCGGACTCAACGATTCGCCCCCAACGCGGATCACGCGCAATATCCACCATCGGCGAGAATACCCACGCCAGTCCGTCAGCCCGTGCCTCCACCGCGCCCGCATGCGCCACCAGTTCTACAGCCGCCGGATCCCAGCTTGCCGCCAATGCAAGGGGCACCGGGAACGTCGTCCGGTGGCCATGAATCACGTCCTGCCCAAACAGCAGGGGAATATGCAGCCTCGACTTCTCCATCGCAATGTGCTGGTAATGATTGGTCCGCTCCGCCCCAACCATGTTCAGCATCGATCCAAGCTGCCCTTTCTCCACCAGTTCCGCATAGCTCAGGCTTGAGGCATTGGGTCCCGTTGCGTTGCCTACGGAATACTGAACCAACTGCCCAATCTTTTCCTCCAGCGTCATCTTCTTCAACAGCGCTTCAACTCGCGAGTTCAGTTCTTTCGAAGCCAGCTGGGGATTCGGCACTGGTTTGGTCTGGGCAAAGGCTTGTGAGTTGAAAACACCCGTCAGAACGAGGATGCAAAGCAGAATTCCAAGTGATCGAACGATCGCTGTTTTCATGGCCCGGTAAGAATAACTCCTTTGCGCAGAGGTTGTCAGCGCGCGCTTTACCAGATCATTGTCATTCGCGGTTTCTTTCCAAAATCCTATCGCTTGAAACCCCAGAAATGCTCTACTCTTGCCAGTGGACTCATGAAGACCTTTCTTATCAAGTTGCGAAATGCCGCCGTTCAGGCCATGGCCAACGACGTCCTCAACACCGCAAAAGCCGCTGCCTATTCCGGCATGCTCATGATGTTTCCCGCGCTCCTCGTCGTCACCACTTTGCTCGCACAAGTTCCTGAGGGCACCACGCTGGTCGGAGAAATTCGCACCACGTTCGTGCAATTCCTTCCTGCTGACTCCATGGACATTCTTCAGGCTTATGTCCTCAACCGCCGCATCCAATCCGCTCAAGTCATCTTGTCGGCCATGATGCTCAGCGTCTTTGCCGGCCTGGGCATGATGCTCTCGTTAATGGAGGGATTCCGGCGAGCCTATCGCCTCCCGCGTCAAGACTGGACCTTCGCGGGCCGCGCCTTGCGGGCACTCCTGCTGGTGCCCATTGCCTTGGTCCCACTGTCGCTCGCCACCATCGTCGTCGTCTTCGGGCATCAGATCGAGGCTTGGATGATTGCCAATGCAGATCACGAGTTGCGCGCCATCGTGCTCATCTTCTGGCGGCTGGTACGTTGGTCGGTGGCTTTTCTCACCAGCTTCACCGTCCTCGCGGCCATCTACCACTTCGGCACGCGCCGCAAGGAACACTGGTTGTGGGTCAGCCCGGGCGCGGTAATGGGAACCTTAATCTGGTTTCCCGCCACATTGGCCTTCGGCTGGTACGTCACCCGCTTTGCTGACTACTCCATGTTCTACGGCTCATTCGGCGCAGCCATCGCCACCCTGGTGTGGCTCTATATCGCCGCCTTCAGTGTTCTCATCGGTGCCGAACTCAATGGCGCACTTTTCCGCGAGCGGCAGGCAAGACTAGCCATCCAGGACCAATTTGAACAGCCAGCTTCTCGTCAGTGATACCTCTCACCGACCATCGCATCTCAAACAATACATAATGGATGAAGCAGGGGTGCGGTCCAATTGGCGGCTGCGGATAGGTATTAGTCCGCAGGGTCTTCACCTACCCCCCATGTACAATAAAGCGGATCACCTGCCGTTCCGTCTTCTTTCCCAACGCAGCCCTTTTTTGGAGTCTTCTCATGCCGTTTGCAGATATTATCCTGGCCGAATCCCCGTCACAACGCCGCGCAAAAATCGTCTCCACGCTTGGACCGGCCTCCAACACCGAGCCCGTGTTTCGGGACCTGGTTCGCGCCGGCATCGATGTGGTCCGCCTCAATTTTTCTCACGGCACCCATGAAGAAAAGCTGGCCCTCATCCAGATGATCCGCAAAGTCAGCCGTGAAGAGCGCAAACCGCTCTGTATCCTCGGCGATCTCCAGGGCCCGAAGATTCGCACCTCAAAACTGAAAGATCACCAGTCGGTCTTGCTCAAGGCCGGCCAGCGACTCACCATTACTCCGCGCGAAGTCCCGGGAAGCGCATCCCTGGTTGGCACCACTTTTAAGACCCTGGCTGAAAACGTCGAGCAGGGTTCCCGCATTCTGCTCTCCGATGGACTGATCGAGCTGCGGGTGCACGAGGTGCTCGGCGACGACGTCATCTGCGAGATCATCAACGGCGGCATGCTCGGCGAAAACAAGGGCATCAACCTGCCGGGCATTCCGGTCCGTGTCCCATCACTGACTGAAAAGGATTCAGCGGACCTCGAATTCGCTCTCAAGAACGGTGTCGACGCCATCGCTGTCTCGTTTGTCCGCACCGCGGAAGATATTCGCCTCGTCCGCAACCGCGTCTCCGCCTACGGCGGCGAAACCTGGATAATTGCAAAGCTTGAAAAGCCCCAGGCCATCGAGCACCTCGACGGCATTCTGCAGGCTTCCGACGCCATCATGGTTGCCCGTGGCGATCTTGGCGTTGAGATGCCGCCTGAAAAAGTTCCCGCCGTGCAGAAGCACATCATTCGCCGCGCTGCCGAGTACCGCAAGCCGGTCATCACCGCTACGCAGATGCTGGAATCCATGATCGACAATCCGCGCCCCACCCGCGCTGAAGTCTCCGACGTGGCCAACGCCATCTACGACGGCACGGACGCTGTGATGCTCTCCGGCGAGTCGGCAGTAGGAAAGTACCCCGTGCAGACGGTAGGCATGATGGCCCGCATCATTATGGAGGCCGAACTTCACATCAAGCTCGACGAGCATGCCGAACCAAGGGAGCGCGCCAGCCACCTTTCCATCGCAGAAACCATTTGCGAAGCAACGGCCCATGCGGCCGACGATCTCGACCTGCGCGGTATCGCTCTCTTCACTGAGTCGGGCAGCACCGCCCGCCAACTCTCCAAGTACCACCCCTCCGCGCCTATCTTCGCGCTCAGCCCTGTCGAAGTCACCATCAATCGCCTCAACCTGCTCTGGGGCACCACGCCCATCCGTTGTCCCAAGATCAACAGCACAGAGGCGTTGGTCGACTGCGCCGAGAACCTGCTTTTGCATAGTGGCTTCGTCAAGCCCCGCGAGGTCATCGCCATCGTGGCCGGCACCCGCACCAAGTCCGGTTCTACCAACTTCCTTCGCCTGCACGTGCTTGGCGAGCACAACCAGGAGGGCATGCGCTTTTTTGCGCCGCGCGAAGAAGAGACCATCCCCGATCCCGCCCCTCAAGCGCAGACCGCCAAAGCCAAGCGCTCCCCTTCAAAAGCTGCCAAAATCACTACCCCAACCGTCTAGCAAGTTTTCTGTTTCGCAAGCAACCGCCACTCCATCCGGAGAATGGCGGTTTTGCTGCAGGGACCGCGAGATTTGCTGACCCGATCAGCCGCGGCTACGGTAATGAGGCAGCGCCCAAAGGCATGTTCAAAGTCGATTTCCAGCAGGGAGCACATGCCCCTTGGATCCTTAACCTATCGTTCATCAATCTTTGACGCCTAGTTGATCAAGAGCCGAACTGGATATGTAAGCGTACGGGTCGGAGGTCCACACATGAAATCGTCCCCAATGATGCTCTCCCTCATGTTTGCCGCAACGTTAGCCCTGCCGGCCGGATTGATTGGCCAGATTGGCCATCAAGATAGCAATGACCACCATTCTGAATTCAAGGCAGATACGTTGGTACTCAGTCGAAGCGTTTATGAAGGAGAAGCATCCACAATCACCATCGGCGAAACCTTGCCGCTCGGATGCCAGGGTGGCTTAACCGGATTGACAATCGATGTGCCGACGACCACTAGTGGTACGACTCCTGTAACTGTCCCCTGCGGAATCGCAACTGACAACGGCGAATATCCCAATATATTCGATACCCACAACGTGTGGACCAACGCCGGTTCCGACGGCAGTTTCGGCGTCACATCGCCGATCTATCTGGACTATCTGACACCTGACGGCCAGCCACTGGGAACCCTTCCGATTCCCACCGACCAGATGGTGACTAGCTTCAGCTCAAAGTCGGAGCTGGCCCTGAACCGCTCCGTTGACGGCCGCTCGATCACGTTCATGGGTTATAGAGGCGGCATTGGCTGTGGAGGCTCAAAGGTCTCCCCGACCGCGCCGAACTTGCTCGACGTGTCCGCTTCCAATACGCCCGGCGTCTGCGATCCGACGAATCCGGTCATCACGATGTTTGAAAGCAATCCCGTGATTCCCGCGGCATACTACCGCGCGGTTGCCGAAGTGGATGACGACGGCCAAATGAGCTTTACTGATGGAAACGCCTACAGCGGAGACAACGGCCGCGCCGCGATCAAAGGGGCCAATGGCCTGTATTACATGGTCGGAAATGACAACTCCGGCAACTTGTCAAAGAAACAGATGTCAACCACCATGGATGGGATCGATCTGTCCAATGCCACCGGTGCCGAACTGCTTTACCCCGGTCTGACACCTCCGACCCCGCCGAACATCGAGATGATTGGGCGTCTCCTCTTCGCTGGCGACAAGCCAGGAAAAGACACCAACTTCCGGGGCCTGACCATCTTCAACAACACGCTCTACGTGACCAAGGGCAGCGGCAGCAATGGAATCAATACCGTGTATCAGGTTGGTAGCGCCGGAAAGCTGCCAACGGGTTCCGCAACAGATCTCGCGACTGTGCCAATTACCATTTTGCCGGGATTTCCAAACACCGCCGCGAGCACAAACACGGCGTTTCCCTTCGGAATGTGGTTTGCCGACGCTAACACGCTTTACGTTTGCGATGAGGGTGACGGAACGCTCGTGACTCCAGCGGTCAATGGCAACGAGGCGGATGCGCAATCTCAGGCCACAGCCGGCCTGCAGAAATACCGCTTGATCAACGGCACCTGGGTGCTTCAGTACATCTTGCAGGATGGCCTGAAGATCGGTGTGCCGTACAGCATCCCCTGGTATCCAAGCTCAATCAATCCGGCAACGGGTGGATGCCGCAACATAACAGGGCGGCACAACGATGACGGTACAGTCACCATCTTCGCCGTGACTTCCACCATCAGCGCCAATGGCGACACCGGTGCCGACCCGAACAAACTCGTCCGGGTCACCGATCGTGTCAGCGACACAACATTGCCCACGGGAAATGAACATTTGGGTCACTTCAAGACGATTCGAAGTGCCGACGCTCGCGAAGTGTTCCGCGGAGTCGCATTCGCACCCAGCGATCAAGGCGGCCGGTAAAAACCAATGGTTTCAATTCAGGCCGAAGGCGCGACATCGTCACGGCTCCGGCCCTTCTTCATCGCTTGGGGCTCCCTGTCCATGCTGCGAACCTGCTGACTCCGGGCCTTGAGCCGGGTGCCGGGTGCCCCATCCATTCCGCGTTTTTTGCGGAATGGGTGGGGCACCCGACAATGTTCGATCCAAGGGCCGAAGGCGGGCGCCGCACCGCAGGCGGCTACTTCGCCGCCAACTGCCGCAGAACATACTGCAAGATCCCGCCGTGCTCGAAGTACTCGATCTCCTGCGGCGTATCAATGCGGACCTGGGCCGCGAACTCCTTGACAGCACCATCGGATGAGGTAGCCTTCACCGTGAGCGTACGCCCGGCGGCAAGCCTTTCCGCCAATAGCGCTGTCAACCCTGGGAAGTCATAGACTTCTTCGCCCGTCAAGCCCAGCGACTCCACATTCTGCCCGCTCTCAAATTGCAGTGGCAGAATCCCCATCCCCACCAGGTTCGACCTGTGAATACGCTCGAAGCTTTCCGCGATCACCGCACTCACGCCCAGCAGCTTCGGTCCTTTTGCAGCCCAGTCGCGTGACGATCCGGACCCGTACTCTTTGCCCGCCAGAATGATGAGAGGCACGCCCCGCTCCGCGTACTTTACGCTCGCGTCGAAGATCGACATCCCTTCACCCTCGGGCAGCAAGCGCGTCACGCCGCCCTCGGTCCCCGGCGCCAGCTTGTTCCTGAGCCGCACATTCGCAAACGTGCCGCGGACCATGACTTCATGATTGCCGCGCCGCGACCCATACGAGTTAAAGTCCGCCGGCTTCACTCCATGCTCTGACAAGTACTTGCCCGCAGGGCCATTTGTCTTGATGTTGCCCGCCGGAGAAATGTGGTCCGTCGTTACCGAATCGCCCAGCACCGCCAGCACCCGCGCGCCAAGAATATCCGTGACCGCCGCAGGCGTCTTCGTAATCCCATCGAAATAGGGCGCCTTGCGAATGTACGTCGAGTCCGGCTCCCACTGGTAGACATCGCCGGTCGGGAACTTCAGCCCTTGCCAGTTCGCGTCCCCGTCTGAGACCGTCGCGTACTCCTTGCGGAAGCTCTCGCTGTTCAGTCCACGCTCGATCGCATCGGACACCTCGGCTTGCGTCGGCCAAATATCTTTCAGATAAACTGGCTGCGCGGTCCGGTCCATACCTAACGAATCGGTCTCGAAGTTGTGCCCAATCCTGCCGGCCAGAGCATAGGCGACAACCAGCGGCGGGCTCATCAGATAGTTGGCGCGCACATCCACGTTCACGCGTCCCTCAAAGTTACGATTGCCGCTCAACACGCTCACCGCGACCAGGCCGTGCTCGTCGATGCTTTTTGAAACATCCGTCGGCAGCGGACCCGAGTTGCCAATGCAGGTCGTGCATCCGTAGCCCACCACGTTAAAGCGCAGCTTTTCAAGGTATGGCATCAAGCCGGCCTTGGTGTAGTAGTCGGTCACCACGCGCGAGCCCGGCGCAAGAGAGGTCTTCACCCACGGCGGGACCGTCAGCCCCTTTTCGACTGCCTTCTTCGCCAGAATTCCGGCAGCCACCATCACCGAGGGATTCGACGTATTGGTGCAACTGGTGATCGCCGCAATCACCACCGATCCATGGTCGAGGTAAGTGTCTGGATCGACACCAAACCGCTCCTTCACCGTGGTCGTCAGGTGCACTGGAACCTTCTCGGCAATCCCCGTGTCCGTCACACTCTCGCGCTTCCACGCAGCCGCAGTTCGAGTCCCCAGCGGTTTGGCCGTTGGAGAAAGCAGGCCTGGCAGTTGCTGCGCAAAGCTCGCCGCCGCATCCTTGAGCAGCACACGATCTTGCGGCCTCTTCGGCCCCGCCACGCTTGGTTCCACGGCGCCCAGGTCCAGCTCCAGTGTCTGCGTGTACTCTGCTTCCGGAGAACTCGGAGTGTGAAACAACCCCTGCTCTTTGTAATAGGCCTCGACGAGCGCAATCTGATCGTCACTTCGTCCTGTCAGCCTCAGATAACGTAGCGTCTCAGAGTCTACCGGGAAAATGCCGCAGGTCGCGCCGTATTCTGGAGCCATGTTGCTGATGGTCGCGCGATCTGCCAGCGCCAGCCCGGCAATTCCGCTCCCGTAGAAATCCACAAACTTGCCCACAACCCCCAGCTTGCGCAGCGCCTGGGTCACAGTCAGCACCAGGTCGGTGGCGGTCGCGCCTTCTCGCAGCTTACCCGTCAGCTTGAAGCCCACCACTTGCGGCACAAGCATTGACACAGCTTGCCCCAGCATCGCCGCCTCGGCCTCAATGCCGCCAACGCCCCAGCCAAGCACGCCCAATCCATTGATCATCGTTGTGTGCGAGTCGGTGCCCACCAGTGTGTCGGGATAAGCAATCAACTCGCCGTCGATCTCGGTGGTAATCACTACCCGCGCGAGGTATTCCAAGTTCACCTGGTGGCAGATTCCCATTCCCGGCGGCACCGCTGAGAAGTTACGGAAGGCCGTCTGCCCCCACTTCAAGAACGCATAGCGCTCGCGATTTCTCTGAAACTCCAGAAGCGTATTCGCCTCGAAAGCGCCGGCGGTGCCAAATTCATCCACCTGCACCGAATGATCGATTACAAGCTCCGCCGGCACCAGCGGATTTACCCGCTGCGGGTCGCCGTCCAGTGTTTTGATAGCGTCGCGCATCGCGCCAAGGTCCACGATCGCAGGCACGCCCGTAAAATCCTGCATCAGCACGCGCGCCGGCATATACGCAATTTCGCGGCTCGGCTCCGCCTTGGCATCCCAGTTGGCCAGAAACTCGATATCGCTGGCCATCACGTTCACGCCGTCTTCGCGGCGCAGCAGGTTCTCAAGCAGAATCTTCAGGCTGAACGGCAGCCGGCTCAGGTTTAATCCGCGCGCCTCAAGCGCAGCAAGCCGATACATCGTGTAATTCCGATTGCCGGAGGTCAGTGTGCCCCGGCTGTCAAAGCTATTCATCGTAGGAAGCCT
>Ga0181535_10008089_pt1 | contig 10421 bp, 7 predicted proteins | sample PEATcosm2014_Bin_44_FD_119774 | JGI IMG/M metagenome (GOLD analysis project Ga0181535, IMG submission 119774) | Peatland microbial communities from MTU Mesocosm Facility, Houghton, MI, USA - PEATcosm2014_Bin17_30_metaG | ecosystem: Environmental > Terrestrial > Soil > Wetlands > Peat | place...
CACATTGACCAGCTTGCCGTTGATCTGGACCGGAATCTCCAGCTCGTCTTCCCTGGCCAATCCGGGATCGCTCTTCGGCCACGGCGCACGAAGAACAGTTCCCTCACCGCCAAGCTCCTCCCACAACTCCGCGGCCAGATACGGAGCAAATGGCGCCAGCAGCAGCACCAGCGAGCGCAGTAGTTCACTCACTACAGCCGCGCTGACTTCGCCCGCCGCCAGTTGCGCGTCGGACGCCTGGATGTCGTTGACCAATTCCATGATGGCCGCCACGCATGTGTTGAAATGCCAGCGGCCTTCAAAGTCGAGCGTGATCTTGGCGATGGTCTGATGCAGCTTGCGCAGCAATTTCAGCGATGTTCCGTCCGGCGAGGCAGCCTGCTGACCTTGCGCCGCACGCGCCACCGGCGCATATTTCATCACCAGCCTGTAGACCCGCGATAAAAAGCGGCTCACCCCGGCCACGCCGTCTTCCTGCCAGTCCAAATCCCGATCCGGCGGCGCGGCAAACAGCGCGTACATACGCGTGGCGTCGGCGCCGAAACGCCCCACCATATCGTCGGGCGAGACCACGTTGCCCCTCGACTTCGACATCTTGGCCCCGTCCTTGATGACCATGCCTTGCGTAAACAACCGCTGCGCCGGCTCGTCATTCTCGACCAGCCCCAGGTCGCGCATCACCTTGGTCCAGAAGCGCGAATAGATCAGGTGCAGAATCGCGTGCTCCACGCCGCCAATGTACTGGTCGATGGGGAACCAGTACTTCACTATCGCCGGATCGAACGGTTCGCGGTCGTTCTTCGAATCCGTATAGCGGTAAAAGTACCAGCTCGAATCGACAAACGTATCCATTGTGTCGGTCTCTCGCTTCGCCGGGCCGCCGCATTTCGGACAGGTCGTGTTGAGGAACTCCGGCACGCGGCTCAGCGGTGACCCGCCCTGTTGCGTAATTTCGATTTTCTCGGGCAGCAACACAGGCAACTGCGAGTCCGGCACCGGCACCAGGCCGTCCTGTTCGCAGTAAACGATTGGAATCGGCGTGCCCCAATAGCGCTGCCGGCTCACGCCCCAATCCTTCAGCCGGAACGTAACCGCCGCTTTGCCGAATTCACCTGCCTCGGCAATCTTCTGTAGTTTTTTCTCAGCCTGCGCGCAGGTCAACCCGTCGAACTCACCGGAGTTCACCAGAATGCCGTCTTCCGAAACGAATGGCAGCACCACCGCAAGCGTCTTGTCCTCAGGATGAATCACCTGCACAATGGGCAAATCGTATTTGAGCGCAAACTCGAAGTCGCGCTCGTCGTGTGCCGGCACGCTCATGATCGCTCCCGTGCCATAGTCGGCAAGAATGTAGTTCGCCACCCAGATCGGCACGTGCTCGCCGTTGTAAGGATTGATTGCAAAGCGCCCGGTTGGTACCCCGTGCTTTTCAATCGCGCCCATGTCCCCGGCTTCGCGAGCCTTCTTTTGCTGCTCGATCATCTTGTCGACCTGAGCCTTCAACTCGGGATTGGCAGCAGCAAATTCGGCCACCAGCGCATGCTGCGGCGCAAGCTGCACGCTAGTCGCTCCAAAGATCGTGTCCACCCGCGTCGTAAACACGCGTATCCTTGTTTTTCCCGACCCCTGACCCCTGGTCCAAGACCCCTTCCGTTTGCCTTCCTCCAGGAAAAAATCCACCCCCGTTCCTTCGCTGCGCCCAATCCAGTTGCGCTGCATGGTGCGAACTTTTTCCGGCCACCCGTCCAGCTTGTCGAGCCCATCGAGCAATTCCTGCGCATACGCGGTGATGCGGAAGAACCACTGCACCAGATCGCGCTGTTCGACCTTGGTATCTTCGTGGCGCCAGCAGCATCCATCCACCACTTGCTCGTTGGCCAGCACCGTGGCGCACTCCGGGCACCAGTTCACTTTGCTTTTCTTGCGATAGGCAAGGTCCCGCTCGTACATGCGCAGAAAGAACCACTGGTTCCAGCGGTAGTAGTCGGGCAGGCAGGTGGTGATCTCCGTGGCCCAGTCGAATCCCATGCCCAGGCGCTCAAACTGCCGCTTCATTCCGGCAATATTGTTGAGCGTCCATTCGCGCGGAGGCGTGTTGTTCTTGAGCGCGGCGTTCTCAGCCGGCAGCCCGAACGCATCCCACCCCATGGGGTGCAGCACATTGTAGCCGCGCATCCACATGTGCCGCGCCAGGGCGTCGCCGATCGAGTAATTGCGTACGTGTCCAATGTGCAATGCGCCGCTCGGATAAGGCAGCATCTCCAGCACGTAGTATTTGGGTTTGCCGCAAGCCGCGGGCTCAGCCGCATACAGCGCGGGGTCCGCCGCCCACCGCTGTTGCCATTTCGGTTCAATCGCCGCCGGGTCGTAACGCAGTTCCTTATCGTCCGCCATCACTCCTTAAGTGTAAACGGAGAACCGAACTCATTTTCGAAGGCTTGAACACTGTTTAATCTCGAAACCGGGCGGGAGCATCTAGTTTTGCCTGCCAATCGGCGTTCCAAAGTTACTCCGTCGTTGGCCTGAAGTATGATGAACGCGTGGACTTGGGAGAAATTAGGCATTATCTTAATAGAATGGAATGGCAGGATTTTCCTGACGTTCTGATCTGTGCCTCGGAGACCGAAGCGCATGGGCACCCTCGCTATGCTGCGGCAAAAGTTGGGGATGCAAAATCTGCAGATGCACTAGTCGAGGACATTCTTGCGAACGTGGACATAAATGCAATCCGACAGTTGATCGGAGATTCCCGACCGAGATTACTGGCAGTTCACGCATTGGAGTCTGTAGGAATGAATGCAATTCCTCGGGTTCTCGCAAAGCGGCTCGCGAACGACTTTGATCTTCCGCTGGAGAGTGGCATCAGCCAGTTGAACCGAGTTACACATACCCGCGCCGGGGGCTACCATCGTCTTGCTTTCCCAGCCGTCTTTGAAGGCCGTTTATGGACATCGAGCTACTTGTTGGTAGATGACTTCATTGGTCAGGGCGGAACCTTGGCGAACCTCCGCGGGCATGTACATTTGCAAGGCGGAACAGTAGTTGGGGCTGTGGCCCTCGCCGGGAAGCAACACTCATCCAAACTTCGGCTTAGAGAAGAAACGCTGCAACGATTGAGAGGGAAACATGGCAACCAGCTTGAGGAATGGTGGATTTCCACTTTCGGCTACGGCTTTGATCGACTCACTGAATCAGAAGCAGCCTACCTCTGCCGATCCGACACTTTTGACCTCATCACAGCTCGACTTGCTGCAGCAAGGAGAACAGGAAATTGATGAAGTTCTAGATGAAGACGACGAAGCTGTTCCTTTTCAATATGCGATCTCCTCGAAAGGGATTGATTATGATGTTCAGGGCCTTGTCAAGAGGCTAATTGATGGCGATATTTTGATCCCAAGATTTCAGAGAGGATTCGTCTGGTCACTAAAGGAAGCATCGCGCTTCATCGAGTCCCTACTATTTGGGCTGCCAGTTCCCAACATATTCCTATCGGAAGAGCCCGACACCCAGAGGCTCTTGGTAGTCGATGGACAACAGCGACTCACAACTCTGCGGTGCTTCTACGAAGGCCTTTGGCCTTTGACTAAGCGTGAGTTTGCAATCAAAGGGACCGGCGCAAAAGGTAGATACGAAGGAGCAACATATAAGAGCCTTCCAGATGCGGATAGAAGAAGACTTGACAATTCATCCCTGCGCGCAAGCATCATTAAGCAAGATCAGCCTTCGGAAGACAACAGCAGCATTTACCATGTCTTCGAGCGGCTAAACACCGGCGGGGTCTCACTTACCGCACATGAGATCCGTGCAGCCATTTATCACGGCAAGTTTAGCGACTTGATCAATGAGCTAAACAACAACAAGCAGTGGAGAGAGATTTATGGACCTGAAAATAAGCTCATGCGCGATCAGGAACTTATTCTTAGGTTTTTCGCTTTCTACTTCAACGACCAGAAGTACAAAGCGCCGATGAAAGAATTCTTAAACAAGTTCATGGCTGGGAACCGGGAACTTGCTAAGATTCCAGGTGAGACCCTGCATTCCCTATTTACGGAATCTATCCACACCGTTCACAGTGCAATCGGTCGGCGAGCCTTTCGTCCGTCCAGGGCAATAAATACTGCTGTCTTCGACGCAGTGATGGTAGGACTTACTCGCAGACTTGCAACAGGTATCCCCATATCCTCAGAAGGCTTGAGAACCGTCTACGCAAACCTGCTCTCCAACGAAAAGTTTCTCGACATTACTCAACACTCGACGGGTCACCCCACAAACGTCGAAGCGCGGCTTAGGATCGCCACTGAAGCTTTTGCAGGTGCAATCTAATTCACTCCACCAGGCTCTTCAACACTCTTACATTCCGCTCCTCGTCCCCAGGTTCGTCCACCGGCGTCTCCGCGATAAAGGCCGCATCCGCGAACCGCTCATCGTTCAGCAATCGCCTGAACGCCTCCACCCCCATCGTCCCCTGCCCGATATGCTCGTGCCGGTCGAGCTTCGATCCCCGCTCGGCCTTGGCGTCGTTGCAGTGCCACACGCGCACCGCTTCAAACCCAACCGTGTACGCGACCTTTTCCAGGGTCTCCGCGTAGCCTTCGGCGCTGACCAGGTCGTAGCCGGCTACGTGGGTATGGCAAGTGTCAAGGCAGACACCCACGGGCGCTGTGGGTTTGAGCCGTTCCACCAGCTCCGCCACCTGCTCAAAGCTGCCGCCGAGTGAAAACTCCGCGCCGGCTGTATTCTCAATCAGAATGTGAAACCCAGTACCGTGCCATGGCAGCCCTTCGATGGCGCGAGCGATCGAATCCGCCGCCAGCTTCAACCCCTCATCGCGCGTGAGCCCCTTCCACGACCCTGGATGCAGCACCAGGTACTCTGCGCCAAGAATCAGCGCCCGCTCAATCTCCCCGCGAAACGCCTCGATACTCTTCTGCCGCACCTCGTCCGACTGGCTACAGACGTTGACCAGATAGCTGGTATGAATCACCAGCGGCCCCACATCCAGCGCCGCTCGCAACTCCCGCATGCGCACAGCCTGCTTGGGATCCACCTTGGGCGCGCGCCACATGCGCGGGCTCGACGAAAAAATCTGAAATGTATTGGCGCCTATCTCACGCGCCCGCTCTACGGCGTTCGATGCCCCGCCGGCCGTTCCCAGATGCACCCCAATCCGCTTGCTCATGCGGATAGTCTAAACGCCGAGAGCTTATCGTCGTCGTCCATCCCTCTCTACTTCGTCCGCACACTCAGCATCGCCTTCCCGGGCCATTACCAATGGGGAACTATCCGTAATCAGGCGCTTCTCACATTTCGCGATTAGAATTTGCTCATGGAACAGCCCTTCGATTCACTCACCCGCCTGCTCTCCGACGTGATCCTGCCCAACCTCAAATCTGTGCAAGCCAGCCAGCAGGAACAGATGGCCGCCAATGAACGGCTGGAACGCGAGATCGAAGAGTTGCGGCTGCATCTGAATTCGCAGTTCGCTCACCTCACAGCCCTGCTCACAGCCTGCCGCGCCGAGCTCGCCGCCACCCAGGCCATCTTGAAAGCGGCTGGGTCACAGGGCGCCGCGCATACGCCTGAAGGCGGCACTTTCATTCACTGAATAAAAGTCCCGTCTTATCAATCCTGAACCGCCAGCCTCGATCTTGGCGGCTCCGGCCTGCCGGCTATTCAGCGTGGAAGACTACGTCGAATAGCAGCAGGCTGACGGTGGTGAAGATGATGTCGTATCCGAGCAGGAGCTTGATCCAGAGGGTGGGGTCGCTTTCGCCGGTGAGGATGGAGCTGGTGGCCTGCACCATGGCCAACAAAGCCGGGATGAAAATGGGAAACAGAATCAGCGAAAGCAGCAACTCTCGGTTGCGGCTGCTGATCGCGAGCGCGGCAAAGAAGATGCCGTTGGCGACCAGCGCCCATGTGCCCAGCGGCAGCACCAGCAGCAGCAGCCAGGCCTGCCCTTGAATGCGAAGGTCATAGAAGACGATGAAAAGCGGCGCCAAGATGATTTGAACGATAGAAACAAAAAGAAAGTTGACAATGACCTTGGCCAGGAAGAGATCGGCGCCGGGTGCGGGCGCCATGCGTTGAGCATCGATGACGTTGTGTCGAATCTCCCGGGCCCAGGCCTGGTTGAGGGCGCTCACGGAGGCGAACATGGTGGCCACGCAAAGGACGCCGCCGGCGATCTGCCGTGAGAATTCGCCATGCGGGTCGAAAGCGATGGAGAAAAGCACGACCACCAACAGAGAAAAGAAAAGCATGGAGATAATCGCGTCGAGTGAGCGCCACTCGATGCGCAGGTCTTTGACGAGATGGGTCCAGAGGGCGCGGGTCATTGAGCGTTTCCCTCCGGTGTTGAATTCCGGAAAGAAGACGCAGGTCCTTCGGCTCGCTCCGCTCGCTCAGGATGAAAGCTTGATTGAAGAGGAGCGACGGGCTTGGTGAGGTCGGCGGTCTGGACTTCAACCTCAAGTGCTTGCGCGGCGCGGAGGTAGTCTGTAGGGCTAAGGATGAGCTGTACACCGCGCGCGCCGGCGGAGACGCTGATTTGATCGAAGAGGACGACAGTCTCGTCGATGTAGACGGGATATGGCTTTCTCGCGCCGAACAGGGTGACGCCGCCGCGAATATAGCCGGTCAGCGGCTGCACATCTTTGAGCGGGGCCATTTCTGCTTTGCGCAGGCCGGAGGCGCGGGCGAGCTTTTTGAAGTCGAGCTCGGCGTCTCCGGGGATGACGGCGAAACGGTAGACGGCTGGCCCGCCCGCGGCTAAACTGCCGGTGACGAGCAGAGTCTTAAAGACCCGTTCGGGAGGCATTCCGATCTTTTTGGCCACGGTGATAGCGGAAAGGTCGTTCGGATCGACCTCGTACTCGCGGAGTTCGAAGGGGATGCCTAGCGATTCAAGGAAGCGTGCGCCGTTGGTCTTCATAGGCTTGGCGCTCCGGGCTCAAACGAGGCTACGCGGCCTGCGCGCAGGGAGAGCACCCAATCGGCGATCGGTGCGGCGTGCTCGCGCTGATGAGTGGTGATAACGATGGTGCGGCTGCCTTGGCGGAACCGAGCCAGCAGTGCGACCATCTGGCTTACGGATTCGACATCCATGTTCGAAAACGGCTCGTCGAGCAGGAGCAGCTCAGGCGCAGGCAGCAGGACGCGGGCAAGCGAGGTTCGCTGGCGCATACCTTGTGAGTATTGGCCCAATGTGCGGGTGAGATCGGGATCGAGCCCCACCTGGCGCAAGGCTTCGGCTGGGCTCAGACAAGGGCGGCCCGGATAAAGGCTGGCGAAGTAGCGCAGGTTCTCCTGTGCGGTCAGTTCGTCGTAAAGCATGGGGGCGTGGCTCATATAGCCGATGCGGTCGCGAGCGTCATGGGGCTCGAAACTGCCGAATATCTTGACCGTGCCTGCGCTTGGACGCAGCAAGCCGGCGAGGATGCGGAGAAGTGTTGACTTGCCCGCGCCGTTCTCGCCTATGAGGACGTAACAGCGGCCGGGCTCGAGATTGACCGAGACCTGGCGAAGCGCGGCAAAAGAGCCGAAGAGCTTGGAGACCTTGTCAAGACTGGCCGACGCTGGACTCGCCGAAACTGGACTCGCCGAAACTAAACTGGCGGAGACTGGCCGGACGCCGGTTGGGAAATCTGCGGCCTCGGGAGCGGGTGGGGTCATTCGATCAGTTTGCTACGGTTGGAGTTGCTGCACCCGAACTTGGGGCAGGCGCGGCTGCGGCGCGCGGGTTGGCACTTGCAGGCGCGCCGGGCGCGGCGTTCGGCGTCGCCGGAGCATATTTGCTGGCGCACTTGGCCTGAAGCACCGATGCGTGTAAGACTCCATCGCGGCCATAGGAACCTTCGGCCAGCGCCTGGGCGTCGTCCTTGAATGTATCAGGAGGCGGCTCGGAGCCTTTGTAACTGACCTTGAGCAGGCGGCCAGAGGCGGCCTTGGGCGAGTGGCTCTCAAATTCATTGAGCACGAAGTCGACGTGGGGTCCGTTGTGTTCGATGGAACCGGGTTGGACGAAGCCTTCGACGCGCAACTGGCTGTGGTAGGCCTTGTCGCCCATTCCGCCAAGCTCGGCGATAGTCACGTAATAGCTCTTGTTGGCTCCATACCCGGAGTAGGCAAGCCACCCAATGGTGCCGACGATAATGGCAGCCGCAATCCCGATCCGCAATGTGTTCCTAGAGATCTTCATAGTCATCTCTTACGATACGAGCGGAAGGGTGCAGGGTCAACCACCCGAGGGATGATGTGTGATTTAAATCACATTTTGGGTTGATCGCTGGATTGGAGGTGGGTGGTCCGGCAAATCTGATCCGGCAAATTCGGGAGACGGCGCGGATTTGCCTGATTTTGGTGCTGTTGGTGAGTCAAGGTTGAGGTGAGCGCCGGGGAGACGGCCGATGCTTACCTCTTCCTTGAGCGGCGTGAGGCTGGTTGAGGTTGCATTAAATCATCTGCCGTGAAATCGGAGTAGCCGTTTTTTGATTGGACGGGTTGACGGGAGGCCAGCAGCGCGGGAGCGAGAACGATAACTAGCCAGGCGAGACCAAGCAAAAGATCGACCATCGTAGAGAACCCTCCAAATTCACGGTGACACGGATTCCTTCGCATAGCTGATGAATCTAGAGGTCCTCATCAGCTTGAGACAACTGTACTGAAACTTCGTATGGAGGGAAATATCTACTTGGTGGGATTGAGGATGGCTATGCGGTAAGCGACTCCAGGGTACCCATGGACTTGGCGAGTGGTTACCGGGTAGCGCGAGAACCGGCTGGAGGGAGGGGCCAGCGGCATTGCGGACTGGCATCCGCAGTGGGCTACCCGCTGGCCCGCTTAAGCCTCTTCTTCTGCCTCGACGGATTGCGCCATCCCAGCAGCAAAAGCCGGACAGACCACCAGAGCGAAGAAGGCGACTGCAACGAATAACTCGTGCACCAACATAGACTCATTGAATAGACCGTTCGCTCATCGGGCTCGAAGAGCGTGGTGTCGTGGTCGAGCCAGCGTATTTAGCAACCTGACCTGCGGTTCAATTCGCGGAGCCCAGAGTCTCCGCGGCGCGGTCGAGTGCATGGCTCAGCACCGCCAACTGCTGGGCTGCGCGAGCTTGATCCTTCGCGTCAATGGCCTCGTTAACGCCGGGGATGGCGACGGCCGCGTAGCCAGTGAATTGGCCAGGGGCGTAGATAGTGTGCCGGTACCAGGGGCGATTGGGCAGGCCGGCTTCAGAGATGAGAGCGGTCTCGGTCTGGCGAAGGGCGAGATTGAGCTTGGCGAGATCTCCGCTGGGCGCGACCTGCCGGTCATGGGCCTGTTTGGCAACGGTGCTGAACCGGGTAGCGGCGGCCAGCACGGGGGCAAAGTCCAGCGAGCCTAGCCCACTGTCGGTGGCTCTCTTCTTCGCCGCTTCTAAATACGAAGAGATGGAGTGGCCGTAGGTGACGTAGTTGTAGGGCAGCACGTCTGCATCGGCCATTCGCACGGCTTCAAGACCGAGCACGCGGGCCATTTCTTGCAGATAGAGAAAGTGCGGGTCGGCGTTCTGAATGAACCAGGCGTAGTTGTCAAAGACGGAGTGGTAGACGCCGTAGGGGCCCTCGGAACCGATATCTGTGGAGGGCACGCCTACATGTTGGAAGAAGGGCGTGAAGTCGGAACCGGAACCGAGATCGCCGATGTGAACTTCTTCCGAGACCGACGGAGCGTTGGAGACTCGGTGCTCGTCTGAATCAGGGCGGACGGTCTTCCACTGGTCGTAGACAGTCGGCCCGATGGGACCGGGCACGGAGCGGGTAACTTCGCGTATGAACTGCTTAAGCGAGGGAACGGAGGAGGCCGAAAAATCGGGCCCGGCGACGGCTACGTCGGTATTGAAGTAGGCGACAGCGCGTTCGAGCGGCTTGGCGTGCTGCTCCACCCATTCGGTTGAGCCGATGAGGCCCTCCTCTTCCGCGTCCCAGCTGGCGAAAATGACGGTTCGCTTGGGACGCCAGCCTGACTTGAGCAATGCTCCGACACCGTGGACGGATTCAAGCATGGCAGCGGTGCCGCTGCTGGGATCGACCGCGCCATAGACCCATGCGTCGCGGTGATTGCCGACGATGACCCAGTCGTCCGGGTAGTTTGAGCCGGGGATTTTTCCGATTACATCCCAGATGATGCGGCGCTGATAGTCCTGCTGAGAGACGAGGTGGACTTTGACGGAGCCCTGAGAATCATTCTTCGCACCAACCGCTCCCAAGTGATAGCGGAAGGGCAGAGCGCCTTGCCATCCCTGCGGCACGCCTGGCCCTTTGAGCGCTTTCAGAATGGGCGCGGCATCGTAGTAGCTGATGGGGATGGAGACAATGTGGGGCTGGTTGCCGTCTGGCGAGATGCGCGCGGAGTCGGGCAGGTCCAGTGTCGAAGCTACG
>Ga0181535_10008090_pt1 | contig 10419 bp, 9 predicted proteins | sample PEATcosm2014_Bin_44_FD_119774 | JGI IMG/M metagenome (GOLD analysis project Ga0181535, IMG submission 119774) | Peatland microbial communities from MTU Mesocosm Facility, Houghton, MI, USA - PEATcosm2014_Bin17_30_metaG | ecosystem: Environmental > Terrestrial > Soil > Wetlands > Peat | place...
CCGAGCTCGACGTCGTCGAGGGCATGCAGTTCGACCGCGGCTATCTCTCGCCCTATTTCATCACCAACGCCGAGAAGATGATCGCGGAGCTTGAGGACCCCTACATCCTCATTCACGAGAAGAAGCTGTCCTCGCTGCAGGCCCTGCTGCCGGTGCTCGAAGCCGTCGTGCAGTCCGGCAAGCCGCTCGTCATCATCGCCGAGGACGTCGAAGGCGAAGCCCTCGCCACCCTCGTCGTCAACAAGCTGCGCGGCGGCCTGAAGGTCGCGGCGGTGAAGGCTCCGGGCTTCGGCGATCGCCGCAAGGCCATGCTGGAAGACATCGCGATCCTGACCAATGGCACGCTGATCTCCGAGGAAATCGGCATCAAGCTCGAAAGCGTCACCCTGCAGCTGCTCGGCCGCGCCAAGCGGATCCGCATCGACAAGGAGTCGACGACGATCATCGACGGCGCCGGCGCCAAACCCGACATCGAGGCCCGCATCGGCCAGATCAAGGCGCAGATCGCCGACACCACCTCTGACTACGATCGCGAGAAGCTGCAGGAGCGCCTCGCCAAGCTCGCCGGCGGCGTCGCGGTGATCCGCGTCGGCGGCGCGTCCGAAGTCGAAGTGAAGGAAAAGAAGGATCGCGTCGACGACGCGCTGAACGCGACCCGCGCGGCCGTCGAGGAAGGCGTGTTGCCGGGCGGCGGCGTCGCGCTGCTGCGCGCCATCAAGGCTCTCGATCACGTCAAGGTCGAGAACGCCGATCAGAAGACCGGCGTCGACATCGTCCGCAAGGCGATCCAGACCCCGGCCCGCCAGATCGTCGACAATTCCGGCGCCGATGGCGCGGTGGTGGTCGGCAAGCTGATCGAGAACAGCGCCTACGGTTACGGTTACAACGCCCAGACCGGCGAATTTGGCGATCTCGTCAAGCTCGGCATCATCGATCCGACCAAGGTTGTGCGGACCGCGATACAGGATGCGGCTTCCGTCGGCGGCCTGCTGATCACCACCGAGGCGATCATCAGCGAGCAACCGAAGAAAGACAACTCTCCCGGCGGCCTGCCGGGCGGCGGCGGCGGCTTTGGCGGCGGCGGCATGGATTTCTGATCGAAATCCGCTCACAACTGGCGACCTGCATGAAAGCCCCGGAGAAATCCGGGGCTTTTTTTGCGCCTCGCCTCCCGCTCGGGCGCATAATCGTTCTTATTCGCCGCGAAAGCGCGACCCCGCTTTCCAACGGCTTGGGATATGCTCTAAGCTCAGTGCGAAATATTACAGCAGCGGGGGGAAACCAGAGGTGCGACAAGCGTCGGAGCCGCAACCGGATGCGGCCATTACCCGGAGGACGGCGACACGAGCGGCGCTTCTCGATGCGGTCTACGCCTCGTGTCCGGAGCTTTCGCGCGCGCAGGCGAGGGACATCTTCGAGATGGCGCTGGAGGAGATCGCCGAAACGCTGGTGCGCGGCGAATGCGTCAAGCTTCGATCCTTCGGTCTCTTTTCGGTCCGCGCCAAACGCGAGCGGATCGGCCGCAATCCGCGCACCGGCGTCGAAGCGCCGATCAAATCGCGCCGCGTGCTCACCTTCAAACCCTCGCCCGTGCTGTCCGCCTGCGTCAATGGCGAGGCCCCGAACGACGAATCATCTGCTGACTGAAGCGTCGAGGCGGCGGCCAGGCGGCGGAACAAGTCCGGAACGGAACGCGGCGGCGCGGCCTTGCAGCAGCGGCGCGCCCCGAATAAACCCGTACGCAAAATCGGCGGTCGCGGAGCGAACGGCGCCGGCCCGGCTTGCGCCCGCGAGACGCTTCCAAAACCATTACAGACTTTTAAGATGAGATCGGCCGCCAGAACCTGTAGCGCTCAAAGGATGCGCGGCGGCGATCGCACCGGACGGCGCTGCATCTCGATCTTGGGGCCAAGCCGCCGCACGGTGCGGCGAAAGCTTTGTTGATTTCACGCCGGACGCAATCTCGCGCATCTTCAACCTGAGCCTCTCGAAACGCCCAGCGTTGAGGCGCCGGACACATAAGGCAAGCCATGCATGTTCTCGCCGCCATCGTCGCCATCTTCTCGGTCGTCACCGCCGTAATCGGCGCGAAGCACGGGGACGGGATCATCCTGCTGCTCGCCGCGACCGGGCTGCTTTGCGCCTACACCACCTTTGAGACGCCCAAAATCTCCAGCTTCCTGCGCATCTTCGCGGCGATCTTCGCGGTCGAGACGGTCGTCTTCGGCGTCGTCTTCCTGATTGCGCAGGTCGGCCTCTGGCCCGAATCGCTGCAGGATTACGCGCTGCCCGAAAGCCTGCCGCTCACCGTCGCGATCTTCGCCATTCTCGTTTACGCGATCTCCTTCATCCCGGTCGTGCGGCAGATGACGCGCATCGGCGACCGCTATTTCGACGCGGCGGGCCGCACCACCGCGCGCATCAAGCCGTTCCCCGCCTTCACTATTGACGAGCGCAGGCTGGCGACCCTGATGATTGTCTTCCTCGTCGTCATTAATCAGGCGCAGGTCGGCATGCAGCTGCGGCTGTCGTTCTTCTCGCGCGACTGGTTCAACGCGATTCAGAACAAGGATTCAGCGACCTTCTGGTCGCAGCTGTTCACCGTCTTCACGCCCTGGGCCTTCATCTATATCGCTTCGGCGATTCTTGAATTCGTCGTCGCCTCGACCCTCATCATCCGCTGGCGGCGCTGGCTGACCGAGGATTACGTCGGCCGCTGGCTCGACCGCCACACCCATTACCGCATGTCGCTCGGCGGCGGCGCCGACAACCCGGACCAGCGCATCTCCGAGGACGTCAACCGCTTCATCAACGGCGGTCAGGAAGGCTATGGCATCTACACCTTCTCGATCCTGCTCATTTCGAATTTGAGTTCGCTGGTGTCCTTTGCGATCCTGCTGTGGGTCCTCTCGGCGAACTTTACCCTGCCCTATACGACGATCGCGTTCCCGGGCTTCCTGTTCTGGGTCGCGCTGATCTACGCCGGCATCGGCACCTGGATCACGCATCTCATCGGACGCTCATTGGTTCAGCTTTCCTTTGCGCGGCAGCGCTATGAGGCCGACTTCCGCTTCTCGCTGGCGCGGCTGCGCGAATACGCCGAGCAGGTCGCGCTGCTCAAGGGCGAGAATTCGGAAAAGCACTCGCTGCGGGAGCGCTTCGCCGCGATCATCGGTAATTATTTCCAGATCGTCGCCGTCCGCAAGAATCTGATCGGCTTCACCTCGTCCTACGGACAGCTCAGCCCGATCATTCCCTATATCGTCGCGGCGCCGTTCTACTTCGCCGGCAAGATCACCCTCGGCGTGATGACGCAGACGGCGCGCGCCTTCGGCAGCGTCAACGAAGCCCTGACCTTCTTCGTGAACTATTACGTCTCGCTCGCCGACTTCAAGGCCGTGCTCGATCGTCTCACCTCGTTCGACGGCTCGATCGAGGCGGCGCAGGCGCAGGGCGGCCTCGCCGCGCCACCCGCCGCGACGGACGCCGGCGAGCATATCGGCCTCGATACGGTAACGGTGCGCCTGCCTGACGGCCGCGTCATCGTGAAGGACGCGACGCTGCGCCTCGGCGCGCAGGAATCGACGCTGGTGACAGGACCGTCCGGCTCCGGAAAATCGACCCTTCTCCGCGCGATCTCAGGCATCTGGCCGTTCGGCGAGGGCGCCGTCACGAAGCCGGCCGGCGCCAAGGTGATGCTGTTGCCGCAAAAGCCCTACATTCCCATCGGAACCCTGCTCGCGGCGGTCACCTATCCAGCGGCGCCGGACAGCTACAGCGGAGACGCGGTCCGCGCCGCCCTGTTGTCCGCGAAGCTGCCCGAATTGATCGACCAGCTCAACGTCGCCGACAATTGGGGACAGCGCCTTTCGGGCGGCGAACAGCAGCGCCTCGCCGTCGCCCGCGCGCTCCTCGCCAAGCCCGATTGGCTGTTCCTCGACGAGGCCACGGCGGCCATGGACGAGACCATGGAATCGAACATCTACGAGGTGCTGTTCAAAGAGCTGCGCGCGACGACGATCGTCTCGATCGGGCATCGATCGAGTCTCCTTGATATCCACCAGCGGCACATCGAGCTGGAGCCGGAGGGCGACGGCGCTTCGAGGATCGCGGAGAAGACCGTCGCCGCTTGAGCGCGGGCCGACACGACTGGGCGACGATCGATGACGACCAATCCGTTCCCGCTGCCGCCGGATTTGCCCCGACCCGTTGACGACGGCGCCTGCCGCCATCTGGCCGGGATGAGGTCGCCCCACACGCGCCTGCCCTCGACCGCGGGCGGGCTCGTCGATCTTGGCGCCCTGCCCCCTGGCCGCACGGTGATTTATTGCTACCCGATGACGGGCGCCCCCGGCGTCGCTCTGCCCGACGGCTGGGACCTCATTCCGGGCGCGCGCGGCTGCACGCCGCAGGCTTGCGGCTTCCGTGACCACGCGGGGGAACTGGCGGCGCTGGGCGCCGCTGTGTTCGGCCTCTCCACGCAGTCAACCGAATATCAGCGCGAGATGGCCGAGCGCCTGCATCTGCCCTTTGAAGTTCTGAGCGACGCCGGCTTCGAGTTCACGAACGCGCTGCGCCTTCCAACCTTCGAGGCCGACGGCCCGCGGCTGATCAAGCGTCTGACGCTGGTCATACGCGATGGCGAGATCGAGCATGTTTTCTATCCGGTGTTTCCGCCGGACGAGAGCGCCGCCGAAGTGTTGCGATGGCTGCGCGCGCAGCCGGCAGATTGACGCCTCATCGGTCTCGTGTCGAGGGCGCCTCACAGCACCCCCGCGCCGGCCTCCTCCAGCACCGCGGAGAGCGCCTCGGGGCTCACCTTCACCGTGCCCGCGAATGGATGATCGATCGCGACGATGATCAGCAACCCTGAGAAAATCAGGGCGCAGAGCGCGCCGGTCATCACCGTTTGCGCGCGAAGATTTCGCGTGCCGAAAAAGAAAGTGAAGGCGACGGTCAGGATCGCGCCGGCGAAGAGCACAGCCCAAATCACGCCGGGCACGATGCCGGACGCCAGCACGAGCCTGCCACGGCGCGCCTGAGTCACTTGGTCGAGCTGATACAGAACCTCCGTCAACAGCGCCGAGCCGCGACTGTCGGTCGGGTTGTAGGTGAGCAGCGCGACATAGACGGCGTCGAGAGAGCGCGTAACATCGACGCTCGCCCGTCCCTTCTCCATCGCCGGCCAGTCCAACGCGATCGCAGCCTTGAGGTAGCCGGTCAACGCCTGGCGGAGCGCAGAGCCCGGCTCCCCGCCGATCCCGTCGGCGAGCCGATAGATCGTCGCCGCCGCGCCCGCCTCCTGCGCGACGTCTTTGTCGGCGTCGTTGAATTTCTCCCAGACGACGACCACGGCGAACGCCAGCAGCACCGCGTAGAGAACGCCGACAGTCGCGAACTTGAATCCCGCGACCTCGTTGTTGGTGCTCAGTTTTTCAAGGGTCACGCACCGGCGCACGATAACCGGCCCGCTCATCGCGATGAGCACAGGCAAAGCCACAAGAATGATCGCGGACAGCCACAAGGGTTGGCTGGTCAGGAATATCATGGCCGCCTCCGTCTCGGCGCCTCCCGGCGCCCTCTGTTTGAAGCGCTAACCGCCCGCGCCCCAGACCAGCTTGATCCTGAACTCTGGCGAAGCGTCGGCGGCGACGATCCACAGATCGCATTCCTGGCTCAGCGTCGCGCCGAACTCGATTTCGATTTTTTCCGGCCGTTTCGGCAACGCCTCGATCGAGGCCTCCAATGTCTTCACAAGTTCCCCGACCGACCCTAGCGCGGCTCTGAACTCATCGACGCTCGCCCGCGTAAAGCCATCGGAGAGGCCGGCGTCGGGCTCCCCATCCTCCGGTCCGCCGCCGAAAAGGACGATTTTTCCATCGGAAAGGTCCACGATGATGCGCGCCGCCATAAGATTTTCTCCGTCATTTCATCTTCGCTCCGGCAAGCCGCGAGACAAGTTTCTCGTAAAGCGGATTGGCTGCCGAAAACACATAGTCGAGCGCTGCGACGCTGACATGATCGGCGCCTTGCGCGATCAGCCAGTCGGCGAGCGGCGCGACCTTGTCCTGCGGACAGTTCAGCGTCAGGCGGCCGTCGGCCGCGCGATAGCGCAACCGCGCGGAAAATTGCGCCTCCGCCGCGGCGATGAGCGCGGGCGCCGGATTGGCGAGCGCCGTCGTCACTTCCCGCGTCGTGCGCGCTTCCTCCTCGGCCGCGATGCGCGAGAGGATCGCGCGCGCGCTCTCCCGCGCAGGCCCGCTCCAGTCGGCGCCGAGCGAGGCGACGAGATTGGCCTGCGAGCGCAAGATCACGCCGTCGTCGAGAATTTTCAGCGCGTTGGCGGCCAGCGTCGCGCCGGTCGTCGTGATGTCGACGATGAGTTCTGCCTGCCCCGCGGCGGGCGCACCTTCGGTCGCGCCGGAGCTTTCGACGATGCGGTAATCGCTGACATGCATCTTGGCGAAGAAGCGGCGCGTCAGATTGATGTATTTCGTCGCAACGCGCATGCGTTCGCCGCGCCGCGCCCGGAAGCTCGCCGCAACATCCTCGAGGTCGGCCATCGTGCGCACGTCGATCCACGCGCGTGGGGCGGCAACTACCACATTGGCGCCGCCAAATCCGAGCGGCGTCAAAAGCGCCACTTTCTCATCGGCGTCGGCCAGCGTCTCGCGAACGAGATCCTCGCCCGTGACGCCCATATGGACATTGCCGCTGGCGAGCTGCGCGACGATGTCGGCCGCCGACAGGAAGGCGATCTCGACGTCCTTGAGGCCAGCGAGCTGGCCGCGGTAATCGCGCGCGCCGCGTCCTTGCACGATGTCGAGACCGGCGCGCGCGAAAAAGGCCGCCGCGTTCTCCTGCAGGCGCCCCTTCGACGGCACGGCGAGGACAAGCGTATCGCTCATGCGCGTTGTCCCCCCGCGCTCGGGGACTCGCCGAGACGATCGATCCAGATCGCCGCGCCGACGGCGGGAATGGCGCGCGCGGCGCCGAGCGTCTGCAAAAGCTGATCGTAGCGCCCGCCGGCGACGACCGGCTTCTGATCGGGCCGCGTGCGGTCATGCGCCTCGAAGACGAAGCCGGTGTAATAATCGAGGTTACGGGTAAAACTCGCCTCAAAGCGCAGCGCCGCGACGTCGAAGCCGAGCGCGGCGATGAAGCCGAGCCGCGTGTCGAGGGCCTCCAGCGGCGCCGCGAGATCGAGATTGGCCTCGCCCGCGAGCTGGCGCAATTGCGCGGAGGCCGAATCGGGATCGCCCTCGATGCGCAGGAACCGCTCGATGATCGCGACCTTTTCGGCCGACACGCCGACGCCGCTTCGCAGCGCCGCCTGCTCCAGGAATCGGTCGGCGATTTCGGCTGGCGTGCGGCCGCCGACCGAGGCGATCCCCGCGATCGAGAGAAGATCCTCGACGAACGCGCGCGCGCCCTGTTTGTCGGCGCCCTCCAGCATTCCGAGCACGCCGGAATGATCGCGGCCGGCGCCGATGCGGGAGGCGTTCAGGATCGCCGCGACGGACTTGCCCTGGCTGTGGCCGCGCGCGATGCGGCGGCGCCATTCCGGCGCGAGGTCGAGGGCTGCGAGCAGACCGGAGAAAAGCCCGGCGTCGCCGATGCGCACGCTAAGATCGAGCGTGCGCACGGCGGACGCCGCATCGAGCGCGAGAGTCAGGATTTCGGCGTCGGCCGCCTCTGAGTCCTGACGCCCGAAACTTTCGACGCCGGCCTGCGTGAACTCGGCTTTCTGCCCGGCGGCGTAGCGGAACACGGGGCCGCAATAGGAATAGGTCGCGCTCTGCCCGGCGGCGCCGGAGGCAAGATAGTGCCGCGAAACCGGAATCGTATATTCCGGCCGCAGGCAATATTCGGCCCCCGAGAGATCGCTCGTCAGATAGAGCTGGCCGCGCAAATCCTCGCCGGAATCGAAGAAGATCGAGGCCGGCTGCAGGATCGGCGGCTCGCAACGCGCATAGCCCGCACGGACGAGATGCGTCGCGACGGCGTCGGCGGGGTTTTGAACGGGCGTCACGGCGCGGCTCATAGGCGGTTCGAAATCGGCTTTTTCAGCCTGCCAGAGCTGTTTAGCAGGGGAAAGCGCAGGCCGCGACTGGTTTTGCCGGGAAAGGTGAATACGCCTACGCCGTCATGGCCGGGCTTTGACCCGGCCATCCAGACGCGCGGCTTTGGCTCTTGGATGCCCGGATCAAGTCGGGAATTATCACCTTGACTGAACAGGCGGCTTGTGCCACTGTTTGAACTAGGAGATAGACCATGACCGCGCCTGTTGACTTGACCAACCCGATTTTCACCGATCTCGATAAAGCTAGAGAGCATTTTGAGGCGATCCGCTGGCCCGACGGGTGCTACTGCCCGTATTGCGGATTGTTCGATAGCGTCGCGCCTCTCGGCGGCAAGTCGATGGGGCCGGGCTGGTATCATTGCCGCGACTGCCGCAGGAAGTTTACCGCCGCTGTTGGCACGATATATGAGCGCTCTCATATTCCGATGACGAAGTGGCTTCTTGCAACGCATTTGATGTGCGCGAGCAAGAAGGGCATGAGCGCGCACCAACTTCACCGGATGATCGGGCTGCCTTACAAAACCGCATGGTTTATGGCGCACCGCATCCGCGAAGGTATGCGCGAATTGAACCCCGCCGGCCCCCTCGGTGGCGACGGAAAGACAGTCGAGGCCGACGAAACTTTCATCGGCGGCAAGGAAAAGAACAAGCACGGCAGCAAACGGGCCAAAACGCGCCTTGGCGGCAGCTGGGGCAAGGAAACAGTATTCTCTCTGGTAGAGCGCGGCGGCGAAGTGCGCTCGATGCATGTAACTAGCGTGACCGCCGCGACCTTGCGTCCGATCTTGGTTGCGCAGATCGACAACAAGTCTTTGCTGGTTACGGATGACGCTGGCCAGTACCGGCATATGCACCGCGATTTCCGGCATGAGATCGTAAACCACGGCATAGAGGAATATGTTCGCGGCGAAGCCCACACGAATACCGTGGAGGGTTATTTCTCCATTCTCAAACGCGGGATGGTGCCGTAGCAAAGATGGTTGGAATTTGAAGGCGGCGTAATCTCCAGTTTGTGCACTCAAACCGAATCGGCGTTAGCGCGCCGATGGAGATCACGCCATGAAAACGGATAGCATAAAGTCGCCGGCGGATGCAGCCGAAGGGACGCTTTTCCTTGGGGACGATTGGTTCGATCCCTTGGAAACCGGGGTACGGAGCCGGATTCGCGGCTTCATTGAGGAACTTCTGGAAGCGGAACTCGACGCCGCGCTTGGGCGGGACCGGTATGAACGCACTCGGCTTGCCGAGACCTGCGTCGGCGCCCGGGCGGTTATAGGGTCCGGCCACCGGCACGGCCATCGTGAGCGCCAGTTGATGGGAACCTTCGGGCCGGTGACGGTCCGTGTCCCTCGCGCCCGTCTGGGAACATCGGACGGCAAGACGGTCGAGTGGAAGAATGCGACCATTCCGGCTTATCAGCGGCGCACCAAACAGGCTGATGCGCTGATCGCCGGAGCCTATCTCGCCGGGACCAACACGCGCCGGGTGCGCCGGGCCCTCGCGGCTTTGTTCGGCGGCGCCGTGGGCAAGGACACCGTCAGCCGTGTTTGGCACAAAGTGAAGGGTGATTGGGACCTCTGGAACGCACGCTCTTTGAAGGACGAGCCGATTCTCCGGCTCATTCTCGACGGCACGGTGGTGCGGGTTCGGCTCGACAAGAAGGCCACGTCGATTTCGCTCCTCGTGGCGCTGGGCGTCCGGCAGGACGGCCAGAAGGTGCTGCTCGCGGTCAAGAACATGGGCGGGGAGAGTGAAGCGGCCTGGCGGGCGCTTCTCGACGATCTCGTCAATCGCGGCCTGAAGACACCCGAACTTGTCATAGTCGATGGCGCGCCGGGTCTCGAGAAAGCTCTGTCTGCGCTCTGGAGCGAGATGCCGGTCCAGCGGTGCACGGTTCATAAACACCGTAATCTCCTCGGGCATGCGCCAGACCGACTGCACGAGGAAATCTCCGCCGATTACAATGATATGATATACGCTGACTCGAAATCGGAGATCGAGACGAAGCGCAAGGCGTTCATCCGCAAGTGGCGGCTGAAATGCCGCGCCGTCGCTGTTAGCCTGGAGCAAGCGGGCGACAAGCTGTTCACCTTCGCGCGGTTCCCGAAGAGCCAGTGGAAATCGATCCGCACATCGAACGCAATTGAACGTCTGCACGAAGAGTTCAAGCGGCGGATCAAGACGCAAACCGTGCTGCCCTCGGCGGAAACAGCGGCCATGTTGTTTTGGGCTTTGATGGCTTCCGGTCAGATCACGATGCGCAAGGTCGACGGCTGGCGAAGCCTCACCGAAAAGCCATCCGATCAGGCAATTGACCTCGCCGCATGATCGGATAA
>Ga0181535_10008091_pt1 | contig 10418 bp, 6 predicted proteins | sample PEATcosm2014_Bin_44_FD_119774 | JGI IMG/M metagenome (GOLD analysis project Ga0181535, IMG submission 119774) | Peatland microbial communities from MTU Mesocosm Facility, Houghton, MI, USA - PEATcosm2014_Bin17_30_metaG | ecosystem: Environmental > Terrestrial > Soil > Wetlands > Peat | place...
TCCGGCATATTAATTGTTGTCGCGCCGGCCTCCACGGCCACCTTCACCATCTCCACCAGAAAGCTGCGCTCTGAGCGAGTAGCGTCCTCGGGCGAAAATTCCACATCGTCGCACAGCGAGCGTGCCAGCCGTACCGACTCGCCAGTTTGATCCAGCGCCTGCTGGCGGCTGATCTTCAACTTGTACTCCAGATGCAAATCGCTCGACGCCAAAAAAACATGAATGCGGGCGCGGTCGGCGAACTGCAATGCGCGCGAGGCCATCTCGATGTCTTCTGTCTTCGCCCGGGCAAGGGAAGCGATGCGCGGCTTGCGGACCGCCTGAGTAATCGTGGCGATAGCCGCGAAGTCCCCCTCCGAGGCCATGGCGAATCCGGCCTCGATGATGTCCACGCCCAAATCCTCCAGGGCGTGCGCCATGCTCAGCTTTTCCTGCGTCGTCATGCTGCAACCAGGCGACTGTTCTCCGTCGCGCAGTGTGGTGTCAAAAAAGACAATGCGGTTACTTGCCATCAAACGGCCTCCGCGGGCAATGTCGTGTATGCTTTTTCAGTATTATACATTCAGTAATATAAATCAAAGTTATAATAGTTGTAGATTCGATTAGTATTGCTTATATTTACTAATGTTATGGAACTGAATCAACTCGAAACCTTTCTCGCCGTCGCCGAAGAGCGCAGCTTCTCCCGCGCCGCTCTCCGCCTTCACCGCACCCAGCCAGCTGTCAGCCAGGTCATCCGCAAGCTGGAGGCCGATGTGGGCGAGTCGCTCTTTGACCGCGCTGCCCGCGATGGCTCGCTCACCGCCTCCGGCGTTCTCTTGCGCGACTATGCACTTCGCCTTCTCGCCCTGCGCCGCGAGGCCTCCAGCGCCCTCGGCGAGTTGAAGAGCCTTGAGCGGGGCCGCCTGCAACTGGCGGCCAACGAGTACACCTGCATCTACCTCTTGCAGGCCATCCACCGCTTCCGCCGCGAGTTTCCTCACATCACCGTCACGGTGCACCGCATGTTGGCCTCGCACATTCCCGAGGAACTGAACCTGCGCACCTTCGAGATGGGCATGATCTCCTACCGCCCCGATCCTGCGCACTTCCGCTCCATCGCGGTATACGCCGACAGCCTGGCATTCATCGTCAGTCCCAGCCATCCGCTGGCTGGGGCCAAGCATGTCTCCATCTCCAGATTGGGTGAGGAACTGTTCGTGGCCCATAACGTAGCCTCGCCCCTGCGGCGACGGGTCATCGAGGCATTTCAGAAGTACAGAACGCCCCTCAACATGGGCATCGAACTGCCCACCATCGAAGCCATCAAGCGCTTTGTAGCCATGGGCAACGGGGTTGCCTTGGTGCCGCACCTCACCGTGGCCAGGGAGCTGGAAGCCGGCGACCTGGTCCGCGTGCCAGTAGACGAACTGGAGGCCAAGCGCGTCCTGCGCCTGGTTTGCCGGCGTCAAGCCGAGCTATCCTATGCCGCCACGGCCTTTTTGCGCACCATCCGCGCGCTGGCTCAGGAGCAAGGTCCTCCCTTCCATTACCATGTAGAACGAACAGGTTGAATTCGTAAAAAAAATGGGTGCCCCCGGTCAGGGGTCTGTCAAGTTCAAAGACATAGTTAACAGTTTGTCTCCAGACATCCTTTACACATTCGTGGGGAAGTTTTGTTCTTTTACGAAGCGGTCGACGATTGTCGTCCGCTTCATGGCCGGGTCGAAGGAAACCTAAATTTCCGTCTTAAATGTCCCCCCAAACGCCCCTTTGTCTTCCCATGCGTCTATAGCCTTAGATGGTTCCGGGGTCATGGCTAGCGCCAAGGACCGCCCCGGCCAGTTACAATGCTGAGAGTGGGGACCGGCGCGTACTAAGGTGCCGGAATCGAAAAGCTCGTTGCCAGCCGTACGGTTGCGCAGTCGTGAGGATCAGAAAATAATGAAGAAGATCGCCTTTATTGCATTCCTGCTGACCGTTTGTGTAGCAGCAGGCCGAGCCCAGGAAAGCCGCCAGGACATCAGCCTTAGCGGAACAGCGCTTATCGAGCCGTTTATCGCTGGGACAAACGATGTTTATGTTCACGCAACCCCAGCCTACGGTGCGTTAGTCAGCTATCGTTTCATGCTGACGCCCAACAGCGCCGTCGAGGGAAACTACGGCATCACCTACCAGAACAGCATCACTTACCATACCAACCCTCTCGTCATCCCAGTGCTGACTCGCACTCAGGATATGTCAGCCGAATACGTTCGCAGTTTCACCTTCCGCAAGTACAATCCCTTTGTCGAGGCCGGACCGGGCGGAGTCGTCTTCCTGCCCATCCGCAACTCCGGCACAAGGTCACTCGACGTAAAGCAGCAGATGCAAATGGCCGCCTTCTACGGTGCAGGCATCGCGCGCGAGATCAGCCCCAGCTTCGACATCCGTGCCGAGTTCCGCGGCATCATCACCAAGGTGCCCAACTTCGGCCTGTCATCCACGACGAGCGGCCCTGACTTTGCTACCAACAAGTGGTACAACATTTACGAGCCGGTAATTGGCGTGGCCTATCACTTCTAATCCTAATCACAAACGCATTTGAATGAAGGGGATGGGCTTCTGCTCATCCCCTTCTGTCGCTGTAAGCCTCCGCAAGTGTCCTGAGTCAGAAATACGCAGCATAAAAACTGCCGTCATCCTTCGACTCACACTCACACTCACATTCACACTCACACTAGTTTCGCGCCCAGGCCGCAACCCGTGTATTCTCACCCCATGGATAAGGACGCCTTTCCCACGCCCCCCAACCTGCTCGAAAACGCAGCCTCCTCCTACCTGCGCTCCGCGCGCCATCAGCCCGTCCGCTGGCATCCCTGGGGTGATGCGGCCTTTGCCCGCGCCCAGTCCGAGGACAAGCCCATCCTGCTCGACATTGGCGCGGTCTGGTGCCATTGGTGCCACGTTATGGACCGCGAATCTTACGAGAACCCGCGGATCGCCGCCATCATCAACGAGCATTATGTAGCCGTCAAGGTAGATCGCGACGAGCGGCCCGATGTGGATGCGCGTTACCAGGCCGCCGTTGCCGCCATCACCGGCCAGGGCGGATGGCCGCTGACCGTCTTTCTCACTCCCGACGGCCGTCCCTACTTTGGCGGCACCTACATTCCCCCCGACGACCGCTACGGACGCCCGGGTTTTGGCCGCGTACTCACCACCCTCGCTCAGGTCTGGCGAACGCGCCGCGATGAGGCGCTGGAAACCGCTTCGAGTGCCATGGCCGCCATCGAGCACAACGAGTCCTTTTCCGGAGGCGGCGGCCAACTCTCCCTGGAACTCGTAGATAAAATCACTGCCTCCATCCTCCGTCAATTTGACCCGCGTAACGGCGGCTTCGGCGCGCAGCCCAAGTTTCCTCACCCCGGAGCCCTCGACCTGCTGCTCCACGTGGGGATAAACCGAAATCCAGAACAGTTTTCTAAACACGTTGTGGAAAAACTTGATGACAGTTCCGCTTTGTATCAGGGCACGACTTCAGTCGTGCCGCAAATGCACCAAAATAAGTCTGGGGCTTTAGCCCCTGAGGTACAGGCCTTCTCGACCACCCTCGAACACATGGCCCGAGGCGGCGTCTACGACCAACTCGCCGGAGGCTTTCACCGCTACAGCGTCGACGATCACTGGCTCGTTCCGCACTTCGAGAAGATGCTCTACGACAACACCGAGCTGCTGCGCAACTACCTGCACGGCTACCAGAGCCTCGTAGATGAAAAATTTGCCCGCGATGATTTTCGCCGTATCGCCGAAGAGATCTCCGCCTGGCTGCTGTCTACCATGAGCGACCGCGAGCATGGCGGTTTCTACGCCTCGCAGGATGCCGACATCAACCTCGACGATGACGGCGACTACTTCACCTGGACGCTGGCCGAGGCGCGCATGGCGCTCACCGCGGCAAAGTTTTCCTCAGACGACATTGCTCTCGCCCTGCGCTACTGGGACATAGGCGAACTGGGCGACATGCATCATGATCCAACCCGCAACGTACTCCACCTCAACCACACCATCGAAGAACTGGCCGCTGAATCCGGCCGCAGCGTGGACGATCTCCGTCCAATCCTGGACCATGCCCGCCGTACCCTGCTCGCCGCCCGCGCCCAGCGCCCCACGCCCTTTATCGACCGCACGCTCTACACCGGTTGGAACGCTATGGCGATTAGCGCCACTCTTGAAGCCGCCCGCATCCTGAAAATCAATTCCGTCAGTGACTTCGCCTTACTCACCCTCAACCGCCTTCTCCGCGAAGCCTGGGACGGCAACCAGACTCTCAGCCACGTCATTGCCTATAGCGATCATCCGGGCGCGCCGCCGGAAAAAATTCCCGGCACCCTCGACGACTACGCCTTCACCATCCACGCTTGCATCGACGCATGGCTGGCCAGCGGCGAAATGCATTACTACCAATCAGCCATCAAGCTCGCCGACGCCATGATCGCCCTCTTCCACGACCCCATCGCCGGTGCATTCTTCGACATCGCCGCGCCGTCCGCCGATTCCCCGCCACTGGGCGCTCTCTCCGCCCGCCGCAAGCCCCTCCAGGACTCGCCCACACCGGCTGGCAACCCCACCGCAGCCTCAGCCTTGTTGCGTCTCGAAACTCTCAGCGGCCGCGCGGAGTATCGCCAGATCGCCGAGCAGACGCTGGTCTCCTTCGCAGGCATCGTCGAGCACTTCGGCCTCTACGCCGGCTCTTACGCACTGGCCCTGGAGCGGTTGCTACTCGATCCCATTCAGGTAGTGATCGTCGGTACAGGTCCGGAGTCCGACCGCCTAGAATCGCAGGCCCTCGCCCGATTCGCCGTCAATAAGACCGTAATTCGCATCGCTCCCCAACGCCTGGTTCCAGAAGCCATTCCCCCGGCTCTGGCCGAAACACTGCTTGGGGCCCCCAAGCCGGACAGCGCTCAGGCATGGGCCATGGTCTGCCGAGGTCATACCTGCCTGCCGCCGATCACCGATGCCAAGGCCTTCACCGAGGCCCTCAAAAACCCCCGTTAAAGCCGGAAATGCAGCCCTGCACGCGCCGTACGCCTCTTTTGTGACCTGTATAGACCAAATAATACGAAAGTTTCACGCATTATGTAGCCTTTCTAAGCCAAGCTGCCGATGAAATCTATATCAATCACTTGTTGCTTACGACAGGGCGTTTGTCGCGGCTGCTGGAACTGCGCAAAGGAAAGCATGACGCGGTTGGGTTCAATTCGGGTTTTGGCCTGCTGGCTGGTCTTTTCAGCTCTCCTGCCTGCGCAGCAGTATGTCTTTCAGGCATACCGCCAGCGCGAAGGGCTGAAGAACCTTGCGGTGAACGCGTTGACCTCCGACAGCTCCAGCTTCATCTGGGCAGCCACGGAGAACGGCGTATACCGCTTTCTCGGTTCCAGCTTTGAGCAGTATGGCCAGGAGCAGGGGATCGCCGAGCGCAACATTCAGGACATCTACGCGGACCCCAACGGCACTGTCTGGGCGGGCACTGACGAGAATTTGTACCGTTGGGACGGCCAGCGCTTCCTGGCTGCAGGCAAGCAGCCCATTCATATTCAAGGCGCACAGCATTTGGCCGCCGAAGATGCACGCCACTTGCTTGTGGTGGATCAGCACCGGCTTTTCCGCCTGGAGCACGATGCCCAGGGAAGGGCGCTCTCCTACGCGCCGGTTTTTTCTGATGAGATCCTCGCTTCCATCCCGGAGCTGAGCCAAATTTCTAGCGTGACTGTGGTTGAAGGTCAGGCCATCTGGACCGGTTGTGGGAAAAAGCTGTGTTCCTGGCTGCGTGGGCACGAGAATGCAGTGACCCAGTGGGGAACGAAACAGGGCGTTCCCGAAACCATCTGGCATTCCGCTGTTTTGGACCACGAGGGCGGGCTTTGGGCCGCCGGCCAGCAGCATCATGTGGTCCTGCTGCCTCGTGGCACTGCGCGCTTTGTCGATCGCTCCTTTCCCGGTCCTGACCCCAACAGCATCTACCAGCACACAGCGATCATCGTTGACCGGGAGGGCAGGATAATTGTCTCCACCGAGGTAGGCATCGCCCTCTGGGAGGGAACTGGCTGGCGGCTGATCGGCCCGGCCAATGGGTTGCACACAGGTCACATCACCAGCATGGCCTACAGCGCGGCCGGTTCCCTCTGGCTGGGAAGTTTCGGGCATGGGGTCCATCACTGGGCCGGTCGCGGAATGTGGGAAGCATGGAACGAACTCGGAGGATTGCCGAGCGCTAACATCTTGAGCGTCTTCCCCCTCCGCGAAGATCTCGTGTTGACGGGAACGGAAAAAGGTCCTGGGTGGGTGAACCCGCGCAATGGATCGGCCGGCTCGCTCTTTTTGGATCACAAGTGGACCTACGGACAGGTGAGCGCCATAGGATCAAATCGCGACGGCTCCCTTTGGGCAGGAACCTTTTCCGGAGCCATACTCCGCATCGATTCCAAGACCGGCAGAGTCAACGAAACCGCAAAGTTGCCGGTTCTAATCGTGGGCGCGGTTGAGGACCATGCCGGGCGCGTCTTCTTTTCGACTGCGGGGGGAATTTATCTGCGCGAAGCCGGAGCCTTAAACGCTCCGCCAAAGCGAATTCATGCCGTTGACGCGCTGCTGGGAGATTCCACCCGGATCGATGCCAGTTGCGTAGCGCCCAGCGGCGAGATCTGGTTCCTGGGCAAAGGTAAGCTGTTACGCGAACAGGGCAACAGTTGGACAGCTCCGCCCATCGATGGGCTCCCAGAACTGAATGGCCCGTTGCTAGATCTGGCCTGTGGTGCGGATGGCTCTCTGTGGGCAACGGGCCTGCAGACCGGCACATGGCGATTGACGCCAAGCGGCTCGCGAGTGAATGCCTGGCAACTGGCGATGCCCCCGGAATTCCAAAAGCTCGCGCCCCTGGCCATCCTCACGGATCGTCGCGGATGGGTTTGGCTGGGAACCGATTTGGGCCTGGTGGTGTGGAACGGCCAGGAATGGCGCCATCTCACCCAGGAGAGCGGCCTGATATGGAACGACATCAATAAAGGTACCTTGACCAACGGCCCGGATGGCTCACTCTGGGTAGAAACCAGCGGCGGCCTGGCTCACCTGGCGCATCCCGAGCGGGTATTCGATCCGAGAATTTTGGCGATCTCGCTTTCCGGCATCGTGCGCGGCAGCCAGGTCTACCCGCCTGCGCGCGAAATCACGCTGCCGTGGGCATCTTTGCCGCTGCGTATCCATATCTCCTCGCCGGCCACGGCCAACCGAAGTGATTTGATCTTCAAGTATCGAATGGAGGGTTTGCAGCCGGAATGGATCGAAAACCAGGACGGCATGGCTGTCTTCTCCGCGCTGCCGCCTGGCAAGTATACCTTTATGGCCATGGCCAGCAACTCGGGCCTCCATGCTTTTTCCCCCACCGTCAAGGTGGACATTAGGATTCTTTCCCCCTGGTGGAGAAGCTACTGGTTCTATTCACTATCTGGGCTTACCTTCCTGCTGCTGTTGATCGCCGCCATTCATCTTTACGTCCGCCAACTGCGCGCCAACAGCCGCCATCTGGAGACGCTGGTCTCCGAGCGCACCAGAGAACTGGAGGCCAGCCGCGAGCAGTTGCGCATCCAGGCCACTCACGACGGCCTCACAGGGATGCTTAACCGCACGGCCATCCTGCGTACGTTGACCGCGGAGATGGATCGAGCTCGCCGCGAGAGCCGCACCGTGGTCGTCGCACTGGTCGATCTGGACCACTTCAAGCATGTCAACGATACCCACGGTCACCTCACCGGCGATGATGCGCTGCGCTGGTTTGCCGCCGCCGTCGGTGCCGCCATTCGACCCTATGACCATGCCGGCCGCTACGGCGGCGAGGAGTTCCTGCTGGTGCTCACCGAACTTCCCCGCAACGCGATCGAGCAGAGATTGGCCACCCTCCATGCCGCCATCTCCAACCTCCAGATCCACGAACACGGAGTCCAGTTCACGCTCAATTGCAGCATCGGCGCCACCGTCTTCGACCCCTCCGATAGAACCGGCACCGTCGAATCCCTGCTCGCCATCGCCGACAGCTCCTTGTACGCCGCCAAAGCCGAGGGCCGCAATCGCGTCGTCTTCAGCCCGCCCGGCAATCCGCCCGCTAACTCGCGCTGAAAGGATTCCCCTCCACCGGCTTGATCGTTGTCGGATCAACTACAGGTGCGGCCTCTGTAGCTCGCCGTCCGCTCGCCGCCTTATACATAAATGTATTGAAGATCCGGTTGGGATCGCCCGGTAGCAGATGGTTTTTCTCCAGAGCCAGCCGTACCCGCCTCCTGAACTCCCGCACCGGCGCGTACTGTTTCGTGGCCACTGTCTTGAATACCACCGGGAAAATCAGCTCCGAGCCCTTGATCGCATCCACGCCCAGAATCTGCGGGTCGTCCACAAAAACCTCGCGGAACTCCTCGCTCGCGCGAATTTCCATGGCAATCCCCTTCAACAATTCCAGCACCTTGTCGGGATCGGCGCTGAAATCCACGCTCACATTAACAGTGGCCACCGAGTAGCCCACGCTCAAGTTGGCTACGGAGGTAATCTGTGAGTTGGGAATAATGTAGAGAGTCCCGTCGGCGTCGCGCACAGATGTCTTGCGCAGCGTCATCGCCTCCACGGTTCCTGCCGCCCCGGCCAGCCGCACCGTGTCTCCCACGTTGAACTGGTCCTCGATCAGAATGAGAATGCCGTTCAGTACGTCCTTCACGATGTTTTGCGCCGCCAGGCCTAGAGCAATTCCCGCAATTCCGGCTGAAGCCAGCAACGGCGCCAGGTTCACGCCCATAGTATCAAGAATCTGCAATCCGGCGATCAGCCAGATGAAGGCAAACCCGGTAGTGCGCACAATTCCCGCCACTGTCTTGACCTGGGCGATGTGCGCGGGCGTGCTCGAGTGCCGCTCCGCCGCGCGCGTCATGTGAAAGGTGATCAGATGAAGCAGCCGCATCAGTACAAAGGCAATTGCCGCCACCACCAACAGGTGCGGCAGCTTGACGCGGACAAACTCCTGCGCATCGACAGCCCACCCGTCCAGCACTTTGCCCAGAAACCGCTCCTCCGCAAACAACCCTGTTCTTGCCGCCAATAATAAAACAAGCATGGCAAACTCCTGCCTATAGACTAGACTGTAACTCGCAATGAGGAAAACCGTATGAGACTGCAAACGAACATGGCCGTCAAGAATATCTTCGCCGCATCACTCTCAGCCGCGTTCTGCATTTTGGCCGCGGCGCAGAGTCCAGCGCAGCAATCCGATCTGAGTAAAACCGAAGCCTACATACACGCCGCCGTCGAGCAATCCGGCTACTATCAAACCAGCGGCCCCAACGGCGAATACCTCAGCGAACGCGACCACATCGTCTTCGATGGCTGCCAAGTCACCCTCCATGTCTTTGCGGTGAGCGCCGACGATCCGGTTTACAAGAAGGAATCCATCAACCTCGATATCGTCTTCAATCTCAGCCAACTCGACCCTAAAGTCGTCCCCACCCTCGAGGACGCAAATCACAACAAACTCCCCGACAACCGTGAGTGGGTCATCCTCCGAACCGCGGACCGAAGCGAGTCGATCATTATCTGGCGCGATAAGAAGAAAGCCAGCGCCATCTCCGCCTATCCCTTGCCTGGCAGCGCAAATCACGCCGACAGCCAAAAGCTGGCCGAAGCATTCAGCCGCGCCATTACAATTTGCGGCCAGAAGCAATAAGTCGCGCCACCGCTTTTCCACATTCCGTCGGGTTGCTACAATCAGACATGTAACTTCTTGCATCCCCGCAAGTCAGCAAATCATCGCATCTTAGGAGTGAAGGGAATGGAACTGGCTACTTCCAGCGCTCGTGTGTCTCTGTCGGCCACAGCCGCCGGCCTGACCCCACGGCAGTTGGTCGAAATCTACCGGCTGATGCTGCTCTCCCGCCGCGTGGACGACCGCGAAATCATGCTCAAGCGCCAGCAGAAAATCTTTTTCCAGATCTCTGGCGCTGGCCACGAAGCGCTGGCCGTCGGCGCGGCCCTGGCCATGCGCCCCGGCTACGACTGGTTCTTCCCCTACTACCGCGATCGCGCCCTCGTTCTTGCTCTGGGTTACACCCCCGCCGACATGATGCTGCAAGCCGTAGGCGCGGCAACTGACCCGGCCAGCGGCGGCCGCCAGATGCCCACCCACTGGGGCAGCACTGCCCTCAACATCGTCAGCCTCTCCTCCGCCACCACCACGCAACTGCTCCATGCCGTCGGTTGTGCCGAGGCCGGCCGCTACTTCAGCCTCCATCCCGAAGCTGCCGACAAAGTAATTTCCGATTATCGCGCCTATCGCGATGTAAAGTTTCACGGTGACGAGGTGGTCTACGCCTCCCTCGGAGAGGGTTCCACTTCCCAGGGCGAATTCTGGGAGGCTCTGAACA
>Ga0181535_10008095_pt1 | contig 10417 bp, 5 predicted proteins | sample PEATcosm2014_Bin_44_FD_119774 | JGI IMG/M metagenome (GOLD analysis project Ga0181535, IMG submission 119774) | Peatland microbial communities from MTU Mesocosm Facility, Houghton, MI, USA - PEATcosm2014_Bin17_30_metaG | ecosystem: Environmental > Terrestrial > Soil > Wetlands > Peat | place...
CGCCGGAATCGACGGCTAGGATGGCGCTTGACGGGATTCGGATCCCCATCGCATGCCTGCATCCGTCCCTCAAATCCCTGTCGCCGCCTGCTTCCTGTTCGACACAGCTTCCCTTTGGCGCTCAGGCGACGGATTCTCAACCGTTCAACCTTTGCTTTACCCGTCAGGATCCCAAAAGAATGCCTAGAAAGATAAGATACGCGCGCCCGGTTGTGTGTCAAGGCGAACCGAAGGGGATTTGATCCCCAACCCAGCCCCGCCAGGCCCTTTACAAAGCTCTTACAGCTTGGCTACTCCCTCTTTAGCGGCTCGGGTTTCATCTGGAGGTACAACGCTTTCCGTCCGCAGGCCCAGCTGGAACCCATTCCGGGACATCGCCACGAAAAAATGGAGAAAGTGCCGCCATTCAAACCGAAATACATCTCGAAGCCCTTTGGTTGGTTCTGCCGGCTCTGGCCGTATGGTTCATGGTGTGGATCCTCTGGAATCTACACAAGGAGCGTAACCGCGACGAAATTGCCGTTTTTTGTCCGGCGAAACACAACAGTTCCGGCCATACACACCGCCGACAGACGGGTCGATAGTCGCTCTCGAACTGCCCTCCGCCCAGCAATTTGCTATTTTGAGGCCGACGCCGGTGCTGCGGCCGGCGCATCCTCGTCGTCGCCCGAGTCTTCAACCAGAATCGCCGACCCCGGAACAATATCGAAGCTGACTGCATCCTTGCCGCTGGGGTGAAACGTAATCCGTAGCGGCTCACGCTGCCACTCAGATCGGTCACAGGCTGGGTCTGGGCGGTTCTGCTCGTCAAAGGCCGCCAGCTTCTTGGCCAGCACAGGCTTGCGGGCAGCCAGTTGAGCCACAACGGCGTAGAGACTCTTGCCGGTCGGCGTCACGCCGCAGTAGGCGCCATAGTCGCGAAACCAGCTTACCTGGCTCACGCCTGGATCGTAATCCGGCAGCTTCAGGGCCGACACCTTGCCCGACACCCGGTCCACCATCAGCCACGGCCCCCGCTGCCAAACCCAGTGGCCCAGCTTGTCTCCTGGAAGCGTGTCGTTGATGCGGATCACGCGCCGCACCACAAAGGTTCGGTCAGTCACATCGTGCGCCTCGCCGGTCGTCCACTCCTTCAAAACGGTGTCCACCAGGAGAGGGCGAATCTTGAGCGCATCTTCGTTGGAACTCGCACCGCCAGGATCGCCAGCCTTCGAGTAGGGCACCCGCTTTGCCGCACCCAACACCACGACATGCGCCTTGCGCGGAGCCGCATGCGCCGGAAATTCAAACAACATCGACGTCAAAATCAGCGCCACCACCACAACCTGCACCGCACCCTTTGGGCCCTTGCTCATTGGTCTTGCTCCTCAGAGTTCCGCTGCCTCCACGGCGTGCGCAACGCGGAATGCCGTCCCTTCCTTCAGGTGCGCCGCCAATACCTGCATACCCAGCGGCAAACCCTTCTTGGTGGCGCCGCAGGGCACATTGACGCCGCAAATACCCGCCAGGCTCGCCGTCACCGTATAAATATCGGCCAGGTACATGGCCAGCGGGTCGCCGGTCTTTTCGCCCAGCTTGAATGCCGGGGTGGGAGCCGTCGGCGTCACAATCGCATCCACGTCGGCAAATACGCGGAGGAACTCCTCAGCCAGCAGCCGCCGCACCTGCTGTGCCTTTAAGTAATAGGCGTCGTAGTAGCCGGCCGAGAGCGCATACGTCCCCAGCAGAATGCGCCTTTTCACTTCGGCGCCAAAGCCTTCGTCCCTTGAGTGGCTATACATCGCCGACAAGGTCTCGGACGCAGACGACCGATAGCCGTAGCGAACGCCGTCAAACCGCGCCAGGTTGGCGCTTGCCTCAGCCGTGGCCACAAGGTAGTACGTAGGAATGGCGTATTTGGTGTGCGGCAGCGAAACCGGCTTGATCGTGCATCCGGCTTTCTCAAGCGCCGCAATCCCCATTTCAATGGCCGCCCGCACCTCTGGATCGAGCCCTTCGGCAAAGTACTCCGCCGGCACGCCTATACGCAAACCCTCCACCGGCTTGTCGCTTTCCGCCGCGTAGTCCGGAACCGGAGCCGTAGAGCTGGTCGCGTCCTTCGGATCGTGGCCCGCAATCAAGCCCAGCAGCGTGGCGGCGTCGCGCACGTTGGCTGCAAATGGCCCCACGCGGTCCAGAGATGAGGCAAAGGCAATCAGCCCGTAGCGCGACACACGCCCGTAAGTCGGCAGCACGCCCACAACCCCGCAAAAGCTGGCCGGCTGGCGAATGGAGCCGCCCGTATCGCTACCCAGAGTAGCCACGGCCATGTTCGCCGCCACCGCTGCCGCCGAGCCGCCACTCGAGCCGCCTGGAACCCGTTCCGTGTCCATCGGGTTGCGCACCGGCCCGTAAGCCGAGTTCTCATTCGACGAGCCCATGGCAAACTCGTCGCAGTTGATCTTCCCCAACAGCACCGCTCCCGCGGCCTCAAGCTTTGCCACCGCCGTGGCGTCGTAGGGAGGCCGGTAGCCCTCAAGAATCTTCGATCCCGCCGTGGCTGGCGCACCCTGCATCACCAGCACATCCTTGATTCCTACTGGAATCCCGGCCAAAGGGGGCAACGGATCGCCTTTCTCAGCCGCTTCGTCCACGCGCGCCGCTTGCGCAAGCGCGCGCTCCTTCGTCAGGCTCAGATACACATTCAGCCGCGGATTGATTTGTGCAATGCGTTCGTAGTAGCCGGCAGCCAGATCGGCGGCCTTGACGCGGCCCGCTGTGATCTCGGCGCGCAGAGCAGCCAGAGTCCTGGGCCTCTCCGCAAACGATTCGGCTGCTTTTGCTTCGTTCGACAATCAATCCGTCCTTCTCAAATTTGCTTCTGAGTGGCCTTTTCCCGCCTACCGCTCAATCACTTTAGGCACTTTGAAGAAAGCCTGATCGCTTTCCGGCGCCTGGGACAGAACGACCGCGCGATCGAGTGAGGGTTCTAACCTGTCCGCGCGCTCTCGACTCACGCTTGCCGCCTCTCTGAGCCCATTCGCCAACTCGCCAACCTGGGCCAGCGGCGCTACGCCGTTGGTGTTGAGCTCATTCAGCTCCGCCACATAATCCAAAATGGCGTTCAGGTCCGTGAGCATGTGCCCGGTCTCTTCCGGGGTAAGTTCCAGGTGAGCCAGTTCAGCTACGCGCTCCACATCTTCAACTGTTACCTTTGCGGTCATTCTCTCCTGGTCCCCATCCCCGTGCCTTCCAAATCTTCCTCTCGAAGGCCCGGTCTACAGTGCATCCCACCCTGGGAGTGCTCTTCGGCAGAGCCCGAAAATAGAGTATAGCCCGTCGCCCATTCCAGATTGCTTACCCATGGCTGCGCCTCGGTCTTCAATCCACTGTCAACGTTACGGTGACCGCGTGGGAAATACCGGTTGACGAAAAAGTGATGGGAATCGTGTAAGTTCCGGGAGGCGTCGCGGAACTGCTGCCCGAGCCGCCTGAGCCTCCTGAACCGCCACTGGATCCCCCGCCCGAACCAGCGCAACCGGAGACGCCGACCGATACTGCGACGATCATAAGGACCAGAAGGAAAGCTTTGAAAAGTGTTTTCCTTCGCCGACGAAGGGCAAGCGGCAGAAGCCCACACACCATGGGAAGCATGCCCCAGCCAGCTGGGCCCTCCATGAGCGCCGAACCTGACTTCCCCGTTGAAATCTGAACTGTCACGTTTCCAGTTGCGCCGCCGCTCACCGTTGTCGTAGCAGGATTAAATACGCACAGCGCGTTGGCGGGAAGCGTGCCGCACGCATAAGTGAAGCTCCCCTGAACTCCGTTTGCCGGGCTGATCGTAACACCGTAACTAGCAGTTTGGCCGGCGGCCACTGTCATGCTGCCTGCGCCGGAAACCGCAACCGTGAAGTCAAAGCCTATGCCCGACAGTGCCACGCTTAAAGAGGACACTGCGCCACTTGCACTAACCGTCAACGCTCCGGCCACCGTCCCGGCCGCAACAGGCTGGAAGATGACTGCCGCGCTGCAGCTCGCTCCGGCCGCCAGGTTCCCGGTGCAAGTGTTCTGCGTGAGCCCGAACGGCCCGTTGATCTGAAGCGCGAGCGGCCCAATCGCTTCGTTGCTGCCATTGCTGATCGTGACCGGCAGTGCAGAGCTCGATTGACCGACTGCCAAGGTTGGAAAGCTCAACTGGACCGGACTGCTGCTTAGCCCTCCCGACAACTGCCCTGAACCGTTGAGTGGCACCGATACCGGCGTCACGCCCAGAGTCGAAGAGGAGACTGTGAGGGTGGCTGCAATCGCTCCGGTTGCTGCCGGAGTAAATACCACCCTCACCGTGCAACTACCGCCGCTGGTCAAGGTGACGCCGCACGTTGAAGCGCCGACGGAATAGCTGGCCGCGGCCGGACCGGTGATCTGGAAACCTACGTTGGCCAGTGCTGCTCCGCCGCTGTTGGTGACAGTCAGCGTTTGAGGAGCGCTGGCTACTCCCGGCTGTTGCGTAGAAAAGGTCAAGCTGGAAGGAGTGACACTGAGAGCCGGTGGCGTGACGCCAGTGCCGGTGAGCGCCACCGTCTGCGTCCGAAGCGCGTCGGAAACGGTAAGCGTACCGGACTGGCTTCCGACCACCGTTGGTGCAAAGATCACACTGATCGAGCAAGCGGACTGCCCGGCCAATTGCGTTCCACAGTTGTTCGACGTCTGGAAAGCGCCGCTCACCGAGACTCCGATCGCTGTCAGTGCCTCGCCGCCGGAGTTCGTGAGCGAGATCGTTTGCGACGCCGACAGTGAGCCGGTCGTCGTCGCAGCAAAACCCAGCGACATCGGATTCAGAGTATCGGTCGGCGCAGCGGCCCCCGTCCCATTCAGCGCCACTGTCTGCGTTCCGGCGCCATCGGTAAAGGTCAGCGTTCCAGATGCCGCGCCCGGCTCCATGGGTGCGAACTCCACCAGGATCTGGCAACTTGTGTCCGCCGCCAGCGAGGATGTCCCGCACGAGTTACTCGCTATCTTGAATGGAGCCGTAATCGTGATGCTGTCGATCGGAATCGCTGTCCCACTGCTGTTCCCGGCCTGAACTTGAAGCAGCGGCGACGTCGAGCCCACCTGAATCTGACCGAAGCTCACGTTGCCGGGAGTCAGGCTCACCACCCCTGCCGGGGCCCCGGTTCCCGTCATGCCCACCGTCAACTGACCGCTGACATTGCCATTGATCATCATCTGGCCGGCCAGAGTGCCTGTCTCGCCAGGCGTAAATGTCACCTGGATTGCGCAGCTTGACCCTGTAGCCACGCTCACATTCACGCAATTGTCTGTCTCGCTGAAATCGCCGCTGACCGAAATGGAAGTAACGGTCAAAGGAATGGTACCGGTGTTCTGGAGCGTCACTGGCTGCGCACTGCTTGGTGTACCTGACACCTGACTGGCAAAGGTCAACGAGGTTGGGCTGGCCACTGCGGTGGTTAGGCTCACTACTGTTGTCGATAGCGGAATCTGCCAGATTCCCCGGCCATAGGTCGCCGCCACCAGTACTGGCGACGGCCCGTTGATTGGCGTCACGCTAAGTGCGGCAACAGGCGCGGCCGGCAACCCCGTCCCAAAAACCGACCAGCAGTCTGATGAAACGACCCCACAGTTCGCCACCTGGGTCGTGAAATACACACCCTCGTCCGTTGCAATGTAAACGGTATTGGCGTTCTGCGGATCCACGACAACACCGCTGGCTGGGGTTCCTGGGAGGTTCGACTCCAGATTCGTCCAGTGCGCTCCTCCATCGGTTGTCCCGTAGGCCACACTGATCGCCTCGCTCGAATTCCTGGCTCCCTCGACCGTGATATAGGCTGTATTTCCCGTGGTGTCGTGGCCGTCTATGAAGATGCTGGAGACGTCCATGCCGAACTTATTCAGCGCGTTGCTGTCATTGACCACCGGACTCAGCGTCAGATCCTGCCACACCGGCAGCGTACTCGAGGCTGGGTTAAAAGTTGCGCTCAGCACGTGGCCTGCCAGGCGAACGCTCCCGCTGGCCGATCCGTACATGCCCAGGTAAACCCGTTCCATGCCCCCAGGCAATGCCAAGGCATCCATCGAGCGAATCAGAGAGTCGCCGCTGCAGGCGCCGCTTGCAGACGAGTTATCAAGAATCGGGCTGATTGCGTTCGTCCCGGTCCAACCGCTCCCGCTGGCAGGTCCGCGCCACACCCGGCAGGTTCCAACAAGAAGTTGCGTCGGATCAACCGGATCTACAAGAAACGGCGCCGGCGTGGGCATGCTATAGCCATCTCCCCCCACATCCGCATCGGTAACCACGGCGCTCGTCCCGAAGTCAGATGCCGTGCATTCCGCCAATTGGCCGCACCGGTAGATGGAGACTCCCGCCTCGTTGTTTACATACCAATTGGTGCTGTTGATGGGGTCGATGACAACCGGGCCACCGTACCCTGCGAGAATCTGCGGCCAGTCTGCTGTCGCTGTGCTGCTCTTGACGCCCGCAGTCCCGTTCACGCCTAGCCCCGCCATCATCGTATAAGGCGTGGTTGTGATTTCAGACAGGCTCACAACCTCTGCCAGCGACCCGAGGTTCGCATTCAGATTCTGAAAATGGCTTGAATCGGCCGCAGAGCATACCTGCCCGCTTTCTCCCACAGCGTCGGTCGAGCGCCAAAGCCCGCTGTCGTTGCCCACAAAAACTTCCTGCGGATTTGCCGTGTTCCAAGCCAGCGCATGCTGAAACTCTCCCACCTGCGCGCTCATGCACGTTGTCGAATTGGTGGTGTTGCGCCACACGCATCCCATGGCCACGCTGCACTTCCAAAGATCGTTGGCCCCGGCCAGCAGCAACGTGTCCTGCCCTGCCCCCAGTCCAGCCGGCACTGCGGCCAGCGCCAGGTTGTAGCTGCCGTCGGCAATCGTCGCTGCTCCCTGCGACGTGTTGGACTCCAGCGCCGCCGTGTTCCAGTGTTGCGTGAAAGTCATGCTCGTGTTGCCGCAAGCCCCGCCGCTTAGGTTGCACTGATCCTGCCACAATCCCTGATCCTGGTTGTATACGTCCACCGTCCACGCAAACGTATCCCCGGTAGAGGGATTCACCGCCAGCGTGCCGCGGTAAATGGGACAGGCAATCGAACCCGTGGTGCCGGGATTGGTCGAGCAGATCTGCGTGCTGAGTCCGGTGCCGGGCTGCGCTGACATGCGCGTCCAGGTGATACCGTCTGCTGATTGGTAGTAACCATGGAATCGCACGGCCGCGACAAAAAGTTGCCGCACAGAGTTCCACACGACTGAAGTCGCGGCATTGCCGTCGGGCCCTGCGAACGACTCCAGCGGTCCTTGAACGTAGTTTCCATTGCCATCCGTTATCGTCGCCAGATGCCACGTCGCGCCACTGTCAGGGGAGTAGTAGAGCCCCTCATAGCTGCTGCCCGCTTGTTCGGCATTCACCAGCGTACCCTCGTAAGCCTGCGAAACCGCAGCCACCACCAATTGAGGATTGACGCTGCTCCACGCAAAGCCCGCGAATCCTTCCCCTAAGAAACTGAAGTCCTGCGCTCCAAGTCCGTCCTCGAAATCCTTGGTTCTCGAAATCAGGCTCCAGGAATTCCCGCCATCCGTCGAGCGCAATAGGCCACTGCCATAATAAGAATCGAGCGCATCGTTCGGATCGCCCGTACCGGCCAAAATCACGCCCGTACCGCCCGGCTGGACCGTCAGCGCGCCAATGCTGATCGAAGCGTCCGTAACCCCGTTCAGCGCCTCCAGCGCGTCGGTAAGCGGCGTGAAAACCACTGACGGTGCGTTCGCCGTCCCCGCATTCTGCGCAACCCACACCCCGCCTCCGGTCGTTCCCACGTAGAGCCGATTCCCCGTAGTGTCTGATGGGTCCAGCGCGATCGCTGCAACGCGTCCAGTTACCAGGCCAAATCCCGGTGTCTGCACAGCCGCGGGCCCTAAGGGTTGCCATGCCGCGGTCGCTGTCCCCATCTCGGTTTCGGCCATACCCAACTGCCCGGCCACAGCAACCCGGCTCGAATGTCTAGCGGCCAGTCCGCTCGTTCGAGTCCAGCCGCGTTGGGTCAGGAACCTCTCGGCCTGAACAACGCGCGGTGGCAGGTTCCCACGCTGCGCTTTCACTTGCGCCTGCGTGTCCCTATCCACTTCTTGCGCCGATGAAAAAAGCGACAAGGAGCCAGCCAGAGCCACTAGAGTCAATCCTGCCAGCGTCAAGGCTCGTCGATCCACTACAGTCGAACTCGCTCCTGTGGCAGATACACGTTTCCTGGCGCGGGTGCACGCGGAGGTGGCTTTGACACTTTTTTCGAAAATGAAGTTTTTCACACGCGTTCTTAGCCGGGTTCCGGCTTCCCCTCACCGTCTTCTTCCGTGGGGGACTAGGGCTGGAGCCATTGGATTACGCCATGTGAAACAAGCAGTTTCCGGGATAGGAAATCTGGCCCATTATAGGAAGCAAGAGACCGCCACTATGTGATCATCGATACATCGGTGAGTTTGCCTGTAGAAGCATCAATCCCGCACCCATCGATGGTTTGCACCGAAACTAGTTCATTTGAACACGCGAACCCATCGCTCCACCGAACTGGCAGATATAGGATCGCGCATCGAACTTGCGAGAGATCGAGGTCCCCGTCATCGGCCGTATCAGTCCAAACACCGGGCGATTGAACCAGGGCCGGTCAAGCTTTCCCACAACCGCCCAGGCTATGCCTGCATAGCCGTTCGGATCGCGTCCGTCCAGTTGGTAGCGGTCGTTCAGCAATACGGCCCAGTCGTAGGCTGTCGCTGGGTCCGGCGCCCATTCCAGAATCTTCTTCGCCCAATACATGCGCATGTAATTGTGCATCCAGCCGGTCAAGGTCATCTCCCGCTGGCCTGCATTCCAAAGTTCATCGTCGGTCTCGCCGCGCTTGAGTTGCTGCAACGCATAGCGGCGCGGACGCGCATCGCCCGCATGTTCAATCAGCGTCTTGCGCGCCCACGGTGCAGCACACGCCCAGTTGTCGTAGTTAGACTCATGGCGCACAAACAGCACGGCGAGTTCTCGCCAGCCGATCAATTGCTCAAGATATCGATCGCCGGCTGCTGCCGGCGCTTTGCCCGCGGCGACGGCTTTCTTCACCGCCAGCGCAATGGTCAGTGGGCCAATGTTGCCAAAATGAAGATACGGTGACAGCCTGCTCGTTCCCCGCGTCTCGGGGTGGTTGCGAGTTTCCTCGTAGTCCTTGAGTTCCATGTTCACAAACTCTTTCAGGCGCCGAAGCGCGGAGTGCGTTCCGCCTGTGAAGCTGTCAACCGGACCAACAGATCGGTCGAGCTTAGTAAATCCTGCTGTGATGTCTTCCGCAAGAGAAATTGACTGAGGCGTTTTGCGTGGCTTCCAGACGTGGAGAGGTTCAATCTTGGCCGGCGCAACAAGATATTTGGGCAACTCTGCTTTCAGGTGAGGGCGAAAGTGATGCAGAAGAACAAAGCTCCGCCCAAAGACGCGTGAAGGCACCACGACATCGGCGTCCACGGTCCAGAAAGGCACCCGGAGCCGCTTTGCCAGCACCGCACGCCAGCGCTCCGGTTCGCGGCACGGGTTTTCGTCGCCAATAACCAGTGCCGCCTTTACCTCTTCGAGAAATGCCTCCAGCGCGACAGGCGTCCGCCGCACGGCGAATCCAACCCCGCGGGTCGAGGCGTCCTCCGCTACGTCGCGCAATCCCTGCTGCAGAAAGTGATAATGCCTCAAGTTCGCATTCGGATAGTTTTGAATCACCTGAAAGTAAATCACCACCGGCAGGCCGAGCAGGTTCCCGGCTTCAATTGCGACATCGAGCGCCGGATTGTCTACGACACGCATCGCCCGCTGCATCCAATAGACAACGCATGTACCGTCTCTGCGCGGAGCGCCGCCCCTGCGCACCAGCACACGGAGCTGCGCTGCGAGTTGCGCAAGCTCCTCCGGAATTTGCCGGTCTGCGGTGGCGGAACTCAAAGTGAATCGGCCTCTGCTTCAATTCTGCATGACCAGCCACGCGCGCCCCTTCACGGCTTTTGCAGGGCTCAAAGAATTGCCTCTCAAATTTGACGCAGCGCATCTGAATTTACTTCCCGTTGCCAACGCGCGCGCTTAACCTAACTGACGTTCTTCAGCGCCTCCCGACAACTCAACGCGCTGAGCCGCGCCCGGTTCCGCCGTACATAGCCCTTGATCTCATCCGCATCCGTCCAGGCATATTGCCGCAACGCCCAGCCAATCGCCTTATTGAGAAAGAATTCCTTCGACCCAAGCGATGGCTCGATGCAGGCGTAGAGAAGCTCCAGATCCGTCTCGCCCTTGAACCCAAGTTGGCAAATGATCGACGTGCGCCGCTTCCACATGTCGGCCGACTTGCTCCACGCCAGCATCTTGCGCCGCATAGTTGCTGGATAG
>Ga0181535_10008096_pt1 | contig 10417 bp, 3 predicted proteins | sample PEATcosm2014_Bin_44_FD_119774 | JGI IMG/M metagenome (GOLD analysis project Ga0181535, IMG submission 119774) | Peatland microbial communities from MTU Mesocosm Facility, Houghton, MI, USA - PEATcosm2014_Bin17_30_metaG | ecosystem: Environmental > Terrestrial > Soil > Wetlands > Peat | place...
GGTCGACGCCTGGAGAATACCCCACCGAACGCAAGCAATCGGTTGTATAAGAACAACCGCGACGGGACGTTCACGGACGTGACGGCCCGATCCGGTCTTGGCGGCGCTGATTGGGCACAAGGCGTGTGCGTGGGAGATTACAACAACGATGGTTTCGAAGATCTCTTCCTCACGTATTACGGACAGAATCGGCTGATGCGCAACAACGGCGATGGAACTTTTTCCGATGTAACAGCGAAGGCTGGCCTTCTATACCCCACCACTCGTTACAGCACCGGCTGCACGTTTGTGGATTACAATCGCGATGGTCTTTTGGATCTGTTTGTGTCAAATTATCTCGACATCGATTTAACGACGGCTCCCAAGCCATCGCTTGCGGTGCCGAACTGCAACTACGAGGGCGTGGCGACCATGTGCGGCCCTGAAGGTTTGCCCAAGGCGCGGAATTATCTCTATCGCAACAATGGTGATGGAACATTTACGGATGTTTCGAAGGAATCCGGCGTAGATGGATATCGCGGATCATTCGGACTTTCAGTGGCGAGTTTTGATGCGGATGAAGACGGCTGGCCGGACATCTTTGTGGCGTGCGATATGTCGCCATCGCTGATGCTGATGAATAATCACGACGGCACATTTCGTGAAGAGGCTTTGTTTCGAGGGGTCGCCCTCAGTGGCGACGGACGGCAGATGGGCGGGATGGGGGTGGCAACTGGCGATTTTAACGTCGACGGGCACACCGACCTGGTGAAGACGCACTTCTACAATCAGCCCACTGGACTCTATCGCAATGACGGCAAAGGGAATTTTGATGATGTGACTATCCAGGCCGGCTTGAGCAAGGAAACCAGGTTTGTCTGTTTCGGCGCTGGAATCGTTGACTTCGACAACGACGGCTTCCCGGATATTCTGCTCACCAGTGGCACTGTGTACCCAGAAGTTACGCGTGTGAGCCCAAGGTTTCCTTCGAAAAGCCCATCCATTCTATTTCGCAATCAGGGCGACGGCAGTTTTGCGCAAATGGGCGATGATGCTGGGCCGGGCATCCGTGCATTGCACTGTAGTCGTGGTGCTGCTTTTGGCGATTTCGACAATGATGGCGACATGGATGTATTGATCATGAACGTGAATGAACCGCCCAGCTTGTTGCGCAACGACGCGCCGGCGGGCAATCACTGGATCAAGATTCGTCTCGAGGGCACGAGGAGCAATCGCAGCGCGATCGGCGCGCGCGTGCTGGTTCGCTATGGCGGCAAGGTCCAGGTCCAGGAGCTGTTGAGCCAATCGAGCTTTCTTTCGTCGAACGATCCGCGGCTGCACTTCGGGCTTGGCTCATCAACTTCAGCCGGGATTGAAATCCATTGGCCCTCTGGGCTTGTGGAAACGTTGAAATCTGTTGCAGCAAATCAACTGCTCACATTGAAAGAAGGATCAGGCCAGGTGAATGGGCGAGCATTCATGTAAACAGTTCATATCCGCGATTTGATTTTGTGAAGAATCGAGATTGCTTACTGCTCGTTCAGGTCCACGCTATATAAGTTGACTGTGGAAGTGCGGGCACTGACCATAGGAAGGTCGCCGGGCGCCAGTCCAATGAGCCTGTAATCGGTAGCGGCAATTGGGCGGAGGTTGCTGATGGTGGCAACCTGTTCCGTCTGGCCTCCGGGGATGGCGATTCGGTAGACAGGCTTGCCTGCCTCAAGAAAATCCTGGAAAAAGAGAGAACTGCCGTCGTGAGACCAGATTGGGTCTCCGACACCATGGGTGGTGAGGGTGGTCCAATGTTGCTGACCCCGATCATATAAGAGGAGCGCCTTCTGATCGAGCCGAATGGCGGCAATGTAGCGGCCATCGGGTGAGAGCCGCGGACTGAAGAGTCCAGCGGATCCGGGAATCTCAGTCACAAGATGGGTTTGCAGATTCAAGAGGTAGATGGCTTTGGGCCGCCCATTGTCCATGCGGTCAGGCAGACGGCCAAAGACAATTGACTGTCCGTCAGCAGACCAGTCGGGATCGGCCTCGTTGCGGTCTTCATTGTGCGCTGGCGTCAGCTTTCCGCCCTCTGCGTCGATCAAGTAGAGCTTCCATGGCTTGCCCGGTTCCTCTGCCATCAGAGCGAGGCGTTTATCATCCGGTGACCATTTCATGCCGAAGATTCGTAGTGGAGGTGTGGTCAACTCGATGCGGTCACTGCCATCTACGCGGCTTCGCCAAAGGGACCCGTCGGAGGCATTTAGCCATGCCACCCAATGTCCGTCCGGCGAATATTCGGCCAGGTCGGCTGCGCTCAAATCCTCATCGAGGGCAGTGAACACTGAGGACTTGGGAAGCGCGTGCAGCAATTCGATCTGGGAGTTGACACCGATAAAGTAGATCCGATGGCTCCCCGGCGATGTGCTCGGGGCTTCATTGTCGAGGGGACCATTGGTAATTTGCCTGGGTTCTCGATCTTTGAGAAACCAGGGATGCTCCTGCATGGCCCAGATCTCGCTGTGGTGGATCTCGTTATGCCAGGACTGGAAGACGAAGATTTTGCCATCCGAGGTCCAGCTTCCACAGCACTCCGATGCAGGCTGGCTCCATCCGGGGAGCAAGGGATGGGGATTGCTTCCAGCGGCTGCAACTTCCCACAGCTCGGTGGTTTGGCGTTTGGCGTCGCGAAGGGTGAAGCGCAATCGCTGTCCGTCGGGCGACCAGCGGAGCCAGAACGCCATTCCCCCTGTGGTGACGAGCTTGCGTGGGTCACTGCCATCGGTACCAACGATTGTCAGGTCGTTGCCGTTGGCGATCAGCAGGCGACGACCGTCCGGCATCCAGGTGGCATCATGAGCCAGCACATTGGGGACGCGTCGCGCATCGCCGTTCAGCGTGGGTACGATCCAGAGAGGCTGCTCCGGGTCTGCCTGCAGATGACTATGAATAATCAAACGGGAGCCGTCAGGTGAAAGCGAGCCAATCAAAGGCGCCCCAATCTCAGAGGGAAGATTGAAGTGGCTGATCTCGCCGTTGGCCGCCAATGCGACAGCCAGGACGGGGTTTCCTTTATCCATGTGTGAAAAATAGAGCCGGGTACCGTCGCTGACGGAGCTGGAGAACGTCTCGACGTCGAGATCATTCTGGTTATTGGTGAGGACTTGCCCGGAATAAGTGACTTGCACGACGCGGTAGGGCTTGCGGACGGGCTGACGCAGAAGAAGGGCAAGGGCCAACACCACGCAAATACACGCTAACGATCCAGCAACCCAATGCCTGCGGGCAATTCCAGCGCTCTTCGGCTTCAGAATTGCGGTGGAAGCTCCGATCGGCACACTGAATTGGTGCTCTTGGGGGTCAAGCGTCTTGACTGGGGCGATGAAGCGGTAACCCCTCTTGGCAAGTGTTTCCACAAAGCGCGGATTCTCGGCATGATCGCCCAGTGCCTCGCGGAGTTTATTTACCGCAATTCCCAGGCTGTGATCGAAGTCAACGGTTGTGTCAGGATCCCAAAGCCGCTGTTGAAGAGCTTCCCGGGACACGACTTCGCCCGGTTGCTCAAGCAAGGCTGCCAGCAATTTGAAGGGCTGACTCTGCAAACGGACCCTGACTCCGGAACGGCGCAGCTCCCCTGTCTGCAGATCGGCATCAAAGATTCCGAACTGTACCCTCTTGGCTGCGCTTCTAATCTGATCCGTTGCCATGAATGCCTGGCGCACCCTGCCCCGCAGTATACCGGAAAGAGTTGGGGCCTCGCATGGGCGCGATGATCGCAAACCGGCGTGCTTCTTTTTCAGGAGAAGTACTTCTTTAACTATCTGCAAATAGTTGGTTTATCTGGAGAGTATCAATTGACGGCGAATTGGTGCGCGGTGGATTGACCGTCGCTATGGCCACGGTGTGTTGTCGGATGGAGTTACGCGGGGAAGCATTGAAGCAGGTTGAAACCCCGGAGGGAATCGTGAACCCCACCTTGGAGGAATCAGTGATGTACAAAAAAAGCAACTCATTAGCCAACAGGCAGCGGCGTTTTCGCGTGATGTTCCTGGCGTTTGCGGCTCTGCTCACGTGCCTGATAGCGCCTGCTCTGTTTGCGCAGACAGACACAGGCAGTATCGTAGGGACGGCAACAGATGCAACGGGCGCGGTCATCCAGGGAGCGGCCGTGGCGGCCACGGACACGGCAAACGGAGTCAACCTTACGGCTACGACGAACGGCGCGGGCGAGTTCAAGATTCTTGCCGTTCCTCGCGGCGACTATAACGTGGTCATCACTGCAAAAGGGTTTCAGTCGCAATCTGCAAAAGTGACCATCACCGTGACCACCACGCAGAATGTGATCTTCCAGCTGCAGCCCGCCGGAGGAGCTACCACTGTGCAGGTTACAGCCGCAGCCCCGCTCCTCAATACTTCCGATTCAACCATTGGGGCGACCATTGAGGCCCAGCAGGTAGCAGAGCTTCCGCTGAATGGCCGCAACTTCAGCAGCCTTGCATTGTTGACCCCCGGCGTGACACGTGGGGCCTACGGTGACGTTTCCACGGGTGGCGGCAGCAGCAACAACACAGAGACGATTCGCAACAACGAGAGCGACAGCGCCGGTCTTTCCGTTAATGGGCTTCGTCCCCAGGCCAACAACTACATCCTTGACGGCGTGGACAACAACGACGGCCTGGTAAACACCATCCTGTTCTTCCCATCGGTTGATGCGACGCAGGAATTCAAGGTGAATACCAGCGTGGCCCCAGCTGAATATGGCCGTGCGGGCGGCGCGATTGTGGTGAGTTCCATCAAGTCCGGGACCAACCAGTTTCACGGTGCGGTCTTTGAGTTTTATCGCGATGGCAACTTCGACTCCAACCAGAGTTACCGGTTCAACGGCGCTCCGGCATCGGCGAAGCCCGGTTTTATCCGCAACCAGCCCGGCTTTGCAGTCGGCGGCCCGCTTATCAAGAATCGCTTGTTTGCGTTCGGTGACTACCAGGCATTGCGAGAGCAACTCGGAGTGTCGGCACACTACCTGACGGTGCCTTCCGCGCTGATGCGTTCAGGAAACTTCACCGAGCTTCTGACTGCCGGCTTGTCCGGAGGAAACGGCTTCCAAACTCAATATCCGCGCTGTTATCCAGGGGGCCTGGCCAGCCAGACCAGCCCTGGATTGATCTTCGATCCAGCGACCTGCGATCCCAATGGAGTCAACCCGCCCACGCAGTTCAGCTATAACGGAACGCCCAACGTGATCCCGCCGGGTCGCCTGAATCCAGCTGCAGTCGCGTATCTCAACGCATTTCCAATGCCGACCCGTACCGATCGCTACCTGAACAATTACCTTGACACGCAAACGGAGGCGAACAAGTACAACACCTTCGATGGAAGAATTGACTGGAATGCCACCGCCAAGGACCTTGCTTTCTTCCGCTACAGCTATGATAACTCGGTGAACACCAAGACCTCGGAGTTCGCCAACCTTCCGGCGGGTGGAGGAACAGGTATCAATCCGACTCATGCGCGCGGATATGACCTCGGCTACACGCATATCTTCACGCCGACCATCGTGAACGAAGCTCACATTGCCTATAATCGCGACAACTACGGATACACCCCGCCCATGTATGGCGACTATGTTTCAAAGAATCTGGGGATTGTGAACGCCAACATCAACATGGAGACGACTGGCGGCGCGCTGATTGGCGGGTGGAAAGGCGATCTGGAATATACAGGTGATTACGGCCTGTATGCGGTTCCGCAGAACACGATCGAAGTTACCGATTCAGTGAGCATGTCGCGAGGAACGCATTCATTCAAATTCGGCGGCACGTTCCTGCATCGCCAGGTTGAGTTCTTCAACCCGCAGGAAGGGAAAGGCTACTTCTGGATCGATGAAGGGACAGTTGACTTCACCGGATATGAGGTTTCAGAACTGCTCGCCGGCGGCATGGATCAATACCAGATCGGATCACAGGCTGGGTACTTCGCCAACATCGGCCAGGAAGACGGCATCTTCGGCCAGGACGACTGGCGCGTGAACCATCGCCTGACGCTCAACCTGGGGGTTCGTTGGGATTTGCTTACTCACCCCTATGAAGCGCACAACCAGCAGTCTTCATTTGATGTGACGAACGGCACGGTTCTGGAAGCAGGAAAGAACGGCGTATCGCGCAGCATCATCAACCAGGACTACCACGCTTTTGGTCCGCGCATCGGCGCTGCCTATGACCTGTTCGGAGACGGAAAGACCGTCGTCCGTGGCGGGTATGGAATCTTCTACTTCCTGGACTATGGCGGTATCAACAACCAACTCGGTGAACAGCCCCCATTCGGTGGCAGCAACGACTATCTGGCAACGAACGGCTACTGCGTCACATTCACCGGCCAACTCTCTTCAGTGACCCCCCGTTCTGTAGACGGCGGCTACAACTGCAGTGGCTACACTGGCCCGTCAACGGTAACAACTGCGTTGCCGGCTCGCGGCTATCCAAACTTCAATCCCGCAAACCCGCCCGCCGGAACGAGCATGATTGCTGTTAATCAGAATAATGAGAACAGCATGGTTCAGGAATGGAACGTGCAGGTGGAGAGACAGTTTGGCTCCAACAATGTTCTCAATGTGGCTTACGTCGGGACAAAGGGCAGCAACCTCTCGACGTATTATCCCTACAATCTAAACCACTTTGGGACCGGCGCTCAAAACTTCCCGACTCTTGGCGGCATCAACTACAACAACTACAACGGCGTTTCGAATTACGATGGCCTGCAGATTCACGCGGAACATCGCGCCGCAAACGGGTTGACAGGGACTGCGTCCTACGCGTGGTCGCATACGCTTGACGACTCGCCGGGAGCCTTTCAAGGTCAAAGTGCGGCTCTCTACTACCAGCCGTTGGCAGGGTATGGAAATTCGAGCCAGGATCAGCGGCAGGTTTTCAGCACATCGCTCCTCTATGTCATGCCGTTCGGTCGCGGTCAGCGTTTTGGGAGCAGTGCTTCGCGCCCATTGGATTGGCTCATCGGCGGCTGGCAGACCAGTCTGATCGCGTTTGTTCAGTCTGGCACACCGACTGACCTGTCAACAGGAACGGCAGCACCCGGAAATCGTCCTGACCTGATTGCGCCCATCAAGTATCCGAAGAGCATTAGCGGTCATTGGTTCGACCCAACTTCATTTGCTAATCCTCCAACGATTACGGGCAGCGTTTCAAACGCCGCTACCTATACGCGTCTGGGTACGCTTGGCAGGAACCAGGTTTTCGGGCCAGGTTACCGCGTGGTCGACTTCAGCGCCCAGAAGAATCTTCACCTGACTGAAAAGTACACATTGGAACTGCACGGGGATGCATTTAACCTGCTCAACTCCGCGGAATTCACCAATCCGAATTCCAATCTGACAGGCGGAAACTTCGGTCAGATCGAAGGTGTTCAGGTATACAGCAACCGAGAGATTCAGTTGGCGGCTCGTTTCACCTTCTGATTCCGGTTTGCAATATCTGCGCCGCGGCAACTCTCAGGTTGCCGTGGCGCAGAGTTTCTACACGCGCAATGCATGCCCTTGACAGGGCGCAGCCATGATTCGCTTGCCCAAAAGAAAGGAAAAGCAATGACGCCGCGCAGGCACCCGCTCGTCTTCGCTGCCTTGATCGTTGCCTGCAGCGTTTTGGCCAGTGCGCAAACCAAGTCCTCTGACTCCGTTGCGCAAGCCTCACCCACGATCGCCAAGATCGATCCGCCTGACTGGTTTGTCGGTCTTCCCGATCCCATGCTGCTGGTGCGCGGAACGGGTTTTGAACACGCGCAATTCAAGATAAAAGGCGAGAGCGTGAGCCTGCTTCGGACGCAGGTTTCAGACAATGGCCATTGGGCGTTTTTGTGGATTCGAACAACCGCGGCGGCCGCGCAAACTCTGCAGATTATTGCAACAAGCGGCCAAGGTCAGGTAGAAAAATCGTTTGCATTGGCGAAGCGATCCAATGATCCAAAAGCGCATCGCGGCTTCTCCTCTGCCGATGCGATGTACCTGATCATGACCGATCGATTCGCCGAGGGAGATCAAGCACACGATCGCAGCGACGACCGCTCGGCGCCGCGCGGCTGGCATGGCGGGAACTTCTCAGGCATCGAACAGCATTTGGGCTACCTGCAACAGTTGGGCATTACCACGTTGTGGACCACACCGGTGGTTTCCAATGGTGGTATGCCCGAGTCTTATCATGGCTACGCGGCAACCGATCTCTATGCGGTGGATCCGCACTTTGGCACATTGAGAGACTACCGCCATCTTTCCGATTCGCTGCACGCAAAGAACATGAAGCTGGTGATCGACCTGGTGCCAAATCATCTTGGCGTCCAACATCCGTGGGTGCTCGATCCGCCTGCCCCCGAATGGTTTCACGGCACGCTTCAGGATCATCGCCCGGCGGCACATGATTTTTATGCCCTCGTTGATCCCCATTCTCCTGAGAGGGGATGGCATGACGTTACAAATGGCTGGTTTACCGACGCCATGCCGGACTTGAATCAACAAAACCCTCTTGTAGCGCGTTACCTGATCCAGAACGCATTGTGGTGGGTGGAGACCGCAAATCTCGATGGCATTCGACTGGATACGTTTCCCTATGTGGACCGCTCATTCTGGCACGACTTTCATACCACGCTGCGCAGCGCATATCCGCAGCTCACGACCGTAGGAGAGATTTTTCATCGCGATCCAGAAGTCACGTCATTCTTTGCCGGAGGGGCTGTACACGAAAGCATCGATACCGGCCTCGACACACCTTTCGATTTCCCCATCTATTTCACTTTGCGCGACGTGCTTACTCATGGCCAGCCAATGACGGAACTGGCCAAGCTTCTTCAACAAGACTCGCTCTACCCGCATCCTGAGCGGCTGGTCACGTTTATTGGCAACCACGATACTGTGCGGTTCCTTACCGCGGCGCAGGGTTCGGTGGCCAAGCTCAAGCTGGCGCTGGGACTGGAGGCTACTCTGCGCGGGATGCCGCAAATCTATGCCGGCGACGAAATTGGGATGACTGGGGGCGAGGACCCAGACAACCGGCACGATTTTCCCGGTGGGTTTCCCGGCGACTTGCACAACGCGTTTACGCAAGCCGGAAGGGCGTCCGTGGAGGAGGAGATTTTTGAATGGACGTCGGGCATGCTGAGGCTGCGTTCCATGCATCCCGTTTTGCAAACCGGTTTGGAGCAGAATCTTTTTGCGGATCAGGATGCATTTGTATTTATTCGCTCGGAGGATGGTACCGGCTGCGCACCAGATCACTCGAAGGAAAGCATGCTAATTGTTGTGAACAACGGGGAGCAGAGCCGGGTTCTTGACCTGGCAACGAGTCAAACGGCTCTAGCGGGATGTGCCACTTTCCTGACTGCGCAACCCACATCGGGGCCAACTGCGTCGATTGGCAAGGGCATGTTGCATCTTGAAGAGCAGGCTGAATCGATGGTGGTGTATGAAGTCCGATAGAGGCATAATCCAATTAGCCTCCGTTGCGGAAAGCCATCGGAGATGCACCCGGTCCAACACAGATTTCAAGAGGCTGTGGGCCGCAGGAACCCTGCTTCTCATCGGCACCGGCCTGGTGGCTCAGCCCGCATATTCGCAAGACTCTGCCGGACCCCACCCAATCCTCAAAACACAACACCTTCTAAATGGCATTGAGGTCGCCGGCAATGGAGTTACGGTTTGCGTAACGGCGCTTCGGGACGATGTATTGCGAGTGCGAGCCAGTAAGGGCGGAGTCCTTCCTGAAGATGCGTCGTGGGCGGTGCTGGACGAAGCACGCGAGGCAGGCGTGCCGGTGGTATCGGAGGTTTCAGGTTTCACGACAAAGGTGTTACGCGTAAACTTTGACGATCGCATGCGGCTCAAAGTGAGCGATCTGTCGGGTCATGTGCTGCAGCAGGACGAGCGCCCAATCGAGTTTCATGGCACTGCGTTCAGATTCCATAAGACGATGGCACCGGAGGAGCACTTCTTCGGGCTTGGCGACAAAGTTGGGCCGCTCGACAGGCGCAACCAGGCATTTACAGATTGGAATACGGATTCGTACGGATGGCAGGAATCGACAGACCCAATTTATAAGAGCATTCCGTTTTTTCTATCTTGGAACCAGGGGCGCGTGCTTGGGGTGTTAGTTGATAACACCTGGCGGGCGAGCTTCGATTTTGGCAAGGAGTCTGCCGACGAATACGCATTTGGCGCACCGAACGGACCTGTTGACTGCTATTTGATGTACGGGCCTAGCGCCAGGCAAGTGGTCGAAGACTACTCTTGGCTGACAGGGCCGACGCCGCTACCCCCGCTGTGGTCGCTCGGCTATCAGCAATCGCGCTACAGTTACTATCCCGAATCAAGGGTGCGTGAGATCGCCAATCGCCTTCGCGCCGACAGGATCCCAGCGGATTCAATCTATCTTGATATCGACTACCAGCA